>ERZ1643251.399-NODE-399-length-66158-cov-329.327686_pt1 | contig 66158 bp, 85 predicted proteins | sample MGYA00579261_ERZ1643251 | MGnify/ENA primary metagenome ERZ1643251 (study PRJEB29033, sample SAMEA4952267) | chicken gut metagenome | biome: Broiler Chicken; feature: Gastrointestinal Tract; material: Caecum | place: Ireland | collected 2018 | study: Broiler...
CAGTCCCATTGTGGCTGATCATCCTCTCAAACCAGCTACTGATCATCGCCTTGGTAGGCCTTTACCCCACCAACAAGCTAATCAGACGCAGGCTCATCTCAAGGCACCGGAGTTTTCAAGATAAGTATTTCAACTTAGCTCATATGGGGTATTAGCAGCCGTTTCCAGCTGTTGTCCCCCTCCTTGAGGCAGATTCCCTACGTGTTACTCACCCGTCCGCCACTTATGTACGTCCGAAGACGCCTTATCGTTCGACTTGCATGTATGAAGCACACCGCCAGCGTTCGTCCTGAGCCAGGATCAAACTCTCCATTGTCGAGTTCTTTTTATAATTATTTAAAATTATAATTTTCTCTTACCCTGGCTTATTGTTTTTGTTGAATTAACAGGTTGTTATTTCATCGTTCTTTCGGTTATTCAATTTTCAAAGTTCAACTTTTAGTTCAGTTTTCAAAACCGCCTCTCTTGACGGTAAGTAGAATACTATCACCAGAAAATTTCAAAGTCAAGCTTTTTTCAAAAATATTTTTTAGAATATTTTTTATTGTTAATATCTACGTAATTCCTTTATTTATCGGAATAATGCGTGATCTTCCTACCCTTGATCTCTCTACTTTAATTTTTAATGTTCGTATTCTCTCTTGCTTTAGGGTTTTGCTCATTGCGTTCCCTTCAGCTTCTTTAATGTATTATAAACAAAAAAAATTAAAAACCATTTATTTACAGTAGATTTTCATAAAAGCCGTAAAAGCCGCTGATATCAAGAGAAAACACAAGTATACAAAACTTAAAATTCCGGTTATAGCCTCTTAATTTTCATGGTTACATCGCGGGTAATTCCTTGTTATTATTGAAGAAAGCATGTCAACACTTTTTTATTTTTATGTTTTCAAACTAAAAATCTATATGTTGTCAAAGTTCGGAGAGCGTAGAAAATATTATCGTTTTTTCTCTTTTACTTATAGTCCATGACGTTTTATAATATTGAAAGAGATATTATATTCATCAGAGGAAAGTTCTTATGCTAGAATGCCCTTTCAACAGAGATATATGCGACAGCGCATGCTCCTTGTATATTAAACCTGAAGATATAAATGAAAGCATGCTCAACAAATTAGCAAGCATCGGTGTTTTTTCGAGAACTGAAGGAACCTGTTCTTTTCGTGTAATTGCTCTAGCACATGCCAGAGATTTATACGAAAACACAAATACAAATTCCTCCTTGAGATAGAACTCTGATATCAGAACTTATTTTATTGTGCCAACATAGATATAGACGAAGGCATGAGAAAAAAGTTTCATAAATAAAATTTTTCTAATGAAGAATGCTTAAATAATAAGTATAAGAAAGCATTTATAGAATATTACAAGTTTTTAACATGTTATTATTTTTGCTAAAGTTATGAGAAATGCTGCCGATAACATGTATCAGCAGTCATTTTAGGCAAGCTGTTAACTTAAAAAGAAAATTAAGGAGTAACTATGGGCTTAGCCGCATCACAAGCATGTTTAGACCTATTAACATTAAGAAAAAGCGATTTGGAATATCAGATTATGCAAATTGCTGACAGACGACTTCAGCTCACAAAAGATATGGAAGTTCTTGCTGAAGAAAAAGCAAGAAAACTCGGTAACAAAGTTATTAATGTCATCAAACCGGCATCTGAAAGAGATGGAGAAGAAGAGAAACTCTCATTGTCTATAGATGCATTGAGTGAGCAAAATAGAGTTTTGATAGAAACAGCAACCGGTGAAGTTGTTACAGATAAAACTCTCAGCGAAATGGATATTGAAAATGGTTTAAGAAACGGCACTTACAGACTGGCAGAGGGAAGCGACGGTAAAGCTACTCAAGATGAAACTACGGATAAAGAAGACAAAAATAAATATGTTGACTGGAGAACCGATACGGTCGTAAGAGATGAATACTATACTGATGATGATGAAGAAGCAACTGCAATATATGATGCGGAAACAGCAAAAATAAAAACCAAAGATCAGGAATTTGATATGGAACAAAAAACAGCTGAAACTCAACAGAAAGCTGTTACAAACGAAATAGACGGTGTTAAAAAGAACATTGAGAAAAGTATCGAGATGGGATTCAAATTATTTGCATAAACATAAATAAAACAAATTTATCTTATTGAATTAGGAACGGCTTTTTACCGTTCCTAATTTTTTATATATAAAAGATATATTAAGTTATGTAACAATATATACTTTTTATGAAATCAAGATATATTTTTTTACTTTATATATACATAAGCGGTAAATAAAAAGGAGAGCTAAAAATGGGTTTAGCAGCATCACAGGCACATTTGGACTTATTGACATTAAGAAAAAGCGACTTGGAATTTCAAGTAATGCAAATTTCTGACAGAAGACTCCAGCTTACAAGAGATATGGAATCACTGGCTGAAGAAAAAGCAAGAAAACTCGGTAACAAAGTTATTCATGTTATCAACCCTGCAGAAGACAGAGATGGCGAAGAACAAAAATTATCTTTATCAATAGATAACTTAAATGAACAAAACCGTGTATTAATTGAAACATCAACAGGTAAAGTCATCACTGATAAAAACCTGACTGAAATGGATATCGAAAACGGATTGAGAAACGGCAAATACAGACTTGCAGAAGGAAGCGACGGTAAAGCTACTCAAGATGAAACTACAGATAAAGAAGATAAAAACAAATATGTTGACTGGAGAACTGACACAGCTGTAAGAGATGAATATTACACTGATGATGATGAACTTGCTACAGCTGAATACGACGCAGCAACTGCTAAAATAAAAGCAAAAGACCAAGAATTTGATATGCAGCAGAAAACAGCCGAAACTCAACAGAAAGCTGTTACAAACGAAATAGACGGTGTTAAAAAGAATATTGAAAAAACAATTGAAATGAGTTTTAAATTATTTGCTTAATGCCTAATGCTAAAATAAACCCAAAATTTTATATATAAAGAGCAGACGTCCAAACTGCTCTTTTTTATTATTTATATTAATATTACAAAATGTAAAAATATCATTCAAAAACCTAAAGTTCATGCTGAAAACATCCGATTACATGAGTAATTAAACTAAGGAGTTAATTACAAATGGGATTATCAGCATCACAAGCAAGAATGTTACAACTGACGGCAAGAAGAAGTGATATTGAATATCAAATGCAGCAAATAGCATCTGCAAGACTCGATTTGACAAACCAGATGACAGAAATTTCAGAAAATTATAACAACGCTCTGAATGATAGAATTTTGTATTATCAGGAAAGCGGAATCAATTCTTCAAAAAACAAAGTCCAGCTCACTCATATGCACCTTATCCAACAAGGGTACGAAGTTCGTGATACTACCACCGGCGAAGTTGTAAAACCTATATTGAACGTCAATTTGACTGATATAGATTTGAGCAACAGCACTCTTCAAAGTGTCCTCGGCAATGCAACAAGCCAGACAGCTCTCTATATTCTCGGAGAAAACGGTGAACAGATGAGTTTCAATCAGGAAAACCTGACCAATGCAGGCTATGGCGTAAGAATTACGGAAGCAGGCACTGCAGCAGGAAAAACTGAAATCAAAGACGAAGACCTTGAAAGCGGTATAAGAGAAGGGCTTTATACTCTTACTGATTTGGAAACAGGCGAAGATATCAACTACAAAACAGCAAGCGATATACATGAAGATACAAGAATCGTCGCACAGCTTGAAACTATCGGCGGTAAATTCTATTTCATAAACGACACAACAAAAGTTCAAGTTTTATTCGGTGCAACCGATGATGAAGGAAAATCCAAAGCGGAAGGATATGACGAAGCAGACAACATCCTTTATTTGAACTGGGACAAAATGCAAAAAACAAACCTTATTGATGCAGATAACCTTGATACAGGACTCCGTGAAGGCAGATACGAAATTGTCATCCCAACAGGCGATGATAAATATCAGGAATATGACTGGACAACATCAACCTTTATCCTTGATGAACTCGACACATCAAACGACGGCGCTGCTGTTGCTACATATGATGTTGAAAGTGCAGAAGCACAAGCAAAAGATAAAACTCTTGAATTGAAACTTAAAAACCTCGAAAACGAACACAAAGCAGTTGAAACAGAAATTGAGAGTGTTCAAAAGGTTATTACAAAAAATATCGAAGGCAGCTTCAAGATATTTGTTTAAAAAATGTTCAAAACTTAATCCCATTTATTTAGGTTTTCTTCAAAGAAAACCTTTTTTTTGCTCAAAATTACATGCCTCTCATCAAATCAGAAATTTTGAGATCTTTTTTGACTGCTTTCAATTCTTTTTTAGGTTCTTTCTTCACGGCAACACTCTCTTCTCGAAGCTGAGTAAGCCCGATAATTGAACCTTCATCGCCGTCAAAAAATTTTTTAATCATGTTAAACACTGCGTCCACCTCTTTCTTCATAAACATCATACATCATAAATATTATTATTGTAATAATTTAATAAGACTAAAATGATAACATTTAATCCGCTGATGTGATATATTTTCTATTATATGAAAAGGTATAAATTTAACAACCTCAAAGATTTCGACACAAATTCTCAGGCGGCATGCTATCTCAGCGGTCTGAATTTGCCATATAAAACACTGATTGCTCTTTTGAAAACTAATGATTTTCATCTCAAACATTTTGCCCTCATAAACTTAAACTCAATAGACGATACAGGCATGGACCTTCTGTTTTTGAACCTTACCGGGCAGGATGGAAAAATCAGAGAATGTTCATCATCAAAAATAAAAGACTTTATCATAGGAAATCCAAAGCTGTCTTCATATCTCGAAAAACATTCTGATATAACCGCCCAAAGCCTGAATGACATAAACCCTCAGGTATGCAGAAATATGGTTGATACACTGAGATATATAAATAATAACGATTTGTTTATAGAAAAAGTTCTAAAAAAAATTAACTCTATTATGGATGAAATTGATATCAAAAATGCGGTTAAAAGTTATAAATTTAACAAACAAATATTCAACCTTTACTGGAATCTCTATGCTCTTGAAAATATTCTGCATAAACAAATGAAAAATCCTCAACAAATTTTTTCCCTCATCAATACGGCATCAAAAGCAGGCAACTATACAATCAGAGAAAGAATAGCCAAAATCGTGCTAAAAATGGATTCTTTAGGATTTGATATGACAGAATACAAAAAAGAACTTTCTCAAGACGAAAATTTTTATGTAAGAGTCGCTATATCTTCATCTCATATCCGAGGATAAGGCTGCAATCTTTTGATATATTTTCTTTCAACTCATCTACAGAAGAGAATTTTTTTTCATCTCTAATATGTTTTGTAAAAAAAACTTCGGCATGCTCAAAATATACATCTTTTGAAAAATCAAACAAATGAGCCTCAACAACAATTTCCTCTGAATAATTAAAAGTCGGAGCATGCCCCACATTTATTGCTGCTTTATAAACTTCTCCGCACACTCTCACATATCCGCCATAAACCCCGTTTTTAGGAGCAATAAGCCCGTCAGCAAGCTTTAAATTAATCGTCGGGAAACCTATTGTTCTCCCTTTTTGCGCACCTGTCACAATCTTTCCTTCAACAGAAAAATCTCGCCCGAGCATCTTGTTCGCCAATGATATATTCCCTTCTGTCAAAAGCTTTCTTATCAGCGAGCTGCTGACAATATGACCTTCAAAATTTACCGGTTCTATCACCGCTGTTTCATAACCATACAAAGGTTCATGTTTTTTCAAAAACTCTCCGTTCCCACGCTTGCAGGCTCCAAAACTGTGGTTAAAACCGAGAGTAATACTCGCAGGATGCAAAGATTCTGCTATCATCTTCAAATAATCATCAGCCGGCAAAGAAGCCATGCCGGTTGTAAACTCTAGCATGACAACAGCCTCTATTCCGAATTTTTCAAAAAGTTCAAGTTTTTTTTCAACAGATATTATATTCACAATTTTCTTTTCCCCGAGAACATTCTGAGGATGATTTGAAAAAGTTATAACGCATGGAGTCGAACCGTATTTTTTTGATTTTGAAATTACATCATCAAAAATTTTCTGATGGGCAATATGAACACCGTCAAAAACTCCGAGAGCAACAGATGACGTTTCGAGTAAATCTTTCTCAAATTTCGTGAAAATAATCAAAATCTAATCCCGTATTCTCTAGAAAACAAAATAGAAGAACTTCAATTGAAGTTCTTCTATTATACTTGAAAAATTATCGGTTTAAAACTATTATAAAGCTCTTTTTACTTTATTAGCCTTAATGCATGATGTACAAACTTTCATCTTTACAACCTTGCCGTTAACATCAACTTTGATGTTTTGAAGGTTCGGAACCTGTCTGTATACATTATGTTTATGAGAAAAAGACAATTTGCTGGCTTTTAATGGTTTTTTACCGCATATTTCACACTGTCTTGACATTTCTATAATCCTTTCATTAATTGATTGTAACTACTGCCGAAATTCTACTTTGAAACAAAATCTTTAACTTCAGCAGGAAGGTTTTTTGCATCAAGCTGAATACCGGGGCCCATTGTTGTAGCCAGGTAAACCGATTTCAAATAAGTTCCTTTAGCAGCGGAAGGTTTTGCTTTTATTACAGCTTCTGCCAAGTTGAAGAAGTTTTTCTCCAAATCTTCAACAGAAAAGCTCATTTTACCGATAGGAACGTGAATCATACCCTGTTTGTCGGCTCTGAATTCTACTTTACCGGCTTTAGCATCTGTGACAGCTTTTTTAATATCAAAAGTAACAGTACCTGTCTTCGGGTTTGGCATCAAACCTTTAGGACCGAGAACTTTACCCAATTTACCGAGCATGCCCATTGCATCCGGAGTGGCAATTAAAGTATCAAATTCTAACCAGCCGCCTTGAATTTTTTCAATAATATCTTCTGTTCCGGCAAAATCAGCACCTGCTTCCTGTGCTTCTTTGACCTTATCACCTTTAGCTATAACAACAACTCTTACAGTCTTACCTGTTCCTGCGGGAAGAACTGTTGTGCTTCTGACTTGTTGTTCGGCATGTTTTACGTTAATACCGAGTCGCATGTGACATTCCATTGTTTCATCAAATTTTGAAACAGCAGTTGAAACTTCTTTCAATTTTTCAATAGCCGTAACAGCTGAACAAGGTTGTTCAACAGATTCAACCATTTCTAAAATTGTTTTTTGTCTTTTTGTTAACTTAGCCATTTAATTCTCCTTTGTGGTAATAGCGGATATTATCCTTCCACGTTGTAAAATACTTAACCTTCTACAGTAACACCCATGCTTCTGCATGTGCCTTTAATCATTTGAACAGCTGCTTCTAAAGAAGTTGCGTTCAAATCGGGCATTTTTGTTTTTGCAATGCTCTCTAATTGAGCTTGTGTGATGGTTGCTACTTTTGTTTTGTTCGGTGCAGCAGAACCTTTGTCTATTTTCAATTCTTTTTGAATCAAAACTGCTGCAGGAGGAGTTTTTGTAACGAATGTGAATGATCTGTCTTCATAAACACTGATTTCAACAGGAATAATAAAACCTGCGGAATCCTGTGTTTTTGCGTTGTACTGTTTACAAAAATCCATAATGTTAACACCGTGTTGACCCAATGCAGGACCAATCGGCGGTGCCGGGTTCGCTTTACCCGCTTCAATTTGAAGTTTTATTTTAGCGATAACTTTCTTTGCCACTTTTCTTACCTTTCATATATTTTTTATACTTTTTGTATTTGATTGTACTCTAACTCAACAGGAGTTTCACGTCCGAATATTGAAACAGAGGCACGGATTTTAGCCTTATCTGGATAAACCTCTGTGACATCTCCGACAAAATCAGCAAACGGTCCGCTGATAATTCTGACTTTATCAGCAACATTGATGTCAATTTTGACTTCCTTAGGCTGAGCAGCCGTACGATGAATAATTTTCTTAATTTCAGAATCACGTGCAGCAACAGGTCTTTTGCTTGTTCCGACAAACTTTGTAACACCTGCTGTGTGTCTTACAACATACCAGCTGTCATCATCCATTATCATCTCAACAAGAACATATCCAGGGAAAATCTTTTCATCTTTATCCTGGCGTTTTCCGTCTTTAACTTTCGTTACGGTTTTCTTAGGCACTTCAACACGGAAAATTTTATCTCCCATGTTATGGTACTCTATACGCTTCTCAAGGTTAGCTTTCACTTTGTTCTCATGCCCTGAATAAGTATGTACGACATACCATCTTTTTCTGCCTTTTTTTACTTCGTTATTTTTTTCTTCAGCCATCAATTCTTACCTATTTGTAATTAAGTCAAGTGAATATTTAAATACTATATCCATTAAATAAACTATCACCGTAAAAACAAAAACAACAAAGAATACAGCAACGGTCTGAACTAAAATCTGTTGTCTGTCAGGCCATGTAATCTTATTCCATTCGGTTTTTACCCCTTTGAAATAATTCTTTGTATTCTCTAATATGTTTTGCTCTTCGTTTTTTACAGTGTTCACTATGTTTTCCCTTTATTCAATGGTATGAAGAACGCGCCCTGTAGGACTTGAACCCACGACATCCGGTTTTGGAGACCGACGTTCTACCAACTGAACTAAGGACGCATCCTTAATTCTTACTTGGTTTCTTTGTGCAGTGTATGCTTTTTATCCCAAGGACAATACTTGTTGATTTCCATTCTTTCTTTCAATGTCTTTTTGTTTTTTGTAGTGGTATAGTTTCTGCGTTTGCACTCTTCGCAAGCGAGAATTACCAACTTGTCTTTTTTCTTTGCGCCCATATTTTCTTACCTTTTTTCTACGTTGTGGAGTCAATAATATGATTAACAATAGTCAATGTCAACTCAAAATTATAGAATGTCAAGTGGTTTTTAACATTCTATTGAGGAGTTTTATTCATTTTGAATGATATAACAAAAAAAATATCATGACAAATCATTTTTCTCGGGATTTATATAGCAAATTCAACAGATACTATTTAAAGTCCGTCATTCTGAGGGCTTTAGCCCGAAGAATCTTTTTTGTTTAGATACTTCGCTAACGCTCGGTATGGCGTTGTTTTGGAAATTTTTGGTAGAATTTGTTATATAAATCCATTTTTCTCAAAAAACAACTTCTTTCTAAACACTATGAATATCTTGTAAAATCATTCATTTTAAATTATCTTTAAAACTATAAATCAACCGGAGAAAAGATATCTTTATATGATAAACACTGTAAACCCGCAAACTAAAGGTCTAAATGGAATAATAGAAATTCCTGCCGATAAGTCAATCAGCCATCGTTCATCAATTTTTTCAGCACTAACTCATAACAAAGCCACCATAAAAAACTACTCGCATGGAGAAGACTGCTTGAGCACCCTGAATGTTTTGAGAGCATTAGGAGTTGAAGCTGAATTCAAAAATGACAAAGAACTTATTATAAACTCTCCGAAAAAATTTACGAAACCTCAAACAATCCTTGACGCCGGTAACTCAGGAACAACAATCAGGCTTATGTCAGGTGTTCTAGCATCACAGGATTTTGAAAGCACCATAACAGGCGACCAGAGTCTTCAAAAACGCCCGATGAAAAGAGTGATAACACCTCTTGAAATGATGGGGGCAAAAATCTTATCAAACAACAACAAAGCCCCGCTGACTATCTGCGGTACAAGGCTTCATCCAATTGACTACAACTATGAAATAGCCTCTGCTCAGGTAAAATCCTGTGTTCTCCTTGCGGGCATGCACGCCTGCGATGGTCCTACATCATTCACAGAACCGTTTAAATCACGTGACCATACCGAAAAAATGCTGTCATATATGAACGCAGATATCACAACAAATGGAAATACCGTATCAATAAACCCATGCCTTCCTGAGCCAAAAACACTGATAATCCCTGGAGACATATCATCAGCGGCATTTTTTATGGCAGCAGCGGCAATCGTGCCCAACTCGGATATTATTCTAAAAAATGTAAATCTTAACCCGACAAGAACAGGAATTGTTGATGTCATGAAACAAATGGGCGCAGATATAGAAATTCTTGATTACCGCCTAGAATGCAATGAAGAAGTCGGAGATATGAGAATCAAATACTCTGAGCTTAAGGGCATAACAATCGAAAAAGACATTATCCCGCGTCTTATTGACGAACTTCCTATAATCGCCGTTCTTGCAACGCAGGCAGAGGGGACAACCACCGTAAAAGACGCACAGGATTTGAGAAACAAAGAATCAGACCGCATAAAAACTATTTGTAGCGAGCTTGCTAAATTTAATGCTAAAATAAAAGAAACACCTGACGGTTTCATAATTGAAGGAAAAACAAAACTCACTCCTTCAGGCATGCTCGAATGCTACCATGACCACAGACTTGCAATGTCTATGTATGTTGCAGGTTTGATAGCAGGAAAACCGTCGCAGATAAACGAATTTCAATGGGTAAACACATCGTTCCCCGAATTTGAAGCTCTAATGGAGAGGATAAGAGTATGAAAGAAAAAAGAAATTTTTCAAAAAGAGGTACCGAAGATTACAACTGGGTTACAAGCCTTTTTCAGGCATTTGTCAGAACATTCATTCTCTACCCGTTTTTTATCTTATTCTATAAAGTGAAAGTAGAAGGTTTCCAAAATATACCGCAGGACAGACCAATTCTTGTCGCGGCAAACCACCTTTCATACCTTGATCCTCCGCTTATTGCAGCTGTAATGAAAAGAAATCTTGCCTATATGGCAAAAAAAGAGCTGTTTGAAGTACCTGTTTTAAGTTTTCTAATCTGGCACCTCGGAGCTTTTGCGGTAAACAGAGAAAAACTTGAAGTGTCGACAATAAAAACAGCCAAAGCAGTACTTTCAAATAAACACTGGACAATGGCACTCTTCCCTCAAGGCAAAAGAGTCCGCAACGGCTGCCTCGGGCATGTTTCAAAGGGTTTTGCATCTCTTGCAAAAATTTCAAAAACGGACATACTGCCTATCGGGCTTACAGGAATTCAAAATACAGCCAAATGGCCTTTTCAGGGAAATGCAACCGTAAGAATAGGTACTCCTATTTCTTATGATTTGGAAATAGAAGAAATAGAAAAACAATGGTCGGAACAAATCTGCAAACTTGCAGAACTCAAACCTGTTGAAAATCCAGAAGAACTCAACACCCCTCCGGTACCGGCAAATGTATGAAGAGCTCGATGAAATAAGAAAAAATTGTGAAAACTGTCAAAACTGCCCTCTCGGCAAAACAAGAACCAAACTTGTCTTCGGCTGCGGAATTCCTAATGATAAAATTATGCTTATCGGAGAAGCCCCAGGTTACTGGGAAGACCAAAAAGGCATTCCATTTGTAGGCAAAGCAGGACAACTTCTTGATAAAATCCTTGAATGCCAAGGATTTTCAAGAGATAAAAATATTTACATTACAAACACCGTAAAATGCCGCCCACCTGAAAACAGAGTGCCGGCACCGGAAGAAAAGGAGGCATGCCGGAGCTATCTTGATGCACAAATTGAACTTTTAAAACCTCGAATAATCCTTCTCTGCGGTGGAACAGCAGTACAATCTTTTTTGGATACAAATCTTGGAATAACAAAAGTCCGAGGGAAATGGTTTGATGGACCTTACAGCTCAAAGATGATGCCGATATTTCACCCGTCTTATCTTCTTAGAAACGACTCAAGAGAAAAAGGAAGTCCAAAATGGCTTATGTGGCAGGATATACAAGAAATAAAAAGGGCATATGATGCATTATAACAACATTACAGAAAAAATATCATTTGAAATTCTGTCATCTGAAATTGGTCTAAAACCTGCTTCAGAAAATGACATCGAATACATTATGGCTCAGGAACAATCCCCTGAAAATAATCAGTATGTTTCAAACTGGAGCAAAGAAGAACACCTCTGCACAATTAACTCAACAACAGGAAAAGAATTCATAATTTTTGACAGAAAAAATAATAAGGCAGCAGGCTTCGTAATTATCCTTGGGTTAAATAGCGATGATAATAATATACTTATTAAAAGATTGGTTATAACTGACAAAAATAAAGGTCTTGGCCGAAAAACTCTTGAACTGTTGAAAAAATGGGCTTTTGAAACTCTGCATGCCCACAGGCTATGGCTTGACGTAAAAGAATTCAATGAAAGGGCAAAACATCTATATCAATCAACGGGTTTTATTCTTGAAGGAAAAATGAGAGAATCAAAAAAAGAACCGGACGGTTCATATTCATCTTTTTATATATTATCCATTTTGGAAGACGAATATTATTCCTCTAAACAATAAGGAGCTATGATGGAAAAATTATCATCAAGTCTTGAAGACTACTTGGAAGCAATCTACAACGAAGTTGTAAAACAGGGATATGCTAAAGTTACTGATATCTCAAATATGCTGAATGTTAAAAAAGCCTCCGTAACAGGTGCTCTCAACCAGCTTTCATCAAAAAAACTGATTAACTACATGCCCTATTCATCCATCACTCTGACCCCTGAAGGCGAAAAAATAGCAAAAGAAATTCTCAACAGACATGAGATTATGTCAAATTTTTTGATAAATATTTTATGCCTCTCAAAAGAAGAGGCGGCAGAAAATGCCTGCAAAATGGAACATATAATGAGCGAAAAAATGTTTGAAAGAATGACAAAACTATCAGAATTTATACAAAATTTATCTTCAGAACATCCAGAGATGAAAGAAAAACTGCAAAATCTATACAAATAAACTCATAGATAGTTGACAATGATTCTTTTTTATTTTAAAGTTAGTCATACCTAACTAAATTAGTAAAAACTAACTCTTATTTAAAGGATTATTTAATGAAAATATCTTCTATCGGTAAATTTATTGACCAACCGCTGATAGTTAACTCTCTTCAGCGAAAAATGCCGGCTATTCTCATTGGCAGCGCCACAGCTTTTGGAGTTTATGATACATTTAAAAAACCAAAAGAAGAGAGGGAAACAGCCGCCGCCAAAAATGCTATTACGCTCGCTGTCACTGTAGCCGCATCTCTTCTCGGGACACGCGGGCTAAAAATCAAAGGGAAACGCATTATTCCAGGGCTTATGGAAAATGTGCCAAAGTCAGATGTAGTCAAAAAACAAACAGATGCAATCAATGACTTCATCAAAACATCAATCCCGAAAGACAATGAAATACTTACAATACTAAATAAAGCAAAAACAAAAATCCTGAACCTGAAAGAAGCAGACACCCTTATCAGCAAAATTCCAGAAGACACAAAAGGAAAACAGGAACTCTTTAATGTCATTTTCTCTCAGAACAAAGACATAACCTCAAAAGAAATTTTCTCCGAAATAGGAAGATTATCTCTAATGGGGGCAGTACCTGTTGCCGGAGGGATAACAGGCGGCATGTTAGCCGACAAAGTAACAAAAACAGAAACAAAAGAATCAAAAGCAAACAAAATAAAAGAAGGCGTATATCAATATCTTGCAAATATTTTTATGTGCAATGTGGGAGCTGCAGGGGCTCTATTCGGTGCTGAACAACTCCAGAAAGCAGGTAAAATACAAAAACTTACCCCAACAAAAAAACTCGGCGTAATATTAGGAGGCATCACCGCTACCGGCATTATCGGCGGAAGCTATATAGCCAACTTCATAAGCAAAAATTTCCTCGACCCGATGTTTGATAAAGACAAACACCATAAAGGGCATGGCAAAAGTCTATATGCGGAGAGAAAACCCGAACCTCTTGATGTCGCACTGCATGCCGATGATATCGCAACAGCAGGCGTACTCTCAGGATTCAAATGGATAGAACCTGCCCTGCCTATTATGTATCTGATTTCAGGATACCGGGCAGGAACCGGTTATAGAAACAACAACAAAGATCATCACCGCCATGCCAGCCATCACTCAAACCGTATCGAAAAACAAAAAACTTGTGCTCACCACCGGAATATGACCGTTACAAGAAAGAATATATCAAAAGTTTATCAACCGTTCTTTTCATAAAATTCAAATAAAGCTTAAAACAAAAACAACCAAAATAAAAAGGGAACTCTCTAAATAATGGAGTTCCCTCTGTTTTATAAAAATAAAATCAAAACTCTTGCATTTTAAAAATAAAATGCTATACTTTTATTAAGAATAATTCCTAATAAGAGTATAGGCAATGAACAATAAAATGGTTGAAGAAAAAATTGAAAAGCTGAAAGAAGCCTGCAAAAAACAACATATGCGGGTAACAACCCAGCGCATTGAAATTCTCAAAGAGGTGGCTTCTTCAACTTCACACCCGGATGCGGAAGCTATTTTTGAAGCAGTAAAATCAAAGCTACCGAACATATCAATTGATACGGTATATCGGACTCTTACTTCTCTCGAAGATTTGAATATGATTTTCAGAGTAGACAACCAGCTTCCGAAAGCGAGATTTGATGCTGATAAAACACCGCACCACCATTTTATTTGCACCAGATGCGGCGAGGTTTTTGATGTTTTCATCGACGAACATGACAAAATCAAAATTCCTCAACAAGCATTTGAACTCGGCACGATCAAAGACGCAAACCTCCAGATAAGAGGCGTTTGCAACAAATGTAATGGAAAAAAGAAGGAGAACTAAGATGGAATTCAAAGGAAGCAAAACTGAAAAAAACCTGCAAACAGCTTTCGCAGGAGAGTCCCAAGCGAGAAATAAATACACATATTACGCATCTCAAGCAAAAAAAGACGGGTTTGTACAAATTTCAAAAATATTTGAAGAAACAGCAAACAACGAAAAAGAGCATGCAAAACTCTGGTTCAAACTTCTCCATGGCGGAAAAATCGCAGACACCATGACAAATCTCGAAGATGCCGCAGCCGGTGAAAACTATGAATGGACGGATATGTATGCAACATTTGCTAAAGAAGCCAGAGAAGAAGGATTCAACGACATAGCATTCCTGTTTGAAAAAGTTGCTCAAATTGAAAAAGAACATGAAGAACGCTACAGAAAACTTCTGCAAAACATTAAAGACGAAAAAGTTTTCCAAAAAGAAGAAAAAGTTGTCTGGGAATGTTCTAACTGCGGATTTAGCTTTGAAGGAACATCAGCTCCCGAAAAATGTCCTGTCTGTGCCCACCCGAAAGCTTACTTCTTCATCAAGGCAAAAAATTACTAATATTTTCAATAAGTCCATTGAACCTGACACTCCAATGTCAAAAGCAGGCTAAAAAGCCTGCTTTTTAATACCTATGACTGCGCCTGATTTTCGTTCTTCTCTTTTTTTATTTTGAGGAAAAAAGCAAGAGGCGTAAGCAAAAAAGCAATAAGAGCGAACAATTGGAAAACATCAACAAATGCATAAACCTTCGACTGCTCCAACAGCTGATTATAAAGCATAACATTCGCCTTCTTCGCAGCTACAACGGAAGAAAAATTTGTCATCAACGAAGAAGTCATTGCCTCAAGACGATGTAAAAATATCGGATTGAAATGACTCATATTATCAACAAGATAAGTCTGATGCAGTTGAGATAACCTTGCGACAAAAGTAGACGATAAAGAAGTAATAAACGCAGTCGCAACACACTTTGACAAACTATGCAAACCTGCACCGTTAGACATCTCAGACTTTGGAAGAGTTCCAAGAGTTAATGCTGATATAGGAATGAATGTCAGAATAACTCCAACACCGAGCAATACATTCGGGAAAACGATATAACTGAACGACGTTGACACGGAAATTCCCGCATACATAAACGTTGATATCCCCAATATTGCAAAACCTATCGAGATTAACAATCTGTTATCAACATAATTTACAAGCTCTCCGACAATAAACAACATGACAATGCAGGAAATTGCCCTCGGTGCTAAGGACAAACCGCTCAATGTAGCCGTATAACCCATTACACTCTGTAAATAAGCCGGCAGCTGAACTATTGTGACATAAATTATCATATTGATAAAAGAACCCAATATGGTTCCTATAACAAAATTTTTATCCTTGAACACCCTCAAATTTACTATCGCATGCTCATATTCAAGCTCCCATACAAAGAAAAATATCATCGAAAACACCGATATAAAAGTCAACACGCAAATCCAGGGTGTCCCAAACCAATCGTACTGCTGACCTTTATCAAGAACTATCTGCATGTTCAAAAGCCATAACACAAGGAAAGACAGCCCGACAATATCAACTCTCTTGCTTACCCGTCTTGTTCTCTCCTGTTTTATCGCCCGTTCTATAAGCATAAGTGATACAATTCCGGCAGGCAGATTGATTATAAATATCCACTGCCATGACAGATTATCAACCAGAAAACCTCCGACAGTAGGACCGAGAATGGAGGTTGTCATTACGGCAAATGCAAATACAGCCATCGCACGTCCCTTCTGTTCTGAAGGAAATGCCTGCAGCAAAATGGATTGAGATAAAGGCATCATAGGACCGCCCCCAATTCCCTGAATAACACGCCCCAGAATAAGCATATTCAAATTCTGCGCAAATAAACAGATTATAGATCCGCAGATAAAAATCATTATGAATATTTTCAGAAAGTTTTTTCTCCCCATAATATTTTCAAACCACCCCGTAAGAGGCAGCAAAATAGCATTTGCAATCATATAACTCGTGATAACCCAGTTCACTTCTTCATGAGTCGAACCAAATGACCCTGCGATATGAGGAAGAGCAACGTTGGTAGCTGATGTTGCAAGCATTGCAAATGATGTAGGCACCATAATAGCAAGTGCCACAAGCCATACAGGGATTTGTTTTATTTCCGGTAATTCTGAAACACTGCTGCTCATCTTACTTTTACTTCCGGAATTACTGACATACCAGGAACTATATTGTATTGAGAATAGTCTTCATCAAACACAATCTTTACAGGCACACGCTGTACTATCTTTACATAACTGCCAACAGCATTCTCAGGAGGAAACAAACTTGCTTTTGCTCCGGTTGCCCTTTGTATACTGTCAACTTTGCCCTTGAAAACCTTATGCGGATAAGTATCAATTTTTATAGATACGGGCTGACCTGGTTTCATGCTCTCAAGCTGTGTTTCTTTGAAGTTCGCAACTACCCAAACTTTTGTCGGAACTATCGCCAAAAGGGGTTGCGCTACATTTACATAATTCCCTTTTTCTACACTTCTCGCCGTTACATTTCCTTCCTGAGGAGCATAAATCTTTGTATAAGAAAGATTAAGCTTCGCCTGCTCAACCTCAGCTTCGAGTCTTTTTATCTCAGCTTCAACAGCAGCCTTTCTGGCCTTTGATGATTGCAGAGAAGATTCACTGGCTTTTACTCTGTCATTTGCCGAATTATAATTTGCCTGTGCCACATGCAAATTTGTCATGCTGTTGTCATAATCCTGTTTTGAAACTATTCCTTCTTTATACATATCGTTGTATCTTTTGTAGTCCTCTTTTGCAAAGTTCAGCTTGGACTGCGTAGAATGAATATCTTGAGAATACTGGCTTAATGTTGCTTCATTTTGTTCAACCTGCTTATCTGTCATATTCAAAGATGCTTTTGCCTCCTGCAACTTTGCCTCTGCCTGTGCAAGTTTGACTTCATAATCCTTCGGGTCTATTTCAGCTATCAGCTGACCTTCCTCAAGATGCTGGTTATCATCAACATACAGATTGATTATCTGACCTTCAACACGTGGGGCAACGGAAATAATATGCCCCTCAACAAACGCATCATCCGTTGACTGATAAAAATAGGAATGGATGGTAAAATATACCCCGCCCAAAAATACCAGCACAGCGGCAAGAATAGGAAGAAGAACTCTTTTTTTCTTCATCTTCTTCTTTAATTTTTTATTTTCTTTTGTTTCCTTCTGATCTTTTTGCTCTTTTTGAGATTTCTCTTCAGTTTGATTTTTTTCGTTTTTCACCGGCTGTCCCTGATGAAAAAACGGTTTATCTCCGGACTGTTCCGGTTGCTCGGGTTGTTTAGGACTATTCAAATTATCGCTCATAATTTCCTCTTCTTATATTTTATATCTGCATATTTACTTTCTTTTCCAAATTTGCCTGAAATTTTCCGAGAACTTCAAGACAAATTTCAATGTCTTCTTTCTCAATTCCAATATTTATTTCATTTCTCATCTCATATATCGCAGGTTGTATTTGCTTATAAATCGCATGCCCCTTCTCAGTCAAAAACACTTTGAAGACCTTCCTTCTGTTCGTGTCCTCGACCCTGTTCACATAACCTCCCGCTTCCAATATATTGATTATCCTCGTAATATTCGGACGATCCTTCAACATGATGGCAGCTATCTGTCTTTGATAAAGACCATCTTCTTCAGCGAGTATTGAAAGCACTTCAAATTGCTCGGGAGTTATCGCAAATTTTTTTTCGCGAAAAACCTGTCTTTTGCATATTCTCATCAAAGTTCCGGAGTTAATAAGCATAACACCGGCTTTTTTCCTCAGTTGATTAATTTCTTCCATGATCTCTTTACACTTTTCTTTTTGTGTTATCATAATAACACAAAAAGATTTCATGAGAGCAAGTAAATATGAAAAAAGTTAAAATTATTTTATTATGCATGCTGTTAATATTCAGCACTACAACCGCTTTTGCAAAGTCAAAAGTAAAAAATAAACACGAAAAAAATACTGATAACAAAATAGAATATCTAAACCTCAACTGGTGGAATAAATTTGAAGACCCTATTTTGACAGATTATATGCTTAAAGCTTATCAGCACAATCATGATTTGAAGATTGCTTCGCTGAAAGTTCAGCAGGGACAACAAATCGTAAAGCAATCACTATCCCAAGAGCTGCCGTCAATTCAGTTCTCCGGAAATTTTGCAAGAACCTTCAGGTCAAGCGATACATACTTTGGGGATATGGTTATCCCGAATTATAACCAGAGCAATTTTCTGCTCCCGCTGACAATGAACTATGAACTTGATTTATGGGGACAAAACCACCTCCAGACAAAAAGCACAAAACAACGGCTCGAAATGCTTAAACAGGATGAAAGAGCAACTTATATAGGCCTGACTTCAGCACTTGCCGCAAATTACTACAATCTGGTCAAACTCAATAAGTTAATTGAAATCCAAAAAGAACTCATTGACTCTCAAAAAACAGTTCTTACCATGACCGAAAAAAAATATAAAAGCGGACTATGTCCGATTACCGAACTAATCGACGAACAAAAAAGACTGAAATATTTTGAAGAAGACCTCAACAGTCTCGAAGAAAAACAAGATGTTGTAAAAAACCAGCTTTCAGTATATCTTGCACAAAAAAATTCCGATAACATACAAACTATTGCCTATGAAGACATCAAATTGATCGACACTCCGGCAAATATAAAATCGGAGTTAATTCAAAACAGACCTGATATGCTAAAAGCCGAACAAAATCTCAAAAGAGTAGGTATAGATGTCAAAGTAGCAAGAAGAAACTTCCTCCCGAAAATTATAATCTTCGGACAGATAGGATTTAATGCTTATCAATGGAAAAACATATTCTCCAACCCTGCATTTTTATCAAATGCAGGTGTCGCACCGGTTTTTGACCTGTTCTCAGGCGGTCGTAAACTTGCATATTTGAAATTCAAAAAATACGAGCTCGAAGAAGCTTCTCAAAACTATGAAAAAACAATACTCACCTCCATGCAGGAAATCAATGACAGCCTTGTAAGCGCTAAAACGGCAAACAAAAACTACCAGAACAGCACCGAAAGACTCAAGCTCGAAAACGAAAAATTTGACCTTATGGATAAAAAATTGAATATAGGTGCCGCTTCAAAACTCGACCGGCTGAAATATCAACAAATAATTCTCATGACAGAGCAGGAAGATATATCAAACAAAATAAACTGTATGTTGAGCGCAATAGAACTCTATAAGGCAGTCGGAGGCAAAAACCTTTATGACATAGAGCCGGAATACATCTGATATGTTTAAAACTTTCTCTCACAATGACTGTCATGCCATGCGGCATGACAGTCATTGCATTATACAGCGTTTGCCGGAGCAACTGAAAACAAGAACAGTATGACTCCTGATTTCAATTTATTTTATAAAAGGAATTGTCATCGGATATTTGAAATCTGTCCATGAATTAACGGCAACAGCAGCCATAACAAGAACAACAATATTCACAATATGAACCAGCGGCAGAAGAATGCACCCTATACCGACAAATGACAAAAGACCGCATATAATCTCTGCTATAAATATCGTCAGCTGAAAATTCAGCGTACCTTTCGCTATACTATCAGCATAAGAAGAAAAACTGTCCCTCTTCACAAACCACACAATCAAAGGAAGCAAAAAACCAAAAAAAATTGCTCCCAAAACTGTAATTATTAACGTAACTTTTTCTTCTCCGTTTTTATTCTGTTCTTCCGTCATAATTATTTCTCCTTTATCACTAAAACTCATGCAGCCATCTTACGCTGTTCTCTGATTGAGGATATTGTCTTATGCACAATCTTTCCTATGCTCATATAATATCCTATAGCAACAACCAAAGAAGCACTTACCCAGGCAATAGGTCCTGAATAAAAAATACCTATATAACCAAAGTGAACAGCCAGATAAACAGCGGCAAAAGCACGCACTACAAGCTCTGCGACACTTGCCCACAGAGGAATAACAGCCTCTCCCATACCCTGCAGCGCATTTCTGTAAATAAAAATCTGACCTAAAAAGAAATAATACATCGTGCTTATAAATAAATACTGCTGAGCAATATCTATAATCTCTTTTTTAGTATCTCCTATAAAAATTCTGACTATATCACTTCCGAAATAATGCATAATAAACGCCATCACAATGCTCAACACAAGACAAATAACAGACGCCTGCTTTACACCGAGTCTTATCCTGGCAAAACTGTTTGCCCCGAAATTTTGCGCAACATAAGCAGCAAGCGCAACACCAAAAGAAATCATCGGCATGGTAGCAATCTGCTCAATCCTCAAAGCTGCCGTCAAAGCAGCAATAACATTCGGACCGAAAGTGTTGCAAACACTCTGAATTATCAAAATTCCGGCTCCGAGAATAGAAAACTGCAACGCCATAGGAAAACCGACTTTCATATGGTCCATCGCAAAATTAAAATCTTTATGCCCTATTGAATAATTAAAAATCCAATCACTTTTCTTCAGATGCAGTATCGGAAACTTCTTCTTTACATAAAATATGCACAGAACAGCGGACACTGTCTGCGAAAGAACAACCGCAACAGCAGCCCCCGGCACACCCATGTGAAATTGCAAAATAAACAACAGAGCAAGAAATATATTCAACAATGAAGCAAAAATTAAAAAATACAAAGGCGTCTTGCTGTCACCGAGCGCCCTTATCACACTCGCAAGCAAATTATACAAAGTCGTAATAACAAGCCCGCCTACAACAATTTGAATATACCAGTAAGCATCATGCATAATCTCCTTTGGTACATTCATCAAATACAGCACCTGCTCCATAAACAACGCAAGCGCAGCAGAAAATACAACGGTAAATCCAAAACTCAATATAACAGAAATCGCTACAGAACGTCTTACCCCGACAATATCTTTCGCACCGAAGCGTTGCCCCGTAATAACAGCAAACCCGTTGGTCATTCCGACAAGCACCATCATAAGAAAGAAAAAAATAGGAGAAATTGCTCCAACAGCAGCAAGAGCATTCACCCCGAGAGTTCTTCCGACAATAGCAATATCAGCTATGTTATAAAGCTGCTGGAAAATATTCCCTATCAACAAAGGAACAGAAAACCACATTATCAAACCAAGCGGGTCACCTTTTGTCATGTCCTTTATCATAAATATTTCCTGCTCTGCTCAAGACCGTATAAATTTTTACAAACTAATCTTAAAAATATTTTATACAAGAAATAAGATTATATCCATAAATTTATATAAAAGATTTCTATACCCGCCTTTTACGTTTATACAACAATAACAGAGGAAGGCAAAAAAAGCATACAACCCCGAAAATTCTGAATGATTCAATATAAGCACACAACGTCGCCTGCTGTATAAGTTCTTGATATAACGTACCCATAGCCTTCTCCAAAGCAACCGGATAATTCTCATATACAGAAAAAGTCGAAAATAAAGCATTTAACTTATCGGAATAAACACCGTTCAAATCACTCAAATTTTCTACAAAATAATGCTGAAATGCCTGCGAATATCTTGAAACCATTGTCGCAACAAGCGAAGTTCCTACAGCCGCACCGATATTTTTCAACAAATTCTGAACACCGCTTGCATTTGTCATCTGCGCATTGCTGATTGTCTCCATAGACACCGTCGTCAACACCGTCATGGTCATCCCGACACCGGCACCAAAAAGCAAATTCGGAAGTACTATATTGAACATGGATATCTCCAAATTCAAAAAGCCAAACATAAGACCTGATACCCCGAGCAAAATCAACCCTAAAGCCGTATAAATTCTGAAATCAACTTTATCGCTGGTTACACTGTACAAAGCAATCATCATAACACTTCCTATACCTCTCGGCATCAAAGAATAACCGCTCCAAAAAGCGCTGTAACCAAGTAAATTCTGCAAAAATAAAGGCATAATCGTTGTCGAAGCATACAAAACAGTATTCACCAGAACAAGAATCAATGTTCCAAGCAAAAAATTCATATCCTTGAACACGGATAAGTCAATTATCGCCCTCTTTTGCTTGAGCTGGGAATAAATAAACAAAACCATCGCAACAAAAGATATGCCGCTCACAACACAAACCCATGTCGCATTAAACCAGTCCGCATTATTTCCCTTATCCAAAACAACCTGCAAAGTAACAAGCCATATAATCAACAAAGTAAATCCGATGTAATCTATATAAGGATTCGGCTGCTTCTTTGCATAAGGCGGATCAACAATCCACAGCCATGAAGCAATCGCAGCAAATATGCCAAACGGAATGTTTATGAAAAATATCCAGTTCCACGACCAGTTATCAGTAAGCCATCCGCCGAGAACAGGACCGATGACGGGAGCGACTACAACACCGAAACCGAATATTGACATCGCAAGAGCTCTTTTTTCTTTTGGAAAAGCCTCCAGCAAAATTGCCTGAGAAACAGGAAGCAGAGCACCTCCTCCAAATCCCTGCAAAATACGTGAAAAAATCATCATATCAAGAGATGTCGACATCCCGCACAGGAGTGATGCTGCGGTAAATAACAAAACACATGCAATAAAAAACATCTTCCGCCCGAACAATTTGCTGAACCAGTCAACAGACGGAACAACTATCCCGCTTGCAATCAGATAACTCGTCAAAATCCACGTCGCTTCATCATTACTCGAAGAAAAACTTCCTGCCATCTGCGGCAGCGCAACATTTGCAATTGTTCCGTCAAGTACAAAAATAAATGTAGCACTCATAACCGCAACCGTTGTCAGCCATGGGTTCATCTGTTGTTCTCTGTTCTCTTCTTGCATTTCTTCTTCTCGTTTATATCTGTATACTGACCGTTTCGCTTATTTTATCAATAATTTTATCAAGACCTCTTTTCATTATCTCGAGTTCTTCTTCGCTGAAATCACTCAAAAAAACATCCATATCTTTTTCAAGCGGAGATGAATATTTTTTTATCATCTCTTCTCCCATGTCTGTCAGCTTCATAGTCTTGACAGGACGTCGACCTTTTACTGAAAGTTCTCGGATTATCAGTCCTCCATCCTCAAGAATATTCAAAATTCTTGTAATATTAGAACGGTCCTTCAATACTATCTTTGACAAATCTCTTTGGCAAATGCCTGGATTGAAGGCTATTGTTTCAAGAGTGATGAACTGGTCTATCGACAACCCTGCCTCAAAACTGTTCAGAATATAAGATCCCCTGAGCTTCATATAAATTGCTGCTTTCTCTATCTTATACGGCAATCTGTCAGCATAACAATTCAGCAAATTATTTTCTCTATCAGACACTATGTTATAATTCCAACTTGTTGTAATTCCAACATAATTCTAAAAAATAACAAATCAAAAGTCAAGAAAAACGAAACTTATATAGCAAATTCCACAGATACGTCAGTCTGAGGGCTTTAGCCTGAAGAATCCTTTTTGTTTAGATACTTCGCTAACGCTCAGTATGACGTTGTTTTGGAAATTTTGGGTTGAATTTGCTATATAAATCGGGGGAAAACGCCCTTTCAACAATAATCGAATTAAATTATAATAATACAGGTAAAAAATGAAAATAGGACAAAAACATGGATAACAGACAAATTCTGATAAAAATGATAGAAGACTACAAACAATTTGACGAAGTTGAAGCAATAGCAATCAGCGGCTCATCAACGGCAAAACAATCAGATAATCACTCTGATTTTGATATATATATTTATTGTACAAAAGAGCCTGATGTCACAAAACGAAGACAAATTGCAGAAAAATACTCTGATACTCCGGAAATTGATAACCATTTCTTTGAAACAGGCGATGTCTATACTCTCAGAGAAACAAATAAACCGATTGATATAATGTATCGTCATCCAAACAGCATAGAAGGAAACATCAAATGGGTGTGGGAAGAAGGAAACGCTTCTCTCGGATATACCACCTGTTTTATCTTCAACGTGAACAAATCGGAAATCCTGTTTGACAGAAACGGCTGGTTCAGAAAGCTGCAGGAAAAGACTCAAATACCTTATCCTGAAAAACTCGCTCAAAATATTATCAAAAAGAACTTTGCTTACCTCAAGGATGTAATGTTTTCATATTATGACCAGCTCGAGTCTGCCGTTGAAAGAAAAGACTATGTCAGCATAAATCATAGAAGCGCAGCATTTCTGGCAAGTTATTTTGACATAATTTTTGCAAAAAACAAACTCCTCCACCCGGGAGAAAAAAAGCTCGTGTCTTTTGCCCTCGAAAACTGCAAAATTCTTCCGGAAGACTTCGAAAAAGATGTCGAAGCTCTCGCAATCGGCTCTGTTTCGCAAAAGCTCCAAACAGCAGACAAAATGGTAGAAAATTTGAGGAAAATATTGTAGAAAAATTTTGACGGGTAGAAATATATCTTCTGTAGTATAATCCATATATGAAAATACTACATTTCCTTTTGATAAATCTTATAATTGTCAACACGGCATATGCATCAGTATGCACGGATTATCTGTCTGAGATTTATTCCTCTCAGCACGGAAGAAAAATAGAAATTACACAAAAAAACAACGAACATATCGACAAACTCGAAGACTACATCGGAAACCGGTTTGTTTCTTACGTAGTCTACGGCAAAGCCCGTATCAGAAGACTGGACAAAAGACAAAAAACTCTCAACTACGCATGTCTTATGGAAAATGACAAAAAACCGCTGTGGGGCTATATATTTTCTGATTAATACAAACCTTAGGAAACAGAAATGAAAAAACTCTTTCTGCTTACAGCCGCATTATTCTTTGCAATATGTTTAACCATTACTTATATGGTATTTGTAGAACCGCAACTACTCATAACAACACATGAAACTCTCTATATCCCGAACTGGAATAAAAAACTAAACGGGCTCAAAATCGGCGTCGTATCAGACCCCCACATCGGGCATGGCTTTACGGACATCAAAAAACTTGAAAATATCGTAGAAAAAGTCAATGACCAAAAACCTGATTTGATTTTTCTTCTCGGTGATTTTGACGCTCAGAGCATAGAAGACTCAAAAATATCAAAAAAAGAAATATCAAATACACTCGATGACCTCAAAGCTAAATACGGTATTGTTGCAATCCTCGGCAACCATGACTACAAACCTCCATGTGTCATAAAAAAAATTCTCAGACAAGCCAATATTCCCCTGCTTGAAGATGAGAGCAAATATTTTTCAATCAACGGACAAACAATCAGAGTCGTAGGCTTCAAAGATCTGTGGCACTCAAACCCGAATCCGATTAAGACAATAGGCAAACCGCCTTATAAAACCCCTGTAATTGTCCTCGAACATAACCCTGACCTGTTCCCGAAAATCCCTCAGGGAACAAGCCTTACACTGAGCGGGCATACCCACGGCGGCGAAGTCTGCTTCCCGCTTCTCGGAGCACCTGTTGTATCATCGAAGTACAACCAGCGCTACAAAAAAGGCTATGTTGTCGAAAACAACAAACATCTCTACGTATCAGGCGGAATTGGGACATCAAGTACCATGAGATTGCTGAACCCTCCTGAAATAGTCTTTTTCAACCTCTACACCCAAACTCCCAAGACAAAAATTTCAAACACCAAACCACATGGCGGCTTCAAGAAAAACTATATGCCCTATTATCAACATATAGTCAACAAATTGAAGAATATAAATATCAAAAAAGCCTAAACAACACTTCTATAATACTCTCCCCACTGTGCCATAGCACCTAAAACAGGAGCCAGAGTCTTTCCGAGTTCTGAGAGAGAATACTCAACTCTCGGAGGAACTTCAGCGTACACCTGCCTGTTTATAAGACCGTCATTTTCTAATTCTCTCAAGTTTTCTGTCAAAACTTTTTGAGAACATCCAACACTTCTTTGCAGCTCTTTAAATCTCTTTATTCTCGTAAGTAAATCTCTTATAATCAATATCTTCCATTTGTTGCCTATCATCTTCAACACAATTTGAACCGGACAAGGAGGCAAATCTTTTTTTTCAATCATTGTTATAGCCTTTCTTCACACAATAGTTACTTTTTTAATACTGCATTACAAAAAAGTGCCTACTTTACTTTTATACTTTAAACAATATAACATAACATTGTAGAGAATAAAAGGAGATATTATATGAAAGAAATTATTGTAAAAAACTACAAAGATATCACACCTGAGATAAACTCTCAAAACGGCAACTCTTTTGAGGTAAAAAACATTATCCCTCAATCACAGACAGACAAATGTCAGGCAAATTTTGTTGAAGTGGCACCGGGGAACTATGCTTACGGATACCATTATCATGAAGAAAATGAAGAAATTTTCTATATTATCAGCGGGCAAGCCGTTGTCAAAACCCAAAAAGGAGATATAAACCTGAAAAGCGGAGATGCAATCTGTTTCCCGGCAAATGAAAACGGTTCTCATGTCATATCAAACCCGTCAAAAGATGAGAAATTGATTTATCTTGATTTCGGGACATCAAACAAACCAGATATTGTTCATTTTACAGGCACTGACGCAGGCATGGTCATAGCAAAAACAGGAGTTTACAACTTCAAAAAATAAAAATTCCGCAAACAGAAATAAGCACCGTTGTTACCGGTGCTTATTTCTTCTCTGTAAAAACTATTTTATTCTCTTCAAAGATGATAGGAAGTTATTTTTCTCGACATCGCCGTCGACCTTTGTCAAAAATACCTGACAATCTTTCTCATCAGCATCAATCGGAGGAAGAAGAGCAAGCTCGGCGGCATAATAATTGCTGTCATTCCTGCTGCTAAGAGGAACTCTGTTTGCAAGACTGTTGAGAGATATATTTCTTAAAAACCCTGCAACACCTTTATTCTTGTTTGAAAATTTGGTATAAATTCTCAACGTAGCATCACGAGTTTCCAAATCGAACCTTCCTACAATAAACGAACTGAGCTGAGGTGCGGAGGATTTAATCATTATTTTCTCGACAACATTATCTTTCAGTTCAAGGTCACCGTTAATTTTATCAAAGTTCCCCTCAGGAACGTTTACTAAATCAACAAGCGTTGCAGGGCTAATCATTGCCATCGGATTTCTAAACAATGAGGCAAACTTGAGAGCATACTCAACAAGTCCTATTTTGCCGATAGTTCCGTTTTTGATTGCAAATTTTATCAGCCCGTTTAATTTGAGAGAATCATCAGTGTTGAGCATAATCAGACCGCTTGCTTTTCCTGAAATTTCCCGGGGCAGAGCAAGAAGAGATGTTGCCATGGTATCAGAGTTCACATCTTTTATGCCGAGTTTTATGCTGTATTCATGCTTTTTCAAATCGCATAAAACTTTCAGCGAAGAAATACCCTCCGCAATATCAAATCTGTTTGAGTGAATCTGCAAAATACCATTTCTATCAAGAGTCATATTAGCCTTGATATTTCCAAAGTTGATTTGTTTGTAAACACCTTTTACCACCTCAAGTATACAGCGTTCAATAACAATCAAACCTGTGTTGAAAGTAACTTCATCATCGCTCTTTGCTTCATTTTCTTCAGTTGAAGCAAACATCTCCGCTGCATTTGTCTGCGCAGTAATTTCATTCGGATTCTGGCTGTTGAATGATTTCAATATTCTATCAATATCAATATTATCAACCGTAAGGTGAATATCCTTCACCACAACGGGCAGAACCATTGCATTTGCTATATCACCGGTGAATTTATAATCAGACTTTTTATATTTTCCGAATATATTCAGATGAACAGTCTTTGAGTTTGTCTTCAGCTGACCGTCGTTTATAAAAAGTCGCTGGCTCGGAACACGAACTTTGTTCATTGCAAGATGACCGTCAAGGACAGGATATTTACCCGTATTTACCATCTGGAGATAGCCCGCTATTGTCCCGCTTTTGAAAACCTTTTGCCCTATAAGCACGTTCAAAAATTCACTCGGGAGAGGTTTTGGTATCTCAAAACCGAGATTTTTTATATTAAGCGTCGCAACATCCATATTGCCAAACACCCGTAAAATAGGTTTTATCTTGCTGTTTCTGTCAATAACAGATGCAATGTAGTAGTCAATTGTCTTTATCTCAAGGTTTGTTCCGACAAGACCCAAATCAGCCTTGAACGCTCTGTCATAATTCACAGGGCTGAGCGATGACCCGCCGACAAGGATGTCTTCTCCATGTTCGAGTTTGAACATAACCGATAAATCAATTTTGTTGTTTTTCATCTTTATCGGAATCAACGTTGGCGCCTCTCCGACAAGCTCGATAGGATAACCTACCATCTTTGTCAGATAATCATTCGTAAACTCTTTTGTCGCAAGAGCTTTTGCCTTGATATCCGTATCAAAAGACTTCATATAGTCTTTGATTGTACCGGCAAATTCTATTGTATTTTTCTTGTTTTTTCCGTAATATCCCTTAAAATCCTTTACAAACACTGTGTCATCCTGAATATCAAGATAACCCTGAGTAAGAATTATCGGAATATTATTCACCATAATAACCTTCAATGCGAGGTCATGGAGATCAACACGACCTTTTATTCCGTCGTTAGAAAGATTTACATAGAAATCAAAATCTCCTTTGATGTCACCAAACAAAGACATCAACTCTTCGCCGTTGCCGATAATAAGATTTGACGACAGCAAGCCGACAATATTCTGAATGTTAAAATTCTTTGAATGAACTTTGACATCAAATTTCTTGCCCTGCGCAAGAGTTGAATTAATCAGCACTTTAGATTTGTTTATGCTGAGTTCAACATCGTCGATATGGAGTTTACGATTTTTTGTATAAACCCTGTTTTTATCAGCAATTGTCATAAAGAATTTTTCTTTATTTTTCTCAACATAAACAGCAAGCTTGAAATGAACAAACTTTGGATTTCTCGTGTCTGTGATTGCAAGGTCTTTGCCCGCTATTCTGACTTTCATATCTTCTGCAGGATCAAATATGATTATGCATTCTTTGACATAAAGAAGAGAATCAAACAGGTCAACAAACCACCCGCTTTTCTTTTTCTCTTTTTTGCTGCCTGAAAAAGACAGCTCGCTCAATTTGTTCAAATCGGCAAAGATATAATCAGCACCAAGTTTATCAACGACTATCCTTTTTTTCAAAACCTCTTCAAAAGAGATTGCTGAATCAAATTTTTTGACAGAAAGAAGTGTTTCTTTTTTCTTCAGCAAAGAAAGCTCATCAACCGAAAAAGAAACATCGGGCGACAGAGCTGTCTTTAACACGGGATTTTTCACCGTCAAATCAAGACCTGCAGCTTTATGAAGCGAGCGTTGAACAAGACTTATCATATGTTTGTTTGAAACAGCCTCCGGAAGCACTTTGAGATAAATCCCCGCAAGTAGTCCCAGTGAGATAACAAACAGAACGACCAGACTTATTAAAATTTTTATTGATTTTTTCATACTAAATTCCCAGTTGTTATTATAACATAATTAATTTTATGATATTATTCTATTATGAAAAAGATTTTATTGTTTTTAAGCTTATTAATTTTTATTTTGCAAACGCCGGCACAGGCAATCGAAGACCTAAAACCCGTGCTTCAAATGTCTGATGTTGAGGTGTTCTCTGATGAAGACGGCTTATTCGGTCTGAAAGATAAACAGGGCAACGTTGTTGTCGAACCGCAATACAAAAAAATAATACGCCTCGGGAATACATCCTGGATTATCCAGAGAAAAAGTAAATTCGGACTCATGGACTCATCAGGAAACTATTTGATAAAACCAAAATACAGACATGTCGAAAGAGTTTTCGGCGAATATGTAAAACTCGGCAACGACAAGGATTTCGGATTGTATAACCAGAAGGGTGAAGTTGTAATTGCCCCCGAATACACAAAAATTGATCCGTTGTTCGGGCGCATGTTCTTGACCTGTAAGGATTATAAATACGGAATATCTGATGAAACAGGCAAAATTCTTTTGAAAAATGAATACGACGACATCTATATGCCGACGCCAAAAACGATGAGAATAAAATACGACGGCGAATGGTACGAAATAGAACGTCTCGCTGAGGACGAAATTATCCTCCCCGAAGGTGTTCACAAAATTACCGTTGATAATAAAGACTACAAAGTCACACACCTGATTGCCAACACAGGGGTAATATCAGGTTATTCGGCACTGACGCTGGTTGACTATACACTGAAAATTTTCTCATCAATTTCACCTGCTTATGAAGAAACAATTGACGAGCTGATGTTATCACAGGGTGCAGAAACAGTATCAATCTTTATCAAACTCGGCTGGATACCGAAGTTTCCGTTTACATACGCAAAGAAATATTACAATAACCTGCGTGCGCCAAACAACGGACCGCTATCTGATGTCAGAAACGATATGAAAAAACAGTTGAAGTAAATCACTGATTTTTGATTTTCATCTTTATACCTAAAATACACACAAATTTGTATCCGCAGAAATTTTTCAGTGAAAATACCTGCTCTGAAAAACTTTAAAACTTATATGAGTATATTTTCACTACAACACAGATTCTGAACTTAACTCTAAAGATTCACCGAACAACAAAGAAGTTCACGACATCTTCGAACGAATAAAAACCGTTTCCGACAACAAACAGTATCTTGATTTTATCAAACTTGCACTTGATGTTTTCAACGACGATGCAGCAGTCGAAAAAATGGAACTTTTTCTCTCGGGCATAAAATTGGGTAAAAAACAAAATTAATTATGCTAAAATAATTTCACAACAAAGAGCAAAAAGGTATCTGAAATTATGAAAAAATTTATTCTTATTGCATTGCTGCTTGTGTGTGTTTTACAGCCTGCTTATTCCTATGAATACAAGCAGAATGTCAAAGACGGGTTATCAGCAGGAGATAAAATATTTTATGAGCAAAAAAGCTCAAGATGGTCAAAAGACAAGTCTTTCAGAGATATGCATTTCAAAAAATACATAACAACAGGAACAGGCAGCTTTTCTGTGTTTGCTTACAGAGGCAATCTCTATGACACCGGTACCACCTATGAATTTCTGGATGGAAACAAACTCATCGGGTATAACGCCCATAAGCTGAAATTCTATGAATTGACTTTTTCGAACCAGAAAATTAACAAAAAAGAACTCTCTAAAGAGCAGGTCAAACAATACTTCCCTGATGTTGATATAATCAAAATCTCCGAATTGAAAGATAACAAACTCGATATAGAAAAACCATGGTTCAAGAGAAAAACTTTTATGCTGCTGAACGACACTGATGAAGAATTTTACAAATATCAATTTGAAAGATACAAACAGGACGAACTCATAAGAGGGCTCTTCGAAGCGAAATACCCGCGAAAATTTATCTTCTCTCATTTCAAAGCAAACAACGAGATGTTCCCTGCTCTTGAAATTAATATTCACAACAAAAAACTAAATTTTAATCTTTTTAACAAACAGGAAAAAAACTAAACTCTCCACCAGGGGAATAGACTCCTTTTGCTGGAGAATTTAATGTCTTGGTTATGAAACAATTTCTCTCAAAACACAAGACCCTCTTCCTGCTTTTCATGACGGGAATAATAATTTTTCTCGGGGTATATATCTATCAAATATTGAACTACACCTATATAACGGTTCAGTTTGACAACCTGCGCCCGTTTCGGGAAAAACTAGAGGTGTTTTACAACGGCTTTGAAATAGGACACACTATCAAAGTTATGCCTGATAAAGATTATAAAACAACTCTCGTCAAAATAGCCCTCCACCCGCAGGATTTGAAACTTCCTTATAACATAACAATCAAATTAAAACGGGAAAAACATCATGACAAAAAAATTGATTTTCTCGAACTAATCTATCCTGAAAAACCCTCGAAATACCTTCTGAAAAACGGTGATATTATAACAGGCAAAGCAACAGTAGATATAGAATCATACCTTGCAAGTCAGGAACCTGAATCCCTTGACCAAATAAAAGACAACCTCAATGAAACAATTGAAAATCTGCAAGCAGCTACAAACGAATTATCACAGCTAATTTCAACCGTACAAGCAACCCTGAACGAGAACCGCACAAATATCAAAACAACAACCTCGAACATCGCCCGTACTTCTCAAAACATAGAAAATATGACAAACAAATTCAACAATTCATTGAGCAGCCAAAAACTCGACAGTACCACATCAAGCATTGATATAACCGCACAAAATGTGGAAGAGTTAAGCAAAAACATAAATACGCTTTCTTCATCTTTAAACCAAACAATGCCCAAAGTTGACTGCACAATCAACCAGACAAACAGCATACTGAAAAACCTCAACGAAATAACCTGCGGCATATCAAAAACTCTCCAAAAGAGAATGGGTGGATTGAGGCTCTTGTTTGGAAAAACAATCAACGATGAATGTACCAATGATTGTCGATAAAAAAGTTATATGTTAACATGGTCAAATATTATGGAGAAGAGAATAATGAATAAAGTTGAAATTTATACAACACAGACATGTCCGTATTGTATGAGAGCAAAAAAATTGCTTACCTCTTTAGGGCTTGCTTATGAAGAACATAACGTCGAAGATTCTTTTGACGAAATGTGCAAAACACTGTCAGAAAAATATAATCAACCGGGAATTGCAACAGTTCCCCAGATTATCATCAACGGAAACTACGTCGGAGGTTATGACAATCTCGAAGCACTCTACAAATCAGACAAATTGAAAGAACTTTTGAACTAAGTTATATTTCAATTTTGATTGTGATAAAATATTTTTGTCTGCTGGAGAGGTGTCCGAGTGGTTTAAGGTGCGGATCTCGAAAGTCTGTGCGGGGAAACCCGCCGAGGGTTCGAATCCCTCCCTCTCCGGATTTTTCGGGTAAATTAAAACTTTCTAAAATGTTTGTACGTATTTTGCTTACAATTCTGCTTTTATTCCTGACAAACAGGAGTTTTGCAGAGTGTAATTTAACGACCGGTTTTATTTGTACGGATACTTTGATTATTTTGGACAGCCCGCTCTGCGAGGGCGTTTTCAGGTCGGAAAATTAGGTTTACCAAAAAAATCAAACTGCCGAAATGGACTTTTTTCGGACTGTACGGATAGTTTGAGATTTTCGTAATATAGCTGAATTACGCACCGATTTTGAATTGTACGGATAAAATGATTATTTTGGTAAAGTCCAGTTCCGCAAATAATTAAATTTTTGGTTCCTCTTTTTTTAGAAATTTGTAAACTTTTTTTTACAAAAGCCAATTATTATTTTGAGGAATTTATCATTAAGTTTAATAAAAAAGCGGAACATTATTAGTTTTTATTAATACAAAAATACTGATAAACAATTTTTGAAATATCACTAATTATTTTAGAATTTTCGTCATCACTGAGAGGGGAATCTTTTATCATAATTGCAATATAATACAAATCTCCATTTGGTAATCTTACATATCCAGCATCATTATCTGCTATTTTTAGACCTTTTGGAGTGCGAGAGCCTGAACCAGTTTTATGATAAATTTTGGTATTTTTTGGAAGTCCTGCTTTAATTTTATTTTCTCCAGTGCTAGTCTTTAGCATGATATTTTCTAAAAAAGCAAAAGAACTGCTAGAAAGAATATTATTGTCTTTTACTCTTTTCATCATCAAGACAATGTCTTTAGGTGTTGAAGTATTAAGATATTGATTATAAATATCGCTATTCATATCTTTTTCATTTACTTTTATGCTTATATCATTGAAGCCCAATTCATGTATAAATTTTTCAAGCTCATTAATTCCTCCAGAGTAATCAATTAATATATCACAAGCATTATTATCACTTTGGGATATCATATATTCTAATAATTGAGCTAGTGTTATATCAAATGGATAATTTTTATAGTCTTTTATCATAGGGCTATGAGTTTGCATATCAAGCATATTTTGATTAATTGTAATCTTGGTATCCAATGATATGTGTTTTTGATCTATATATTTAAGCACTTTAATAGCAACGAAATATTTAAAAACACTTAATAGAGGATATTTCTTGTTGTTCACTACAACAAGATCCTTATCTTTTAAAGTTGCAATTCCTACATTCACATTATTGTTTATTAAGTATAGATTCAATCTAAAATTTAATGTTTTAGTGTAAAACCAAACAATTAAAATTATTGAAAATAGAAAAATTATAAACATTTTTATTTTAAGCATTGAACTTATGATAGCATAAAAATGATATTATAATGCTCTAGGTAAACTTTTTTACAAAATGAATTATTATTGTTTTATTTTATATAAGTCAAACTAATTTTTAATGATACGAAAACGACACAAAGCTCGGAAGTGATGTTCCAATACATTTACTTCCGAGCTAATGTGTGTCTGCGATGAAAAACGAAGAATATATAGATATTAATAAAATAGCAGAATTAAAAGGGTTAAAAAGCAACCGTTCATTAAGATTGGCAATTCAAAAAGGTAAATATATTGCTCGTGAAGTTAAAGTTTTTGGAGGTAAATCATACGAGATATTATACTCATCACTAGAACCAGAAATACAGGAAAAACTCCAAGATGAATTAATTAAAGAAGCAACTCAATCAAATTGCACCGCATTAGTTCCTTTAAACTCAACAACTAAATACCCGACATTTATTTCAGAGAGTGCAAAATTAACGGCACTTGCTAGAGTAGATATTGTAAAAGCTCTTCAAAATATAAGAACCAAATATAAGACAAAAAAAGAGGCTGACTCAGTATTTTTGGATTTGTATAATTCGGGAATGCTTCTACCAAAGGTTTATAAATTCTTGGGTAGTATTTCGATAGGCACACTTCATCGATGGATTTGGGCATATGAAGATAACGAAGATTATAGAGTGCTTTTACCTAATTACAAATATACAAAACAGGGTGAGTATAATACAATCCTCACTCAAGAAATGAAAGATATATTTATTAAATTTCTTCTACATCCAAATAAATTCAGTGTAACAAAAGCGATAAAATTAACTCAACATATACTTGAAAAGAAAGGAATTGAAAGCATTCCTCATGTTATTACATTTAGAAGATATGCAGAACACTACAAAAAGAATAATTATTCAAGATGGATATTATTCAGAGAAGGTGAAAAAGCATACCACGATAAAGTGGAAGCATATATTGAAAGAGATATTTCAAAATTGGAAGTCGGTGATGTACTTATTGCTGATGGACATACTCTAAACTTTCAAGTAATTAATCCATTTACAGGAAAACCGACCAGAGCAACTTTGGTCGGTTTTTTAGACTGGAAATCAACAGCATTGGTCGGTTATGAAATTATGATGAGTGAAAACACTCAATGTATAGCTTCGGCATTAAGAAATGCCATCATTAATTTAGGTATGATTCCGAAGGTAGTTTATCAAGATAATGGTAGGGCATTTAAAGCAAAGTATTTTCAATCCTGTGATTTTGACGAAGAAGGATTTAATGGAATCTATGCAAATCTTGGTATTAAATCGGTGTTTGCTAAGCCATACAATGCAAGAGCAAAAGTTATTGAAAGATTTTTTAAAGAATTTCAAGAAGAGTTCGAGAAGTTAATGCCAAGCTACATTGGAACAAGTATTGAAAATAAACCTGCTTGGATGAAACGAGGAGAAAAACTTCATAGAGATATGCATAAAAAACTCACTAATAATTACATACCAACTGTACAAGAATTAATAAAATACATTGATTGTTGGCTAGATTTTCACAATTCAAAACCTTGTCCGAACGCTCCTCAAATATCAATTAAACAATGTTTAAACAGTGTTCAAAAACAAGAAATCGATAAAAATATCTTAAATGATTTAATGATGAAAACTGAAGTTAGAACTATTAATAAACATGGAATTACATTCCTCGGACTTCATTACAGGAGTGATTCAATTTTAGGTTTAAGAGATTCTGTTTACATTAGATATAGCCTATTTGATTTAACTAAAATACACGTTTATTCAACTAAAGGTGAGTTTTTATGTGTCGCAAGACAAGTTGAAAAAGTTCACCCAATGGCAAATCATTTAGGCACAGTTCAGGATATGGAACAATATAAACAACAAATTCAAAAGCAACAAAGACAATTTAAAAAAGCTAAGAAAGACTTCCTCAGATACTTTCCAAAAGAAAAAGCTGAAGTTATAGAAATTGAAACGCAAGAAAGTCTTATGACGGAGCAACCAATAATTGAAAAACCAAAACGGGAAAGAAAATTAAGCCCTCGTGAACTTCAGATGTATAGACCTATTTTTAATACAGATTATGAAAAATACGAGTGGTTAATGACAAATGGATGCACTAATCCTGAAGATAGAAAATGGCTTACAAACTACATTCGAAGTGATGAATACTACAATTTATATGGAGATTAAATTATGAAAAAAACTTTTATTAGGACAAAAAATGTCAAACAATTTGTATCGTTGATGGACGAATTACAAAAAGTGCCACCTAATATACCTAAAATGGCATTAGTTTATGGAGAACATGGGCTAGGAAAATCGCAGACGATTCAGTGGTGGGCTGATAAAAATGATTCAGTGTATGTAAGAGCAACACAAGGAATGACAAGCAGATGGCTTTTATCTGAAATTGTAGAGGAGCTTGGAGAAGAAGCATACTGGCACCTTCATGATAATTTTGAAATAATAGAAAATATTTTAAGAGAACATTCAAAGGTAATTATTGTTGATGAGATTGATTATTTAATTGATAAAAATATTATTGAAACCTTAAGAGATTTACACGATAAAACAGCTTGCCCTGTTGTTCTAGTTGGTATGGGAGCAGCAGATAAGAAACTTGCACGTTACCCTCATTTAATGGATCGGATTTATAAAAAGTTGAAATTTGAAAAATTTAATTCAGATGATATTAAAGAAATTCTCACAGAATTAACAGATTTGAAGTTTAAGGATGATGCTATTGAATACCTTGCGACTCGTACAAACCAATTCAGACAATTAGTTAAACTTATCAATAAAATTGAAAAATTAATGAAAACAAATCAAATTGAAGAATTAGATGAATACACAATGAAAGGATTATTAAATGCAAGACCAGATATCAATGCGAATATTAAAGCTATGCAAACGATTGGATAAATTCACTTTTGATGATATTTTAATGATTGCAAGCAATATTGATGAATCGGTTTTAAAATTACAGCTTATTAAATTTGTTCAGGACAAAAGGCTTGTCCAGAGAGGCGATTTATATTTTTATAAGAAAAGAACACCTCAAAAAAATAATTCAATATTATCATATTATCCTGCCAAAACTATAGATATAATTATTCGAGGTTTTTGTTGCTCCATTCCTGGTTACAAACTTTCTTATATTCTCGGAGTTGGAGAAGATCAAGTAAATAAAATCTATAATATATTTAGAAATTTAATTTATACTAGACAGCTAGAGGTTTTATTTACTTATTATAATAATAGTCCACAACAATGTCGAAACAGAATTTTTTTTAATTTAGAAACTTATTTTTATGTATTTAAAAATCAAATATTTGTTGCCGAACAACCTATAAATTTAACTAACGAAAAAAAGTTTACTAAGTTTGAAGAACAAGAATTTAAGAGAGTATATAGCTATTTAACAAGATTTGTTAATCATAATAGTTGTAAATCTGATTTATTTCAAAAATTAGCCGAAGGTATTTGGCGAAGGAATAAAAATACAGAAGAACTATACGATGATTTAAAAGTTAATTTACTTAACATTTCTTAATATAAACAGGACAATTTTTTAATTATTTTTCTTGTAAATAAAGGGGTTTTAAAATTAAGAGAAATTTAAAAATAAAGTTGAATATAACATTTTAAAATCGTTTTAACCCTTTTTTTAAATCTGTCCTATTCAGGACAGAGCTTAATTTTTAGGTATTTTCAATATAAAAGATTTAAATATAATAATAATTGAGAGGAAATTGCGGTAGTTAAACAGAACAACAGTAAGCCATTTGGGCTAGCTTTGTTGTGCTGTAAAAATTGCCCGATTGTCTTATTCAAAAATCTGACAACAATACTAGCTTGGTTGATGTAGCCCTGTTATATCAATCAAGAGAGGAATAGAAATTTATGAACAATTGTGCATTTTGCCAAAAGAAAATTTTATTAAAATTTATTATGAGTGTTTATAATCTTAGAGCTATAGATATAGCAAGAGAAATAAACATCTCAGACAGCCTTGTGCGAAAACATATTTCGGGCGATAGAGAATGCCCTCCTGTTGATGCATATATTGTTGAAAGAGTTTTTGGTTTTAAATTAAGAGGCTGTAATATAGATGGATAATACTCAATTCGATAAAAATAATCCACCTGTATGGTTGTCAATTACTGAAGCCTCACGTCTTCTTAATCTAAAAGAGAAGACAGTAAAAGATTATTGTAGAAATGGAAAAGTTAACTATAAGGTAGAGCTTAATAACAGAACATACAATTATTTTATCCGTTTTGATTCTTTGCCTAATTATGCAAAATATAAAATAATTCCAGAGTCACAGGAAAGTAAAAAGAAATATTCAGAAGCTCCCGATTGGGCTAAAATTCAAGCTGAAAAATATATAAAAATAATTCAAAAATCTGAAGATTTAAAGGGTGAAGAATTAAAACATTTTATTGAAAAATGGAATATTGAACATCCCCAATTTAAAACCTCATATCCTTCTGTTATTAAAATGAGAAGAAGATATAATGAAGATGGGGTTCTTGGATTACTTTCAAGATATGGAAATAATGCATCAAGAACTACCGTTAACAACAAATATTTTGAATATTTTAAAAATTTGTATTTGGTTGAAGGTGGTCCATCACTTAGAAGTTGTTGGGATATAACATTAGGCTATGCAATGCGTGAGTTTGGCATTAGTCGATATGAATTTCCAAGTCATACATCTTTTAAAAGAAGATTAAAGCGTGAAGTTCCTGAAACGAGTCTTTATTTGGCTCGCAAGGGTGAATCAGCTTGGAATCGAAAATATGGAAATTACATAGAAAGAGATTACTCTACAGTTATTTGTGGAGAAGTATGGGTCTCAGACCACGCGCAAATTGACGTAGCTTGTTTAAGTCCAGACGGAAATATAGTATTTCCTTGGGTAACGGCTTGGAGAGACTATAAATCAGGCAAATGGCTTGGTTGGATACTCCAGTGCGGACATCCAAATTCAGACCATATATTTCAATCATTTTATTATGCGGCTCAAAGATACGGTTTACCCAAAGATATCATAATTGATAACGGTAAAGATTATCGTTCAAAAGATTTTGCCGGGGGACGTCAATTTAAAATTGAAGCTGATCAATTTAAAACAACTTGTATGCTTTCTGAATTAAATGTTAGAGCTAATTTTGCATTGCCATACAATGCTCAAACAAAACCGATTGAAAGAGATTTTTTGAAAGTTAAAGAATTGTTTTCAAAACATTGTATTGGTTATAGAGGTGGCAATGTTGTTGAACGTCCAGAGAAATTGGCAAAAGAAATTAAAAACGGAAAGATTATTCCTTTTGAGCAATTTAAAGAAGTATTTGATGATTTCATTATTTGTGTATTAAATAAAAGACCTTCTAAGGGTAAAAATCACGAGGGAATGTCTCCTGATCAGCTTTTCAATCTTGAATGTGCAGAAAGGAAGGAAATCGGCAAAGATGCTCTTAAATTATTCTGTACACGAACAACTAAAAATTATTCAATCAGGAGAAACGGTATAAAAGATAGTGAACTCGGAATAACTTATTGGTCAGATTGGATGCTTTCTAACACCGGATTAAAAGTTTACCTTCGTAGAGATATTCAAAATTATAAAGAGGCTTGGGTATTTAATGCAGAAAATAATGAATTTATAGGAAAAACAACAGCAGTAAGAGCAGTAGCGGCACTTCACGCTGATGAAATTTCAAAAGAAGAATTCAAAGAAGCTATGTCAATCAAAAAACGTAGTTTAAAAATTGCTAAATCATATATTAAACAGACTCGTGAAATAAGCATAGAGGAAAAATGTGATAACTACAAAACAGCATATGCGAGTGTTGAAAGAGAATACAAACCAAAAGTATCTCGAATTGCAAATACTAAGATGGATAAAGTAATTCGTAAAAGCAAAGATATGGAAGAATTTGGAAAACAAGATTTATCAATATTTTTAGATAAATCTGAACCTGAGGAAAAACCATTATATCTATACGAAACAGATAAAATTCTTGAACAAGAATTAAAAAAAGGAGTTGCAAATGGATATTAGAGCAGAATTAAAAAATTTAATGGAAGCGAAAAATTATACCACTGCTTTTGTGGCTCAAGCAACAGGTATTTCAAAATCGACAATAAGTTTGTGGATAAATGATAATTATAATGGTGCTAATACCAAAATTGCAGATAAAATAAATAATTTTGTTCAAAGAGAAAAAGAGCGTACTGGTAACAATGATTTGCCTTTTGTTGATATTTCAACTGTTAAATATATTTCTGAAATTGGAAGATTGTGTCACACGCAAGGCAAAATCGGAGTTTGTGTTGGAAAGGCAGGACTTGGGAAAACCGTTGCTGTAAAAAAATACACAAAAGAATTTATGGATTCAATCTTAATTGAAAGCGATTCTGGTTATACTGCAAAATCTTTACTAAAAGAAATCCATAGGCGTTTGGGACTATCAGGCAAAGGCTCAGTGTATGACTTAATGGATGAAGTTATCAGAAAATTAAATCAATCCGGCAGACTTTTAATTATTGATGAAGCTGAAAATTTACCATATAGAGCTTTAGAAATTACACGAAGAATTCACGATAAAACAGGTATTGGAATTTTATTGGTTGGCAGAGGAATTTTATTAGAAAACCTTAAAGGCTATAACAATCAATATGACCAACTTTATTCAAGAGTTAAATTCACAAAGGTTATTGATAAAATTTTAATTCAAGATGTAATTAAAATTTTAGAATCGATTGGACAAGATTCAAAACTCGCAGAAATTTATCTTCAATATTCTGAAGGGAATACAAGAAGATTAGAACATTTAATTTCTCACAGCATCTGCATTGCCAAATTTAATGGCAAAGCTGAGGTCGATGATGTTGTGATTAAACAAACTTCCAAATTATTAATGGCTTAAGGAGGTATAAAAATGCACAATGGTAAGATATTCCGACCCGACACATTGTTACATATTTTTATTGTAGCCTTAGCCATTTTTATTTTGGGAGTGCAGCTCGGAATCAAGCATGGACGAGAATTACAACTAGAAGATTTAAAGGTGAGGTATGGTTACGAATTTTCAGATTAAAAAAATTCATACATTGAAAAATTTAATTGGTATGGATGATGATTTGTATCGAGAAATACTTAAGTCCTTTGATGTGCAAACATCAAAAAATCTAACTTTTACAGAAGCAAGTATTGTTATAGAAAATCTTGAAGAAAGAGCAATTGCATTAAATAAATGGGTTAAACAACCTAAAAAATACGCAGGATTAAATCGTACAAATAACATGGCTTCAGATGCTCAACTTAGAATGATTGAAGGGCTATGGAGAGATATTTGTTATTTCAATAATGATAAATTTGCGAAAAAATCCTTAAGAAAATTTTTAAAATCAAAGTTTAGAGTTGATGATGTAATGTTTTTAACTAGGTCTAAAGCCTGCAAAGTTATTCAAGCAATTACAGTAATTAAGAAAAAATTAAAAGAAAGAAGTGCGGCCACACTTAATTAGTAGAAAAAAGTAAAGGAGAAAAATTATGTTAACAATGGAAAAAACAAATGCAGAAATGTCAACAACGAGAGACAATCAGTTCTTTGGTGATATTGCACAAGAAGAAAATAGTAAAAAAGAATGTGCAATGATGGGCTTAATTAAAAATCAAATTATTGTTCTTAATGAAGAACTTGATGTTGCGTACAACAGACTTGGACAAGTTGCAACAGATGAAGAGAATTGGAGTGGCAAGTATGAAAGAAAAATGGCTTGCAAAATACTTCAAGGGCAAATTGCAATTCTTACAAAGTTGGAAAAGGATATGGAAAACATGTTGACACCAACTAGTATACCATCTTGTTAATAATAAACAGGTCGAAACGGTCGGCTAACGGTGCAAGCTGACCGTCTTAGAGTAAGGCTCTAACTGATGAGACCACTATAAATAATAAGAGGAGATAATGGAATATAAACCTTGGATGGATTATATAAGACCAGAAGATATGCCAAATGATGATTTAAAGACAATTGCTGAATCAGCTGGCATACGATCAGCTTTGGCTTTAATTTTTCTAACTCCAGGATTAACAGTTACAATTCCAAGAAATGCTTTTACAGAGGTCAAAAAGAGATACATAATAAGTCAGTATGATGGTAGAAAATATACAATAAATCGACTTGCATTAGAGTGCGGTTTTTCTCAAAGATACATTTATAAAATAATCGAAAACCATCTTCAAAATAAATCAACAATCCCTAAAGAATAATATTTGATACATCACTTCTTACTCTAATGCATTTTTCATCTGCATTAGAGTTTTTTTATTCCTCAACCGGGGTAATTAAATCCATTTCGATATTATATCTTTTTCCCTTTTTATCAACGCAGGTTGCATACTCAATGTCGCCATCGGCAAATGAATTTGTCCAAGTGTAGATAAGTAATCCTATTTCATTAGTTTTATTATTATGAATTTTAGTTCCGAACAACATATTATTTTTGTTTTTTAATTCCATAATTTATACCCTTAATTATAAATACTCTGCTACTAAATAAACTGTTTCAAAATCGTGGTCAACAACTTGTATATCTTCATCAACATTACCATCCATATCTGTGATTTTTACTTCAAAATTTTCATCTACATTTTTTAATTTTTCAATTAATTCTTTTACTTTCATTTTATTTCCCTTTCGTTTTGTGCATTGTCATTAATCGAATAGTGTTCACACTATTTCAAGTAACTATGTGTATTTTGTATCATTCAGACACATTGTTACAGTGCATTAGAATTAAACAAGAAATAAGCTAATTCGGCTGTAATTTTCTTTTCACATATAAAAGAGTTTGATTTTTTATCAAAAGCGATGTTTCTTATATTATTAAGGATTTTCTCCACAACTTCGTTAAATTCACTATCGGTGTATTCTCTTTTGATTTCATATAGAATTGAACCGTATTTTACAATTTTTATTTTTTGAATTTTTATCTCTTCAATAGATTCAATTTTTTCGTCAATTTCTTCGTATCTAATTTCTAAAAATTCGTCATTAACAGCCTTTACAATATCTCTTGTTCCATCAGAGTGTACAACTAAAAACTTTTTTAATTTTAAATCGTCTATCATTTTTCATTCCTTATAATTCTGCTTCTGTGCCATCGCTATAAATAATTCCTGCGATTCTAATATCGCCACTTGAAGAATCGTTGTAATATTCAATATCATTGAATCCGTTTAAATCGTAGTAATCAAAGCAACCACAAGCATTAATTCCTATTCCGTACTTTTTAGAAATTCTTGTTAATTCTTTCATAAATCCTTGGTAGTTCTTTTCATACTTTTCTTCGTTCGTCATTGTCATAATATAATCCTTTCGTTTGTCTGTACTGACATTAATCGATTGCAATAGCAAAAATCTCAAGTCATTGAGACTATTCTGTATCATTTAGACATATTAAAAAAGAGTTGAGATTTAATATCCCAACTCTTTTAAAACCTTATTTATATCTTTTTCAGAGGGGTTATTATCCAGCCAATCGTAGGCAAGACTTTCAAACCAAACTTCAGATATATTTATAAAGTTAAGTTTACCTAAAACATCAAGGACATTGTCTAGGTTTATTTGAATCTCATATCTAAGAACTGATTCTTTAAGATTTTTCTTTGCCATAAGTCCTCCTATGCATATAAATCGGTTTCTTCAAGAACTTTCCAATATTCGATGTCATTATTGTTTAGTTCATAAAGTCTTATTACTTCATCCAAACTTGAAACTTCGCATTCTCTTATAACGCTATGTTCCATATAGGTTTCTTTAAATTCAACAACGATTCTTTTCATTTAAGCCCCCTTATAAAAACTTTCTAAATGTTTCTTTAAAATCTTCTGCCATTTTTATGTGGGATTTTATAGTTTCATCGATATTGTTTGTATCGGTTATGTCATAATGCAGAACCTGTCTAATTCTTGAAGATTTTTTACCTTCTAAATCCTGCCAATCTAAGAGTCCTAATTTTGTTTCAATTTCATCTTTTGATTTAAGTAATTTGTTGAAAATGTCTTTATCGCTATTGATAAAAAGCTCGGTTGCAACATATTTATCTTTAGTATTTACGGTTTGCATTATCTGCACACCTTTTTTACCGATTGGAATATATTGATAATGCTGTGGAGCAGGATTGATTTGCATTTCGCTTTGTAACTCGTCACAGATTTCAAAGTATCTATCCCAGTATTCTTTTTGTATTTGTTTAGCAGGTGTATTATTATTTCTAACTTGTTTTATTGGAATTTCAGGTTTTAAAATTGGTTTAAATTCTATTTTACCTCCGTTTAAAGCAGTTTTAATTACAAAAAGTCCACAATAATTTTGATTAAAACAATGATTTAATGTTTTAGCAATATTAATTAAGTCTTCTTTTTCGTTTACTATAAACCAAAATATATAGGCTTTTTGATTTCCTCTTAATTCACTTACTGCTTCCATTAAGCCATCTGCATTTTGTGTTAATTGAGGACAAATAATGTGTAAGCCTCGATTTGGATAATCCTTAAGTAATTCAGTAATTACATCATCTTTGTGTTTTTCAATGTAATTGCTGAAGTTTTGTCTGCTTTTTAAAACTTCTTGTGCTGTGATTGCTTCTGTCATATTGATCTCCTTTATTTTTACAACCACATTAATCACTCTGAATACGAAGAATTGGAAGTCGTTTCTTCAAATTCCGTATCATTTAGACACAATTAAGAATCGCTCATATCAATGCTATATGGGCTGATTTCTTTTAAGTTATTTAATTTCGCTATTCCATGTGGAACAACACTATATCCACCTTTTGGAGATTTTACTATACTTGGGTGGTCTCTATATGCTGTACTAACCAAATTCTCTCTTGCTTGATCGTAGGCTTTTCTTGCATTTTGAGGGCTCTTATATACGGTTCTTACACCATTTTCACCCTTGTATTGGTATGTCCTTGGAATATCTTGTACTTTTTTACTTGCTAACTTTGAAGCTTCTGTTTTAAATTTTTTAGACTGTGCTTTTGCTTCATCGGCTTTTGCCTGTGCCTCTTTTGCGTATTGTGTATATTTTTCCGCCAATTCTTTTTTACCGGCTTGTTTATACTTTCTCGCAATAGCTTGTTCAGAGGCAGCTCTTCTTGAGAATTCGTAGGCATCATCATCGTATTTATATGATTTATTTAACAAGTAATTTAATTCGTTCTCAGTTTTAGCATTAATTGATTTACTTGCTCCGCCTCCGCCTCTGCTACCGCCTGAGCCACGTCCTCCCATATATTAATCTCCTTTCATTTTCGGAATATCTACACCAATCCAGTTCTTCTCTTCTTGCGACCAAGAAAGTTTCCTTCCTGATTTTTTGGCTAATCGATTAACTACTTTATCGATTTGAGCACGACTTGATTTGTGCAGGACTTGCCAATCATAATCTTCCTCTCCTCTTGCATCAGAAGGATTTTTCCATTTTCCGAGGCTACGAACTGATACGTTTATAAAGTCTCCGTAATCTTCAACCCTAAAGTCGCTACGTCTAATGTATCCATCAGTTGAAACTTTACTTATTAATTCATCTTTCAAATTAGAAACTGTGCTATCCATAGACATTTTGGCTTTTGGAGTTCTTGGTTTCTTTTCAGGTTTTACACCATTTTTGAGATTTTCTGCACGTTTAGCACGAGCTTTAGCAAGAGCATCAAGACGTTTTTGCTTTAAATCTGCGGCTTTTTTAGCATCAAGTTCATCTATTCGTTTTCTTATTGCTTCCATCTCTCGAACTCGTTGGTCTATACTATAAGCAGGATTTCCTGAAATACTGTTATACAATCTTATAAGTTCGTTTTTATCGGTAATGCCTTCTCCGATATTTTTAGGGGCTTTTGCAGCAGCACCACCGCCGCCTTTACCGCCTCCTGAACCACGTCCTCCCATTTTTACCTACCTTTCTTTTCAAATTTATTCATATACGGTTCAAACCACTTGAGGTTTTTATAACCCTCAAGTTCGGGCAGTTTATTTCCATAAATCAAAATCTGCTTTGGTTCAAGTTGTTTTATCATTTCTTTAAAACCTTGCAGGAACAGTCTTTTAGCATCTTCTGAATTAAGCACTCCAACAGTTCCCACTGCAACAATTGAACCCTTTGGAACACCTAAAAATGCATATTTATAACTGGATTCATCAGACCAACTGATTGATGGAATAACCTTAATACCAAACATTTGCCAGTAACGAGCACACCAACGATTCCTGTAAACTTGCCAAATTTGGAATGCTTCAGGATAGTTTGTGTACATAGAAAAGTCGGGAGATAAGACTCCATCATATTTTTTTAATTCTTTAATTTGAGAATCAGCGTTTTTCCAACATCTTTCAAACCTATAATCATCTAAAAAGAAGTGGGCTGTGCCATTTCTGTTTGAATCTACCCGATATGGGATGAGTTCTTTTACTTCGAACTCATCCTTGTTTATATCAGGTATGCCATAGGAATTAGAGGAGGAAAAGAAACCTTTTTCAACATTTTGTACGTTTAATAAATTTCTCCAAGACATAACTAATTTACCTTATTAAATTTTTTTATTAATGACTTTAACTTTCTTTGATCCCTCTTAGACATAGAGGATTTATATTTTTGTGCTATTTCAATAATTTGTTCTGCAATATTTCCGGCTTTTTCTAAGTTTTCTTTATCTTCTATGATTGTTGTTGTTTCTTGATTTTCAATCTTAACCTGACCATATTTCGCAAATTGCGAAATACAGTCAAGAAAAGATTTGATTATAGCTGATAGTCCAAGCATTAAGCTCTCAACTTCTCAACAGCCTCTAGAAGATGTTTAGCAAAGGATTCAATTGCATTAACTCCTTGATTAAAACAATAATCGTCCAATGCATTTGGAGAAGTTTTAATTTTCTCCTTTAACTTATACAAGCTGTCTATTGCAGGCTGAGCAACCTTAGCAAGGTTCTCATAGAGTTTTGTGACATACTTTGGGACATTCTTTTCTGCCAAATTGATGACAAATGGCTCAATAACGTCCCATAGCTCATTCAAAACTTTCCAATCTTTAAGCCACGAGAATAAACTCATAGTAGTCTCCTTTCTTAATGAACTTGTATTTGTTGGCTTTTATCTTGTCTCTATACCAAGATATTTTTTGTCGAAGGTACTTCCCGACACTATCTGTTGATAAGTGAGGCAAATAATGAAGATAAGTGATGTCTATTTTGCCTTCACGTTTTTGTTTTGCACGCCTTTGGTCGAATTCATAATGTGTGAATACTGATTTTTCGGATATTAAAATTCCGTATTTTACACTCAGATAAGCTGTTAAGCAGCACAGTGCTTCAATCTGTTTTTGTGTTAAGGGGTATTTTGTTTGTTTTTTATCTGATGTAAAACCTGCCATTCCACATACCGATAAACCAATACAACCTGTATTTCCACCACCACAGTGCATTGCATAATTGCCGTCATAGCAATTTAGATTATCTTCAGGTCTATGTGTACCTGCAAAAATCTTCCCATATTTATCTACACAATAGTGGTATGCTTTTAAATCAGTGTCACAAGGGCTATTAGCACCTGCGGTCCAGTGCAAACAAATTTTTGATAATGATGTCATTTTTTCTCCTTATTTATAACGAATGCAGATATGAACTACTTGTGATGGGGGTTGAACGGTTGTTGATTTTCCATAAATCGTATTATTTGGAGCTGAGGATGTAACTTTAGCTGCTCCATTTCGATTCTCTCCATATGACCAAACGCAATCAGTATCATTTCCTGATTTATCAGTCCTATTCATTGTTATTGTATGAGTATGAGTTGGTAAGCCAGCTTCAATTAAAGCTCCAACATTTTCTCCCGGTTGTAAAAATCTTTTTGTAATATTGTAATCAGGGATTCTGAATTCATCAGACTTCTCGCCACCTTTGTTGAATTTACTTCCAATTACAGAATATAGTAAAGAGTAATCCGATTTTTTTAGAATATAACCATCACAAGGCAAACAATTATGATGTGTATAATCAATTGGATAAATTACTAATGACCCTATAAATTCTGGAGTTAGTAAATTTCGATTGTATTGATTTTGATTTAATTGATTTGTTTTAAGTGAAACAATTCCCATTATTACCTCAAATGTATTTGATGCAGATATGAACTATTTGTGATGGGGGTTGAACAGTTGTTGATTTTCCATAAATTGCATTACTTGCAGAAGCCTTACTTGTTGTTAACTTTAATTGATGCCCATAATCAGGGTTTCCACGTCCCTCTTCAACTATTCCATTTGCATTCCAGTAAAGAGCCGTAACCGTATGTGTATGGTCTGGGATACCTGCTTCGACTTGTTTCCCAACGGTTGTTCCCGGCTGTAAAAATCTTTTTGTTATGTTGTAATCGGGTATTCGAAATTCGTCCTCTTTTTCAGTACCTTTGTTAAATTTTTTTCCAATAATTGAATAAAGTGGTGTGTAATCAGCAATCTTTAAGACAAAACCTTCACACGAAAGGCAATCGCTCGGAGTATAATCAATAGGAAACGTAAATAGTGCACCTATTTTCTCTCTTGTTTGTGTATTTTTCGTGTAACCATTTTGATTTAATTGATTCGTTGTTAAATTAGTTATCTTCATCTGTTTTATTGATATTTGATACAAATATGAACTATTTGAGATGGGGGTTGTACTGTTGTTGATTTGCCATAAATTGAATTGCTATTTTGGGCACTAAAATTGAATGCTCCAACTTTTGCTGATGATGCACCACCTGCATTCTCATATGGTGCACTATTTCCTCCCAATGAACTTTTAGTAAATGCACCACTAGTGGAAGAATAATTATAATATGGATAACATCCAGAATCGCCTCTAGGCAGGAAAGACCCTGTTATATTAGGCAAACCTGCTGATTTGACTGCACCAAAATTACTTGTTCCTGGTTGTAAAAAACGACCTGAGATATTATAGTCGGGGATTCTAAATTCGTCAGATTTTTCATCGCCCTTGTTATAATCTTTCCCGATAATGTTGTAAAGGCTGGAATAATCAAGAATTTTAAGAATATATCCATCACAAGCTAGACAATCATTAGGAACATATCCATTAGGAAATATAAATAAAGCTCCGATTTTATCTTGTGTCAGAATGTTTTTGTGATAACCATTTTGGTTAATTTCATTTGATTGTAAATTTTGTATTCCCATATTTTTCTATTTATATTTAATGCATATATGAACTATTTGTGATGAAGGTTGAACTGTTGTTGATTTGCCATAAATTGAGCTAGAACGGGAAGCATTTAAGTAAAATCCTCCAACATTACCACCTCTTCCTGATGCGTGATAGAAAAAAGTGCCACCAACAGGATTATTTGTAATTGCCCCAGTTGCACTTACTGCACCTGGTTCTACTCCAACATTATTCCAACCGCCTGTTATATTGGGTAATCCAGCAGATATAAGATTTCCACTATTTATTCCTGGCTGTAAAAACCGTCCAGAGATATTATAGTCGGGGATTCTAAATTCATCCTCTGCTTCATCACCAGTGTTAAAGATTGTCCCTATTACTGTATAAAGTTTTTTGTAATCTTCTATCTTTAAAATATAACCATCACAAGATAAGCAATCCTCGGGAACAATATTGACTGGGGCTGTATATAAAAATCCGATTTTGTTTTTAGTTAAAAGATTGAAATTATAACCGTTTTGGTTTATTTCATTTGTAAAAAGACTAAGTATTTCCATAATTTATTTGTATTTAATGCAGATATGTACAATTTGTGATGAGGGTTGGACTGTACTATTAGCTCCATAAATAGGATTTGATTTGGAAGCAGAAAAATTACATTGATGTCCTCCTGCTTGTCCATAATTCCCATAAGTTTTTCCACCACCACTGTAGAAGGCACCAGAAAAAGTTTGCCCCGTTGAAAATCCCCAGTTACCAAAACCAATTATTCCTGTAATATTAGGAAGTCCTGCATCAACTTTATTCCCAACATTTTCACCGGGCTGTAAAAATTTCCCTGTTATGTTGTAATCAGGAATCCTAAATTTACCTGTCTCATCTCCTTCTTGATTAAATTTTGAGCCAATAACTTTGTATAAATCCAAATAATCAAGAATATCCAGTAAGTAACCATCACAAGAAAGACAATCATCTGGGGTATAATCGATAGGGTAGATGAATAAAGCTCCTATTCTTTCTTTAGTTAGAGTATTTTTGTGATAGCCATTTTGGTTGATTAACGGGGAACTCAATTCCTCAATCTTCACTAATTTTCCTTTCTAATTTATTTAATTCATTTCTTAATTCAATTGCTTGCTTGTTGTAATATTCGAGCCATGTTTCTCCAGTAACTTCATCTTTTACAGATGGTTCGCACATTGCTCGGACTCGCTTTGTGTCTAATTCATAAAGAGCTCGCTCAATTTCTGATTTTTGTATCTTTAATTGATTTTGCTCGATCATTTTCTTGTATTCCTCTGTGTTTGAAATATCACTTAAGGCTCCATTGATTTCCTTGTATTTATCAGGGTTTAATTCAATATCTTCAGCCATTGCATCAGAAACTCTTTGAAATCCTGTTTTTATTTTTCCAACATATTCAATGTTCGATATAAGTTTTGTTTTAATTTCTACTTGCTTTTCGCCTCTATAATCAGGTTCAACAACCCAATCATTACCGTCCCAAATTGCAACCTCGTCCTCATTTGTTATTGGAGGTTCTTTAAATGTAGCCATCGCAGGTAAAAGATATTCTGATTGTCTTCTTGGATTTTTTATTGCAGGATATTTACCTAAAAATGCTTTTTCCTCTGTGTTGTAACTGTAGTAGTATTTTGTTTCCATCTCTAATTCCTTCCTATGGTTATTCGCCCTCTAATGTGAATACTCCGACCGGGACAAGATTAGTTTCTTGCCACATATTTAATAGGTAAATGTAGCTTGCTAATGGTTCAAGAATTTTGAACCAAATATCATTAGGGTTATAATCTTCCGGTTCTAGCATTTGAGTAAATATTTGATTTGATAATGCTGTTAAAGAGTATTCTTCATCCTCAAAACTGACAAAAAGATTAAAGTTCTTTGTTTGACTTGCTTCAGGACATAGGTCAACAACATCTATTACCAAATCTTCTTCAACATTGTGAGTTTGACTTGAAGCTGTCGTGTATGTGAATGGTGCGTGTGCTGTGATGTAAATATGAGTTGTGATTTCCCCGTTTTCTGCATAAGTTTCATCTTCACTTATACATATTTTGGTAAGGTTCAAATAAGTTACAACTCCAATTCGATTAAGAAATTCCGCATCAGAATAACATTCCACACCGACTGCAAGAGTTTCTTTTACATAAAAATCTCCCGTAAGTGAGCCTGAATAATGTTGAGGCTCATCTTCAAATTCGCTTAGAGTTTCTATTTCTCCAAATGAAATATGCTTAGTTTCATTATTTATAGCAACTATCGTATTTAATTCTTGCGACAATTCTGTATCTGAATAAACAATTGTATCTTTTTCTAAAACAGTATCCAAAGCTGTATAGAATACTCCTAAATGACTTGATGTGTATTTTAAAACCTTGACTGTTTCAGAACTTAATAAATCAGGATTTCCTCTGGTATCCAACTTACAAGAATTCAAACAGAAAGGTGTTAATATACTTTTAGTGCTAATTTCAGGAATAAATTCTAAAGGTATTAAGCCATTTTCTCCAATAGGAGCATAACCATTAACCTTTCCTTTTTCTTCTATTTTTTGATATGTAGCATCTATATCTTCAGTAATTTTATCCAATTCTTCTTTTGTCACCATTTGCATATTGGGGTTAATTACTAACTCAGCAAGTTCTTTATTTGATAACAAAAGTTCTATTCTTATTGTAAGTTGTTTTACTGTGCCACTATCAGGTGTTTGTTTGTAAGTTTCAGGGAATTTTGAAATAACAATCAGATGTCCTTCATCATCAAAAACACCGGCTTCTCTTACTGTAAAACCTCCGACATCTGCCGGAACTGTTGTTACACAATAAAATCTATCATCTGCCCATTCGCATTTATCAATTAGTCCACGCCAAACTTCCTTAACAAGTTTTGTTTGATCCGTTGTTGGTTCATAATATCGTCCATTTCCATCTCCAAGAGCTATTTGATAAACATCAAAAGGTGTCCCTTCTTGAAGGCATTTTAATTGTTTTTCTGCACCGTAATCAGTAACTAATGAATAAAATTCTTCAGCCATTACACAGCCTCCTTAGAATTTACTGTTATGATTTCTTCTGTAAGACACGCAGAATATGCATGCATTTTGGCATTTGTTGTCAGGTGAAATTGAATCTCCTCAAGCCAAGAACGTTCATTTTTATATTCGTTAATCAAATCTCGCAGCTTTTGTTCTGTTTCTTCATTGATTGAACGATTAAAGATTTGAAGAATAACTTTAAAGTAATAAGGCTTTCCGCCGTAATTAAACCATTCTTCAACACTTCCAACGATGTTTAAGGTTTTAAAGATTTCCTCTAAGGCATATTTAGTACCTTTATATCTGTGCATTTTTATAGAGGATTTTATTAAATTTCTTTTTTCCTGTTCACTAAGAGCCTGCAACCAACCCTCATTCCCAGTAATGTGATATTGTTCAGCTAAATGTGGCAAGGCATCAGCAGGTACATTGTCAATAATAGAAACTAAGACAGCCTCTAAGTCTATATTGCCAAACCTTTCTTCGCAGATTTCATCAAATATTTTTAAATTAATGTCATTAATAGGTGCTAATGACTTACTCATCGGCATATCCTCCCATTTTTATTTCTGATTTCAACAGATTTGCCCACTGAAATTCTGAAACTTCGATGTCTTCCGGTGATTCAATTTCGACTTTAAACACTCCATAAACACTGTTTAAAATGGCAATAATCTGTGTTTGAACAACGTTTTTTCCAAGTTTTTCTTTGAGCAATAATTTGTATTCTTCTAATTTTGCATTTATCGTTGTCATAACGCTTGTTTCATCTGCATCTTGATACAAATAAATTGTTGCTATTATTGAAAAATCTTTCTTTTCTGGTGATAAAACTTGAACTTTATCTGTAAGAGGTCGAATTTTATCTTCGTTTAAGTATTTTTCAACTATTTCTAAAATCTCTTCGCTCGGATTCCCATCCTTAGTTAAAGGGTAAATGTTCACAACCCCGGCTGATGGTGAATTTATTGCGACATCAATTATTGATTGGTGTGCAGACAATGTATGATAGCGATATGCTCCACGACTTCCTGCGTTTGAAAATTTCTCCGGTGCCTGTCTAATTCTTTCTCTTAAGCTGTCCGCTTCTTCATCATCAGCACCACCCGAACTTACTGTTGTGTTTTCTACATTAGAGATATAATCTAAAGGCGTGATTAAATTATTGATTGAACCTAATGTGTAATTATTTGATGCACTACCAGGGGTTTCGCATATTGCATCCACGCTTACGGATAATTCTCCTGCAAGAATTTTTACATCTTCAAGGGTTTGAAAAATAAAAAGACCGTCTTTTGTTTCTACTTCACAACCTTTTTGGATGCTACAAGTAAAATCTAATGGCTCATCCAGAGAGAATTTTAGAGTCGTTGTTGAACTATTTGCCAACAACTTAGTTACACCGAGAGGCTCTCCAATATGTTCTAAAATATCTAGTGGTGCATAACTTAAGAGATTTTGTTTTGCGGTTTCTTGAATTTTCATTCTTAAAACGGTTTCACGATATGCACCAACATCAATCATTAGCCGTTCAATTTGTGCAGGCTGAAGCACTTTACCGCTCTTTTCTTCATAAGCTGTAATCCATTCTTTTGTAATTACATCGGGGTCTCGTTCTATAAAATTAGGTTCAGGCAGCTGTGTCATAAGTAACCTCCGCTGTACCTGTTGTGCTTGTATTCTTCAATGTCCATTCAACCTTTACTGTTAAATTTGATTCTGCTATTTCGACCTTTATAGAATTTATTTTTATTCGTGTTTCCCACATCGTGATTGCATCAGTTGCTTCTCTGACTATATTTGGGGTTGCTTCATTGATAGGGTAATCAATATATTTGTAGATATCAGAGCCGAATGTCGGACGATGCGGAACTGTACCTTTTTTAGTCAGAAGTATGATTGCAATGCATTGATTTATATCATCAACACCTTGCGCAATTTCTCCGATTGAATTTAGTTTTAATTGCCAATCAACGTAGGTGATTTCATTTAAATTTGTCATAGATATTACATTGTTTTATTAGGGGCAGATGTCGGGCTTCCTTGATTTCCTGTGTGAGTATGAGGATTATATATTTCTCTCATCGCTTGCATAGAGGATGTTTTGTCTGTAATGTCAGCGTTTGATTTTATTCCTGCGGTATTTGTGAAAGTCCCTTCGTGTTCGATATTTCCAATAAGTTTCATTGTTGAAAAAGCTACAGTAAGCGTTTGACTTTCCTTGTTAGCATTTATGTATGAGCCGTCTTCAAGATTCATTGATATTTCTTTTTCACTTTGCGTGACTGGAACATCTTCAGTTGAATAAATTGTTCCTAAAATGACTCCGTCTTCCGAATTTTCATCCATTAAACACGCAACTAATTCTCCAATATCGGGCATTACATAAAATTTGTCATTGAGTGTTTTTGTTTGCAGGACTGGTAACCAGTAAGAAGTCGATTCGTCGTCTTGAAAACTTACACGAGCTTGAGCGTTCAGAGCGTTAATTTGAGAGACAATTCCAAATCTTAGCACGATTCCACCTCGCAATATGTTTTATAACCATTTGACCTGTCATAAGTATGACGAGCTTGTTTTATGTGATATTTGCCTGAAAAATGCCCAATTCCTTTGAGTTCAATGTTAGTACCGGCAATTAAATACGGATTTCCGATAAACTCAAGTGAACCTTCGATTTTATCATCGGCAGTTCCTAGTGCTGCTTTTGCTTTTACTATTGCTTGTTTTCTGTCAGAGCAACGGGCTGTAATTTTTAAAGTATCACCCTTTGCAACTTTCTCATTCCTAGCAGTTGCTTTAACAGTTTTCTTTTTCTTTGGATCAAAATAAGAAACTTGAACTGCTTTGTATTTTTGTGATGTCTTTTCTCTGAGGTTTATGTGAATTAAATCTTGTTTGTAGAATATTTGTGTTGGTTTTGAACCTTTAAGTTTTTGTACATCATAGAAAACAAGATTATTTTCAGCTATTTTGAAAATATAACCATATTGTTCTGCTAATTTTGTGAGGAATGATAAGTCTCTTTCCTGATTTTGCGTTATCCTATCAACTCGCACATCTGCAATCTCGCCAACGAGAGTGTATCCGTGCTTATCTGCTATCTCTTTTGCAATTTGTTTTAGAGTTTTATTTTCATATCCGACAGAATTTTTTTGTCTTAAAGGCTTTTTTATTCCGGTAGCAAGACCCTTTACAGTAATTGTATCCGGAGGAGTGTCGTATTCTAACTCGTCAATTTCAAATACTCCGCAATTCAGAAGTTTTTCTGCCTCATAACCAATATATGCACGCAAGGAATCCCCTTTAGTTGGAATCCAAGCTCCTTGCCATATTTTTTCGGCATCTTCAAACGCAATTACAAGTTCGTCAGATTCTCCATGTTCAACATCTGTATATTCAATAGAAGTAACGTATGGAGCGACATCTCGTGTTATATTCTTTTTGTCATAAAATAACTCAAAAATTGGGACTAGCATTATTTTTTCCAAGGGGGTAATTCAAATTGTATAGTCTGAGAAGTATCTAAAACTGGGATTTTTAGTTTTATTCCTGATTCAATAACGGGGTCTTTGGGTACTGTTGGATTCGCTTTAATAATCTCTTCATAAAGATTGGGATTATCATAAAACTTGTATGAAATACTATCCCAACGGTCTCCGTCTTTTGTTATGTAGGAATAAAATTCCGTCATTTTCTGCTCCTGTAAAATCAAAGATTTCTACGTCGCCATCGTAGTGCTTTCGCACCGGCTAACGCTTTTTAAATCCTTTTTCATTTTTTTTATCTTCAGGGACTTTTCCTGTATATTCTCTTAACCGGACATCGACCTGCACAGACATCAAATCACCTTCGGAAGAGGCTTGTTCTAATGCTTGTCCGATTTCTTCTATGATGAATACTCCAATATATTCACCGTTTCCTTTAATAAATTTCAAAGGTGTTGCTGTATCTGCGACATCTTTTAGCTTTTTTATTTCATCTTCAGGGACACAAAAAGAACGATGAAAATTAAGTTTAATATCTTCTTCCTGCAAATTCTTGCCTAAGAATTGAAGAATAGGTTTGTTTTCAATCCGCTCGTGCTGAGCATAATGGTATGAGACAGTTTCGTTTAAACCGTTAAAGTAAGTGATTAATTCAAATTTTATATCTCCAAGTTGAGCGAACATTTTAGTAAGCTACCCTTTCCTTGCGTTCAAATTCTCTTTTAATGATGTTCACAACTTCATCTTTATGTTTTTTAAGCATTTTCAGAAACTCATCCTTAGATTCACTTCCTGATATTGTGATTGTTGGGTTGTAGGTAATGACAAATGATGGAGAAGCTGATTTATTCACTCCTCTTGTGTGGGCTTTTAATCCCCCTGAAAAGACTCCCAACGTCTTGTTCATCGCATTTTGAAGTGGCAACGGTTTTAATGTTGATGCAATAGTCTCGATAATTTTTACTTTGTGCAAATCTTTTAAAGGTCCTGTTTTAGCAGGTGAATGTGGCAGGTGGTCTCTTATAACTTGGGCAACTTTTGCAATACAACCTTTTACTTTTGCAAGTCCTGACATTATTCCGCTTGCAAGCATAGTCGTGATTTTACTGCCAAATTCAAATGCTTTAGTTACAAGTTCAACTAATTTAACAATTATATTGGCAATCGCTTTTCCAAAACGAACGCCCATTTTTTCTGCGGCTCCACCTGTATCATCAACCGGTTTTATAAGTTTTTTGAACCACTCAACAATTGCTTTGATAGGTGCAAGTATAGGAGAGATAGCCTTACCGATTCGTTGGAATAATGGCATTAACGGTTGTAAACCTTCTTTTAATCCTTGCCACATACCTTTAAAGAAAGCTGAAATTGGTTTCCAGTATTTGTAAATTACAAGAGCAACAACTCCAATTGCTAAGGCAATCCAACCTAATGGAGAAGTGAGAAGTATTACAGAGAAAGCTCTAAAAGCAACAATTGCATTTTTTATCATGCCTGGAATGGATAGAAAACCTGTTTTGAACGCCTTTAAACCGCTTATAAAATTTGTCGGCAGTGCTTTTAATGATGTAACTGTCCAATCCTTTAGTGATATAGCTGACTTTGAAATATTTGCAGGCAGTTCAGTGAAAGTTCTTATTAGACCTTTTCTCATCTCGTTATCAATTCGCCTTATATCCGTACCGAAGCCCAATAAAGTATGTTTCGGAAGATTTAAACCAAGTTTATTCCCCGATTTAAAGACGTTAAATGCTGTATCAAGAGAGTGAGAAGTGCTTGTTAATCCTGCATTTTGTAACAACAGAACTGCATTTTTAGTAAGAACAGGTGTTAAATCACGAGCATATCCTAAAAATTTGCCGTACATTCCAACAAATTTTCCTATAATTATCGTAGCAGTACCGAGGGTTGTGAGAAGTATTCCTAATCCGATTGTCCCTATAATTGCACCAAATAAGCCTTTTTGAAGTAGTGGATTGTTGTTTATTTTAGTGAGTAATTCATTGATTTTTTGAATCGGTTCGTGCAGATGTGGGAATACAAGCTCTTTCATATTGATTTTGAGCAGTTTAAACTGTTCGTTTGTAGTTTGCATCATATTCTCAAAGTCAGAATCAACAACACCTTCTGCACTTAAAGCAGATGCTTTAATCCTTTTATATTCGTCAAGATTTTGCATCATAGGTTTAATAAAGTTTAATACCTGCTTGTCTTGGAATACTTCTGATACTTTGAAAACATCTCCTCCTGAGAGTTGTGTCATCATTTCTATAACTTCAAGAATAGGATCACGCCCTTGAGCTGCTGCATCTAAAAGAACCTGTTTTAAATTAACTCCAAATACTTCTTCAAAGTTTTTAACAGCAAGCGGAGATGTAACCTTTTGGATAAAGTTTTCTAAGTTATTGGCAGCTTCAGAAGCTTCTCCGGCACCTTTCATAGCAACCTGCAACGCAGCACCTAAAGATGCAACGGCAGGTGTGCCTTTCATTCCAAGCATAGCAGCACCGGCGGTTAAACTTGGAAATGCTGCTGCCATATCCTTTAATTCAAATCGTCCTTCCTTACCTGACATTGCAAGTATGTCCATTGACTTTCCTAACTCATCAATAGGAACTTTTAAGTTATCGCTTACAGCAAAAGCTGTTCTTGAAATATCTTCAATGGCTGCCTGTTCACCTGTAGCAGTTCTTCCTATTACGTTCATATAATCAAGGGCTTTTTGCGGGTCAATACCTGATGCAACTAGAACGTTCAAACCCTCTGCGATTTCAGGTCGCATTTGGTTTGTGTATCTTGAAATGGAAGCAAGACGTTTATCCATATCTTCTAATTGTTTTGCGGATAATTGTCCGACATTGCCGAGTTCTCTTAATCTGTGTTCCATCTGAAAGGCTTCGGGAATAGCCTCTGTAATTCCTAATTTATATGCAAGACCGCCGCCTACTGCCGTAAGTCCTGCACCAATTTTGGTCATATTTTGACCGAATCTGTCAAGCATTTCAGATGTATCTTTTATTTCTCGCTGAAGTTTATCAAACTCATCATTTGATTTGTCGACTGCATCACGAATAACCTTTGACATTTTATCAAAGGCTACAAGAGTTAATGATACTTTCATCATTGTGTCGAGCATTGTTCTTCAAGTTCCTCATTGCGATTGTTCGTGTACTTAATTGCTTGATTGCACCAGTATGCAAGGGTAGGGATGGACATTTCGCACAGTTCGGAATACTGCCATCCCGTTATCTTACATAAATGAATTATGCTTTGGCTGTCTGGGAGGCTAGAGCAGTAATCGTCTCTGTTATTGGAGTAACTACTTCCATCTTTTCTTCTTGTTTCGCAGGAACCTCTTTGGCTTTCCCTGTCGTCAACTTTCCCGAAATTTCGCCCTGAAGTGCAATTACATCTTCTAAGTCCATTTCTAAGATGTCTTCATACACTAGTTTTTGTCCGTCAATTTCAGCAAGTTCGGCAATTAGTGCGTATGGAATCTCGTCTGAAGTCTTTGCTTTCATTTGAGCCTGCAACAAATCCTTGCCTTTGCCCTTTTCAATAATTGCAATTTTTCCTGATGGTAAAACTAATTCTTTTGGCATAATTTTTTCTCCTTTTTTTAAAGCTATAAATTTTAGTGTTTTAAAATTATTTTTAACCTTGTTTAAAAGTTGTTTAAATTTCTCTGTATTGAATTTTATGGGTGTGGGGAATACTAATTATCATCTGAAGAATTTTAAAGCCCTTTAAAAGGCTTCTGTAAGTTTTAGTGTTTCATATCTTTTTCTTGTTGCAATTTCTACCGGGCTATAAGGTATGCTACAAGCAATCAGAGCGAGTGCTAAAGCCCAAAAACGGTCAGCGTGTCCGTTTACTTCTGAACTTTCTGCATCAAATCTTATATTTCCTGCCTTAGTTGCAATTCTTCTTATTGAGTGCAAGTCTTCTCTTATTTCATGTTCTTGTGGAATAAATACAGTTTTACTTTCAAAATTGGTTCTTAGGTTGTATGCCATTTCCTCTTTTGATTTATTTGTGAACATAACTGCTTCTACTCGATATTGTCCGAAGTCTCTTTGTGCTGTTTCAGCTATCTGCATACCCAAGCCTGTTGAGTCAATGCAACAACGTCTTAATTTTGGATGTTTAAGAATTTCCGAGATGATTTCGTATTGAATGTGAAATGGAGTTTTTTCAAGAACTTTAACTTTTCGTGTATATTTGGAATTTTCAAATCGTTCTAAGCACCATATTACTGTTAAGTCTTTTCTTCTTCCGATATCGATTCCAACATACAAATCGCCCTTTATCTCATCAAGAGATTTTAAAACATCCGGCATCTCACAGGTAGAGATTAAATCATAAGGAAGAAACGCACAGGCTTCGTCTATTGCAACGCAGCAATACTCCTGCAACCAAGTGTATTCATCAAAACAGTTTTTGCGTTCTTCATTCAGCCATTCTTCACGTTCTTCAGGTGTAGTTGGTCTGCCATAAATTTTATCAATCAGACCTTCTTCAACTGCAAGTTGTATTGGTGTTTTATGATGAGCCCATTTTAGTTTACCTTTTTGAACCTGATCCAAGAATTTATAATATAAACAGCTTTGACCGTTGTGTGTAGAAAGTATTCTTAAAGGATAACCCCAAGTAATACAAGGTCGGGCCGCTTTCCATAACTCTTCAGGATTGTTATGGAATGCAAATTCATCAAGTACAACTTTTCCGCCTTTACTTCTGAAACCTTTAGGGTTTGAAGATAGTGCATGAATTTTAGTACCATTTGAAAAAGCTATAACATATGCTTTTATATCCTTATCCGAATCAAGAATCTGTTCACCTAAGTCTTTTGCTGCAATATTGAATAATGTTGCCCATTGCTTACAATAATCAATATATTCTCTGGCAGCAGACTCATCAGCTGATGAAAACCAAACAGCAGGAACTGTTTTGTAAACACAATCTCTTACATCTTCATAACTTTGTACATAAGTTGCTCCTATTCTTCGGGATTTCTCCCATATTTTTACTTTTGACTTATCATTTAGCCACCGCATTTGATACGGTAGAAAAAATGGGGTTTTATTCTTCTTCGTTGTCGTCATTAGGTACAATTCCAAGAACTTCTTGTTCAATTTGTCTTATCAATTCAGCCGTTAAACCTTTAGGTTTTATTGGAACATCTTTTTTAGCAGTAGCATCTTCATAATCTTTGACTTTAGTGAACATTGGAATAATCCTGCAAAAAGCATACATTCTTCCGGGGTCAACTTTTTCTCCTGCTTCCATATCAGCAATTATTCCGGACATTAGTTTTCTTGCAAATTCATACATTTCTTCATGGAAAGATTGTTTAGAACTTAGAAAATCTTTCTTTTGTTTTTCCCAATTTCCTTTATCTTTCCAATCCATAATGGTTTTTCTGTTTAGATTGAGTCTACTTGCCAATTCATCAATAGTCAGAAAATTATAAATATACAGTCTTTCGGCTTCATTATATAAGTATTTCTTTTTATTCAAGTTCTGACTCCAATCTTTTAATTTTGTCATTCAGAGCTTGCATTTCAACAGTTACATTTTTAAGTCTTTCTACAGACACAAGTACTTTATCCATATCAAGTTTTTGTATTTCTTCATAAGGATTTAAAAGCGAGCGAATAAGAATAACAAGTCCTGATGCCTCTGTATCAAGAGAGCGATATTTCTTTTTTGCTTCTGCGAGCATTCCTTTCATTTGTAGAATTTCTGGGTTCATTTATGAAACCTCCTTTTTTAAAATCGGACACCATAGATTGTTGTCGATTTTACTTTCAATTCTTGAAAGAAGTGCTGCGTGATATTGGTTGGTTTCAAGTAAATCTTTTAAGATTTCAAAATTATCTTGAATTATTAACTCAAAAGCCTTAACTTGCGATTGATGGTAAATATACCAAATAGCAAAAACCAACGCAGGGAAACCGATGCTTTCACATAAAGGTAAAATTTGATTAATAAAATCCATAAGACTCCTTAATTTATTGATTTAAAAGAAGAAACGAAAGAAAGGACTGCGTGTCCTTCTTTTTTGCTTATATATAGCAGTCTAAATCTTTCTATGACTGCTTTTCAAAAGATATATACAAGTTTTTATTCATTGAACTGTGCAAAGAAAAAATTTTTGCACATATCTTTTGAAACCCATATCGCACAAGGTTTAGACTGTGAATATATGAATTTCGTATAGGGCAATTTTTAAAGTTGTCATACAAAAGAAAAAGGTTTTTTAAATGAAGTATTTTGAAGTTTTTAAAGCAGGAACTTATCCTCAAGGAAAGTTCACAAAAAAAGAAATCGCACAAATTGCGAAAAATTATGACCCAACATTCTGTGAAGCTCCAATTACTATCGACCATCAACAATCCGGACCGGCATATGGTTGGGTTGATGATGTAAAAGCTGACGGAGAAAAACTTAAAGTAAGTTTTAAAGAAGTTCCAAAAGAATTTGAGCAAGCTGTCAATGATGGGAAATACAAAAAAGTATCTGTAGAGTTGTACAGAAACTTAGATGGTAAAGGTGCATACCTTAAAGCTGTTTCATTCTTAGGTGCTGCAATGCCACAAGTTAAAGGCTTAGAAGCAATTAAATTTATGGAGGCAGAATCTGACACTTACGAATTCGAATCAGATGATGAGACTGAAAATTTTTCAGAACAAGAGATTGAAGATTTAAAAAAGCAAGTTTCTGATTTGGAAACACAGGTTGCTAATTTCAAGGAAAATAACAAAAAACTTGAAACTATTAAATCTTTGAAGGACAAAATTTCAGCTTTGAATGATGAAGTAGCAACATTTAAAGAAAAAGCTCAAGGCAAAGAAGAAATTGAAAAAGAATTATCTGACATTAAAAATTCCATTAAGAAAAGAGAATTCGAAGAATTCATTGAAAAACAGATTGATAAGGGAATATTAGTCCCTGCAAATAAAAATGTTGTTTTATCTGTTTTACAGGAATTGGACAATGTCAAGAAATTTGGCGAGGACTCAGCAGTCATTACTGACTTTAAATCTTTTATTGAGTCCTTACCAAATCAAATTAAATATGGCGAGCTTGCTACTAAAGAAAAGCAAGCAGACCCAACAGATGAGGATGTTGAAAAATTTGCAAATGCAGATGAGGACAGCCTGCAAGTGTTTAAAGAGGCAAAAGCCTTGGCAGCAAAAAACAACATCTCATTCAAAGAGGCACTACTAAAGTTAAACAAGTAAATCACCCTTACAGTTAATAAAGGAGTTTAAATGGGAAGACTTGAAGAATTACGCATAAATGCGTATCTCTCAGAGGTCGCTCGTGGGTACAAAAATAATGCATTTGTTGCACAATATTTATTCCCTGAAATCACTTCTGAGAAAGAAAAAATTGACATTTTTGAATTTAACAAAGAAGCATTCAATCTTTATGATACTGAACGTGCTATCCGAGCTAATTCAAATGTTATTTCACCGCAAGGTTTCAAAAAGCATACAACTACTTTAACAGAACACGACTTATCCTATCCGATTGATTATCGTGAAGAACAGGAAGCCGAAAAAGTTAAGTTGCAATTGCACGCTACAAATGTTGTAACTGAAGGTTTGAAACTAAAACTTGAGAAACAATGTGCAGATTTAGCTCAAGACCAATCAAAATATCCAAATGAAAACAAGGTTATATTATCAGGAAAATCTTGTTTCAACTGGAAAGATTCAGACCCTCAAGGTGTAATTGAAGATGCAAAAGATGCAGTATCAGCTAAAATTGCTCAAGACCCTAATACTATGATTATTGGGCAGTCAGCTTGGAAATTGCTAAAAAAACACCCTCAATTAAAAGGGTTAATCTCTGACAATTTAAATAAATTAGTAACTCTTAATTTATTAAAAGAAATCTTTGAAATTGAAAATATTATCATCGGAAAATCTATTTTCTCAGACAAAGATGGTAATTTTGTCAGAGTATGGCAAGACAATATTGTCTTAGCATATGTTCCTGCACTTGGCTCTTCAAGAACAGAGTATGACCCTTCATATGGTTATACAGTTCGTAAAAAAGATGCTCTTCAAGTTGATGAGTATCAGAAAGAAGGTAACAAGGTTAAATATATCAGAGCTACTGATATTTATACACCATTCCTTGTTGGTCCAGAAGCAGGCTACTTGATTTCAAGTGTAAATGACCCTGCTTATGACCCTGAGCAAGACAAGGGAGGTGAAGGTTAATGGCTAAATTATACAAAGTTAAACACACCTCCATTATGCACAATGGGAAACTTTATAAAGAAGGCGCAACAATTGAACTTGAAGATAATTATGCAAAACGTCTTGAAGATTTTGTACAACTTCTTCCAAATCAATCGACTTCTTCAAAAACAAAAACTCAGTCTCAAAATAACACTAAGAAGACTGAAAACAATCCCCCTGCAAATAATCAAACAAAAGCAGGTACAGCTAAAACCCAAACTAAAACAGAAACCGTAAAAACAGATGAAGTTAAAGACGGAGAAGCTGGAGGTACTGATGACAACAAATAAAACTTATACACCTATTTTGATTGATTCAGTATTAGCAGCAGCAGACCTGCAACAAAAAAGATTTGTAGGCTTTGACGGTAATTGTTGTACAGCAGGTGCTAAAGCACTTGGTGTTGTTGATGTAACAACTGAAAAAGGACAATACGCTCCTGTTGCTGTTCTTGGTACTCTTCTCGTTGAAGCCGGTGGCACTATTGCTGTCGGGGATGCGATTGCATCTGATGGCGAAGGTAGAGCCGTTAAAGTTGCTGATTCAGCAATAGCAAACGGATATGCAAAAGATGCAGGAACTGAAGGTCAAGAAATCAGAATTGTACGAGGAATATAGCGGATTTTCGGTAGGGCGATGCCGAGCGTTAGCGAGCAAGCCCGTAAGGTGGAGCCGGACGTTACTCCGGCGACAACCCGAATAATCCAAAATGCATAAATTTATGGAGAATTGGTAAATGACGGATTATTGCACGATCGAAGATATTGAAACACAAACTTCTACCCCTACTCTGATACAGCTCACCTCTGATGATGGGCAAGAAGAGGTCGATCGTGTTGTTGCTCAAGAAGCTATCCTTTACTCTTCTACGCTCATCGATGGGTATCTGCGTGGCAGATATACTCTACCCTTAGATACCCATTTTCCTTTACTGAGAATTCTTGCCATTGATTTAAGCATATACAGACTTTATACAAGACGTATGCGAAATGAAATGCCTGAAGTAATTGAAAATAATTACAAAAATGCTATTGCTACCTTAAGAGATATTCAAAAAGGTGTTATTACCCTGCAAAGCGAAAATGATTCTCTTGAAACCGCATCTTTTAATGCTGAGGAATATAAAACCAACAAAGATATAATTGACAGGCTTTTTAGCAAGGAAAGAATGCTTGAATATTAAATGCGTTAGCCGTGTGTGAAGCCCGAAACGGCTTTGCGTAGGCAAAGACGATGCAGGGCGTAACCGTTCGATGGCGACGTAGGAACGCAGGACGTAAGTCCGAGTACCACAGGAGCTTTATTTGAATATACGTGATATTGAAAACTCAATTATTGAAAAATTAAAAACATCATTCCCTGAAGTTTTAGTTCAAGGTTTCCCGG
>ERZ1643251.402-NODE-402-length-65627-cov-17.754026_pt1 | contig 65627 bp, 56 predicted proteins | sample MGYA00579261_ERZ1643251 | MGnify/ENA primary metagenome ERZ1643251 (study PRJEB29033, sample SAMEA4952267) | chicken gut metagenome | biome: Broiler Chicken; feature: Gastrointestinal Tract; material: Caecum | place: Ireland | collected 2018 | study: Broiler...
TTTTGACGTTTCATGCACAGTTACCGACGTTTCGCGTCATTTTTTCATTTTTTTTGGAGTATAAAATCACTTTATGAAAAAGCCTTGAAACAGCAAGGCTTTGGCAGTTTTTTATAGAGTGGGAGAACGAAGCATTGCTCATGATATAGGGAAGCCTTTATCTTTATAATTATTGAATTTTTTGTATAATTGATAAAATTTCCTTTGTATTATGTATTTTCTTTCTTTCGATGTGGAGGAAATTCGAAAATATTGTCAAGTGTTGGAATGGGTAGCTTATCTGTGATATGTAATCTTGCTTATGATGTTTGAAGCAGAATGGAACACAGATAAGGACAATTAGAGCAATGCTTTATGATAGCAAAAGGCAGCAAAATAAGAGCATAAGGAGTTACAAAATTCATTTCGGAGAATGCTATGGGAAAGACAATGGCGTAAAAGTGAATGATTAGAAGGTTTTGCTGTTATACAAGCTTTTTGGCTCAGTAAGTTCTTACCTGTGTATTTTATAGTTTGAAAGAAAGATATGGGGAGGAAAGGGAGAATGTAGCAAAAGCTTTAAGGTATTAAAAGATAATAAGCAGACCATTTAAAGATATATAAGATTAAAACCATCAGAAAATCTTAATATTAAGATGATATACAGGTTATGGATTTTGAATGAAAAGGATAGAAACTGAGAGTTTGTGGGATCGAAATTGAAAAACGTCGCACTTGCTGAATTTGAATTTGGCAGCAAGATGTTTGTTTATGGTTTGAGAGATTTTAGCTGTTTTGTTTAAGCGTTAATCCAATTGATAAAAATTTTTTATTGGCTATGTACAAAATACAGGCATTTTCATACGATATAAAAGGAAAGGAGCTTTTTCATTAGGAGGAGAGAAAAATGGATGTGAATCGGATTTATCCAACCCATACAGATCGTGTACAAAGATTGCCACGTGTACAAAGAGTAAATATGCCTTTATTTGAACAGCAGCGGGAGGATATTTCGCAACATTTTTCTTCCCAGAAAATGCAGAAAAAATCAGGAAAGCAAGACTATGCGCATTTTTTCCATCAGGATTATCAACATTCGCGTTTTCAGCATGCGATACAGCCCTATGCATTTAAGAAAAATGAATATGTTGCCATGTCGACTTGTATTTATGTAAATCATACCACTGTGAAACAAATGATTACTTATGCATCAAACCACAAGGAATTTATATGGGAAGATATGGGGTTTGATGGAAATAGTAAGTGGATTGTCGTTTGTGGACAACGTTTTGAATGTAAGTTTACCGATGAAGAAATCGCATGTTTTGAGCAATTGTATGCTGGAACAGATTATGTCAAATATCTGGAAAAAAATGTGCCTCTACTGGCTAAATTGTATGTTGTTGTTTCAAGAAATCAACAGGGTATATTGCAGTTTTTATGATTAGGTGAACAAGTTCGACATGTGAAAATATCTGCATTGCAGCAAAATGAAAAAGCTATACGTTTTATTTCTGAAGTGATGGATTTCTATGCGGTAAAACAATGGGTTTTTATGATTTAAAGAAACTGCTGGATTCTAATTTGAGTCAGCATATGTTGGCAGTATCATGGATGTTTAGCAATGATTTTACTTTATAAAAAACCATAGATATAGATTTTATCTAAGGTTTGTTTTAAAATAAAATTCGGTTTACAAGCTATAAATTGAAATTTTGAAGGGATGAAAAATAAATGAGAATAGCAATTGTTGCAGCGATGGAGGAAGAAGTTGCACCGATTCGAGCACTTCTTGAGAATATGCAGACTCAAACCATTTTTGGTTTTGAATTTGTAACTGGTAAATGGGCGGGAAAAGAGATTATTTTGGCCAAGTCGGGAATTTGTAAAGTGAACGCTGCCATGTCTACAACATTATTGTTGGAACATTTTAAACCGGATTTTGTAATTAATACAGGAACAGCTGGTGGTTTTCATGCTGATCTGCAGGTTGGGAATATTGTTGTTTCAACAGCGGTCTGTCAGCATGATGTGGACGCAACTGGTTTTGGCTATGCATATGGGCAAATTCCACAAATGGAAACATATTTTTATGCCGATGCCGATTTGGTTGACCAGATGTTAGCCATCGGAAATGAGGAGATGCCTGGGCAGTTGCATAAAGGAATTATTGGAACCGGGGATATATTTGTACATAATGAAAAACAAGCTGAAATGATCCAAGAGAGATTCCCCGATCTATATGCAGTTGAAATGGAAGCGGGGGCAGTCGGACAAGTTTGTGTCTGCGGTCAAGTACCTTTTGTGGTTTTACGTGGAATTTCAGATAGGGCAGGACAAAAGTCAGAGGTGAGTTTTACCCAATTTTTGGAAGAAGTTGTGCAAAAATACACTGTACTGTTAAAACGAATCATTGAACAATTATAAGAATAGAAATTGTCATCACATGCAACGGAAATTTTTTTGTTGCATGCGATTTTTTTTATTTGGTGAGAGATAGAACAAATGAAAGAATCAAGAAATGTCCTGCTTTCATGAATTCTTCTTACAATTTTCTAAAAATATATGAATTTTTCGGGAACATAAAAGATTTATATGAACGGGATAGAAAATAAGCCAGAATGATTGTTTCAAATCGCTGAACAAATTTAAAAGCAGCATGCAGACAAGGGATATCCGCTGGAAATTTTAAGATGTGATAACCCATCAAATGCAGAAACTATGATTACAGTAGAAAATTTTTAGCTGGATGTACTGAGCCATTATGAAGATGAGCATTTGGCTTCTCCAAAGTGTATACAAATGATTTTAACATATTTACAGGTACTTCATATTCATAGGATTCATCGTTTGGATTCCAGAAGTTTTGATCAGTTGTATCCAATGTCAGAGAATTATCCACTTTTTATGGAAAAAATGACAATCGATTTGATTTATGCTGCTGTTTAACGACAAAAGAAAATTTTTTGTGGCGAAGATTTGTATCATTTGACAAAGTTTAACATGAGAAGTAACTTGCATTTTATATGTAAAATCGGTAAACTAAAGGCAGAAATCATATCAAAAATAAAGGCTTTGAACAGGATGAGTACAATTTCTACTTTATAAAAATGATGCAGAGAAGGAGTCCATAGGCTGAGAGATTCCGGATAAAGTGAGTTGGAAGTTCCCTGGGAGCTGTTTGTTTGAACTGTAGTGTGCAAATTAGAACAAACCGTTTTGCGAACGTTAATCGTGTCAAGTGCATTTATATTGTTTTTTTTATAAAATGATATAAATGAAAAAAGGTGGAACCGCGAATATAACCCTTCGTCCTTTTCAGGATGAGGGGTTTTCCTTTTGAAAGGAAAAAATTTGAATGAGAATGGGATCGTATGGATTTTTTCCTGCAAAGAAGAAAAATTTTATGGCAAATTGATACGATCACGGTTTTGCATACAAAATGAATAAAGGAGTCGTGAAAAAATGAGTCAACAAAAAATGCTTGCGCCAAAATATGATCCAGCAGTGGTTGAGGCTGGACGATATCAGTATTGGATAGATGGAAAGTTTTTTGAGGCGGGAAAGGATACAAGTAAGCCACCGTTTACGATTGTAATTCCACCCCCAAATGTAACTGGGAAACTGCATTTGGGACATGCATGGGATACAACATTGCAAGATATTTTAACACGCTTAAAGCGGATGCAGGGCTATGATGTATTGTGGCTTCCGGGAATGGATCATGCTGGCATTGCCACACAGGCAAAAGTTGAAGAAAAACTGAGAAACGAGGGGAAAACTCGTTATGATTTAGGTAGGGAAAAGTTTATTGACGTAACATGGGAATGGAAAGAGGAATATGCCGGACATATTCGTACACAGTGGAGTAAACTTGGGTTAGGCCTGGATTATTCAAAAGAGCGTTTTACTTTGGACGAAGGTTTGTCTTATGCAGTGCGGAAAGTGTTTGTCTCTTTATATGAAAAAGGTTTGATTTATCGTGGAGAATATATTATTAACTGGGATCCACAAACGCAAACGGCACTTTCGGATATTGAGGTTGTGTATAAAGATGTGGAAGGTGCATTTTATCATATGGAATATCCATTAGCAGACGGATCTGGGAAATTACGCTTGGCAACAACGCGTCCAGAGACGATGCTTGGTGATACAGCAGTTGCGGTTCATCCGGAAGATGAGCGTTATCAGGCTCTAATTGGAAAAACGTTAATTTTGCCAATTGTTGGTCGAGAAATTCCAATTGTTGCAGATGCATATGTAGACCCGGAATTTGGGACTGGCGTGGTAAAAATTACACCAGCACATGATCCAAATGATTTTGAAGTTGGGAATCGTCATAATCTCCCACGCATATTGGTAATGAACGAAGACGGAACAATGAATGCCAATGCAGGGAAATATGTGGGAATGGATCGTTTTGTTTGCCGTAAACAAATTGTTGCGGATCTGCAAGCTGAGGGTGTACTTGTGGAGATTGAGCCACATATACATTCGGTTGGACATAGTGAACGAAGTGGAGCAGTTGTGGAACCGTATTTATCAACACAATGGTTTGTCAAAATGCAGCCGTTGGCCGATGCAGCAGTGAAAAATCAGGAAAAGGATAGTAAAGTGCAGTTTGTTCCGAGTCGTTTTGAAAATACCTTCCTTCGTTGGATGGAAAATATTCGTGATTGGTGTATTTCTCGTCAGCTATGGTGGGGACATCGTATTCCAGCCTGGTATCATAATGAAACAGGTGAGGTATATGTCGGAATGGAGCCACCTCAGGATGAAAAAAATTGGACGCAGGATTCAGATGTATTGGATACGTGGTTTTCTTCTGCATTATGGCCGTTTTCAACTTTAGGTTGGCCAGATATGGAAAATGAAGATTTTAAACGATACTTTCCAACGAATGTCTTGGTTACTGGTTATGATATTATTTTCTTTTGGGTTTCACGCATGATTTTCCAATCACTTGAATTTACGCAGAATCGTCCGTTTGCAGATGTACTTATTCATGGACTTGTTCGTGATGAGCAAGGTCGTAAGATGAGTAAGTCTTTGGGCAACGGTGTGGATCCAATGGAAGAAATTGAGAAATACGGTGCCGATGCGTTGCGTTATTTCCTATCAACTGGGACATCACCAGGGCAAGATTTGCGTTACAGCCGTACGAAGGTTGAATCGACTTGGAATTTTATCAATAAAGTTTGGAATGCCTCCCGTTTTGTATTGATGAATATAGAAAGTGTACAAGTGAATGATTTATATTTAAATGGTGAAAAAACGATTGCGGATCATTGGATTTTAAACCGTTTGAACGAAACGATTGTTGATGTAACTCGCTTATCAGATAAATATGAATTTGGTGAGGTTGGACGCATTTTATATCATTTTATCTGGGATGATTTTTGTGATTGGTATATCGAAATGGCAAAGCTTTCGTTATATGGAGAAGATGCTAAATCAAAGCGCAATACGCAGGCTGTTTTGGTTTATGTTCTGGATCAAATTATGCGTATGTTACATCCGTTTATGCCATTTGTTACAGAAGAAATTTTCCAAGCTTTGCCTCATACAACCGGCTCCATTGTGGAGGCTACATGGCCGCAAAAAGAAGCTCGTCTTTCTGATGTAAAAGAAGCAAAACAATTTGAATTATTGAAAGATATTATTCGTACTGTCAGAAACATTCGTGCAGAAGTGAATACACCGCTTAGTAAACAAATTGAAATGGCAATTGAGGCAAAAGATGAGAAGACTTGTGCAGTATTAGAGAAAAATCGTGCTTATTTGGAGCGATTTTGTAATCCGAGTAGGCTGACCATTGCTTGTGAAATTGATTTGACACAACAAGCGATGACAGCAGTAGTCACAGGTGCACAAATTATTTTGCCGCTAAAAGGTCTGATTCAAGTTGAAGAGGAAATGGCTCGTTTGGAAAAAGAATTAAAAAAATTACATGCTGAGGTTGAGCGTGTAGAGAAAAAATTATCCAATGCAGGTTTTGTTTCGAAGGCACCAGCAAAGGTTATTGAAGAAGAACGGACAAAACAAAGGGATTATATAGAAAAACGTGAAGCGGTGTTGAAGCGTTTGGAAGAATTGAAAAAGCTGTAGGGACATAGCATGAATACTTCAGGAAAATATTGAAAAATGTGACTGCAATTTCATTGATTTTGGATATGGGAAGATTCAAAGTACAAAAGTACGCATAACCGACATATAAATATGGCAAAGAATATGCTGGTAGAAGATGTAAGGCATATCACCCAAAAATTGTTACATAGGGTAAAACTGCCTGAATTAACGCTTGTAGAGATCATAGATTATGAGGTCTGTAAAGAGAAAGCCGGCTTGTTTTAGAGACGGTCGATGGTTTAAAAGGACATGTTTTTTGTAAACCCTAGCGTGTTTGGATGCTGTGTGTACTACCATGATTCAAAAAGTAGATCCGAAACAAAGTGAGGAATTGAAATGGAAAATCGTTGAATTGGCGTAGCGGTTTTATATGCATTTTTGATACAACAAGAAGATGAAAAGACGAAAAGCAAGTTTATACAGTTGATTCATAAGGAACTGACAAAAGAAGTACAAATTGCCTTTTTCGGTCATTTTTCCGCAGGGAAATCCAGTATGATCAATATTGCCTGGATGCACATTCTTGTCTGATGGTGGATGATAGGCATGAATTGGTGATATTTCATTCTTCAAAGTGTTTTTTTTGAAAAAACAAAAAGCAGCAAATAGAGAAAGCTTGAAAAGAAAAATCCATCCACTTTGTCGAAGTGATTTGTTAGATTAGAGTAAGTGGCTGAAATATTTTTAGGCTATTTTAACAGATACAATGAATCCACTTTAGGCAGGGTGGAAACAAGATTTGTATGATGGGTACAAATTATTTGTGGAATATTGGGGCATTTGGTTGATTTTACCGAATCCATAGAAAGAGTAACAACATTTGGGAAAATCATAGAGAAAAGGGGGAAACAAAATGTTGGTGGATAGTGCATGGCTTTTTGAACAAATCACAAACGAAAATCAAGAGATTCGTATCATAGATTGCCGTTTTGATTTATCGAATGCATCTGCGGGAAGAACTTTATATCATGAGGGACATATTCCAGGAGCGGTTTATTTCGATTTAGAAAAGGATTTGTCAGGTGAAGTGCAATTGCATGGTGGTCGACATCCATTGCCTTCCCTTAAATCGTTTGGAGCACAGCTTGAGTGTTATGGTATTTCTAAACATCATATTTTGGTTATGTATGATGGCGGAGAGTATGCATTTGCTATGCGGATGGCTTGGATGATGAAATATGTTGGACATGAGCAGGTTTTCATTTTAAATGGAGGCTTTTTAAATTGGCAAAAGCAACGGCTGCCAGTTACCAAAGAAATACCTCATTATCCAAAATCTGTATATGAAATTTGTATGGATACTTCTATTTTGGCAACCTATGAGGAAGTCCATGCAGTTGTTGAGAACAAACAGGATGCGATTTTAATTGATTCACGTGAGCATAACCGTTTTTTAGGTGTAGAGGAGAAAATTGATAAAAAAGCTGGTCATATTCCGACAGCTATAAATTTTCCATTTACAGAAGGGATTCAAAACGGCTTTTTCCTGTCAGCTAATAAACAAGCAGAACGTTTTCCCAAATGGGAAAAACATCAGCCGCTTATTGTTTACTGTGGATCGGGTGTAACGGCGACACCGAATTATTTTGCATTAAAAGTAGCAGGATACTCCAATGTAAAGGTTTATATTGGCAGTTTTAGCGATTGGATTTCTTATGATGAAAATGAAGTTGCTACAGGTAAAGCACATTTGTGATCTGTTTATGACTTTATGTAAGGTAGCAACAAATACCAATTTTATCATGATCTGAAATAACGGCACTGGCCGATGATAAAAAATAATGAAAGTGTAGAATTGAAAAATGATAGCAGTTGAAGAAAAACTTAATTTGGCAGCAAAACCTGGTATGCAGTTTGGATTAGAACGAATGCAATATTTTTTGTCATGGTTTCATCATCCAGAGGAGAAAATAAAGGCAATTCATGTTGGTGGTACAAATGGGAAAGGCTCCACTGTCAATTTTTTGCGCATGTTGCTACAAGAGGCTGGTTATCGCATAGGAACATTTACTTCTCCAGCCGTTCTAAACTTTTACGAACAAATTGCTATAAACGGTCATTTCATTTCAGAACAGGAGCTGCAGATTTTATGGCAGCGCCTGTATCCTTGTATAAAAGAAATGCAAGGACTTTCGATCGGAGGACCAACGCAGTTTGAAATGCTGACCATGTTGGCGATTTTATTTTTTGCGGAGTATGCAAAGCCGGATTTTTGTATTTTTGAAGTGGGGCTTGGTGGAGAAACAGACAGTACCAATGTAATTTGCCCGATTTTAACGATGATTACAACAATTTCCTTGGAGCATACACAAATTCTTGGAAATACCATTCAAGAAATTGCTGCAAAAAAAGCTGGAATTATTAAGCCGAATGTTCCGTTTTTAACAACGGTTCAATCACCTGAGGCGCAAGCGGTGTTGCAAATTGCTGCTGACAAAAAATCTGCACCGTTTTTCCCAGTTTCGTTAACTGGATTTGAAATGCGAGCGATAAACTTTATGAAAACAGAGGTTCGATGCACAAAGGAAGGTCCACTTTTGAATCAATCATTTTTTCTTCGAATGCCAGGATTGCACCAGGTGCAAAATGCAGTGCTGGCATTACATGCATTGTGGCAGCTCCAGCATATGGAATCTTTTTCTTTATGTCAAGAAAAAATATTTCGAGCGCTTGAACAGACTGTGCTTCCAGGCAGAATGGAGATAGGGATGAGTCCATATGTTTATTTATTAGATGGTGCACATAATATAGAAGGAATTGAAAAATTGACAGCAGCTGTTCAAACCTATCTTCCGAATATGAAGAAAAAATTACTTTTTTCTGCAAGTTCAGATAAAAATCATCAAGAAATGATTTACAAACTGCATGAAATTACAGATGATATTGGTATCACAACTTTTGGATTTTATCGCAGTCTTAGTGAAACACAAGCTGTTTCTCTAGCTACATACATGGGCATAAAATATGTGAAAGATTACAAGGATTGGCTGCAAGATATACCATGTGAAAACGACCAGGTTGTTATTATTACTGGTTCACTATATTTTATTTCTGAAGTACGTAATTTTTTACACTCGCTTGGAAAGGAGGTTTGTTGATGATTGGTTTAAGTCAATTGATTGGACTGTATGTTTTTCAGATGAAATCTGGTCGAAAAATCGGTGTTACTACTGGTTTTGCCGTACGCATAGGAAGTTGTGAAATAGATGCTTTAACGTTGCTGACAGAAACTGGTGAGCAAAAAATGATGAAACTCAACTATGTTAAAAGCGTCGGTCAATTTGGATTGACAATTGATCAAGAAGATGCGTTTATTCTTGAAGATGAAGGTCAGTTTATCTTTTATGATATGAATGCTCTGCAAAGGGTGATTGTGGTTGATGAAACCGGTCAGTTTTTGGGAATGCTTTTGGATATGGAGTGGATGCCAGAGTTAGGCAGAATTAAAAGTTTGATTCTATTGGATTCGGGAGAAAAGGTGAAGGTTTTTTATCCCAATATTTTGGTTTTGGGACAAGATATGATGGTTTTACGTGTTGGTTTTGCTGCCCAAACCATTGAAGAAACAAAAGAGCAGGTCATTGAATCCGATTCTTTAGAAAGGAAACAGAGCAATCTGAATGAAAAGGTACCGCAAAAAGAAGCTTTATTTGATCAGCAATTTGATCCTAATCTCATATCGATATCAGAAAAATCACAGCTTGGAACATCTGAATGTTTTTTAGAAAAAACCACATCAGATACAATTTATCCATCACAATCTGATGAAATCCATCCTGCATCTCAAAGATCGGAAGCATCTGATGATGTAAGTTCAAAAACGAAAGATGTCATTTTGGAAGATCAGACAAAAGAAGCGCCGCATTTCATGTTTGGATCAGAACAAGCAATAAAAGATGAAGGATTGCAATTTCAAGCAAAGATTCCAGATATTACCAATGAGTTGAAGCAGGCTTTGGATACAGATTCTAAAATACAAGAAAAAAGACAATTCAATCCGATCGCCTCATCAAATATCCCAATACAAGAAAAAAGATCCGCTTCTTTTCAGTCTTTCAAACAGGGGGAGCAACAACCATTCGATGTAGAACAGTTGGATTGTAATCTCAATATGTATGTTTCGGATATGCCTGTTGGAAAAAATTTGTCGAATGTAGTAGATGAGAGTTTAGTTTCGACAAAGAAAGCACCTGAAAAAAAAGAAAAACCGGTTGTTGTGAAAAAAGGTGTGCAGTCCGTTCAGGCTTTTCAAATTAATGATTTTCGTCCATCACCAGAGTTAAAAAGAGAAACGGTCTCTAAAAAATTTCAATCTGATTCAAAAAAATTGCGATCCGAAAATACGTTGAAAGTACAAAAAGAGGTATCTTTGGATAAGGATCAGATAGAAGAAGTTGATGAGAGAAAAATTTCTCAAGTTCTTGCTGTAGAATTTCCCAATTTAACGCTGGTTGAAAAAGAGATTTTGAAAAAACAGATCCATTTGTTGCTAAATAAACGATTAAGTGCACCGATTTTCACGCTGACTGGTGATTTACTGTATCAAAATGGAACCCGATTAACATTGGATAAAATTTTGACATTACAGAAGATTAACCCATTGTTGATTTTGGAATGTGCACAGAATATAGAAATCTAGTTATTTTTATCATAAATTGTTGGAAGATTTCCTGTTTTACCTGACAGGAACTTCCAATTTTTTTTGGATTTCTGTGATACGATGTCGCCAGAACTGTAGAATGGGGGCGGGGTATTATGTCAAAAAACAACAAACCAATAAAAATTTATTTTTGTGGCGATTATGAAGAACGTATAGTAGAAGGAAAAGAGATGAATCCAGCGGAAAATGAAAATTTACGACGTTGGAAAAAAAATAAAAAATTTATTAAGCAGTTGTCGCTTCATTTTATGATTGCAACTGTATCCGCTGTCGTTTTGGGTTTGCTTTTGGGCGGAATATGGCTACAAATGCTTGAAGCCAACGCAGTACTCCACCAAGTTAGCCCGGAAACGAAAGTGGACAAGCTGACTTATGCTACGAAAAAACAAAAAGGTACTTTAGAAGCCTATCCGCTTTATGTTGTTCAAGGTGGAGTATTTATGCAGAAGTCTTCAGTGGAAAAGTTTAAAAAGCAGTTGAAAGATCAAACTCCGCTGCTTGTCTTTCAGAAAAATGAAAAGTATTATGTGCTTTTAAATGCATATGCTAAACATACACTGGAAAAATCTGAAATTGAACGGCAGAATCAAGTGAGAGGAGTTCCTGTTTATGTGTATGCATCAGATCTGAGTGAAAAAGAAGTAACGGGGAATTTAACGGTTCTGCGTGAACAAAGAAAAGCGGTATATGAAATATTAAAAGATATCCATGCTCAAAAAGGTTACTCTGAATCAAAATTTAAGCGCTGGCAGAGTATTTTTTCTGTAAATGGCTATTTAAGTGATAAGCAGTATGAGAATTTTTTAAATCGTATGCAGCAATATTTGGATTTATGTATTCAAAGTGAAGGGAATGCCGTACAATCCTCCGATTTTATGGAAATATTTTTTATCTATTATATATGGAATGAGTCGCTGGAGGTTGTAGAAATATAAAGATCGGTTTTATTCGTCTTTATAAAAAGAGCAAGAAATAAGTTTCAAAATAAAAACGGCAAATTTTTGAAGAATTTTAATATGAAAAATTGATTTCACTTGTCCAAATGATGATTTTGATTTTTAAACTGTAGAGCATCAAGAAAAATTTAATTAAATTTGTGTTTTTTTCTGATACAGTAAAGCTAAGAAATCAAAAAGGATGTGTGAAAATGCAATTTGATTCAAATATTAAATCAACGATTGCTTGTTTGCCATTTGATGAGAGACCACGTGAGCGCTTTTTACGGTTTGGAGAAAAAAATTTGACCAATGCAGAGCTGTTGGCGATTATATTGGGAACTGGAACAAAAAATGAATCGGCTGTGGATCTGGCGAAAAAGCTGTTGATTTATTATGGTGGCTTACATGGGTTAAAGGATAAATCATTGGAAGAATTTATGAAAATTAAAGGGATTGGACAAGCAAAAGGGATGCAAGTTTTATCGGTTATTGAACTGGCAAAAAGATTAAATCAGTTAAGAGAAGAAGAACGTTATATGGTTCGTTCTCCACAAGATGGAGCCAATTATTTATGGCATGAATTGCGAGAGGAAAAGCAAGAGAAGTTTGTTTGCTTGTATTTAAATGTAAAAAATTATGTGATTGATAAGAAAACCATTTTTATTGGTTCATTGAATCACTCTGTTGTTCATCCACGTGAAATTTTTAAAGAGGCGATACGAAAATCTGCTGCAAGTATTATTTGTTTTCATAATCATCCTTCAGGAGATCCAACACCGTCCAAAGAGGATATTGAAGTGACTAAACGGTTGTTTGAGTGTGGGAAAATCATTGGTATTGATCTATTGGATCATATTATTCTCGGACAAAAAAGGTATGTAAGTTTAAAGGAAAAAGGTTACTTGTAATACTGTTATTTTTTATGGTTATTCGATATAATAGAAGCTAGACCTAGAAAAGCTGTTGTTTCATAAAAATGTATAACTTTCTCCAAATTTACTTGTCCTTGAAAAGATGGGTGGTGCCTCTAAGAAAAGTGACAATATAAGTTCGGAAAATCAATATTTTCTTTGGAAATATTTTAAAAAATACATCAATCAATTCATCTTTTCTGTTCCAAGCAAATTGAAACAAAAGAGAGCCTTATTCAGATAAGGTGTTGTGGCCATGCCTTTTGTTTCTTTAAATGTTAAAAGCTACAAACTTGAATATCATCGATTGGTTTGTAAAATTTTTACAAACTTACCATGAGAGATTGTTCAAGAATCTGATTGTTGGGAATGAATTTTTGGAGGGACAAAACAAAATGTTTAAAACATTTTCAAAAGATTTAGGGATTGATTTAGGTACAGCAAATACATTGGTATATCAAAAAAATAAAGGCATTGTTGTTTGTGAACCCTCAATCGTTGCAATCGAACAAGCATCAGGAAAAATTATTGCTTATGGTAATGAGGCAAAGAAAATGATTGGAAAAACGTCAAAAGATATTCTTGTTATTCATCCAATGCGAGAGGGAGTTATCGCCAATTATGAGATAACGGTTGAAATGTTAAAGCATTATATAAAAATAGCTGGGGAAAGAAGTGGTTTTATTCAAAACAAGCAGTCTGTTGTGATTTGTATTCCATCTGGGATCACTGGCGTAGAAGAAAGATCGGTTGTAGATGCAGTGAAACAAGCAGGAGCAAAGAAAGCTTCACTCATTGCAGAGCCTTTAGCAGCTGGACTTGGTGCTGGACTGCCTGTTTTTGAGGCGACTGGAAATATGGTAGTGGATATTGGAGGGGGAACAACAGAAGTTGCTGTTTTATCTTTAGGTGGTATTGTTACCAGTATGTCTGTCCGTAAGGCAGGAGATAGCATGGATGAAGCTCTTTCTCTTTATATTAGAAATCAATATGGAATGTTAATCGGACTTCAAAGTGCAGAACAATTGAAAATTCAACTGGGCTGTGCAGATTTTTTCTTTGCACATGAGAGAATGCAGGTTCGTGGTAGAGATTTATTGACTGGTCTTCCCAAAACAGAAGAAATTACAGGAGAAGATGTGGTTTGGGCAATTGAAGATATTGTTCAGGATATTGTAGATGCTGTTAAATTGACCTTAGAAAAAACACCACCTGAGTTGGCAGCAGATATTATTGAACGAGGGATCGTATTGGTTGGTGGTGGTGCACTACTTAAGAATCTAGATCAAGTGATCTCACAAGCGGTTGGAATTCCGGTATGGGTTGCCGAAAATCCTATGGAATGTGTAGCTATCGGTGCCGGTCAGTCTTTGGAACATACGCATTTTTCATGAGGATAAGGAACTGAAAAAGGTATATGAAACAATTCCTTAAAGTAGAGGTGTAAGAATGTCGAGGTTTTTTACAAATAAACGACTCATTATCCTATTATCCTCTGTTATTATTTTTGTCGGTTTAATTGGTTTTTCATTGGCAAATCATGAAAAAGTAACAACAGGAGAAAGCTTTATAAAAGATACAGTCGGTTGGATGCAGGGAATTTTTTCAAAGCCTGCGCAGTGGGTACAATCTATGGTAGATACCGTTGATCAGTTTAAAAATTTATATGAAGAAAATAAGCGTCTTAAAGCGCAATTGGAGAGTTATGTTTCAGATCAAGTATTGCTTCGAGATTTGAAAGAAGAAAATCAAAAATTAAGCGATATATTGGGAATACAAGAGAAGCTTCGGGATAAAGAAGTGATTCATGCAACCGTAATTGCCAGAAATCCGGATCAATGGGATCAAGTGATTTTTATTAATAAAGGCAAGATGCATGGAATTGAACAAGATATGGCGGTTATCACACCAGAGGGGCTAATCGGTAAAATCAGTCAAGTTGCGGAATATACTTCTAAGGTACAGTTGCTGACAAGTGGTGATCGAACCAATCGGATTTCTGCATTGATTCAATCTGAGAAGCTTTTATATGGTGTACTTGAAGGAGATATTACACAGGAAGGTTATTTGTTGTTAAAGCATATACCAATTGATGGTAAAGTCCAAGAAGGAATGAATGTTTCAACGAGTGGTTTAGGCGGTGTATTTCCAAAAGGGCTATATATTGGAACAGTTGTGGATGCGTATACAGATGAACATGGATTGACGCAAACGGTTACCATAAAACCGGCTGCTGATTTTTATCGCGTTCAGGAACTTATCGTTGTGAAACGAACAATGGATGTTCCAGAAAAAATATTGACGGATCCGGAAGGTGGCGCGTCGTGATTCGTTATGTTGCTTTGCCACTTATTTTTTTATTTTTGTTTATCATGGAGTCTGTTTTTTTATTTTTTGTTCCAAGTTATGGACAGATAAATGATTATATGATTGTTCCGCATTTTTTGTTTATTTCATTTGTCTTTAGTGCAATGTATTACCAACGGAATACAACATTGATTTATGCTTTTATTTTTGGAGCCATTTTTGATATATTTTATACAAGTCTATTAGGTGTATATGCTTATTTATTTCCGCTTACGGTTTATTTGGTTTGCAAAGTCATGCAGCCTTTATATAAGAAATTGGCCATTATTTTTGTCTTTACCCTGACAGGTATTATTTTTATTGAATTTTTGGTATTCGGTATTCAGAGTGCGGTTGGAAAAAGTTCGATAGGTATAGAAGAGTTTATGTATAATCGATTATGGCCAACTTTAGTGATCAATATTGTTTTTCTCCTATTGTTTAGTTATGGTTTGAAAAAAATTTTTGTGAAATTTTATAAAATAGAAGATAAGTAAGGGGATTGAGGTGCAAAAATGGAACAAACCGATTCACAATTCATGGTTATCAAAGGAACCAAGGATGGTTTAATGATATATTTAGATGATCTTTGTTCCTATCAAGAGCTTTTTGATTTTTTAAATAAAAATAAAAACGAGAAAGGAATAGAAACGCAAAGTTTGGTTTCTGTAACCGTTCATACTGGGAATCGTTATTTGAATGAAGTGCAATGTGAAGAGATTAAGGCGGTACTTCGGAAAAATTATCATTTTTATGTGGAAGCTTTTGATAGCTATGTGATTTCGCTTTTGGAAGCCGAACAGATGTTGAGTGAAGCTGCAATTGAAAAAATGAGTGGTGTAGTTCGCTCAGGGCAGTCTGTATATGCACCAGGAGATTTTTTGTTAATCGGTGATGTCAATCCAGGTGGTGAGATTGAGGCTGGAGGAAATATATATATATTAGGATCTCTAAGAGGAATTGCCAAGGCAGGTATACATGGAAATCCGAACGCAATTGTAGTAGCAGCGAATTTTATACCATTACAGGTACATATTGCAGGTGTTATGGCACGTTCTAAAGAAACAGCAGATGCAAATTCTTTATCTTCATTAACATTTGCATATTTAAATGAGGACAAACAAATAGAGATTCTTGGATTGCGGGAGTTTTTATCAGATCGAAGACGCAGACTGGGGAAATAAGGAGGGTTTCATAATGGGAGAATCAATTGTTATTACATCGGGAAAGGGCGGTGTTGGTAAAACGACAACAACAGCAAATATTGGGGTTGCACTCGCTCTAAATGGAAAAAAAGTTGTTCTTGTTGATACGGATTTTGGATTGAGAAATTTGGACGTGGTACTTGGTTTGGAAAACCGTGTGATTTATGATCTATCCGATGTGTGCGAAGGAAAATGTAAAATTCAACAATCTATGATTAAAGATAAAAGATTTGAAGAATTATATTTAATCCCGGCTTCTCAGCAAAAAGATAAAAGTGCGGTAACACCAGAACAAATGAAAGAGGTTATTTTACAGTTGAAGCAGGATTTCGATTATGTTTTAATTGATTGTCCAGCGGGAATTGAACAAGGATTTCAAAATGCGGTTGCTGGCGCTGATTGTGCGATTGTGATTGTGAGTCCGGATCCTTCATCTGTAAAGGATGCAGATAGAGTTATTGGAATATTAGAAAAATTAGAATACATACAACCACCGAAACTTTTAATTAATCGTGTTCGTCCACATATGATGCGTGCTCGAGATTCTTTGGATATTGAAGATATTATGCGCCTTTTATCGATTGAGTTACTTGGGATTGTAATCGACGATGATGATGTATTAAAGGCAGCTAAAGAGAAAGAACCCATTGTGATGAATCCTAAGTCCAGAGCATCTATAGCTTATCGAAATATTGCCAGACGATTGCTCGGAGAATCTGTACCATTAATGAGTTTAAGTGAATCTGATGGGTTTGTGACGAAGGTTAAGAAATTTTTTGGTATGAAAAAATAAAATGAATTCATATTTGGTTAAACTGCAATGAAGAAGCGTTTCCTCAGATTGATAAGAGGGAATGCTTTTTTCATTGATTTGGCATAAAAAGATTTTATATCGATCTATTTAAGCTAAGCATTTTGGCAAGTTTAAAAATATAGATGAGAAAAATTCTCATCAATATGACTCAAAACAAAGTCTCAATTTGTGCTTTAAATACTAGCATAGTATATAGATTGTGAGCATAACATGTACAAAAGAATGTGGACAAAGGGTGAGCCAAAATGAAGAAAAATCAAGTTTCGTCCGAAGAACAGATAAGTAAATTAACACTAGAAGAAAAAAAGAATAGTAAAAAATCCAATGGGGTTTTCTCCTTTCTTTTTCGTTTATTATTGTCTTTTATAATTTGTTTGCTTGGGTTGATCGCATTAAAAGGTGGATTTGGATTGCAGATTCATGAATGGACAAAAAAAGGTTTGGTTCATATTTATGGGCAACAGATTCATTTTATAAAGGTGAGAAATATGCTTGAAGAATACTTTGGTTCTGCCAATCTTGCCTTTTTTTTTCCTTCAGAACAGACAGATAAAGATAAGGAAAAAATAACTGAGGCGGTTTCCACACGCACTGTGACAAATTTTGATGAAACAAATACTGGAGTTCTGATTGAAACAGAATTGGATGCAGCGGTTGGCTCAGCAGTAGATGGAATTGTTATTTTTGCTGGAAAGAATGCAAAGAGCGGACAAACTGTTGTGATACAAGCCAAAGATGGTACAGAGTATTGGTACGGAGAGTTGTATGCACTACAATGTAAAATTTATGATAAGGTAACCAAAGACCAAATTGTGGGAATTGCGGGAGAAAAAGAAGGCAAAGAAGTCGGTCAATATTATTTTGCGGTGAAGAAAGAAGGGGTATTTATTGATCCACAGCAGGTTTTACAGCTTGAGCCGTAAAATTCGGCTACCAAAGCTAGAAGTTCATCCGTTGTTCTGGTTGATCGGTGCACTTTCTATTCTTACCGCGCAATTTGAATCGGTTTTTATAATATTTATTCTTGTATTTTTACATGAGTGTGCGCATATTTTTATGATGATGAAATATAAGTGGAAAATTCGAAGAATTATGCTTCTGCCATTTGGTGGTGTAGCAGAGACAGATGAATTTGCAACAAGACCATTTTATGAAGATTGGTATGTTGTTTTGGCAGGGCCACTTTTTCATATTGCATTGGAGTTATTTTTTCAAATGTTGATTATTGGATTTCATGTCCCAACAGCAGAATTGGCGCTTTGGCGGGAAACCAATCAAATGATTTTATTGGTGAATTTGTTGCCGATTTATCCTTTAGACGGTGGACGAATTTTAACATTGGTGCTTGAGCAAAAATTTCCATATTATACTGTTTTTGTTTGGAGTGCGTGGTTTGGAATGGCCATCTGTATCATCTGTATTTTATTTTTTATTGTTTTTCATGCAACCAGCATCGGGAATATTTTTGTGTTTTTCTACCTGCTTGTTTACTTGTTTTTGATCTGGAGAAAGCGGATGTATATATTTTTACGTTTTTTATACATGCGTGTTGATCAAAAGAATATAAAAGATTTTCCATTAAAAACGATTTTTGCATGGTCAAATGAGCGGATGCTCCAAGTCTGTAAAAGATTTTATCGACCGGCTAATCATCAAATTATTTTACAAGATACAAATGACCATAAGGAAGTGCCTGAATCGATCTTTTTAAAAGTCTACTTGTATCAAAGTTTTGAGCCAAAGACAGTGCGTGAGGCAAGAAAATATTTTTAAATTGGATTTATTGAATCAAATGCGTTAAGCTGAGAAAAAGAAAGAAAAGAGTGTGGACAAAAATGGACGTATATATTCAATTGAACAGTATGTCTTCGCATATTGCTTATATGAATCAGGGTCGGCTTTCTTCTTATGTTGTTTTGTGTGAGGATGAACCAGTGGAATACGATATTTATATTGGAATGATCGGTCAAAAAATTCCTGGGATGAATGCTTATATTGTTAAGTATAAAAAGAAAAAGGAAGCCTTATTAAAAAGAAAGGATATCCCAAAACCACTGCAATCACACTGTACGGAAGGTGCAAGAATTTTATTTCAAATTTTAAAACCAGGGTTAAATAAAAAAATGCCCTTAGTTACGATGAATATTCAATATCGCAGTCGTTTTTTGATCTGGATACCATATGAGTCTGGAATATTTATTTCTAAAAAGATTCCCAAAGAAATTCGTGTGCAAATCCATAAAAAACTGCAAGAACAGAAAAAAGAAGGCAAAGGCTGTCTTGTGGTTCGAACAGAAGCAAAACAAGTTTCCGATGAAGTACTTATGGCAGAATATTTACTTTTGAAACAAAAATGGCAAGTACATCAAAAGCGATTGACTGCCAAAGAAGCACCGCAACGCCTAACCAATACATGGGAACGTCTTGAAAATCATTTGTTGCTACAAAACCGTATACCTAAAAAAATAGTTGTAAATACCGCGAAATATAAGAAAAATTTGGCAAATCTTTTTCCTGATGCAGATTTATCTACATATTTGGGGAAAACGCCGTTATTTATTTATAACCATATTGCTGAACAGTTGGAGCAAGCGTTAAAAAATACCGTTCAAGCTGAATCAAACGGAGTTCGGCTTATTTTTCATGAAACGGAGGCTGCTGTTTTTATCGATATAAATAGTGGTTCATCTTTTATGGAGAAAACGGTTGAGATGGCAGCTTTTGAAAATAATAAAGAAAGTATTCCTTTGCTTACAGAACAAATTCGTTTAAGAAATTTAAGCGGTGTTATTTTTATTGATTTTATTAATATGAAAAAGAAAGAACATCAAGATGAAATTTTACGTCGTATGCGAAAAGCGTTTCAGAAAGAAGGTAAGCAAACTGAAATTTACGGTTTTACAGCACTCGGTTTTTTGGAGATGCGTCGCACGCGCGTTCAACGGCGGTTAAGTGAAATTTTTTTGGAAAGTTGTTCAACTTGTAATGGGCAAGGCAGGATTTTCAAAGCTGACAAGAGTCATCTAGAAAGCGATGATTACAGTAAATCGATGCATAATAAAACTTAAGATGTAGAGTATATCAAATATTCATAATATCTTTTTAAACATTATTTTCTATATTCTATGTATATTCAATATATGAAAAACTATTTCTAGATGGTTTTCAAAAAGATTGTGTTTTTGGAAGGATTTGATTGTAATTCCATTTTTATTTTAAAAGAAAACAGAAAAAAATTGACGGTTCGCTATTTTTTATGTTAACATGTACTTTGTTATGATTTGTAGCACCAATGCTACAACCGCTCATACAAGGTTTGAAACATGAAGTTTTGTTCATGTACCGAAAATGGCGAGTCTGAGTTGAAATAGGGAGGTGCAAATATGTACGCAATCATTGAAACAGGCGGGAAGCAAGTTCGTGTGGAAGAAGGACAAACCATCTTTGTTGAAAAGTTGGATGTTGCTCAAGGAGAAGTTGTAACATTTGATAAAGTTTTATTTGTTGGTGGAGAGAACGTAAAGGTCGGAAGTCCAGTTGTAGAGGGAGCGACAGTAACGGCTAAAGTTGAAAAGCAAGGTCGTGCGAAGAAAATTATCGTTTTCAAATATAAAGCAAAAAAGAACTACCGCAAAAAACAAGGTCATCGCCAGCCGTATACAAAATTGATTATTGAAAAGATCAATGCGTAATTTGAGGCTGATAAATGATTCAAGTTCGATTGAAACGAAATCAAAATCATGAGATTATGGCATTTACTGTTTCTGGACATGCAAATTCTGCACCACATGGTGAAGATTTGGTTTGTGCAGGTGTTTCTGCCGTTACATTTGGAACGATCAATGCAATTTATGCACTGGTTACAAAGGATATTATAGTAAAGCAAAAAGATTCTGGATTTATCAGTTGTAAACTGCCAATGAATTTATCGAATGAGGGATTTCAAAAAGTACAGTTGCTTTTGGAGAGTATGATCATCATGCTGAAACAAATGGAGCAAACAAATGAAAGACAGTATATTGAATTTATAGATGAAGTATAGGAGGTGGAAATTCTATGTTCTTACCATTGAATTTACAGTTTTTTGCATCTAAAAAAGGAGTCGGTTCAACAAAGAATGGTCGTGACTCCATCTCTAAACGTTTAGGTGCAAAGCGAGCAGACGGACAATTCGTAACAGGTGGTTCGATTTTATATCGTCAAAGAGGTACGAAAATTTATCCAGGAACAAATGTAGGTCGTGGCGGTGACGATACATTATATGCAAAAGTTGATGGTATCGTACGTTTTGAGCGCTACGGAAGAAACAATAAGAAGGTAAGCGTGTATCCAGTTGCACAAGAAGCTTAAAAAATTAAGTGCGGCCAAACAACAAAGAGCTCTAGTCGATGAAAAGCATCACTAGAGCTCTTTTGTTTTGGATATGTTTATCTAAGAAAAAAACAGCTAAAAATATGAATTTTTCCAAATGATATTTGTGAAAGATTTAAATCAGGATAAAAATCAGGAGAAAATGAACATATCCAATAATCCAAAACGCAAATGATATACTGTGTTTTATATGATAAAATGATGGAGGAGCTATAATGAGAAAACAGTTAAAGACGCCATTGGAGCTTCTAAGGTATACAAGACATGATTGGCTGAATCGTTTACAAATTATTCAAGGACAGTTATATCTTGGAAATATTGAAAAAGTACAGCAATATATTTCGGAAATTTTGGAAATCGAAAAGGCAAGTGCATATTTTTCACATCTTGGCTGCGAAAAAACGGCTTTGCTTTTTTTGACACATAATTGGCGGATGTCACCGATTGTAATTCAATTAAAAGGTGAGGGTATGCCAGCAAATTGGGAGAAATGGGATGAGGCATTGTGTCAATTTTCTGCTGCTTTTATTCAGTTACTAGAGGTATATGGCGATTTGTATGAAGTCAATCAATTGTATATTACAGCAGATGGTATGAATATCTATTTTGATTACAGTGGAAAACTATCTCAAGTGGGTGCTTTTCAGGAACGAATGCAGGAAATATTGCCAAACAAATTGCTTTATGTGGAATATGTGTATGTCGCAAAAGAAGAAATGAGCATTCAATTGCAGTTAAAATAATTCAATTTATTAGAAAAATTGATTTGGGCAAAGGAAAGGCGTGAAGTTCATGTTTGTTGATCAAGTGAAAATTTATATTAAAGGCGGTGATGGAGGAAATGGTGCAGTTGCTTTTCGACGAGAAAAATATATTCCTAAAGGTGGTCCGGCAGGTGGTGATGGAGGAAAAGGTGGCGATGTAATTTTTGAGGTAGAAGAGGGTATGCGTACATTGATTGATTTTCGTTATAAACGGCATTTTAAGGCAGCACGTGGTGAGCATGGCGGTCCGAAGAATCAGCATGGAAAAAATGCTGAAGATTTGATCGTTAAGGTGCCGCCTGGAACAATGATTTTACATGCCAAAACAAAAGCAGTGATTGCCGATTTAACAGAAAATGGACAACGTGTAACCATTTTAAAAGGAGGAAGGGGTGGTAAAGGCAATACAAGATTCACTTCTTCTTCCAATCCGGCTCCAGAAATTTGTGAGAATGGTGAGCCAGGTAAAGAAATGGAAGTAATTTTGGAATTAAAAGTACTGGCTGATGTTGGCTTGGTAGGGTTTCCGAGTGTCGGAAAATCTACATTGCTTTCGACTGTATCGAAAGCAAGACCGAAAATTGCCGCTTATCATTTTACAACAATTGTACCGAATCTTGGTGTGGTTGAAGTTCCAGATGGTCGAAGTTTTGTGATGGCGGATTTACCAGGATTGATTGAAGGAGCGCATGCGGGTGTCGGTTTGGGGCATCAATTTCTTAAACATATTGAACGTACACGTGTTATTGTACATGTCATTGATATGGGAAGTACTGAAGGGCGTGATCCGTATGAGGATTATATTACGATTAATAAAGAGTTAGAGCAGTACAATATGCGACTTTTGGAACGTCCACAGTTAATTGCTGCCAATAAAATGGATGTGGATGGTGCAAAAGAAAATTTAGAGGTTTTTAAGACTAAGCTAAATGCAGATATTCCAGTGTTCCCCATTTCTTCGGCAACTCAATTTGGTATAAAGGAATTGTTGTATAAAATTGCTGATGTACTGGAAGTGACAGAGACTTTCCCAATGTATGACAAGGATATTCAAGATGAAGAGCAGCGCGTTCTTTATAAGTATGTAAAAGAGAGTCAGTTATTTGAGGTTTCCCGAGACATGGATGGCGCATTTTTATTAACTGGTGAAGAGCTAGAGAAGGTGTTTAAGATGACAGATTTTACCCGCGAAGCATCCGTTCGTCGCTTTGCCCGTCAAATGCGTGGCATGGGGGTTGATGATGCACTGCGTGCCAAGGGGGCAAAAGATGGAGACATTGTTCGTATTGATCAGTTTGAATTTGAGTTTATCGATGGAGAATAGAATAACAAAGACATTTCTTTGAAAAGTATATAATACATAGTATTTTGCAATGTTTTATAAATCTTATAGAAACAATTATATTGTATAGAACCTATGTAATGGGTCAATGTAAAATATGTATGTTTTGGTTAAATATATGCTGTTGGGATCTGGAAACATCTGTTTTTTTGCTGTTTAACATTTTTATCTCTAAAGAATAACTTGTGGTCGGTTGTTTTTTCAAAGTATAAGGATAACCAAATGTTTGTTATTTATTGATTTAAGCAAGAATAGCTTTGATAAAGAAATACAGAAACGATGATAAGTCCGTTGAAAAATGCGAGTTTGTCATCGTTTTTATTTTGGACCAAAATATTTTTGTGACCGATTGGATGTTTGATACATATGATGCCTATGTGAAGAACCTATATTTTGTTCGGACAAACGCAAAAGTCTAAGAGGAGGGATTGGTTTTGAAAATCCATATTGTACAAAAAGGTGATACACTCTGGAACCTTGCGCAGAAATACAATGTTGATTTCAATGAATTAAAAAGTTTAAATAGTCAGCTAAGCAATCCGGAATTGATTTATCCAGGGATGAAAATTAAAATTCCGAGTGCGACAACCAGTATGCATAGCGGTAGCGGGTATTTTGTAAAGGAAGAGCCAAAGCCAAATGTTTATCCAATAAAGGAGCAGCCAATGAAAGAAATGAAATCATCGATCCAGGAACAGGCTATATCTGTGCCTAAGGAGCAAATTGAGAACACATATGTAACTCAGCCAACACAAATTCACCAGGATATTTATCAAATTGATATGGTTACAATGGTTAATCAGGAACAGGAAATGCCTGAAAAGCAGCCAAAACCTATGCCTGTTCCACCTAAACAGCCTGTTTATCAGCCGATACAGCCAGAAAATAAAAAGAAAACGCCAGCTGTAGAAGATGTCCATTCCGTAACTGAAATGAAAGGTGAGAAATGTACATCGTATCAGTCTGAAGCAAGTTGTCAACCTATGCCACAGATGTGTCTGCCTACATCTGCAGTTATGCCACAGATGCCTTATCCATATTTGGTTCCTTGTATGCCGATGCCCAGCTATTGGAGTCCTTGTTTTTATCCGGTTTCTCAAATGTTTCCGGCTGCTTCACTGCCTATGACCCAAGAAAACAGTTACACAGCACAAACAAGTTGTAATACAGCTGGTGTTTGCACTTCACCAAGTTTATCTGGTGAATCGGAGATTTCTACGATGCAGTCGTCTAGTCATTTGTCTAATCCGACTTCAAATATAACACCACAACTCGAACAGACCATGCCAGCCTACCCAATCTGGGGTAATGTATCTGTTCAGCCGAGTACACCGTATTTTAGTTCAAGTATACAAAATAGCGGTATGTCACCTTATTCCGGATCCAGTCATTTGATGCAATCTTAGTTTAGGATTATAATACGGTATGGCTGCCTGACAATTGTTATTGACATATCTGTTTGTTTCTTTTTATAATATTTTTATCTGAAAAACAAAAGAATCTCTATGTGTATTTGCCGCCGGGTAACACCTTGCTTTGATTCCGTTAGGCCTTAGAAGGAATCGGGTATGGGTGTTTTTTGTTTTAGTGTACTGGATAGAACATTTAAGGTTAACTGATTGTATAACACATGTAGTTATAAGTGAGAGAATTTTTGTTTAACTGTTAAAGTGAAACCATCGTTGCGGTGATTTGAGGATAACCTATGAAAAAAAGCAGATTATTTTTAAATTTTTGTTACATATTTTTGATTTCTTACAGAAAGATTGTATCAAAATACAGTGTAGAGATGTGATATTTATACGGTGAAACGAGGAAATTGGAGGCGCAATATATTAAAAGTCACTATGATTATGCGAAGGGAAGATTGAAATGTTTGGAGAAATGAGACGGAGAAAGCAATTATTATCAAGGGAAGAATGTATCCGTATTTTACAGGAAGGAACATCAGGTGTACTGGCTCTTTCAGGTCGAGATGCATATCCTTATGCCGTACCACTTAGTTATGTGTATGTACAGGATAAAATTTTTTTTCATTGTGCAAAAGCAGGATATAAGTTAGAAGCCATTGAAAGAAATCCTAAAGCTTCTTTTTGTGTGATTGGACAGGATCAGATTATGCCAGAAGAATACACAACATATTTTCGAAGCGTGATTGCTTTTGGGAAAATGCGAATTTTAACTGATGAAGCTGAAAAAAGAAATGCGATTGAAAAGCTAGCAGAAAGGTATACGCCTTATAATGAGAAAGGGCGTTTGCAGGAGATTGAAAGGGAATACAATCGTCTTTGTATGTTGGAATTGGAAATTGAACAGATGACAGGAAAGGAAGCAATTGAGCTGGTAAAGGCAAAACAAATCAATCCAAATTAAATATGGATTTTATTCTGCTTTTATTTTCATATCAATATGATGAAATTATGTGGCATAGGTATTCTTTCTTTTGAATGATTGTACGAATTTATACTAAAGTTCAGTATCGTCTTTTAAATTGGAATGAAAAAACGCCTGAAATAAATACATATTGGGCAAAAGGCGTTTTTTATCTGGTTAGAGTAATGGTGGAAACATATTGAATGGATGGAATATTATTTTTAATTACTTATTGAAATAGAGTGATAAAAATGCTCTATATGGAAAAGATGTTAATTTGTTGCTGCTTGCTTCTTTATCAATAAGTATAGGATGCGAATATTTGACTAGAGGTTTCGTTTCAACTTGATTTTTTGTTTTGCGCTGGGTTTTCATAATAAATGAATGAGCGGTATGAAAAAGCTTGAAGTGATGAAGAATCTGATATTTGAAATAATGGTTTTACTGTATTTATGATGTAAAGCGTTATGATATATGTTTATAAAGGCTATGTTATGTTTGCGAATCATCTATGTTTCTTAGCAGTTTGGTATGCGTTTTAAAATATATGAAAGATGATCGGTTTTTTCGTTTTATGATATGATGTTCTCAATTATGCTACAATGGGAAAAAGAGAAAATCTCAGCACATAGAGGTGGTTTTTAATGGAAAAGAAAGTAGAATTAATGGTTCAATGGTTACAAGATAAAGTAAAGGAGGCAAAAGCAGACGGGTTGGTTGTTGGTTTAAGTGGTGGAATTGATTCCTCTGTTGTAGCACATTTGATTCAAAGAGCCTGTCCTGAAACAAGCATTGGTGTGATCATGCCCATTTCCTCAAATGAGCAAGATGCAAAGGATGCATTAAAAGCTGTAGAAACCTCAGGGATTCATCATTTTCAAATGGATTTGACAACCGTTCATCGAGACCTGCTTTCTGTGATTGATGGAAAGTTGCAAGAAAGTGGAATGTTTGTTCCAGTACGTGCGCAGTTGGGAAATGCCAATGCAAGAGCAAGACTGCGCATGACAACATTGTATTATGTTGCCAATCATTTTAATGCCTTAGTTGTAGGTACAGATAATCGTGCGGAGTGGTATACTGGGTATTTTACGAAATACGGAGATGGTGGAGTAGATCTGGTTCCACTGGTGCATTTGACAAAAAGTGAAGTGCGTGAAATGGCAAAATTTCTTGGGGTACATCGGGATATTATTGAAAAAGCACCTTCAGCCGGATTATGGGAAGGACAAACTGATGAAAATGAAATGGGTACAACTTACCAAATGATTGATTGTTATTTAAAAGGTGGACAAATCCCCGATAAAGATCGAGAAATTATTGAAGCTTTGCATATGCGCTCCGAACATAAAAGGCATCTGGCAGCTTCTCCTCCAGCAGAATGGTTTATATCATAAAAATATTGGTTTATTATGTAAGCGGATAGGGAACAAAGAGCATTTGCTGTTTTATAAAATATGAACCAAGTCAAAAAAATGAAAGAGACAGTCGCCAAAATTTTGGGAGTCTGTCTCCTTTTTTTATTCTTAAGTCATTATTTTGTTAAAAAACAGTCGTATTTTTATAATACCTCATGAATTTCTTCAGTTTCTCCTTCAAGAATCATTTTTTTCACTGATTTTCTTTGCAGCAAATCATATAAAATCGGTATGATAAAAAGTGTCATAAAGGTTCCATAAATTAAGCCACCAACGGTTACAATGGCCATCGGTTGCAGCATTTCCGAACCATCTCCAATGCCTAATGCTAGAGCAAGTAAGCCAAGTATGGTTGTGGTTGCTGTCATAATAATTGGGCGCAGCCGTGTTTTTCCGGTTTGAATCAATGCTTCCCGTTTATCAAAACCGGCTTGGCGCAGCTGGTTTACATAATCTATAAATACAATTCCGTTATTGACGATAATTCCTGATAGGATTAAGAGCCCCATCATGGCAATAATGCTGACATCCATTCCAGTGAGAATGAGACCCAAAAATCCGCCTGTAAAGGAAATTGGAATAATGAACAAAATAATAAACGGAAGCAACAAAGATTGAAATTGTGCAACCATAATTAGATAAATGAAAATGATTGCCAATACAATCGCCAGAATGACTTCAACCATTGTTTCCATAATATTGGTATTTTCACCGTCAATCTCAATGCTGTAACCTTCTGGTACTTTGTAGTTTTCCAATTTTTTTTCAAATTCCTGCGATACAAGCCCGACATTGTAGCCAGATTGGATTTGTGCACTTGCTGTAACGGTTCTGGATTGATTGTCACGATGAATGGAATTTGGACTTGACCCTTCAGAGATGCTGGCGATTTCAGAAAGTTTAACTTCTGTTTTTTCACCATCAATTGTACCTGAAATCATAAAATTTGGCAGCTCATCTTGAGTTAAAACGGTTGATTGATCACCTTGTATCATAATTGGATAATCATTTCCATTTAAATTGACAGTGGTTGATTTCTTTTCTTTTTCCAGCTTGGTTGAAATTTGTTGAAATACTTGTGCAACGGTAAGACCATATGCGCTTGCTTTATTTTTGTCAACCATAATGCGCGCTTCAGAAGAGCTGTCCTCAACGCCATTTGAAATTTCAGTCGTTCCTTCAGTTTCTTTCATAATATTTGCAATGTCTGTGGAAATGGCGCGCAATTGATCCAGATTTTCTCCTTTTACTAACACCTGAATACCCGATCCAGTCAGTGCACTTGTATCCATCATATTGGTATTGGCCGTAACCTCGCATTCCAAGTTTTCTGTTTGACTGAGAACGGTTTTCACAATTTCATCATTGGTTTCAGTACGTTTGGGGTTTAGCAACAAATAATACGTAACAGAAGTATCTGAGCCACCGCCCATCATGCTGTTTGATCCATTTTGCATGGCACCAATTGTATCAATGGCTTCAATATCAGAAATTCTTTCTAAAATTTGTTCACTCATTTTCCGTGTTTCATCAGATGTACTTCCTTTTGGCATTTCCATAGTGACTGTAATTTGGTCACCCTCCATGTCTGGAATAAATGAGGTTCCAGATGCAACAGCTTGATAAATGCTTCCCACAAGTAATAAAATGGTGAGCAGTAATACAGTGATCCGGTGATTTAAGACAAATTGCAAGGCACGTTCGTATGCTGAGAGGATCGGTGTACGTTTTGCTCTTGGTGGTTCTTTTTCAGACTTCAGTAAGGGAGCTGCCATTGATGGTACCAAGGTTAATGCGACGATTAAGCTGGCTAATAAGGAATAAGCAATGGTCAATCCCATATCGGTAAACAGTTGCTTTGATAAGCCATCCGAGAACACAATGGGTAAAAACACACAGATGGTGGTCAAGGTAGAAGCAAAAATTGCACCGCTAACTTGAGTGGCTCCGCGCATTGCGGCAGTTGCAGCTGAAACACCCAGGCGTCGCATACGGAAAATATTTTCAATAACTACGATACTATTATCTACAAGCATACCAACACCAAGTGCAAGCCCGGCAAGTGAAATAATATTTAATGTTACTCCTGAAAAATACATCAGTGCAACGGCAAACATCAGGCTAATTGGAATACTGAATGCAATAATAATGGTCGGTTTGATACTGCGTAAAAAAACAAGCAAAATTAAGATGGCAAGGACTCCACCTACAATAATATTTTGAAGAATAGACTGGATGACAATATCGATATAGATGCCTTGGTCAGAAAGCGGAATGATATGCAAATCTTTATTTTCATTGGTTAAATCTTCAAAGGCTTTTTGAATGTCTTTGGATACTTCTGATGTAGATGCAATGCTTTGTTTAGAAATGGATAAAATCATCGCATCGTTTCCGTTTACTTTTGTATAGCTTTCACCGGTATTGTCCGTATAAGCAACACTGGCAACATCATTTAAAGTAATTGTTCCAATATCTGAATTCACCTTTAACAGTTCCAGATTTTTCAATTCATGTAAAGATGAAAAATGATCACCGACTTTTACAATGATATCGGATTTGTCTGTATTGATATATCCAGCAGGGTAATTAAAATTTTGTGCTTGAATGATGCTTGCCAAATTTTCCTTTGTTAGCTGTTCTGATAACCCGACTTGTTGAAATGCGGTTTTCTTTTGCTCTGCTAGTTCAGCTTCCCCTTTTTCAATCTCGGATAATTGTGTAGAAAGCATGGTCGAAGCTTTTGTCAATTCTTGATTGAGTGCAAGTTTTCCAACTTCCAACTGTTTTTGGTTTTCTTTTAGTTGTGCCAAATTTTCCTCCAGTTGTTTTTGTTGTGCTGGAATTTTGGCAAGCTGTGCATCCATGGTTTCAATCCCGCTTGTTAGCTCAGATAAAATCTTTTTTTGTTCGTCTGTTATTTCAATTCCATTAGCGGTTTGGATTTGGATGGCATGTTCCAACTCTGTTTTTTGTGTAACGAGTTTTGTACGTTCTTCTTCTAAGCTCGCAGTCGTAATCGGTAAGGTCGCTAATGTTAGTTCAATATTTCGGATTCCCTCATCTAGTTTAGTTGAACTTTCAGCTAGCTTTTCGGTTTCTTCACGACTTTTTTGTTCCAATTCGTTTTGTGCAGCTTCCAATTGCGCTCGCCCATCGTTTATTTGACTTTGCGCTTTTCCGAGTTCTTTATCTACCGATTGGAGCAATTTTTCGTTTAGATCATCAATCTTTTTTTGATCTAGCGTAATCAAAATACTTTTTTCAATGAGTCCGGATGCAGATACACTACCAACGCCTTCAACACGTTCCAAAGCAGGAATGATCACTTCATTCATATATGTAGTTGCCTCGGCACTGGATAGATGGTCAATATCCACACTTGCAATCATAACAGGGATCATATCCGGATTAATTTTTAAAAGCATTGGTGAGCCAATATTTTCATCAAATGTGCCTTTTGTAATATCCAATGCGCTGCTAAGGTCAAGCATCACGCTGTCCATATTTGTACCTTGAACGAATTCAAGTAAAACCATACTGGAATTTTCACTGGAGGTACTTGTAATATTTTTGACTCCACTTGTTGTTGCAACACTTTGTTCAATCGGGCGTGTTACACTTTCTTCAACTTTTTCTGGGCTCGCACCAGGATAACTTGTAACAATGGCAACATAAGGCAGATCCAGATTGGGAAGTAAATCTGTTCTCATATTCAGAAATGAAATGATGCCAAGCAAGATGACAAAAATAACCGAGACAAAGACCGTCATCGGTTTTTTTACACTAAATTTTGATAGCACGTCAATCCTCCTATTATATAGAAATGTACTGTACATCTCTTAAATTATAGCATTATTACAAATGATTACAAATGAAAGTGTTGGATAATCTTTTGTTTGTATAAATTTGGTATTTTTTCAGTGGCAAAGCTTATGTCAATTGCTTTCTATTATTTTGTTTGGCATGATGAGATAAAATAGACAGTTTCATTGATCGATCAATATTTACATGTGAAGGGTTAAAATAAACGAAACAAAAGAATATGGATAAAAATATGTATCGTGTATTATAGTCATAATTTATATGTTCTTTATGAAAAAATCTTACTCGAATATTCATCTTTTCTGAAGTTGTCGCATTAGATGTGATGTTTATAATGAAAAGAAAAAATCAAAGTCAGTATTTTACAGTGAGATTACAGTTTGTCAAAGAAAAGCAGATTAAATGTTAACAAAGTAGTTTTTCATTATAGATCTTGTCTCAATGCGTTTGTAGGGATTCAATTGAACTTTTACTGTTTTGAATTTTATCTTCTGTATTTCTTTCAATTTGTCTGGTATGTTAGAATAGGTCATGATGGGAGTGTTGAGACTTGTTTGATTATTTAATCGGAGATGTTGTGGATGTTCGACCAGATTGTGTGGTGATTGAGCAACAAAATATCGGCTATCAATTGATTACCCCAAATCCATATTTATTTCATATCGGGAATCATGTGAAAATTTTTACTTATTTATATGTGAAAGAAGATGCATTTTTGCTTTATGGATTTTCAGAAAAAGATGAGCGCTTGATGTTTCAACGGTTGCTTAGTGTAAACGGAATTGGTCCCAAGGGTGCTTTGGCTATTCTTGCAAGTACCACCCCTGTACTTTTGGTTCAGGCAATTGAAGAAGAAAATGAGGCTTTGCTAATCCGTTTTCCAGGTATCGGAAAAAAGACTGCACGTCAAATGATTTTGGATTTAAAAGGGAAATTCAAAGAATTTGAATCCAAAGCAAACGTCAATTTGTTTTCTGCTGGAGAGCGTGCTGCTATTGATGCGGCTGATGCCTTGGCAGATGCAATGGAGGCTTTACGTGCTCTTGGTTATGCTGAAAAAGAGATTAAAAAGGTAGAAAAGATTTTGCAAAAGGAATCGGGTACAACGGAAGAATATGTAAAAAAAGCATTACGTATGTTTATGGGAAATATATAAAACGGACTCGAGTTCGTTTTTTAAACATAATAAATCATTTTTTTAGAAGGAGGGAAGAATATGGAACGTTTGATCTCACAGGATTTTCAATCAGAAGATGAATTTATTGAGGATTCCATTCGTCCGCTTAGCTTTCAACAGTATATTGGACAGGATAAAATTAAGCAAAATTTGCAAGTTTTTATTGAGGCAGCAAAATTACGTCATGAAACATTAGATCATGTTTTGTTGTACGGACCTCCAGGTTTAGGTAAAACGACGCTTGCTGCAATTATTGCCAATCAACTAAATAGCGAGCTTCGGACGACCTCAGGTCCAGCTATTGAAAGACCTGGTGACTTGGCTGCAATTCTATCGATGCTGGAACCAGGCGATGTTTTATTTATTGACGAAATTCATCGGCTTTCAAAATCAGTTGAAGAGGTTTTATATACAGCAATGGAAGATTTCTGTATTGATGTTGTGATTGGGAAAGGGCCGACTGCCCGAAATGTACGTGTAGATTTGCCTCCATTTACATTAATAGGTGCGACAACACGTGCTGGATTGTTGAGTAGTCCTTTGCGTGATCGTTTCGGCGTACATGCTAGATTGGAGTATTATGAAGATGAGGCGTTGCAGCAAATTGTTCAAAGGACTGCCAGCGTGTTTCAAATTGCTATTGACCATCGTGCTGCTTATGAAATCGCAAGAAGATCACGTGGCACACCACGGGTAGCCAACCGATTGTTGCGTCGGGTTCGAGATTTTGCCCAAGTGGAAGGTCATAAACTGATCTCGCTAGAGTTGACGACAAAGGCGTTACAGCTTTTAAATATTGATATGAGAGGATTGGACTTAATTGACCATAAAATTATGTTGAATATGATTGAAAAATTTCGCGGTGGACCGGTTGGAATCGAAACCATTGCTGCATCTGTTGGTGAAGAGGTTCATACGATCGAGGAAGTGTATGAGCCATATTTGATTCAAATCGGTATGATTCAGCGTACACCACGCGGACGAGTTGTTACACCGCTTGCTTATCAACATTTTGAAATTGAGGTGCCAGAGTCGTGAATGAATTGTGGAAGCTATTGGTTGTTGGTGGTGTAGTTTTAATAGTTGCTGGGCTGTTTATCAAATTTTTTGGGAAATTGCCTGGGGACATCATTGTAAAAAGGGAAAATATGACAGTTTATTTTCCAATTGTGACTTGTATCGTTTTAAGTATTATACTTTCTGTTATTTTTTCGATTATCGGGAAATTTAAAGGATAAAAATGAATTGTGGATAAATATACTAGATGGGACGTAGGGTATGAAAGTAAAAGATTTTGATTTTGAATTGCCAGAGGAAAGAATCGCACAAACACCACTTGAGAATCGAGAGGCATCTAAGCTAATGATTGTTGACCGGGAAACCGGTGCGGTTACACATCAGAGATTTTCGGATATTTCTGCATATATTCATCCAGGAGATTGTCTGGTTTTAAATAATACAAAAGTTTTGCCAGCACGGTTATTTGGTGAAAAAATGGAAACGCGTGCACAGATTGAGCTGCTTTTATTAAAGCAAATTCAAGATAAGGATTGGGAAGTTTTAGCAAGACCAGCCAAACGTGTAAAAGTCGGTACGAAAATTTCATTTGGGAACGGTTTGCTGATTGGGACATGTTTGGCGCAAAATCCGGATGGTGGTCGAGTCATTCGTTTTTCGTATGAAGGGATCTTTTATGAAATTTTAGAGCAGCTTGGAGAAATGCCGCTTCCACCATATATTCATGAAAAATTGGACAATTGCGATCGTTATCAGACGGTGTATGCAAAGGTAAAAGGATCGGCAGCAGCTCCAACTGCAGGACTTCATTTTACAGAAAATTTGCTGAATCATCTGCAAAAAAAAGGTGTGGAAATTTGTTTTATTACGTTGCATGTTGGGCTTGGGACATTTCGACCGGTCAATACTGATGAAATACAAGATCATCAAATGCATGCAGAATATTATGAAATGAATGATGAAACGGCACAAAAATTAAATCAGGCAAAGAAAAATGGAAAGAAAATTATTGCCGTTGGAACAACGAGTACACGCACATTAGAAACAATCGCTAGAAAGCACCACGGTATTTTTCAAGCGGAAAGCGGATGGACGGATATTTTTATTTACCCAGGTTATCGTTTCCAAGGTGTAGATGCGATGGTAACCAATTTTCATTTACCAAAGTCTACATTGTTTATGCTGATCAGTGCGTTTGCTTCAAGAGAGTATATGATGAATGCATACCAAGTTGCTATTGAAAATAAATATCGATTTTTTAGTTTTGGAGATGCGATGCTGATTGGAAGCAAGATGCATACATTTAAAAAATAGAAGTCCGTTGTGGATTTGAATATGTAAACATGTTTTTCAATTTATTTAGAATAAGATTCTAAAATAAAAAGAATTATTTTTGTAGAAAATAAATTTAAGAAAGTAGGTTGATTATGGCATTGCCGATTCGATATGAACCTGTAAAAACTTGTAAACAAACCGGTGCACGTTTGGGTGTTGTACATACACCACATGGTAGCTTTGAGACACCGATTTTTATGCCGGTCGGAACGTTGGCGACGGTTAAAACGATGTCACCAGAAGAGTTGAAAGAAATACATGCTGGTATTATTTTGAGTAATACATATCATTTATGGTTACGTCCTGGTCATAAAATAATTCAGAAAGCAGGTGGTCTGCATGCGTTTATGAATTGGAATCGTGCCATTTTAACGGATTCAGGTGGATTTCAAGTTTTTAGTTTGAGCGATATGCGAAAAATTGAGGAAGAGGGGGTTTTTTTTCGCAATCATTTAAACGGAGACCAACTTTTTTTATCACCAGAAAAGTCAATGGAGATTCAAAATGACTTAGGTGCTGATATTATTATGGCGTTTGATGAATGTCCGCCATATCCGTCTTCATATGAATATATGAAGCAGTCTGTAGAAAGAACAACACGTTGGGCAGAACGTTGTTTGCAGGCACACCGCTGTTCTGATATGCAAGGTCTGTTTGGAATTGTTCAAGGTGGAGAATATGAAGATTTACGTAGACAAAGTGCTAAAGATTTAGTATCATTAAGTTTTGCAGGGTATGCAATTGGTGGATTATCTGTTGGTGAGCCAAAAGATGTTATGAATCAAGTGCTAGCGTTTACAACGCCGTTATTGCCAGTGGATAAGCCACGTTATTTGATGGGAGTTGGCTCACCAGATGCTTTAATTGATGGCGTTATCCGAGGGATTGATATGTTCGATTGTGTCTTGCCAACACGAATTGCACGAAATGGAACGTGTATGACAAGCAGGGGGCGTTTGGTTGTAAAAAACGCTAAATATAAAGAGGATTTTACACCACTTGATCCGAATTGTGATTGTTATACATGTCGTAATTATACTCGAGCCTATATTCGTCATTTAATTCATTGTAATGAAATATTTGGATTTCGTTTAACAACATACCATAATTTATATTTTCTGTTGAAGTTAATGGAAAATATCAGACAAGCCATCCGCGAAGATTGCTTAGGAGATTTTCGGGAAGCGTTTTTTGAAAGCTATGGTTTGAATGTAACGAATCCGAAGAATTTCTGAAATAAAAATTAGTTAAATCAGGAGGATGTTTATTGAATGGAAGGTCAAGGTGCAGTATTTATGCAATTTTTAATTCCTATTGCCATGATCGCGATTTTTTATTTTTTGTTGATTCGTCCACAGCAAAAACGTCAAAAAGAAACGATGTTGATGCAATCCGAGCTTCAACGTGGTGATAAGATTGTAACAATTGGAGGTTTGCATGGAGTCATTGATTCCGTGGATGATGAAAATGATATTGTAACAATTAAAGTTGCCAGTGGAGCACATATGGCTTTTGACCGATCTGCGATTCGTAACGTAGAACAAAAAGCAAACAGCGGAAGCAATTAAAAAATAGTAAAAGCGGTCTAAAGATTGATGAAACTCTTTATGACCGTCTTTTTTTTAAAGTTTTTGAATTATTATGTGTGCTATAGAGAATTGTAAGCATGAATTTTATTACACTTGTTAAAAAAAGGTTGTCAGGTAAATGAATGCAATAAACAGACTGTAAAAGCCGTTTAATTGTATTTAGATTACCAAACAGCTACTATGATTTTATCATTATGTTCAATTACGAACGGATCCAAGGCTTTTTGAATCAATCGGTATAGCCATTGGGGCTTGTATACAAAAATTGCGGTTGTTTTATTCGTGGTGATTCAGCGAAGCGTCTGAGATCTTCCTTCGATTCAAATTGAAACTTCTATATTATGTTGTTGAAACCAAGTCATCCAGGTATTTTGTCCGCATACTTGAGAAATTTATTTGTTATCTGTATTTTTCAAAAAAAGAACATATGTAGTTTTGGATGTGTTTTGTAAATAGGATAAAATTTATAAATGGGATATGTTATTTTAAATTTTTATTTAGGTTGATTTTGTAAAGCCAGCTCCAATCATTCCTCCAAGCATAGCAATGGTACAGTAGCCCGCATGTAGCAGCCATTGTTTGGCAGAAAACAATTGATCATAACCTAAATATTGTGCAATAAATATTAAGATACTAAACATGAAGCCAGTCATAAGTCCAGCAAGGAATCCTTTTCTTTTGGCATAAAGTCCAGCAATGATACCACCCCCCATAACAATTGCAAAAGATAGAATTTGAAAAATGAATGCGAGACTGCCTTCTGATACAGAGGTAAAGCGTAAAATAAACGCAAATAACATCGCAAAAACTAAAACGGAAATGATGATGCCAACCAAACCGTATACAACACCCATACCCAATCTTTTTCCTTCCATAAATTTTTCCCTCCATTTTCTAATCATTTTGATTTCATCTTATGCATGTCCGTTTTAATTTAGAATGGACAGATGAAAAATTCCAAAAGAGGATGTAACAGGTTCCTGTTCAATAATTACAGATGAAAAAATTTTTTATGTATCTTTTGCTCCTTTTTCAATGATTTCAAGAGCGGTAAAAGGTATATCGTTTTTGATAACCTCATGTCAGAAAAGTTGAGTAGGGAAGATTGTGAGAGAAAATGATCAATTTTTGATCTGTTGTTTTGTTCCTCCACCATTTGTGTATCTACGCTTATTCCATATCATTGTAACTTCATATTCATTATGTCCGTTTTTTGTCCTATATGTCCTTTTTAATTTTGAGATGGTTTGTCTTATGTGGTGTTTCTTTTTGCGTGTGATTTTCTTCATAAAGTGCAATACAGAATATTTGAAATCACCAAAATGACTTGCATTTAGCATTTTGATTTCTCTTGACAATGTTTCTTAATGTTTTAAGAAAAATTGTTCATACTAAAGGGAAATGATGGAGAAAGGATAAGAAGTTATGGAATTGTTAATTTTAATCGGACGGACAGCTTTCTTTTATTTTTTTGTTTTGCTTGTGTTCAGATTTATGGGTAAACGAGAGATTGGTGAGCTCAGTGTAATGGATCTAATTGTTTTTTTTATGATGTCTGAGGTAGCAACCATTGCTATTGAAAAGGATGAGGTTTCTATTTTGAAAGGTATGATTCCGATTTTAACGCTTGGTATTTTACAATATGGCATCGCTTTGATTGCATTAAAAAGTCGGTGGTTTCGCAAATTGCTAGATGGGGAAGCCATCATTGTAATTGAGAACGGAAAAATCAAAGATACAGCAATGAGAAAAATGCGTTATACAATTGATGATTTGCTTTTGCAGCTGCGAGAAAAAGAAGTTATGGATGTTTCAGAAGTACAGTTTGCAGTATTGGAAACAAACGGTAAGCTTTCTGTGATTAAAAAGGATACAGCAAATACCAAAAATACCAAACAGAATTTACTGTATCCACTTATTATGGACGGAGAAATTATTACGCCAATTTTAAAGAAGATCGGAAAAAATGAAAAATGGCTGTACGATGCAATCAAAAAATCCGGTTATGAATCTGTACATCAAATTTTTTATTGCAGCTATGTAGATGGCAAGTTATTTATTGATCCGTATGACACCATCTCATATGATCAGAAATAAGCTGAATGATGTTTTGGCAATGGTTTGCAAAATCAAGTCGCAATACATAAAAAATATTTTTTAAAAATATAAATTAGGCATACATTATATATTGAATTAAAGATCATTTCGATATTAAAGATGTTTCCGAAATCCTGCAAACCGACCCCATTCTTTTTTAGGTACAAGTCCAGTGATAAAAAGTAGCAATCCATAAAAAGCTGAAACCAGCCCTAAGCAGATTACAAGCTTTAAAACAAGTGGAGAAATTGCCAATTGTTTATACAGCCAGTTTCCAAAAAAGCCACTTAACAGCATAATGATAAGACTTGTTATATATTCCAATGGCTTTAATGTAAACGGAATATTTTTGAAAACCGTTGCCAAATGTAAAAATGTAATCAATATGACACCAAAACAATAAGCCAAGGCAACACCATAAATTTGCATATCGGTTTGTGTTGCCATAATGACAATAAAAATAGATTTTAAAACTGAGCCGACCAGTGTATTATACATGCCAGCCTTTGCTAAATCCATTGCCTGTAAAGCAGCTTGCAGCGGTCCTTGAAAATAATAAAGCAAAAAAAACGGAGCCATAAGTTGTAAAAGTTCAGTTGAAGCATCATTTCCGTACATGATTTGTAAAATCGGGCGTGCATAAACGTAAATACAGGTTACAGCAAGCCCACCAGTGACCAAACAAATTCGTAAAGATTGTTGCAAGCGATATTCAACCAGTGCATATTGTTTTTTCACCAAAGCCTCACTGATGGCGGGGACCAAGGAAACCGATAGAGAATAGGTAATAAAGGAAGGCAACATCAATAAGGGAATGACATATCCACTGAAAATACCATATTGTTTAGCAGCTTCTGTTGCACCAAGACCAATATAAATAAAGCTTTGTGAAATTAAAATTGGTTCAAGAAATAATGTAACGGAACCGATTAAACGACTTCCGGTTGTAGGCAGTGCAACATGCATCAGTTCTTTTAAAGTTTGCTTGCTTTTAGATAAAACGGATAAAAAATTTTCTCGAATTTGAAATGGCTTTTGCTTTTGGAAAACATGCCAAACATAAAAAAGTGAAGCGAGCTCACCCAATACAGCAGAAAGCATTGCACCCATGGCTGCATATTCAATCCCAAAGGGCGCCAATGATTTTATGCAAATATAAATGAATGTAATGCGCACAACTTGTTCAATCACTTGTGCATATGCACCAGGTCTCATATCTTGTTTTCCTTGAAAGTAACCACGCAGTACACTGGAAAAAGCAATAATAGGTAAAACAGGTAAAATGACAATTAATGGATAGAAAGTTCTTCGGTCTCCAAGTAAATGTTCTGCCATTAAAGGAGAAAACAACATAAGAATTATGCTGATGATGATGCTTAATCCGGTTGTTACGACCAATGAAACAACAAGAATTCGTTTGATTTTTGCTGAGTCATTTTCTGCATCTGCTTCGGCGATAAATTTTGAAATGGCGACGGGCAGACCGATTTGTGTAAGCGTAATGGCCAAAAGGAAGGTTGGAAAAGCCATCATGTACAGTCCAACGCCTTCTTCTCCCATAATACGCGCAAGGATGATTCGGTTGACAAAGCCAAGCGTACGTGTAATAAATCCAGCAATAATTAAAATGATGGTTCCACGAATAAATGTTTGTTTAGACAATTTTTCTTCCCCTTCCGTTTTAATAGATATGCTACAATTATGTATATGCGTAATATGGACATGCACATGACAAATTTCATATAGAATCTCAAACGGAACAGGATATTTTTAAATGTTGGAGAAATTTTTCTGTAATCGATCGGCTGTATCATTTGAAAATTGGATAAGGAAGGTGAGAGTAAAATGAATGATTCAAATTTTTGGATGGATGTCAAAGAAGAGATGAAATATATTTTACAGCTAAAGATTGAAGAGTTTGCAGATTTTGATTATCAGAGAATTACAGAAGAGGACATTTTAGAATATTTGCGGTATAAATATCGAAAAAAAGATTATTCCGAAATTCGAAAATATGAGTTGACGCATACAGTATTAAATTTAACACCGGTACATTTAATGAAATATTTTTCTTTAATGGCGATGCAAGGAAAAACATTTTTATAATCCAGATAAAAAGGATGATTGTGAAAAATTTATTTGATTTGAATGGGGCAGAGACAAAGGTGTTTATGCCAAAAAAATTTGGTTTAAATCTATTTTTCTAAATATTTACTGATGGTGAAGTTTATAAGGAAAAACGCTAAGTAAGATCAGCATTTTATGGCAGATTTGTGGCTTGCTAGAGGGAAGCAAATCAAATGTGGCAACATCATTTTTACTTTTTATTCCAGATTTTCTCAGTTTATAAACATCATAAAGAAATAATTATTTTTTTAAATCAAATATTTTCTCATTCATTTTAAATTATTAAAAAATAATTGTTTATATGTACAAGGGATAATTGGAATTTTTCATAATGGTTTGAATAATTTATTGGAATCGATGATTCAATAAATATTCAAGTTCTTTTACTTATGAAAGTTTGAAGGGAATATATGCGTTGAACAATTTATTTTTTCTCCTTATAATAGAAATATTGTAAATTACATATGCAGGAGGATTCTAAGTAGATGAAAAGAAAGAGTAGAATCGTTGTGTTCTTTCTGGTGATTATGATTTTTGCCGGGATCATAGGAGCGACAACACAAGGTGTGGCTAAGAATATTCAGCTTGGCTTGGATTTAAAGGGCGGATTTGAAATTTTATATGATGTTATTCCTCCAGAGGGACAGGCTGTAGACAATGATGTTTTGTTGGCGACAGTTCGTTCACTGGAAAAACGAATTAATGTGCTCGGTGTCAGTGAGCCGCGTATTGATATTGAAGGAGACAACCGAATTCGTGTACAGCTTGCTGGTGTAACGGATCAGGCGAAGGCAAGAGAAATTTTGTCAACAGAGGCGAATCTGACTTTCCGGGATGTAAATGATAAAGTATTGATGACTGGAGCGGATTTAAAAGAAGGCGGTGCTTCACAGTCATTTAATGAAACCAATCAGCCTAACATTATTGTTCAATTTAAAGATGCAAAAAAATTTCAACAGACTTCTGAGCATATTTTAGATTTGGCACCAGAAAATGTGCTGGTGATTTGGCTTGATTTTGAAGAGGGTGTGGATAGCTATAAGGCATCTATTCAGTTAGATGAGCCAAAGTATCTTTCTGCAGCATCAGTCAATCAAGTATTTACACAAGATTCTGTCTCAATTGAAGGGAACTTTACAGTTGAAGAAGCAAAGCAGCTTGCAGATTTATTAAATGCTGGCTCCTTACCTGTGGAGCTGCATGAGGTGTATTCAACTTCAGTTGCAGCACAGTTTGGAGAACAATCTTTGGAGAAAACCATTTTTGCTGGTGTAATCGGTGTGGCATTTATATTTTTATTTATGCTTTTCGTTTATCGCTTGCCAGGATTGATTTCTGTTGTCTCATTAAGTGTGTATATTTATTTGGTTCTATTGATTTTTGATTGGATGAATGCCGTCTTAACCCTTCCAGGTGTTGCAGCATTGATACTCGGTGTTGGAATGGCGGTTGACTCTAACATTATTACTTTTGAGCGGATCAAGGATGAGCTACGGTTAGGAAAATCTGTAATTTCAGCATTTCGTGCTGGAAATAAACGCTCATTGGCAACAATTTTGGATGCAAATCTGACAACCTTGATTGCCGCTGGTGTGTTGTATTATTTTGGAACAAGTGCAGTAAAAGGGTTTGCGACGATGTTGATTGTCAGCACATTGTTGGTATTTCTCACCAATGTATTTTTAACACGTTTATTGCTTGGACTGCTTGTACAAAGTCGAATTTTAAATGGAAAAATTGGCTGGTTTGCGGTAAAGAAAAAAGATGTACTCGGTTTAGATTTCAAAGGTACAATGCCAACACCATACGATCGCTTCGATTTTGTTTCAATGGGCAAGAAATTTTGTATGATTATTGTAGCCGTTTTGGTAATCGGTATCGGCTGGCTGGCTATTTTTAAGCTGAATCTGGGTATTGATTTTGTCAGTGGCTCACGTTTTGAAATGATCACTGAGTCAACTGTAACCAAAGAGCAGATTGAAAAGGATTTTGCGGGTTATGAACAAGAGCTTGTAGATATTTCTATCAATGGCGATGGACATGTAACTGCGCGTTTTAAAGATGAGTTTTCAAAGGAAGATATTGAACAATTAAAGCAATATTTTACAGATAAGTATGGAAGTGATCCGAATATTAGTACTGTTTCTCCTGAAGTTGGAAAACAGCTGGTGAAAAATGCAATTGTTTCAGCTATAATTGCTTCAATCGGAATCATTATTTATATTGCGTTTCGCTTTGAGTTTTTCTTTGGTATCGGTGCGATCGCTTCGTTGATTCATGATGCGCTGTTTATCATTATTTTCTTTAGCGTTTTCAAGATTGAGGTTGATGTCACATTTATTGCGGCTGTACTGACCATTATCGGATATTCGGTAAACGATACGATTGTTACATTTGATCGAATTCGAGAAAATTTGGCAAGAACCCCAAAAGTTCGTGGTTATGAAGATCTAAAGATTATTGTAAATGATAGTTTGCGACAAACCTTGACACGTTCACTGAATACGATTATAACTGTCCTGGTTGCTGCTGTGTCATTGTGGATTTTTGGAAGCGAAGCCATTCGAAACTTTTCATTGGCTTTAGTAATCGGTCTGGTTGCTGGAACATTTTCTTCACTTTTTGTTGCGGCGCAAATTTGGTTGTGGTTGAAAACAAGACAATTGAAGAAAAAAGGTCCGCAAATCAATCCAGAAACCAATGTATAAAAGTGAAATATAATCAAGAAGTCAAAGCATGAAACTTGTCACAAGCTAAATTTTATTTATTTGTTCTATTGAGGTTCCCGATCTTTACTTGATGACATAATAGACGGACATTACGAGCATTTTGCAAAAGGACAGAAACAAAGAAAAAATCAACTAAAATAAATTTCTGTTATGGTTTTTGGATTACATAGATTGGTTGCAAAAATCAAATGGAAGTTGAAAGCTTGGCGTTTTTTGTTCTGTTCTTTGTGAAATCTCAATGTATTTGTCCAGATCTAAGTAAAGTATCGAGAACTTTTTTGTATGATAAAAATAAGGTGTGAATAGAAATGAAAGTGGATTGTGTAAAAAAATGGAAAAAGAAAGAAGCCGATATAAGGTGGGCAAAGCAAATTCAAGATAAATTTCAGATTTCACCATTGTTGGCTACAATTTTATCTACTAGGCCATTAAAAAATTTTGAGGATATTAAAAAATTTATGCAACCGAAGATGGCTGATTTGCATGACCCCTTTTTGTTTGGTGATATGCAAAAGGCAAAAGAGCGAGTTTTACAGGCCATTTCTGATCGTGAAAAAATTGTTATTTATGGAGATTATGATGCGGATGGGATCACAAGTACAGCCATTTTAATGCGCGCGCTTTGTGCTTTACAAGCAGATGTGACCTATTATATTCCAAATCGCTTTACAGAAGGTTATGGCCCAAATGAAAAAGCTTTTAAAAAAATTGCCGATGCAGGTTGTACACTTTTAATTACAGTGGACAATGGTATTGCTGCGACTAGAGAGATGCAGTTGGCTAAAAATTTAGGTATGGATGTTATTTTAACGGATCATCATGCTTATCAAGAGGAAATTCCTGAAGCATATGCCATTATTCATCCAAAAAATTCGTTGGATGCCTATCCATTTTCGGAACTTTGTGGTGCAGGTGTTGCATTAAAATTGGCACAGGCTTTACATGGGAAATTGCAGGATGTGTGGTTGGAACTGGCAGCAATTGGAACCATCTGTGATTTAATGCCATTGCTTGATGAAAATCGTGTTATTGTAAAGAGTGGCTTACAGCGTATGATGATGACAAAATTGCCTGGGTTGCGGATGATGCTGAAAGCCAGAAAGATTGAATTGCATGAAATTGAAGTGGATACAATCGGTTTTATTGTTGGTCCCAGATTAAATGCGGTTGGACGTCTACATCATGCAAAAGATGCAGTAGAATTGTTGATTACAGATGATGAAAGATATGCTTTAGAGTTGGTGGAAAAGCTTGAGGACTATAATCAAAAAAGAAAAAAAATTGTACAAAAAATTACAAAAGAAGCAACCGAACAAGCACAGAAGCAAATGGAGCAAGGAAATCGATTTATTCTTGTTTTGGCAGATGAGACATGGAATCCGGGTGTAATTGGTATTGTTGCTTCAAAAATTGTTTCACTGTTTCAACGTCCAACAATTATTTTGGGAAAAGGCGAGAATGATTGTTTCAAAGGTTCAGGTAGAAGTATTGAGGCATTTCATATTTTTGAAGCTTTGAGTCAGACCAGTGAATTTCTTTTGCATTTTGGTGGGCATAAAATGGCCGCAGGGCTCGAATTGAAAATGGAGCAGTTGGAAGCTTTTCGGAACGCGATTGATGCAGTTGCACAGAAAACTTTATCAGAAGAAGATTTTATTCCACAGCTTCTGGTTGATTATAGTGGTACAATAAAAGAATTCACTGTTTCTACCATTCAAGAACTGGATTTATTGGCACCATTTGGCAATGAAAATCCACGTCCGTTGATCGGTTTGGAGCATGTCGTACTTCATGAAGCCCGAGCCATTGGTGCAGGTGAAAAACATTTGCGTCTTGTTGTGAAAGACCAGAATATTTTGTTTCAATGTATTGGGTTTCAATTGGGCTCTTATGTTTCTCGTTTAAAAAAAGGGATGAAGATAGGTGTAGCAGGAACTTTAGGGATTAATGAATGGAACCAAAGCGTGATGCCACAACTTAAGGTTGAAGATATACAACTTGAAAAAGAACAGCGAATTATTCCATTATTGAACGGATATACAGAGTTAGCAAATTTAGAGCAGGCTGTATGGATTTTGCCAACACAGACTTGTAAAGGGAAGTATCATATTTCAAGTAGACATGAAATTTTTTATATGAGTGATCCAAATTTTATACAGGATGCTTCTCGTCTTGTTTCTAAGCATTGGGTTGTAGGTGTTGATTTGACAAATTGTGAAGGGGAAATTCTGCAATGTTTGCATGTGGCTGAAACCATTTATATTTTGCCGTTTTGGCAGGATGAAATATACAGTCGAAAGATTGAACGAGAAGATTTTGTAAGATTGTATAAAAAGTTGCGGGAATATCAGGTGATCACATCACGAGAAATGTTAGAAGTCATTGGAAATCAAATGGATATATCACAAGAAAATATCAATTTTTTCTTAAAGGTGTTTTTTGAATTGGGATTTGCTATAATTGATAGGGATAAAATCTTCATGATTGAGAAACCGAGAAAAAGAGAATTGACAGAATCTCCGACTTACCGCGCACGAATTGATCGGTTGCGTCAATTGTATGCATATGAAAGCTATACATTTCGAGATTGGAAAAAATGGTTACAACAGCTTGGCGTTTCATAGAGATCTACTATATGAGGAGGAAAAAGCATGGATTTAACAAAGTATATTACAAGTGTTTCTGATTTTCCGCAGCAGGGCATTTTATTTCGGGATATTACACCTTTATTAGGCAATGGCAAAGCTTTCCAAGCAGTTGTAGAGCAAATGGCAGCATTTGCAAAGAAACGTGGTGCAGAAGTGATCGTTGGTCCAGAGTCAAGGGGATTTATTTTTGGTTGTCCAGTAGCTTCTGCTTTAGGGATTGGGTTTATTCCTGTTCGAAAAAAAGGAAAGCTTCCGCGTGAGACCTTTGAAGTGAACTATGGATTGGAGTATGGAGAAAATACACTTTGTATTCATAAAGATGGAGTTGCTCCAGGACAAAAAGTGGTAATCATTGACGACTTATTGGCCACTGGTGGCACCATTGATGCAAGTGTACAGTTAATTGAACAGCTTGGTGGTGAAGTTGCAGGTGCTGCATTTTTGATTGAATTAAAAGCACTTAAAGGTCGGGAAAAGCTTGATGATATAGATGTCTTGGCTTTAATTCAATATGAATAAAAAGCGGACAACCTGTTAACATTTTTCACAGTAGGGGCTGTACGATGTGTTGGTTTATGAAAGAAGGGAACAAAATTTATAGTTCCCTTCTTTATTCTTATGAAAAAAAACTTTACTTTTTCAAAGAATTTCACGATAATGGAAAACATATAAGTCGGTTAAAAAGGTGAGAAGTATGGCAAATGATCATATATATACAGCAGATGAAGTTTTTGAACAAGCAGCGAGATATATGCCCCATGAGGATATTGCATTTATTCGAAAAGCCTATTTTGTAGCAAAGGATGCCCATAAAGAACAATATCGGAAAAGCGGTGAACCATATATTATTCATCCAATTCAGGTTGCACAGATTCTGGTAGATTTGTCTATGGATCCATCGACGGTCGCAGCTGGATTTTTGCATGATGTAGTAGAAGATACACCTTGTACATGCGAAGATCTAAGTAAAATATTTAATGAAGAAGTTTCGATGCTTGTAGATGGTGTGACCAAATTAGGAAAAATTAAATATAAATCAAAGGAAGAACAGCAAGCGGAAAATCATCGAAAAATGTTTGTGGCAATGGCACAGGATATTCGCGTGATTTTAATTAAATTGGCTGACCGACTGCATAATATGCGTACATTAAAGCATTTGCCTTCTGAAAAACAAAAACGTATCTCCAATGAAACGCTTGAGATTTTTGCTCCGCTGGCACATCGTTTAGGGATTAATCGAGTAAAGTGGGAGTTGGAGGATACAGCACTGCGTTATTTAAATCCGCAATATTATTATCGGATTGTCAATATGATGAAAAAAAAGCGGCAAGATCGGGAGCTTTATTTAAACCATGTGAAAGCTGAGATTGAAAAATATTTAAATGAGCTAAGTATTCCCTCAGAAATTTATGGACGTCCAAAGCATATTTTTAGTATTTATAAAAAGATGACAGTGCATAATAAAGCGTTTAATGAAATATATGATTTAATGGCTGTTCGAGTGATTGTTGATTCAGTAAAAGATTGCTATGCAGTTTTAGGAATTATCCACACACATTATAAACCAATGCCAGGTCGTTTTAAAGATTATATTGCAATGCCAAAAGCAAACATGTACCAATCTTTGCATACAACTGTAATCGGATCTTCTGGAGAACCAATTGAGGTACAAATTCGTACACATGAGATGCATCAAATTGCTGAATTTGGGATTGCTGCACACTGGGCTTATAAAGAAGGTAAAACTGTTACACCGGATATGAAAAAGGAATTGGCTTGGACCAATGATATTTTAGAATGGCAAAAAGAAAGTTTGGATGCACAGGATTTTGTTCAATCCTTAAAAATTGATTTGTTTTCTGACACGGTATTTATTTTTACACCCAAAGGGGATGTGTTTGAATTTCCAAGAAATTCTACACCACTTGATTTTGCTTATCGGCTGCATACAGAAATTGGGAATAAAACCATTGGAGCGAAAATTAATGGAAAAATTGTGACATTGGACTATAGACTTCAAACGGGAGATATTATTGAAATTTTAACATCTAATCAATCTTACGGACCAAGTAAAGATTGGTTAAAAATCGTTCAGACCACACATGCCAAAAATAAAATTCGCCAATTTTTTAAAAAGCAGGATCGGGAGCTGAACATTGAGAAGGGAAAAGAACTGGTTGAAAAAGAACTAAAAACGCATGGGTATGATGTAAAGGAAATTTTAACAACAGACAATCAAAAAGCAGCTGTAGAACGTTTTCATGTATCCAATTGGGATGATTTAATGTCAACAGTTGGTTATGGTGGAATTTCTCCAAAACAAGTAGTAACAAGGCTGACTGAAACAACACGTCGTAAAGCGTTGAAGGAAAAAGAACTTGCAGCGATTCAAGAACTTGCCGAGCAACGTCAGATTGGACAAGCTGCACAGAAAAAAAAGGATATTGGAATTCGGGTAGCTGATATAGACAGCATGCTTGTTCGTTTATCCAAATGCTGTAATCCAGTCCCAGGAGATGAAATTGTTGGGTTTGTTACACGCGGAAGAGGTGTTTCAGTTCATCGAGCAGATTGTCCAAATATCCAAACAGATGAAATGAAAGAGAGAGTTTTATCGGTTGAATGGGAAGGAATTGAGTCTAATAAACGAGAGTATAATGTTGAAATTGAAATTACTGGGTTTGACCGTCAAGGGTTGTTAAATGAAGTGTTAATGGCGGTTAGTGATACAAAAACCAATATTGCCTCTGTTTATGGACGCTCAGATCGTCAAAAAATGTTCTCCATCCATATGGTGATCATGATTCATAATATTACACATTTACAGCGAGTCGTCAATCGAATTAAGCAGATACCTGACGTGATTAATGTTCGTCGGATTGTACAATCATAAATGTAAAAAAACAGAGGGTGTTCAAATGAAAATTGTTTTACAACGTGTATCCAAAGCTTCAGTTCAAGTAAATGGTGAAACCGTTGGGGAAATTGGAAAAGGTTTTTTGCTATTGGTCGGTATAACCCATACAGATACGATGGCTGATGTTCATTATATGACAGAGAAAATTTTGTCACTTCGAGTGTTTGAGGACGTAGAAGGAAAATTAAATTTAAGTTTGCAGGATATTTCAGGAGAAATTTTATCGGTTTCACAGTTTACCTTATATGGTGATTGTAAAAAGGGACGGCGACCATCTTTTACAAATGCAGCTAAGCCAGATGTAGCGGAGAAATTGTATCATGCTTTTAACCAAAGGTTGCATAAAGAAGGTGTTAAAGTAGAAACCGGTCGGTTTGGTGCAATGATGTCAGTCCATTTAATCAATGATGGTCCAGTTACGTTGGTGATCGAAACAGAAAATGGAAAGTATAAAGAAAGGTAATGGAAATGTCATATTGACATTTATCCGCAATTCTTGTATATTTACAACCGTATATAATTAGACCGCAATGTAAAAAAAGTAAGAGGTAGATGCTGTTTCAGAGAGAAGGACAGATGGTGAGAGTCCTTACATGCAAACCTTCTGAAAGACACTTACATGGTTTTTTTCTGTAGACTTTTGCTACACTATAGAAAAACGTTGTCGGCGTTAACGAAAGAGTAACAGAGTTTGTTAAAATTAGGGTGGTACCACGTGTCAATACACGTCCCTACATGTATGTATGTAGGGACGTGTATTTTTTATAAAAAAGAAAATATATGGTATTGGTGTGCAGCTTGAATTTTCATTTATAAGATATAAGCTCAAAAATTCAATGGTTTGTAAAGCACCCAAAAAGATCAGATCTTAAACCTAGCTTTTTTTCATTTAAAGTCAATCAAATCGGAAACGGAGTGAAATTTATGAGTCGTATCAATCGTCCACGTGGAACGGTCGATATTTTGCCTGGAGAAGTGGAAAAATGGCAATATATTGAGGACATAGCAAGAAAGTTATGCCGAAACTTTCATTATCAGGAAATTCGTACCCCGATTTTTGAACATACTGATCTTTTTGAACGTGGAGTTGGCGATGAAACCGATATTGTACAAAAGGAAATGTATACCTTCTCAGATCGAGGCAATCGCAGTCTTACTTTGCGTCCAGAAGGGACAGCCGCAGTTGTTCGTGCATATGTGGAAAATAAAATATTTGCTGATGGGCTGACAACGACAAAGCTTTTTTATATGGGGCCGATGTTTCGTTATGAACGTGCACAAGCTGGGCGACAAAGACAGTTTGTACAGTTTGGTGTAGAGGCTTTAGGCAGTGACGATCCAGCTATTGATGCAGAAGTGATTGCATTGGCAATGTCCTTTTATCAATCGCTTGGCTTAAAAAATATAAGGCTTGTTTTAAACAGTCTTGGGGATGCCCAAAGTCGTTTAGATTATCGTCAAGCGTTAATTCGGCATTTTGATCCAGTCATTGAATCCTATTGTTTGGATTGTCAAAAGCGTTTGCAAACCAATCCGTTGCGGATTTTGGATTGCAAAGTGGACAGAGAAAAACCAGAAATGAAAACAGCACCAAATATTCAAGCCTATTATTCCAAAGAAGCGAAAATCTATTTTGAAACCGTTTTACAGTATTTGGATGCACTTGGTGTGACTTATACAATTGACCAAAATTTGGTTCGCGGCTTAGACTATTATAACCATACTGCATTTGAAATTATGTTAGACGGGGAAGGTTTCGGTGCGATTACGACACTATGTGGCGGCGGTCGGTATAATCTTCTTGTTGAAGAGCTGGGTGGTCCACGGACACCAGGCATCGGTTTTGCCTTAAGCATTGAGCGAGCCATTATGGCATTAAATGCGGAACATATTGCACTTCCCATAGAAATGATCTTAGATTGCTATGTCATTTCTATGGGGGAAGCGGCAAGAATCAAAAGTTTGAAAATTGTTTCAGATTTACGAAAAAAAGGATTTAGCTGTGAGTTAGATTATATTGGTAGAAAAATGAAGACCTTATTTAAAGAGGCAGAGCGTGCTCAAGCACAATTTGTTCTGATTCTTGGAGATAATGAGTTGAAGCGTGGAACGATTCAAGTGAAGCATATGGCAACGGCTTTGCAAAAAGAGATTCACCTTGAACAATTAACCCAATATTTGCAACAGATGAGATAAATAGGGAGGATATTGCATATGCAAAAAAGAGTATTTTGTGGAACGTTAAGAGAAGAACATATTGGACAAACTGTCCTTTTAAAAGGTTGGGTCAATAAACGCCGAGACTTGGGTGCATTAATTTTTGTTGATTTGCGTGACCGGAGTGGCATGGTACAAATTGTGTTTGATCCAGATAAATCTGTTGAAGCTTTACAAACGGCTGAAATGATTCGTAATGAATATGTTGTAGAGGTGGTTGGGGATGTCATTCAACGTGATCCGGAAACAGTCAATCCAGCAATTGAAACTGGAACGGTTGAAGTACGTGTTTTGAAAATTCAAGTATTGAATAAAGCAAAAACCCCCCCGTTTGCAATTTATGAGGATAAAGATATCAATGAAGATGTTCGTTTAAAATATCGCTATTTGGATTTACGTCGTCCAGCAATGCAAGAAACTTTAATGTTGCGTTCTAAGCTGCTTCAAACGATGCGAAATTTCTTGGATGCGGAAATGTTTATTGAGGTGGAAACTCCGATTCTAACCAAATCAACACCAGAAGGAGCACGTGATTATTTGGTGCCTTCTCGTGTTCATGAAGGGCAGTTCTATGCATTGCCGCAAAGTCCGCAAATTTTTAAGCAGCTGTTGATGGTTTCTGGCTTAGAGCGTTATTATCAAGTGGCACGTTGTTTTCGTGATGAGGATTTGCGTGCGGATCGTCAGCCAGAGTTTACGCAGCTAGACATAGAAACTTCTTTTTTGTCAATGGATGAAATTATCGATATAATGGAACGTTTAATGCAGAAGATTTGTAAGGATGTAAAAGGAATTGATATTCAAATTCCATTTCCACGTTTAACTTATCAAGAGGCTATGGAACGTTTCGGTTCAGATAAGCCAGATACTCGCTTTGCGATGGAGTTGATTGATTTAACTGATTTTGCGGCCCATTGTGATTTCACTGTCTTTCAATCAGCTGTAAAAAAGGGTGGACGTGTAAAAGGTTTAAATATGAAAGGATGTGCAGAAAAATATTCTCGTAAGGACTTAGATCATTTAACTGATTTTGTTAAGCGTTACCGTGCAAAAGGTTTGGCTTGGATTAAAGTAGAAGCAGATGGTTTGAAAAGCCCAATTACGAAATTTTTTACTGAGAAAGAACAACAAGAGTTGTTGGAGTTAATGGATGCTAAAGTCGGTGATATCTTGGTATTTGTTGCTGATCAAGCAAAAATTGTTTTTGACAGTTTGGGTGCTTTGCGTTCTAAGTTGGGTAAGGATTTAGGATTGATCGATGAATCATTATTCCATTTTTTATGGGTTGTTGAATGGCCGTTGCTTGAATATGATGAAGAAATGAAACGGTACTTTGCTGCACATCATCCATTTACTATGCCATATGTGGAAGATTTGGATAAATTAGAAACGGCACCAGAAGAAATTCGTGCACAGGCTTATGATATCGTATTAAATGGTTATGAGTTAGGTGGAGGTTCTTTGCGGATTTATCAAAAAGATATTCAAGAGAAAATGTTTGCTATGCTTGGCTTTACTGAAGAAGAGGCACGTGCCCAGTTTGGCTTTTTAATGGATGCATTTGAGTATGGTACGCCACCGCATGGAGGCATTGCACTGGGGATTGATCGTTTGGTTATGTTAATGACTGGGAGAACCAATCTACGTGATACGATTGCTTTTCCAAAAACAGCAAGTGCGTCCTGTTTGTTGACCGATGCCCCAAGTTCGGTTACCAAAGCACAATTGGAAGAGTTGCATATTGCATTGGATCTCATAGAATCTTCTAGAAATGAAGGAAGAAATTAACAAGAAAATCAGCTGATGTATGTATTGAGAAAACCATTCAATTATGCTATGATGTTCTTGTAGAAAAGATGTTCCTCAGCTGTACGTAATTTTTCCATATGTTATGACCTAACATGTAGTTTTTGGGAATCCGCGTTTTCTTTATAAGCACATGCCGAGTTCAATGATCGGACGTGATGAAGAAGAAATAGGGTACCCCCGTTGTGAGGGTAGGCTCATAACTTTGGAATACGGCAGATTGGGGAATTTTTTATGAATAATTTTTGAAATGTTCGTACAACTCTATGAAGTCATGCCGAGTTATAGATAAAAATGCATTCTGAGCTATAAGATGCTTATCGTATTTTGCATACTTCTTAGGGTTTTTTGTTATAGAAATAAATCCTATTTAAGTAAAAAGATCATGATAAGAGAATGAAAAATACTGATAAATTATGCCATATAAGTTTAAAAATGGATTGAGACAAGGAAAATGAAAAGGAGTCGTTTAGAAAATGGTCAATCAGTTTTCTCGGAATGAGCTGGCATTTGGTAAAGAAGGAGTGGAGCAATTAAAAAATGCATCGGTTGCTGTTTTAGGTATTGGTGGTGTTGGTTCTTTTGCTGCAGAAGCACTGTGCCGCTCAGGGATTGGGCGGTTAATTTTAATTGATAAAGACGTGATTGATATCACAAATTTAAACCGTCAAATTCATGCACTGCATCATACGATTGGGTTGCCAAAAGTAGAAGTGATGGCAAAGCGTTTGAAAGAAATCAATCCGAATATTGAAGTGGTGCCTTTGCAAATGTTTTATACAAAGGAAACAAATTTAGAAATTTTTCAACATAAAATTGACTTTTTGGTTGATGCATCGGATACGATTACATATAAAATTCATATTATTTTACAATGTCTAAAAAGAGCTGTATCTTTTATTTCCTGCATGGGTGCAGCCAATAAATTAGATCCGACCCAATTAAAAATTGCAGATATTTTTGCTACCAAATATGATCCAATTGCTAAGGTCATCCGTAGAGAATTAAGAAAGGCTGGTGTAAAGCAAGGCGTACCAGTTGTTTATTCAGAAGAAAGCCCAATTGTAACCAGAGAGGATATTCGAAAGGAAATTGTTTCTAATGAAAATCATCCGATTCGAAAGCTAAGGCAGCCGCCAGCTTCCAACGCATTTGTGCCTAGTACAGCTGGCTTGATTTGCGCAAGCTATGTAGTGCGTGAATTGACAAAAAATATCCCGATTCAAAGAGTGAACAGCTATATGTAAGCTGCTCATTTTTTGTATAGATAATTATATTTATGGTAGTGTATAAAAAGGTGTAAGAGTGTTTTTGTCTCCCCAAAAAGGTCTGATTCAAACTTAGACTTTTGTTATAAGAAAATAATTTCTGATTTGGCAGCATAGCTCTGTTTTAAGAGCTGTGCTGTTTTTTTTTCTTGCTTATTGATTGGGTTCTTGCTATATTTAAGGAAATTTTTTGCTATATACAAATTTGTTTTGATTCACATTTTACATGTGCTTCTGTTTTATCTACATATATTTCTTGCCTTGTTTATACAGGATTGTATTTTGAATTTGATTTGAAAGAAAAGATGCTGAAGTTGGAACAAAAGAAATTTATTTGGTCACATCAAATAAAGAAGATTTTCCATAGTATACAAAGGAAAAGAAACAGTTATCCTTGTCACTGGATACGGAAAGCTTTTCGATGGAATTCAGAACAAAAAAGGAAAGCTGAGAAATCCATATGAAGAAGGTTTCTCAGCTTTTTGTTTTATTTTCCGATATCAATAATATTTTGAAGTAGTGGTTGACAATTTCCACAGCCTGTTCCGGCTCCTGTTACCTCACCAATTTTTTCAACAGTGTTTGCGCCGTTTTGAATGGCTTGAATCACATCTTCCACTGAAACGGACTTACATCCACAAGCACCTTTTAACACTTTTTGAACAGCGTTTTCCATTTCGGGTGAATCAATGATCAGATCGGATTTTTGTTTTACCTCCTCGATGCTTCTTGCACCTTGAATCATTGCTTTTTTAATTTTTAAATAATCTTCTTTAATCAGTTCCATTTTCGGCTCTCCTTTCCTTTTCTATTATATCAACGATTATATCAACGATGGTTTTATTTGAAAAGCTGTGCTTATGTATGAATTTTTCTTGTTTATATAAACTAAGTGTGTTACAAGTACTAAAATATGTTGTGGCAGAATCATTTTTTGGTGATTTTTCCTTTTTTTATCGGAAATCAAAAGAAGGAGGCAAAAATACAACTATATATTTTGAATAATTTTTAAAAATAAAAACAAAAATTAATGGGATTGGGATACAATGATAATATATCATCATTTAAAAATTAGGATATATATGAATATCAAAATTATATGAATTCAGTCATGTTTTATCTTCAAGGAAGAAATTGTTTGGAGTAAAAGTGATATACTTGGAAAATTTAATGTTCCATATTTTATTTCCGATCTTACGCTATAATGTATAAAAAATATTTTTTAATATTTTTCTGAAAAATAGTGTTAAAGAGATTCTTGATCGTGAAATATTTTTATATGTAATATTTAAATTATTTCTTTTTATATATTATAAAAAATAAAATTTTTATTGTAAAAAAACAAGTATTCAGATTATTTAATGGGTTTATTTTATCTTTTATCCGTTTTTAAGAAAATTAAAGGAGGAAGTATTTTGAAAAAATTAGGGATATTATGGATATGTGCAGTAGTATTGCTTTTTTTTACCGCCTGCAGTCAGGCAAATTCAGATGAGAATGTTCATCAAGACAAGGAAGAAAAACGAACGATTAAAATTGGCATGATTACAGATACTGGTGGCATAGATGATAAATCGTTCAATCAGTCGGCTTGGGAAGGGATTCAAGCGTTTGCTAAAGCCAATGGGTTGACAGAGGGGAAGGATTATAAATATTTGCAATCATCTTCTGAAGCAGAGTATGAAACCAATTTAAATCAATTTGTTCAAGCCAATTTTGATTTAACCTTTGCGGTTGGTTATAAATTGAAGCCAGCAGTTGAAAAAATCGCTGCGGCAAATCCAAAAAGTAATTTTGCGATAATTGATGAAAAAGTTGATCTACCCAATGTAACTTCAGCAACATTTAAGGATGAAGAAGGGGCATTTCTGGTTGGAATTGTAGCAGCAATGACATCAGAAACGAATACGGTCGGATTTATTGGAGGTGAAAAAAGTGCATTGATGCAACGCTTTGAAAGTGGTTTTGAAGCTGGGGTGAAATCAATTAATCCAAAGGCAAAAGTACTGGTGCAATATGCAAATTCTTTTTCGGATGCAGCAAAAGGATCTGCAATTGCATCTGCAATGTATGGACAAAATGCAGATGTAATTTATGTTGCAGCTGGAGGAACAGGTAATGGTGTTTTTACTGAAGCCAAAAATCGTAAAGCAAAAGGAGAAAATGTATGGGTAATTGGCAGTGATCGTGATCAGTATAAGGAAGGGTTACCAGAAAATGTCACTTTAACTTCTATGGTAAAAGGCATTCATACAGTTTGTGAGCAATTGGCAGTTCTTGCACAAAATGGAGATTTGAAGGCAGGCACGATGGAATTTGGATTGAAAGAAGGAGGTGTCGGCATTTCTGATACAACGGAAAACATTGGTGAGGATACATTAGGTCAAATTAATGATTATGAACAAAAGATTATAACAAGCGAAATTATTGTGCCAAAAACTAGGCAAGATCTGGATGTATTTTTGGCCAATTTAAAGTCATAAGTTGAATGAAAAGCAGCCTGTGGACTTTAAAAACTAGGTTGCTTTTTTAGCTTATATCATAAATATAAAATTAAAAATAATACAAAATAAAATGGATATTTTCGAAGCGAGTGGGTTTATTTCATTTTGGTGATCTGGCAATGTCCAGACAAGGAAGGGGGGAGTGTATTTCACTTTTTCTGATCTGTATTTTTCTTGAACTTTGTAGAGGTGAAGCAATTGTGGATTATGTTATTGAAATGTTGGATATTCATAAATCATTTGCAGGAGTTGTTGCCAATGACCGAATCAATTTACAAATAAAAAAGGGGGAGATTCATGCATTGCTTGGGGAAAATGGCGCGGGGAAATCAACTTTGATGAATATTTTGTTTGGATTGTACCGCCCGGATTCTGGTGAAATCAAAATTCGAGGAAAAAAAGTAAAGATCAATAATCCCAAAGCTGCATCCCAACTTGGAATCGGAATGGTTCATCAACATTTTATGTTAATCTCTGATTTCACTGTAACTGAGAATTTGATTTTAGGTATGGAGCCTAGTAAATATGGCTTTTTAAACAAACAAAAAGCAATAAAAGAAATTGAGCGCATCTCCAAGCGGTATAAACTTCATGTTGATCCATATGCAAAAATTGAAAACATTACAGTTGGTATGCAGCAGCGTGTTGAAATTTTAAAGGTTTTATACCGTGGTGCAGAAGTGATTATTTTTGATGAACCAACAGCTGTATTGATGCCGCAAGAAATTTCAGAGTTAATACAGATTATGAAGCGTTTGGCAGCGGAAGGGAAATCAATTATTTTAATTACACATAAATTAAAAGAGATTCAAGCTGCAGCGGATCGTGTGACGGTTATTCGTGACGGAAAAAGTATACAGACAGTTGCAGTGCATCAAGTGACAGCTGACGAACTGGCCGCTTTAATGACGGGACGTCAAATCAAGCTTCAAATGAACCACAAACCTGCAAATCCGAAAAAAACTGTACTTCAGATCCGAGATTTGGTCGTGTCAAAGCATAATTATAAGCATTCATCACTTCATCAATTGAATCTCGAAGTTAGACAAGGAGAAATTGTTGGCATTGCAGGTGTAGATGGAAACGGACAAAGTGAGTTGGTTGAAGTGATTACTGGGATGTTAAAGCCAGACTCAGGACAAATTTTATTAAACGGGGTTGATATGATCAAGAAAAAAACACGTGAAATTACTAAGCTTGGTGTTGGTCATATTCCACAAGATCGTTTGAAGTATGGACTTGTACCAGACTTTACAGTTGAGGAAAATATGATTTTGCAATGTTATGATACATCACCTTATAGTCGATATGGTGTAATCAATTCAAAAGTGATTACGGAAAAAACAAAAGAGTTGATTCATTCGTTTCATATTCGTACACCTTCAACCACTATACCTGTACGTACATTATCAGGTGGCAACCAACAAAAGATAATTATTGCACGTGAATTGGATCGAAATCCTGATTTGGTAATCGCAGTGCAGCCAACACGTGGTCTGGATATTGGTGCAATTGCATTTGTCTATCAGGAATTGTTGCAAGTTCGTGATGCGGGAAAGGCAGTTTTATTGGTTTCTTTAGAATTGGAGGAAATACGTCAGCTCAGTGATCGCATTGCTGTTATTTTTGAGGGACAGATTGTAGATATGTTAGATGCACGCTCAGTAGATGAACAGTATTTGGGTTTGCTAATGGCAGGAGGAAAAAGGTTATGAAATTTGGAAAAATCATTGCAGGTTTGACAGTAAAATGGCAGTCGATGCAGATTTTGATTTCGATTTTGGCCATTTTGTTTGGTTTCATTTGCAGTGGATTGATTATTTGGCTTTCTGGACATTCGCCATTGGAGGGAATACTGGCTTTATGGGTAGGAATTTTTGGTTCACCACAAGCATTTGGTGAAGCACTTCGCATGGCGACACCGTTAATTTTTGCAGGTCTTTCGGTTTCCTTTGCTTATAAAACTGGATTGTTTAATATTGGTGTTGAAGGGCAGTTATTGGTTGGATGGCTGGTATCTGTTTGGATTGGTTATGCTGTTCAGTTACCGAGTATTTTTCATATTCCATTCGCTATTTTTACTGCATGGCTTGCTGGTATGGCCTGGGGGGCAGTTCCGGGATTTTTAAAGGCTTTTTATGGTGTAAATGAGGTCATTGTAACGATTATGATGAATTATATTGCACTTTATGTAACTGGTGATTTCATACGTCGCTTTCTTTTTGCAGATGGTGAGAAATCTCATGCAATTCGTCCGAGTGCAAGTTTACATTTTTCTTGGCTAACTGAATGGACAAACGGTTCACGTTTTCATATTGGATTTTTTTTGGCAATCTTTTGTTGTGTATTGGTTTGGTTTTTGATGCAAAAAACAACATTTGGCTATACACTTCGAGCTTCCGGATATAACCGATATGCTGCTTTATATGCTGGAATGTCTGTAAAACGCAATATTATTTTATCTATGGCAATTGCTGGAGGTCTGGCAGGGGTTGGAGGAGCAATGGAAGGACTTGGTACATTTGGCTTTATGCCGATTCAAAGTGCATTTAGCGGGATAGGATTTAACGGAATCGCAGTTGCACTTTTAGGTGGTGGCGAGCCCATAGGAATTTTTTTATCGGCTTGTTTGTTTGGAAGCTTGCAATCTGCTGCACCTACGATGAATTTTCAAACAGGAATACCGAGTGAATTAATTACAGTTATGATTGCACTTATTATCTTTTTTGTTGCAGCCGGTCCGATGATATACACAAAAATTTTAAAAAAATATAAGGGAGGCCGTTTTTTTCAATGACTATAGATTTATTGTCAACTGTTACTTCTGCCACTTTATATTCGGCAGCACCATTAATTTTCGCAGCATTAGGTGGAATTTTTTCTGAGCGGTCTGGTGTGATTCAGATTGGTTTAGAAGGCTTCATGGTATTCGGGGCGTTTTCTGGAATTGTTACAACGTTGCTATTGGAAGAACAACTTGGAGTAGTGACACCATGGTTTGCTCTTTTACTTTCTGCGATAGTTTGTGGTTTATTCTCTTTGCTTCATGCAACGGCAGCAATTACGTTTAAGGCTGATCAGGTAGTTACTGGTGTTGCAGTAAATATGATTGCGCTGGGACTGAGTTTATTTCTTGTCAAGCAAATTTTTAGTGGAAAAGGACAAACGGATTTCATTTCCTATCGTTTGAATAAAATTGATGTTCCCTTTTTATCTGATATTCCAGTGATCGGTCCGTTATTTTTTACTTCTGTTCCATGGACATCTTATTTGGCTGTTTTTCTAGCTTTTTTTGTCTGGATTGTGATGACACGAACCATTTTTGGTCTTCGACTTCGTGCTGTTGGTGAACATCCCGGAGCGGCGGATACAGTAGGTATAAATGTTGTACGTATGCGTTATATGGGTGTGATTTTATCGGGAGTTTTTGCTGGTGTGGGTGGAGCTGTTTTTGCACTAAGTATCTCAGGCAATTTTTCCACCATTACAATTGCCGGACAAGGTTTTTTAGCATTGGCGGCAATGATATTTGGCAAATGGCATCCGCTTGGCACTTTATTGGCAGCATTGTTTTTTGGCTTTGCCCAAGCGTTGAGTATATCAGGACCGTATATTCCTTTCATTCAGGACTTGCCTTCTGTTGTTCTAACCATTTTACCGTATATTTTAACACTTGTGGCATTGACTGTCTTTTCCAGACGCAGTGCAGCGCCTGGCGCATTGGGACAGGCCTATGATAAAGAAAGTAGATAATGTGTATCATTGATTTAGATCAGAGCAATTATCTGAAAAGAATCTTTGTGGATATTTATATGCAGATTGGAAAATAAATGAATGGATATCTTTATCATACGAAAGTAGCTGGATGTTCATATGATCAATCGTTTGGATTGCTGACATGATTGTCCAAGCATTTTATGTTGTACATATTTACTTATAGACTTTACAAAAAGGGTTATGAAGGGTCTAAGAATCTGTATCATATTTGTTGATGTGTCTGCTTGGATATTATAGAGGTGATTTTGATTCATCTTTTATAAGAATATAAGAAAAGCATAGCTATGTACTGATTTTATGTACATAGCTATGCTTTTTACTCTGCTTTCTTCTTTTTTTTCCCATCAATCACATACAGATGTGCAGCTTTTTTATTTTTTCTTAGTGGCAATATATTTCTTTTATTTGCTGGTCGTTCAGAGCTACTCTTTGTCTGCCCAGAAATGGAAACGGGCTTTCTTTTTTTATTTTTCCGTAGAGCTTGTGCGTACTTTTTTTCATCAGTACTTTTTTTGTTTTGTGTAAACCAATAAAAAGCACCAACAATAATGCTTGTAACAAGTAAAAATCCAACAATGGTTTGCAAGGTTTGACTGGTTTTTTGAAACAGTGAAATGCATAAGCCGATAATACCGAGCGAAATGAGTCCAGTCATCAGTACAGGTGTAAATGATTTTTTCATCCGAATTCCTCCTGGTTAAAGTTTGGCAGATTGGCGAGCGGAATTTTGTGTAGCCTCCGTTTCTAACAACTTTTGGAAAGAGGCAATTGCAACCTCCACTTGTTCATCTGCTGGTTCTTTTGTTGTTAGCTTTTGCAAATACAGTCCAGGTAATGCAATCCAATTTAAAATTTTTATGTTTTGCAGGCGGTTTGTCAGTTGTAGCACTTCGTAGGAAATGCCAAGCACAACTGGAATTAATAGAATTCGTGTTAAAACACGCAGCCAAAGCGGTTCAGTTGGGAAAAACAAATAGACAAATAATCCAACAAAAACGGTAAATAAAATAAAGCTGCTGCCGCAACGATAATGCAGGCGAGATTGTTTTTGCACATTTTCTATTGTTAAATCCATATTGTGTTCATAACAATTGATCACCTTATGTTCTGCTCCATGATATTGAAACACACGTTTGACAAGCGGTGTATAAGAAATCGCATATAGATACAGCAGTAAAAATAAAAATTTAATGAGACTTTCTAAAACAATTTGACCAACATGTCCAGATATGGAGTTACTGAATAGATTGGCAATAAATACAGGCACAAGGGTAAAAATAAGTTTTACAAAAAGGAAGCTTATAACAGCAAGTACACCAACACCTAAAATCATGACCCAATTGTTTTTCTTTTCTTGTTGTGCTTTTTTCTGTTTTTTTTCTTTTGTTTCATGATCTTCTTCATACAGGTCGGCAGAATGATTCAGATGTTCTGTTCCAGTACCGAGAGAATCAAATAATCCGGCAATCCCTCGAATAAATGGAATTTTTTTTAGTTTTTGCACCCATGGTTTTTCTTTTTTTTCAATTTTAAAGTATTCAATTGTCCCATCTTTTCGGCGTATGGCGCTGATTGTTGTCTTTTTTCCGGCAAACATCACACCTTCAATTAAAGCTTGACCACCATAATTTGGTTTTTGCTTGGGCATTTTTTTCACCACTTCCTGAAGTTTAAATACATTATATGCCTATTTTACTAAAGTTTTCTCGTTTTCACTAGAAGAAAGGAAATTTATTTTGTTTGTTAAAGCAGTTGCTCCTATGATAGAATAATAAAATCTATGGCATGCGATACTATATAGATAGGAGATTGTAATGATGAGAAAGCGGATTTTGGTTTTAAACGGTCCGAACCTCAATCGTCTAGGAAAACGTGAAGTACATATTTATGGTCAGACGACTTTAGCACAGATTGAAGAGGATTTGATTCAAAAGGGAAAAACAATGGGATGTGAGGTTGTTTGTAGACAGTCTAATCATGAAGGGAATTTGATTGATTGGATTCATGAAGTTCATGACAACTTTGATGCAATGATTTTAAATCCTGGTGCATTTACGCATTACAGCTATGCACTTCGTGATGCGGTAGCTTCGATTACAAAGCCATGTGTGGAAATTCATCTATCCAATATTCATGCTAGGGAATCTTTTCGAAAAACCAGTGTAATTGCACCAGTTTGTATCGGACAGATTTGTGGATTTGGGGCTGTCGGTTATACCCTTGCTTTACAGGCGGTTTTGGAGCAAATAAAGGAGGCTTAGTGAGATGTCAAGAATACAAATGCTCAAACAACAATTGCAGCAGGAGAAAATGGATGGTATTGTGATTACAAGTACATGGAATCGCCGTTATATCTCAAATTTTACTGGTACGGCAGGTACGGTTTTTATTACACAAAATCAAGCGTATTTTATTACAGATTTTCGGTATATCGAGCAGGCAAAAAAACAATGTACAGGCTTTCAGGTCATTCAACAAGATCGTCACGCATTTACTGAGATTGCAAAGCTTGTAAAGGAGCAGAAACTCAAAAAACTTGCTTTTGAGAAGGATCATACAACGGTTTCCGTTTTTGAAATGATGCAAAAAATGATTCCATCACAACTGATTGGGGTGAGCAATTGGGTTGAGAAACAACGCTGTTTAAAAAGTGAGCAGGAAATCCAAATGATCCAAAAGGCAGCGCAAATTGCCGATGAAGCGTTTTCCTATATTTTGAAAGAAATTCGACCAGGAATAACAGAGCTTGAAGTGAGCCATATGCTTGATTTTAAAATGCGTGCGCTTGGAGCAAGCGGGGTCTCGTTTGATACGATTGTAGCCTCTGGGATTCGCTCTGCGCTGCCGCATGGTGTGGCATCGGAGAAAGTTATCGAAATTGGTGATATGGTTACGTTGGATTTTGGTGCATACTATCAAGGCTACTGTTCGGATATTACGAGAACTTTTGCATTGGGAGAACCTGATGCGCAGCTTGTAGAAATTTATGATGTTGTTTTAGAAGCACAAAAGCGTGGGATTGCTTGTTTAAAGCCAGGAATAGAAGCAAGGGATGTGGACGCAATTACACGTACTTATATTACTGAAAAAGGTTATGGTGAATATTTTGGTCATTCAACGGGTCATGGCATTGGTTTGGAGATTCATGAGCTGCCAACACTTTCACATGCTACAAAACAGACTTTATTACCAGGTATGATTGTAACGGTTGAGCCAGGTATTTATGTTCCACAGCTTGGTGGTGTGCGCATTGAAGATGATGTGCTGATTACTGAAACTGGGTATCAAGTTTTGACACATTCCACGAAAGAATTGATTGTTTTATAAATGTTTAGAATACAACAAATATTACCTTACAATTTGTTTCAAGTAGATTTAAAGCTATACTGTAGCAACAATTTTACATATTTAGGAGGCATTATCAAATGGTATCAGTAAATGATTTTCGCACGGGTTTAACAATTGAAGTAGATGGCAGTATTTGGCAAGTTATTGAATTCCAGCATGTCAAACCAGGAAAAGGTGCGGCTTTTGTTCGTTCCAAATTACGTAATTTGCGTACTGGTGGCATTCAGGAAAAAACTTTCCGTGCTGGTGAAAAGGTGAGTAAAGCACATATTTCCAATCGTCGAATGACCTATTCTTATGCTATGGGTGACAACCATGTGTTTATGGACAATGAAACTTATGAACAATTGGAACTGCCAGCAAAGCAGATTGAGCGTGAGTTAAAGTTCTTAAAAGAAAATATGGAAGTATTTGTGATTTCTTATGAGGGTGAGACTTTAGGCGTTGAGCTTCCGAATACGGTTGAGCTTGTAGTAACAGAAACCGAGCCGGGTATTAAAGGTGATACAGCATCAAATGTAACAAAGCCAGCAACCTTAGAAACTGGATTGGTTGTCAATGTACCGATTTTTATTAATGAAGGTGAAACTTTGGTAATCAATACAGCAGATGGATCTTACGTGTCACGTGCAAAATAACTATTATATCAGATAAAAGCATCAAAATTTCAAGTGATTTCGTTTGGATTTTGGTGCTTTTTGACTTCTAAAAGTAGAGTCAGCTTATAAAACAAAAATAAGGTGATGATAGTGGTATAACGAAAAAGCTGAGATTAAGATGTACAATATATTTGAGACTACTGTAAATATTATATTTTTCTTATATTTTAATTTCTTTATGTCACATATATGTAGATGTAGGGAAAGTTGTCGATGCTTTTTCACTGATTTGAGAGGCGAGCAATATGATTTTTATTGCTTTGATGATAACAGCTTATCAAATGGTTTGTGGCAAATGATACGATAAATAGTACCATATGAAACAATTATATTTACTTACAGGCATTGAAGTAAAGATTCAAAAAGTGATGAAGCAGAAACCTTTTGTTTTCGTTTTGCTTTTTGTCCATGATTTGCTGATATCTATAACGACCGTCAAATCACTTTCATTTTGGTTTTCAAATCGGAATTAGGATTTGGATGATTCATTTTCCTCACCAAATCGTAATACATGCTATGTGAAATATTTGCGAATGCCATAAATGCTTTTACCAAGTAGTTATGCCTTAATTCGTAGATGATTTTTCCTTATTTTAAACTAAGACATGCAACTTTTTTAAATCCTTGTTTTCCATTTCTAATGATTTGATATAAGATTCTAACACTTCAACTGACCTTTCTGTTGGTTGTTTGGTATAGAAGGATGTTTCTTTTGTCCCAACTCAAGGGGTTCTATACCGCTATTTTCATCTTTTTTGCCAATTGTGCACTGGATTGAATCGGATGATTTCGTATGTTCAGTTTCCATTTAATAAAACAGTTTGTTTGCATCGATGCTTTTGTGCCTTTTTCTTCATGAGATTTATATCATTATTGGAATTGCGATTTTGTAATACTCATTTGTTTTGCATTATCCTTTTGAGAAATGACTTTATATATTGTTTGTAAATTGATCGATAAAACACTGACTCCAATTGTGAGATGGTGTCTAATCATTGGGCTGTGGTTTACAAGAAGGACATAATATAGAAACTGCCTGATCAAGACAATAGAAAAAAACCATCAGAAATTTTGTCCATGATTTTCCTATTATCCATTCTGCAGTAGATTGTGGCAAAAGAAGCGATATGAATCCTAAGTGTAAAATAGGAAAAATTCTATTATTTCAATATAGATTGATAAAAATAAGGTTGGCTGGAATTGATGTTCAGCCCACCTTATTTTTTTATTTTGGGTATAAATATAGGAAAAAAGCTGCCAAAGAAATTTTGTTAATCCTACAAAAAAATTCAATAATTATAAAGATAAAGACTCCTTATATTTTGGAAAATGCTTCG
>ERZ1643251.403-NODE-403-length-65547-cov-16.233662_pt1 | contig 65547 bp, 55 predicted proteins | sample MGYA00579261_ERZ1643251 | MGnify/ENA primary metagenome ERZ1643251 (study PRJEB29033, sample SAMEA4952267) | chicken gut metagenome | biome: Broiler Chicken; feature: Gastrointestinal Tract; material: Caecum | place: Ireland | collected 2018 | study: Broiler...
TGCCAACAACACTTAGTGAGGCATTCTGGCTTGTGAATTTCTCTTCAAAATCCACTATAAACCTCGTGCCTTCTTCACTATCTGTGAATGAAGTGACATATTCTGCCGTGCCATTATATGGATATGTGACATCGCCGTCAAAGCTGTAATTTGGAGTTATTCTTATTCTATAATATATGTCCGTACTCAATTGTTGCCCGCCACTTATGTTCATGGTAAGAGTAAGTTTTAAAACGGCAAAAACATCTTTGTCGATATCTATCATAGAGTTTAATTTGATGGCATCGTTGATGTCTGGATAGCTACCTGTCGAGGCTATTGTGATTAAATTTTCATAGCCCTCTGTAACTTGTTCAATTGAAAGATTATAGGTTGTATAACTTGTGTTGTCACTGCTTATTAAATGGAAGCCTGGCTTTTTTGTTAAGTCCTCGTCACTAGCATTGAAATATAAGACTTGTAACACATTCTGTCCTGCTTCAATATCTTCCTTTATGTTATTCTCGACAAGGTCATTCATTGTGCCTGTGATGATATCGTAAGGGTAAATTTCGTCATCGTTATCATAATTTTCGCTGTATACAACATATTCTAAACCTATTCTAGTCAGCCTCGTCTGCACAATAATTTTATCTATGCTATTTCCTGTTGTATTTGTGAAGGTCAATGTGCCACTGATATTGAAATTGGTTAAAGCTTGAACCTTAATTGATTTACTATCACCATTATTTTGAATGCCTAAGCCTTGATATTCATAGGTCCAAAGAGCACCAAGATTGTATGTTCCATTTTCAAGTAGGACAAGTTCATACCCGTCACTTGTGGCAAGAACACTATAATCTGAGCTAGTGTCATTAATGATAGAGTCAAGAAGACTATTTACTCCGTTAATTCTAAGTTCTCCATAGCCAACTCTAAATGGCAATGAGCTTATAAATTTATTTTCACTATCTACTAATGTGTAAGAGCCGTCAACTAATTTAAACATCAGAGCAAAAGCTTCTTCATTTATAGTTTCACTGTTTGACACAAGTGAAACATCATTAGAAACAGTTGCTCCAAGAGTAGAAGTAAAGCTCTCTGTGGTGCGCGATATATTGTCACCTAATAGCTCTATAAGAGAATTTTCTTCTGGTTGATAGGTGAAGAGTGGCGCCGTCTCTAAAACAGGAAGGTCGCCCATGCTTCCACCTCTAATATAATCAATTAAGTCAGTAGCCCTGCATAGCTCATAATGAGCATCCAAAGCTTCATCGGCATCTATTAGAGAATAAAGGTCGATGTAATCATCATGTTGTACATAGGCATAGTTAGGACTTAAAACAAAGGTTACAGTTATTGAAAGTCCATAAGGGTTGTAACCTTTATAGTAGAAAGTTACATCGCCCGTTTCCTTCTTTGTGACATCTTTAAATGAGATGTTAGCCCCTTGCTGTGACAATGTAGGGTCATTCCCAGTGCCTACAATAACACCTGTCGGTGATGAAATATAGAGGTTGCCCGACCATGTCGCCTCATTCTGACCATTCCTAATATTAAATACTGGCAAATATCTATCTAAACTAAATGGATCATTCTCATCCATTCCCTCAGCACCAAAAACTCTTATTTCATCGCTGTCGCCGTAAAGAAGATAATCTGAATAGCCTTTTTCGTTGGCATAGGTTTCAAGAAGTGGAGAGTAGTCAAGATTTTTCTTTAAGGTTAATTCAAGTTTAAGATTGACAAGCCCACTATCGTCTGTTATATCAAAGACAAGTCTAACATCCCTTGCAAGTGCCGAAATCATTTTAAAGCTATAAATAGGATCAGTATAGCTTGTCACAAGGTTATTGTCTATTGTGTTAGTTTCGTAGGCATTTTCATTGCCGAGTTTAATGATACCATTACTAATACCGTTGTCGGTTGGTTCGCCAGAAATCAAGAACAAACTTTCTAAATCACTGCTATCAAAGCCAGTCATGTCCGCCCTATTGAGAGTAAATCTGATATTAACTAACACATCCGCATTTGTTTCATCTTTTCTATAAACCCTTACAAGAGAGTTCATATTGATAAAGTTGTCGTCAACAAGATATTTTTCTATTTTTATCGTTCCACCAGCGTCTGGACTTAAAGTAGGGTATTCTGTCGGTGGTGTTATACCATTTGTGTTATCATATTCAATTTTAGATACGCCCTCACTCTGAACAGTGAAATAAATAGGTTCAAGAGTGGCGCTGTCTGCCATACCTGCATTCCTATAAGAAGCTTGCACAGTTGTGGTTATTACTTCTCCGTCAGTGGACAAAAATTGACTGATTGCATTATTGATAATCGTAATTACTCTATCTCCTGAAACAGGAACTTCGGTTAGATTGTAGGATGCTACATTTGTGCGAATTACCTTCCCCTTTGTGTCATATAGAATGACTGAAAGACGATTATTTAGTTCTTCAAGCTCAATAGCATTTGTTTCACCTGGCCAGGTTATCGTTCTTGTCGTTAAATTGAAAACCACATTTATCGGAGTTTGCTCAGTTGTTGGAAGAGTTGCTCCCTCAGCCAAATTAGTCATAAAGGAATACTCTGCATCGGCCACGCTTTGCTTATATAAAGTAAAGGAATTTCTTGCTCCGCCATAATCAATAGTAATCTCCTTTTCTTGCACCCTTTTTCCATTGTTATAGACAAGATATGGAGTAAGAGAGATACCCTCAATATTATTGAAATCTTCATAAACTACAATATCACCAGAAAAACTAGTATCTGAAATGGTTATATCGGAAGACGCAACGATAAAGTCAACCACCTCGCCATTTGCAGTTTGTCTAAACTCTATTCTAAGGTCACCAGCGCTATATAAATTTCTAAGCTGTTCCAGTCTTTCTTCATCAATAGAGATATTAAATCTAAATGTTTCTTCTTCCGCAAGCACTGACGGCAAGAGAATTTGATTATTATCAAGATATATTTCATTTACAGAGGATATCAAAGATAACGAGCTGGCAATATCTTCCAAAGGAATTGTCGCTTCAATCTCCAAACTCTTGATATCGCTTATCATCATGATTTTATATCTTGCCCCGTCTGTCAAAATATTGCCGTTACCGTCAGTAAGTTCTCCATCCGCATTTGTTCTAACTGTGGCAAAAACAAGATAGAGAGTGCTATCGTAACCTTCAAGAGCACTAAGATTTGTGCTAGAAAGTTCATACAAATTGACAATATTGCTTCCACCATCTGGTGCTCCGCCTGGCACAGTGATATTAAAATCTACGCCATTCGTATATGTGTAACCATTGCCAAGTGCAATAGCGTTAAAGCCGTCAGGCATAGCCTCGCCATGCTCAAACATCAAGAAATACCTTGTCGTCTGATAGACATTTTCGGTTGGAAGATTGATAAGTTCACTTAACTCAATACTATCTGAAAGCATACTGTCGCTGTCATAGATAATCCTTAATATGTCCGTACCTTCCTTCCATGAGATATCACTTTCAACGCTATTTTCAAAGGTGATAGTGATATGTGAAAGTGTTTCCATTTTTTGATTTTCTGCAAGGAAGAGTTGATAATTTCCTTCTCTTTCAAGGAACAGTGCGACTAAAAAGTCTGCCGAAGTTGTAGTGTCAGAAGAAAGGCTGTAATTATAGTTTCCAGCAACCGCTCCTACACTTCTTGAAGGCAAGAAGAAGTAATATGTAACCTCCACTTCTTGTCCGTCAGTTGTGACAACTGGAAGAATTGGCTCAAAACTATCAAGCAGTGCAACATCACTAGCCGTCATTCTTGTTATTTCAACGCCTTCTAAATTTCCTTCTGTGTCGTATGAATATTCATAAGAATATGTGCCGTTTGTTTCGTTATAATCGCCAACTGCATCGATTGTAACCTTTAAAACTTCACCGCCCGATAGTAAAATTCGAGCATTATTTTCATTTTTCGAACTCAGCGCAATTCCAACCCCGCCAGCATAGACAGAGTTTAAGATGTTGTCCTCTTCATCGCGTATAACAACACCTAAGTTTCCGTCAAATTCAGGCAATGTGGAATTGAGAGCTAGATTAAACTGTTTATCAACCTTTGCGTTAAAACTTTCGTTCGACACAACAAAGCTGTTGACCGACACCTCTTTTACGGTGATATTGTCCACGCTTGCTAGTTTATAAGAACCAGAATGCGAACTCATATAATTAAGGGCAGCGCTATTAAATTCGCTATACTCCTCTTGCGTTGTAAACTCGTTAGGATTGCCGTCAAACTCACTTAAAAATGCCTTTTCAAATTCTGAGTTAGAGAAAACAAAAACCGAAATTTCATCGTTTGCCCCCTCACTTACACCGGTCGCGTGAAAAGTTTTTGTGATATAGTCAAATTCAATGTTGTTGGTGGTAAAATTATAGAAAACATACTTTGTTTCCTCTCTACCAAACACCTTTTCACTGCGCTCAGGCAAATAATTTACTCCAACTTTGAAATAAGAGCCAACAAAAATATCGTTTAATTCTTCTTCTGTCGCATCTTCTGCATCATAGCAAAATGCATCAATTGACTCAACTGGAACATCGACATTGATGTAAACCGTTTGAGGGTCAATGGTAGGGTATGTAGAAGTGGCAGTGATGGAGGTTATACCGCCTGTCAAGTAGCTATCTATTGGAGAAGTGGAAAGTTCAACCGTGAACGCACTATCAAGCTGAACAGTTTCTGGCACCCTTATTATGCCATTGTCCAAATATCCATTCTCTCTTACAGTGGCATGAGTGCCTGTTGGAAGAGATAGATTGACAGTACGCCTATTGACATCCTCTGTGGATGTGGAAAGAGTAAGCGAGAAACTTTCAGAAGTTTCAAGAACTTGAAGGTCGGAGTTGTACTTTTCATTTCCGTCCAAAACAAAAAATATGCCACTCTCTGGATAGACAGGATTGTCGCTAAAATCTCCTCTTAAATATAGCGCAAGCACCGTCACGCCAATAAGCCCGATAATCGAAGATATTGTGATTAGGATGACCTTCCAAAGCGCCATCGCTTTTCTCTTCTTTTTCATAACCACTCTCCTAAATATATATTTTATATAATCAAAATAATTATACAATTATTTTTTGTAATTCGCAAACAAATAAAAGAAGATTTAAAAAAAATAAAAAATAATTTTAAAATAAAAAATATCAAAATTATTAGTTTTTTCTCAAAAATACATTAAAATCGCTAAATACACAATTTCCTTGACAAAAATTAATTGAATTGATATAATTGTTAAAAATCTGAAAATTAATAAAAAATATGTTAAAAATCACAATTTTTTAATAAAAAATCAATAAAAAATGCGTTTTTTAGTGAATTTTTATAAATTTTTGGCTTTAAATTAAATTTAGGAGATATCTATGATACAAACAGTTAATGTTTCCCTTGCGTTTGGAGGAAGAACACTTTATAAGGAAGTCAACTTAAAATTTACAAAGGGCAACTGCTATGGAATAATCGGAGCTAATGGTGCTGGAAAGTCCACATTCTTGAAAATACTCACCGGAGAAATCGAGCCTAATACAGGCGAAGTGATAATCACCCCTGGTGAAAGAATGTCGGTTCTCGAACAAAACCAAAACAAATACGACAACGAAACTGTGCTTGACACAGTGCTTCTTGGTCACAAACGCCTAATGGAAATACAGAAAGAAAAGGACGCCATTTACGCTAAACCAGATTTTAGTGAAGAGGACGGGCTTCGTGCTGGTGAGCTAGAAACGGAATTTGCTGAACTTGGTGGCTGGGAAGCTGAGAGCGATGCAAAAAGTCTTTTGCAGTCGCTCGGAATAAAAGAAGAGGATTTCTATAAACTTATGGGCGAACTTGATGCTAAAATTAAGGTCAAAATCTTGCTTGCTCAGGCACTTTTTGGCAATCCTGATATACTAATTTTGGATGAGCCAACCAACAACTTAGATTTTAAAACGATCAGGTGGCTAGAAAATTTCCTTTTGGAATTTGAAAATATCGTCATCATCGTTTCGCACAATCGTCACTTTTTAAATAAAGTCTGCACTCACATATGCGATGTTGATTTCGGACAGATAAACATGTATTTAGGTAACTATGATTTCTGGTACGAAACAAGCCAGCTTCTTTTAAGGCAACAAAAGGACCAAAACAAAAAAGCCGAACAGCGTGCAAAGGAATTAAAAGAATTTATCGCGCGTTTCTCTGCCAACGCTTCAAAAAGCAAACAGGCAACAAGTCGAAAGAGAGAACTTGAAAAGTTGACAATTGAGGACTTAAAGCCTTCATCAAGAAAATACCCGTATGTGGATTTCAAATTTGAACAGGCAATAGGAAAGGAAATTTTAAAAGTTGAAAATTTAACTAAAAAGGGTATGTTTAAAAATCTTTCCTTCAATGTGGAACCTGACCAAAAAATCGTCTTTCTTTCTTCAAACTCCTTAGTTTTAACCACACTTTTCAACATTCTTATGGGCAAAGAAAAAGCAGACAGCGGGACGGTATTTTTCGGCAAGACGATTAAACCATCATACCTTCCACAAAATAATAATGAATATTTTGACAACTGTCACCTCTCTGTTGTGGACTGGCTTAGACAATATTCCAAAGATAAATCAGAAAGCTATGTCAGGGGTTGGCTCGGACGCATGCTCTTCTCTGGTGAAGAAAGCTTAAAAGAAGTTTCTGTTCTGTCGGGTGGAGAAAGAGTGAGATGTATGCTTGCAAAATTGATGCTTGAAGGAGGCAATCTTCTAATTTTAGACGAACCTGTCAACCACTTAGACCTTGAAAGCATCACCTCTCTAAATAAAGGCATGATAAACTTTAAAGGACCAATCCTATTTGCTACGGGCGACCAAGAAATCATCGACACTGTTGCAAATAGAATAATTGATATAGTAGATGAAAATACCATTATCGACAAGCAGATGTCTTATGAAGAATATATGGAAAAATTTAAAAATTAAAGATAATTAAAAAATAAGTTAAAAAAATAGAAAAAAGTGCTTAAAATTATTGAAAAAACTTAAAAAAAATTTATTTTTACGAAAAAATCTAACTAAAAAATTATTTAAAAAATAAAAAGTAAATAATTTTTAATACTTTAAATCATCATTAAAAAGGAATGATTTATTGCGTATTAAAATTATTTAAAACAACATTTTAAACGATTTTTATATAAAGCGAAAGGAGGCAAAATGAAAAAGAAACTTTTAGGCAAAGTTGCTGTAATTACAGGCGCAAGCAGTGGCATCGGTTACTCTATGGCAAAATATCTTTATAGAGAGGGCGTCAAAGTATATGATATTTCTCTCGTCACAGAGAAACATGATGAAGTTGTAAAGAGCTACTCTGCTGATGTAAACAATACGCAAAAGATTGAGGAAATATTAGAAGAGATTTATAACGAAAATGGACATATCGACATCTTTATCAACAATGCTGGCTTTGGCATCGCTGGCGCTACTATGAATGCTAGCCCTGAAAAAATATACAGTCTTGTCAACACCAATCTTTCCGCTGTAATTGCTCTAAGTGGAAAGGCTATTAAATTTTTAAAACGCTCTGGCGGTGGCAGAATTATAAACACCTGCTCCGTTGGAGGTATTATACCTCTTCCATTTCAAGCGACATATAGCGCCACAAAGGCTGGTGTAGAAATCTTTGGACGAGCCTTAGCTAATGAGGTAAAGCCGTTCAACATCAAAGTAACATCTGTGCTTCCTGGCGACACCAAAACAGGCTTTACTAAAAATCGTATTATTGAAAATGATGGAAACAATGACGCATACCGTAAAAATGTGGAAAAATCAATAAAGAAAGTGGAGAAAGATGAGCAGACAGGCAAAAGTCCTGACAGTGTTGGCAAAATGGTAGTTAAGCTCCTAAAAAAGAAAAATCCACCACTGAGAAAAACGATAGGATTTTGGTACAAATGCGCCGTATTTCTTCCAAGAATATTGCCAACAAAATTAGTTAATTACATAGTAAATAAATTATATTGCTAAATTAATTAAATATTTTTAATCCTTTTTATAAAAATAAATTTTAAAATTAAAATAAAAAATTAGAAAAATATTTTTATATCGCATCAAAAAATAAACAAAAAACACATTAAAAATGCATTTTTTCGCAAAATTAATGTGATTTTTTATTAGTAGTTTTTAATTTTATAATATTTGCTTATTTATTATTGATTTCAATGTTGATTTTACTTGAATTAAAATTCAATTGCCTTTTGAATATAATCTGAAAGCTCATCAATTTTTAAGCGAATTTGTTTCATTGTGTCCCTATCACGAATGGTAACCGTATCATCCTCCAAAGTGTCAAAATCTATTGTAACACAGAAAGGTGTTCCAATCTCATCTTGCCTACGATAGCGCTTGCCAATCGAACCCGCTTCATCATAATCACACATAAACTTTTTAGAAAGTTTTGCATATACCTCTTTCGCTTTATCGCTTAAATTCTTTTGAAGAGGTAAGATTGCCACTTTATATGGCGCGATTGCTGGCAAAAAGTGCATAACTATTCGCGTTTCGCCATTATCTAACACCTCTTCCTCATACGCCTCACACATGATTGCAAGCATAAGTCTGTCAGCACCTATCGAATACTCAATGACATTTGGTGTAAATCTTTCGTTTGTAAACGGATCAAGATAATCCATCGTCTTTCCACTAAATTCACTATGGCGCGATAAATCCCAAGCACCTCTATGATGAACACCGTTAAGCTCCTGCCAGCCTATTGGGAAATTATATTGAATATCACAAGCGGCTTTCGCATAGTGCGCTAGTTTATCATGGTCATGAAAACGCAAATTTTCCGCTTTTAACCCTAAGCTTTCAACAAACTTTAACGCCCTCTCCTTGTATGTGTTATAGAAACTCATACTGTCTTTTTCATGACAGAACATTTGTAGTTCCATTTGTTCAAATTCCACCGTTCTGAAAAGGAAATTTCCAGGTGTGATTTCATTTCTAAATGATTTACCAATCTGCGCAATTGCAAAAGGCACTTTTGCACGCATAGTGCGCTGAACATTCAAAAAGTTGACATACTCACCCTGGCAAGTTTCTGGCCTAAGATAAACAACATCCTTTTCATCTCCAACCATATTTCGCGATGTAGTGAACATAGGATTAAATTTTCTAATAGGTGTCCACGCGCGCTTGCCACAATTTGGACATTTTATATCATGCTCTTCGATATATTTTTCCATCTCCTCATTGCTCATCCCCTCGGCACTGACCGTTCCTTTGGAAAAACTCTCAATGATTGTGTCCGCGCGATGTCTTGTTTTGCAGTTTTTGCAATCCATCTTAGGATCACCAAAGCTTTGAACATGTCCACTAGCTTCCCAAACCCTTGGGTTCATAAGTATGGCAGCATCTACGCCATAACAGGAAGCATCCTCCTGCATAAACTTCTTCCACCAGGCACGCTTTATATTGTTTTTTAGCTCCACGCCAACAGGTCCGAAATCCCAAGTATTGGCAAAGCCCCCATAAATTTCACTTCCCTGAAAAACAAAACCTCTATTCTTACAAAGATTGACCAATTTGTCCATCGTCAATTTCTTATCCATAACCTCTCTCCTTTTTTTCTGGCTTTAAATAAAAAAGCCCTATGCACTTTTTGCATAGGGGCGACTTCTAACCGCTGTTCCACCCTACTTCACAAACCGAAGTTTGCCTCATTATCTGTCTTTTCGCCGACAAGCGTTCGCTCCGGAGTTGCCAATTCCATCTTTGCTACTCTAATTATAGATGTTTAAAAAGATTTTGTCAATAAAATTTTCTACCATTTTTTCTTTTTATTGCAATAATTATGTCCAAATTTCTCACTATGACATTTTAATCTTACCTATCATACAAATAATATGTCAAAAATAACAAAATTTTTACAAGAATATTAAACTTTACTATTGAAATTAAAAATAATATGATGTATAATATATTTTGCGATAAAGGAGTGAAAATGATTAAGAAATACAACGAAAGGCTTAGGATAATTTTTAATAAGTTATTAAATGAAAGAAATAAAAGTAGCGACATTCAAAGCATGATTAGATATCCTCATAATGATATACTTAACATGATAGAAGGCTATCTTTCTGGCGATTTTAATTCAACTTGGAAAAAAGGAAATAAGACTTACACATCGACTATATTTGTTGATGAGCGTGCTGATGGACTTACCATTAAGCAAACTATTGCAAGATTAGAAGGCGGACTTAGAAGAAAAGCGATAAATAAAGAGCTTGACTTTAATAATAAGGACGGCACAATTAAATTTACTAGATATATTGGCAATCACAATATTTCCGACCTTGTAACTAAAACAATTTCAAGGAAAAATGAAGTGATAACCATACCTACTAGCTCAATTAGTTCAGTCATAAAAAAGAATAAGTAATGTAGTAGTTCAAATATAAATATTATTAATATAGCATTAAAAAAGGATAGTTAAAAAAATTCGCTATCCTTTTTTTGCTAACTTAAAAAAGCCCTTAATCAATCCATAGCACTTTGTTATACACCACAAGCGTGATGATGTCTACAAGCCACATTATAATAGGGCATATCAAAATCATCAAAACGCCTAGCACGATACCTAAAACATTTTGTTTATCTATTGAACGGCAAAGTCGATAGACCGCCCAAACAATGTCAAGTCCTGGTAACGCTAAAACAATTTTTAACCATTGTGGTAGATTATCAAACGCATTAATCATATCTTTCATCTTTTCTCTCCTTTTAATTAAACATCTTATCTTTTTTGGTGAGCATCGTCCAGCCTAGCATAGTTCTGAACAAACTCCCCCAATAGGTTAGTCTTGCTGAATTTAGAAATTCTGCACAAATTTTTGTTTCCTCTTTCGTCATGCATTCTTTCAAAAATGTCATTCCATAGTTAGATGCGCCCTTTTCAATCTTAATTTCACGATATTTAGTGTAACACGCTATTAAAAATATAAGAAAGGCAAGAGCAAAAAATCCAACACCAATGTATAACACAAAAAACGGCGTAACATTCACTAAACTTAACACTGCAAGCACCACTCCTATTAAAATCAAAGGAAGAAAAAATTTGCCAAGTATTTTATTTTTACTTTTCCTCTGCCAATGCTTATTTAGCTCACCCTTTTTATATTGCAAGCCATGACCAAGTTCGTGTGCAATTGTAGAAAAGGAAGCAAGACTATTTGAGTTTAGTGTAGACGGACTTAGCGCAATATAACCAGGCGAAAAGTGCTCCATGTATTCCTCACATCTAGTTACTTGCAAAGCTCCGTCTAAATAACGCTCATTTATAATCCCGACAAAGTCACGAATATTCATGCCGTTTGAAGCGCGGTAACTCATCGCTTCTTTGCGCTTTTCTTTGAAATTATCAAAGGAAAAGTTCGCAACAGCTAGGCAAAAACAAATTATGAGAAAGAATAAAACTCCTATTCCAATAACGATATACAACCACATGGTAGAATTATATCATACCTTTAATTTTTTTACAAACACTATGCGGTGGAAATTAAAATAGTTTCTCCTTCATAGCAAATAGTGCCAGCAGGTGGGAGTTGTGAAGTGACAATTGTGCCTTCGCCATCCACCTCCACATATAGCCCTAGGACTTTTAACTCTGCAAGTGCAACAGAGATGCCCTTGCCAACCACATTTGGCATAATGATCTCTTTGCGTGAGGCACTTGGATCGTCCTTAGGAATGTTATAATAGGAAAATAATTTTTCATAAAATTCCCTGCCATAAGGCGAAGCTACAATTGAACCATAGTATGCGCCAGCGCTTGGCTCATCAACCATAATCATGATGATATACTCTGGATCATCCGCAGGATAAGTCCCTATAAAACTTGAAATATATTTGCCTTGCGCTATCTGTCCATTTTCATTATACTTCTGAGCCGTTCCTGTTTTTCCTAGTTATTACACTATAAAAAGACATATTCTTATACTATATATATGTATAACAAAAAAACAGCCACAATGGGCTGTTTTATTCTTCAAATTTATATACAATTGTTATATCAATATTAGTTTTAGTTGGAATTGTGTTAATATATATTTTTTTGACTGCAAGTCTTATGAGTTGAAATTTATCTACAGGAAGAACATTTAGGTTCTCAATAAATTTCTCAAATCTTATATCAAACAAACTTAACTTACTCTTTATATCCATTTCAGAGTTTAACATAACTTCTTGTTCTTTAATCTTTAGCAACATCTGTCCAGAACAATCATTAAACTTTTCTTCGGTTATTGTCTGATTAAAATAACTTTCAAGTAGTTTTGAATACTCAGTATTAAGTTGTTGGAGTTTGTTTTTGATTTTGATTGGATTAAATTCCTTCCCAGAAAATAGCTTTGCCTTATATATGTTATACATTTTATCTTTATCTTTTTGGCAACATTTAATTGTGTTTATAACATCTTGATAGATAACATCTTCTAATGGCTTCGCTTTAATTGAGTATATTCTTCTATTTGTATTTAAGTCTCTTAAATAATACTCTTGTTTATCACCTTTATTTTTGGAATACAATAGATTCCTCTCGCTTTCTCTATCTATTATAAGTTTCCCTATATGGTCAAGTCTTTGTTTGCTTCTATGGTTTATTATCTCTTGTGTTTTCTGATATAATTCTTCATCTATGATTGCCAAATGTGTGTTTTTTAAAATTATCTTTTCTTCTTCTTTATGTCTTATCCAATTTAAAGAATGTCCACAATACTCATAATCCTTTGCAATCTCCCAAACTTTTTCAGCATTCCATTTAGTTGCTGGTTTCCTTTGCAAAGGCTTTAATCCTAATATTTGTGTTGCATAATGTGATCTTGTTGGTATATTTTCATTATTAAGAATCTCTGCAACTTTACAAGTGCTGAGTTTCTTATTTCCAATTAAATCAAATATCTTTCTAACAATATCAGCAGAATATTCGTCAATTATTTCATTGCCATCTTTGTCAAAGTTATATCCAAATTTTGGATAATAATTTAAGTGTTTAGTTTGAGCATAATGTAGTCTTGCATTTTTGCATTTCTTTCTAAAATCCTTTAAGTAATAATCATTCAGAAAATTTCTTAAAACAATTGAGTCATCATTGCTATTTTTTGAGCTATCATATCTATCAGATACTGAAATTAATCTTATATTGTTTTCTGGAAAAGTCTTTTCAATAAGTTCACCTACTTTATGTAGAGACCTTCCTAATCTCGATATATCCTTAACAAGAACTGTGTTGAATTTTTGTTTTTTCATATCTTTAAGCAATTCTTGAAATTGTGGTCTGTCAAAAGTCGCCCCAGAATATCCATCATCATAATAAACGCGATAGACATCAAATCCATTATTTTTTGCATATTCACTTAAAATTTTGATTTGATTTTCTATACTTCTTGATTCTATATCCGCATAAGATTTGTTTTCATCTTCTCTTGATAATCTAGCATAGATTGCTACTATGTTCTTCATAGGTTTTAAACTCCCTAATTAAGTCATCACAATTTGCAAACAATATAGATATTTCATAATCTTTATTTCTGTTTGAACCATTTATAGATCGTGATCTAACATAAATTTTTTTTATTACCCTTTGAATAATTCTAGTTGATAAAACATTATTTTCATTTATTTCTTTGAGTTGATTTATAAAAAAATTGGCTTTTTCTTCATTCGATTGTGCTGTTAGTTCTTTGGATTGTCTACGTGTAAGTTCTTTAATTTCTTGTTCAACAATATCCTTTTCCTTCTTATATTTATCCATCATCATTTCAAATGTAGATGTAGGTATAATTCCTGTGGCACTTTTTTCAAATAACAATTGAATGTAATTGTCTAATTCAGCATTTCTTTTTGTTAGTTTATTTATTTCTTTCTCTGTATCAGTTTTAATAAAACGTCCTTTATTATCAACCAGTTTAGAAAATTCGATAAATTGTTCCTTTTTATTTAAAATTAAATTAACAAGTTCCATTAATTCAAATTTAACAATTTCTTGTATAGTGTGAACAGGAATGGAATTTGTATGAGAACAACTTTTCTTTGCACAAAAATATCTATAGATATAGCCCTTTTTTAAATCTTTTCTTCTTTCAAATCTCAAAAGTCCATCACAATCAGCGCAAAACATTAAACCTTTAAAAACATTTTCTTCCATAGGAATTGTTCCCGATCTTGTTCTTTTTAAAAGTTTATTTGCAATTTCCCAAGTTTCTTTGTCGATAAGTGGCTCATATCTATTTTCGAAAATATAACAGTCTTTGTTAGCTTTTCTTTTTTTATTTTTGTAGTTCTGTGATTTTGATTGAGCAGTTATATAATATCCCAAATATTCTTTTCTCTCAATAATATCTCTTACACTACTTGGAGTCCAATCAATCATCTTTTCTTCGCTCATCTTGAGAACCTTATCCTTATTGTATCCAAACTTTAAGGCATTGTAATATCTTGGAGTTTTTATTTTGTTTTCTTTAAGAAATTGTGCAACCTTCGCAGAAGAACCACATTCCACATATTTTCTATAAATAAGTTGAACTATCTTTGCTGTGTCAGGATCAGGTATTCTCTCATAAGCTTCATTGTAGTTATATCCAAATATAGGAAAAACCGTATTTCTTGGTTCTCCAATTTTTGCTTTATTATCAAGAGTAAATCTAATTTTTTTCGATATATCCTTTGCATACCACTCGTTTATAATATTTTTAAATGGAGCAAAATCACTTCCCTCTTCTCTATAAGTATCAAATCCATCATTTAATGCAATATATCTTATATTATGTTCGGGAAAAAATTCTTCTGTATAAAATCCAGTTTGAATATAATTTCTTCCAAGTCTTGATAAGTCTTTTGTTATGACTAAATCAATTCTTCCAATTTCAATATCTTTTAGAAGTCGTTTAAAATCTGGTCTATCAAAGTTTGTGCCAGAATATCCATCGTCAATATAAATGTCAACAATCTTCCAACCCTGCTTTTCTACATATTCAGTAAGAATTTCCTTTTGAGATTGTATTGATTGACTTTCTTCATTACCATCTTCTTTGGATAATCTACAATAAATAGCAGTTCTATAATTTTGTAGTTCCAATTAAACTCCTCCTATGAATTTTATACATCGACTTTTTCTTTTTCAACTTTATCCATTAAATCTAACAATTGAGAAATAATTTGCTCCAAAATACTAATTCCAACATTTTCAAAAACTCTTGCCACTCTATAAACACAACCATTTTCTTTATAGATTCTTACATTAGAATCTTGTATATTATTTTGTATGTTATCTTGCATATTGCTCCTTTTAGCAAAAGAGATAAATACAGAGTTCTATAATAGTTGATTTTCATTATATACGGACTATTATAGTCTGTTTTTCTTTATTTGTCAACTATTTTAGTCTGTTTTTGCAAAGTTTTCTGACTATTATAGTCTGTTTGTTTGACTTTTCTCATATTTTGCTTTATACTTTCTTTTATCAAAAGGAATTTAATATGGAAGAAGATAAAAATTCAATACCCGTTAATGTTAAAGACAATATTTGCTCATACATAGATCATTGGCTCACGAATAATAAAAATTATAATAGTGCGTCTTTTGCTCGTGAATTGGGCCTGTCCGATTCTTCAGTGAAAAGATGGCGTAAAAAAATATGTGCGCCTGATTTATCGCTCTTACCAAAAATATGCAAAATTATGAATGTTTCATTATTGACACTATTCGGTTTAGAATTCCAAGATGGTTTAACACCAACCGAACAAAGTATCATCAAGAACTATCAAAATAATCCAGACTTTAAACTTCTTGTTGACAATTACTTTAATAATGAAAAATTTAAAACCATTATAGACTCTATAATTAAACTCTCAAAATAGGTTTCACACCTATTTTTCTTTTGCCTTTTTATTAGATTTTGGCAATGTTTTTTCACATTCATTACCTAAAATAATATATTAATTTACATTGTAAATTAGAACGCTATAATACCTATCTATAATATATATCTATTAAGTCAAAGTTAAAGTTCACTTGTTTTCAATTCCTCAATATCATCTTTTATTTTTTCTGTTAAGTCATATACTAGACTTTCCAAATCTCCATCTGTCACATTTGCGAGATTATTATACCCATCAAGTTTATAAATATCATCACTATAAGTATCTGCTACAAAACAGCGAACTCTATCTACCCCATCTTTTGCAGCAGTTTCAAGCCAATAATCAAGGTCATCATCATCCAAAATATCTGATATATCTCTTAAATTGTCATAATAACAAGTGCTGTGATCTGCGTCAAAATCTTCTATAATATTTTTAATATTTTCAAAAACATCTTTCTTACATTTAGTATCTATATCTTTAACTTCTTCGTTCAATAAATTGATAAGTTTTTTTCTTGCATATATTTCATTCATTATTGACTCCTTTTAGATAAGGTATCAATCTTTCTGCCACTCTTTTTATCATAAGCGGTGGCACACTCATTCCACAAACATAGGCAATGTTATCTAAACTCTCCGACAGAAAGTTAAAATCCTGTGGAAAAGTTGAAATTGACACAATATCTTGTTTAGATAAGAACTTTTTATCGCACCACCTTATGTTATTGCAATGAGCAGTTATTGTTGGTGCAACCTGATCATCATAAACAAAACAGTAATTAAAAAAAGAACTCTTGTTCCTAAGTTTTCGACAAGCGTTCTCTAAATTTCGATCTCCATATTTGGCATTATCAATAAGTTTTTTAAGATTATCTGTTATTCCTCTTTCGCTCCCATTTTTTGACTTAATTTTACTAAACGGAATAGCTCTATAAAGAAAAGACATATTCAGTTTATTCAAATCAACATCTAAGCGTGTCGCAATAAAAAACACTCTATGCCTTTTCTGTGGTATCCCCATTTGTTCACCTTTCAAAAGCCAATGTTTAACTTTATAACCTGCCAGATGAAAGTGATTGTAAATTTCTTGGACATATTTCCAAGCATTACCTTTTGTAAGCCCCTCGACATTTTCCATAACAACAAACTTTGGTTTAAGCTTTTTAACGGTTTCAATAAACACAAAAGACAAATCATCAAGAGTCTGTTCTTTCTGCCCTTCTCTAAATTTCTTTTTCTTTCCCCAAGTTTTTTCACGCAATCCTGCCATTGAAAATGTTGTGCAAGGCGGACTTCCGTCAAGTATATCTATTTCAAAAAGTTCCTTTGGTAAATCCTCATTAGGAATTTTGTTGAAATCACGAATATCCATTACAAAATTCAATTTAGGAGTATGATTGACAAAATATATCTCATTCATTCGTTTATCAATTTCAAGACAACCTATAACATCATACCCTGCCAACTTATACCCCATAGTAGAGCCACCACCACAAGCAAATGTGCTAAATACTTTTAGCCCATTACTTTTCGGATAATCTTTAAAATGCCAATACCAATCATTACTATCTTTTTCTTTATAACAATCAAAGTCACTACCAAGCATATCAAACATTGATTGTTGCATAGTAGTCCCCTTAACTCATTTCTTCTTCGTTAACTTTTTTCATCACTCTTTTCATAATATTTTCTATGCAAAATTTAAAATTTTCTTCATCTTTGACAAGTGCTTCGTTTACATCTTTATAGTCACTATTATAAGTAAGATATTTAATTTTGTTTTGTTTAAAATAATCAATTATATCTTCCGTCGCCTTTTCACCAGCTTCGTCATTATCAAAAGCAGTGATATAAACTTTTTTCTTGTTTAGTTCCAAGTTTTTAAACTTAGATAAATTACTCACACTCCCAAGTGCAATTGCATTAGCACCAACACTTTCCAAACTCAAACAATCAAATTCACCTTCAGTTATAAAACAAAATGGTTTATCATTATATAACGCTTCTTTGTTAAAAATATCAGTATGATGACCTTTTGTTTTATAATATCTTAATTCATTATTTGATGTATCAATATTGCGTGCTGTAAATCCATTTTTTGAAATAGGAATAATAATTGCTTTTAAACTTTTATCACCAAAATTAAACTCATTATAACCTATATTAAATCTTTTTATGGTTTTTTCATCAATTTTTCGACTAAAAAGATAATGTTTTGCGCTTTTTTCTTTGTCTAAATTTTTAGCCCAAACTTTATATGCTCTTGAATAATCTTTCTCTTTTTGATTATTTGCTATATCTTGCTTTTTTGTAAAATCCTTATTCACACTTAAAGTTTTGCCCATTCTGTAATATTGCAATGCCCTTTTAAATGCTTCTTTGTTATCAACATTTTCAAGTATTGCAATGCAATCAAACAAGTTGTATGTTTCACTACAACCAAAGCAATAGACTTTATTATCATCATAATATTTCATTGAAGCATTACTATCATTATGATTAGGATTTATACATCGAAACATTCGATTTGTATTTATTCCGTGACTTTCAAGATAATTTCTTAAATTAGATTTGAGATACTCATATTCAATATCTTCCACAATAAATTTACATTTCCTCACTGCTTAATTTCTTGTATCTATCTTGAATATCATAGTAAATAAACTCTCTTAAATCATCTTGAGTTAAGTCATACTCTGTTTTCATAAATCTATAATACAAATCTTCAACAATATCCTTTTTTGCAAAATCTCTTCTCATATAACTTTTGCCATAGTTTACAAGGAAATTATAAAATTCTTCGTGTGCGTGAATTTGATAAAAACTTTCGTATAAGTCTTCCGCTGGAAGTTTTTTCATTTGTGTCTTATATTCTTCGTGTTCTCTATCAATTTCTCTAACAAATTCACGATATTCTTCTTCTAACATATCACATCTCCGAGTCGTATTTTTTATTTTTAACTTCTCTACTTTGTTTATGTCTATTTGCTATATCTTTCATAATTCGATTATATCTTTCAAGCTCTTTCTCATTTTCTTTTTCTTGTTCCTTTATTAGTTCTGGAAGCCTTTTCATATCGTCATCTCTAATAACAAACTTGACACCACAATTACAAGTCAAGAATTGCAATCCACATCTAGGACACCTTTCTATATCACAATAAGCAAGATGTTGTTCTCCAACGTGAACACCACAGTCCCCACAAGTTGGATTTTCATCATCTCCAACCCAATCATCATCTTCGTCACCAAAAAGTATTGGATCATAAAGTTTGCCTTTAATTAAGTATTTTGTTTTCATAATGACACCTCATCTTCTTCAAACTCTTCTAACATTTCCCCTACTCCACATTCATTTAGTTCATATTCACAATTTAGCATTATATTTTGCAATATTTCTAATATATCATTTTTAGGGAATTTAGAAAGTTTGTATGCTTCTGCATTTGCTGATAAATATATAAAAATCATATTTCTTATAAAAATTTCCTTTGCATTGTTATAAATCGATTGTTTTGAAAAACTTAATTGCTCTTCTTCAAATTTAGACATCTCCCTGTTGATTTTTGATATAAAAAATTGTTCTTGTGTTTTATTCATAGTTTACTCCATACCGCTATCTTCAATATCCTCAATGTAGTGATAAGTGTTTTTCTTTTTATCAAATTTATAATACCTTTTAGAATCAGGCCAAAGTTCAAAACCTTTTTCATAAGCTTCCTTACTTCCTTCATCGAAAATCAACTCTTTTGTGCAATCACCATTTTCAAATTCAAACTCACCACAAATGACACAAATTTGTTCTTCAGCAAATTCATATTCAAACAAGTTTTCTGGAAACATAGAAGATAATTTCAGCATAAGTTCTGGAACAGGGCTCCAAGCTGTGTCAAATAAAATTACATTATCTTCTATTTCTGTTTCGTGTGCATTCCACTTGGTCCCCCAATTCTGAATACTCCAATCATACCAATCCATTACACCATAATTTAAAATGTTATCTAGTGCCAATCTGCCATAATCCAAAACTGCTTGTTCATTCTCAAATCTTTTGTTTTCTTTCCAATCTTTTTCTTGTGCAGTTTCTTTCAATTTATCCCTAAACTCATCTTCTTTCATTCCAAAATAATTTCCACCATTAAGCACAACAGCAGAAAGATATTTTTTGAACTCATCTGTATTCTTTATGGAATTTAAAAATAAGTTTATATATTCTGAAACTCTTGTTGACGACTCCATTTTTGCTATACTTTCTGGCATAGGCGTAATTTTGTTAAAATCCATAACCACTTTATGTTCTTCGTTGTCAAATGTTGTGATTTGATGTAAAACTTCTTTATATTGTGGACCTCGAATTGTTAGACGATTTCTTACCCAATTTGGCATAATCCCCTCCTACATTTCTTCTTGTGTTTGTTTTTCTTTTTCTGCTCTCAAAGTTGTATCTGTCCAAAAGCCGTAAAAATCTTTCGGTCTTTTAATTCCTAAATTTTTATATTCTTCATCGAGACCTTCTTGAACTGTTCTAAACTTATCAAATGGATATTCTGTATAAATCCATTCACCTTTGTCATTGAAAATATAAATGTATTCAATCCAATCCCATTTTTTTAATTTTTGTAGAGAACAGATCCTCGCCTCTTGATTTTCTTCTCCTCTATCTCTTCCATAAGCCACCACAACATCTGCTTGTCTTTGACTATAATCAAATGAATGTGGTCTGCTTGGATCTGGATTAACCTTCTCACATAAGCAAGAGATGTTTCCAAGATTCAAAAGTTCTTCAACTTTCTTTCTATCTTTATAATGGTCAATAAGCATTGCACCATTATAAGTAAGGTATCCATCACTATGACAATAAATAGCTTTATATTGATTTCTTCCTATTTTTTCACAAATTAAACTTCTCGTTGACATAATTCCTCCTAAATTCTTTCTGAAATTCTTGTAATTTTATCAGCAAAATTAATCCAGATTGAATCTATTAGATAACTATCATACAATTCATCTGGCACATAAATATGTTCTATATTATTTGGTAAAGCATTAATGTTTGTTAAAGTGACGACAGAATCACAATTCAAAGTAATATCTGTCAACGCAGTGCAATCTGCAAAAGCATTTTCGTAAATCATATTTACACTTTTCGGCAATTCAGTTTCTTTTAAACTTACACAACTTCTAAATGCGTCCACGTATATATATTGCAACCCCTCCTCAATAACAACTTTTTCAAGATTTTTATCATTCATAAATACACCTTCTGCCATTCCGTAAACACCTTTTGGAATTGTTATCTCTGTTATGGCTGTATCTGCAAAAATCCAATGTTGAAGATAGGTCAATGATTTAGGTATGTTGATTGATTTAAGTCCCCAACAGTTTTGAAAAGCTTGAATACTTATATATTCCACACTATCTGGCAACACAAGTTCTTCAAGTGCAGGGCATAGAAAAAAGACAGCGTTTTCAATTTCAGTTAGAGATTCTGGCATATTAATAGTTTTTAAACTTTGTGCCCCCGCAAAACACGAACTTCCCAATTTAGTTATGGTATCTGGTAATTGAACGCTAACAATTGTGTTGTTATTTCTAAAAATTTCAGAACCAACTTCTTTTGTAGTATAGTCAGTGCCCTGAATTGTTTTAGGCCAAGTAAAATTCATAACATACTTGTTATCATAATATTCATAACCATTTTCATCAGTTTTGTATTCGGAAATATCTTGAATTTCATAATTTTCAACACCAATTCGTTCTGCGCGTGAGATTAGTTCATACTCATTTGGTCCAGTTATTTGCATTTCAACAGGCTCTGACAAAGAGTAAGTTTCTGGCACTACAAGTTCAGTTTCGTTTCCTATATAATCTAACCAAACACCATCTTCATTAAACAGATAATTTCCCATATCCGCATAATACTTTCCCATATCCACAACCCTTGTTTGTGCAAGTCCTATCACAAATCCGAATCCAAGAAAAATCATTAAAATAATTAAGGCAATAGAAATGCCTTTGCTTGTTTTATTACTTTCACTCATTAGTTTCTCCTAGTTCACATATAACTCTCATTTTGTTTTAACATTGCGTCAAACAAAAAATCATATTTATGTCCGCTTCGTTCCTTCATTTCACCAATCATTTCTTTTAAAGTAGTAAATTCAAAGACACCCATACATTCTATGAGTTCATCATCTTGGTCTGTAATATCAAAAGCATAGTATTGTGGAACACCACGAAGCCATCTATCATATTCTTCAACTTCTGTTTCAATTAAAGCACGACAAGTATCATAACTCCCAATATCATCTGCCATATTGTGTTCTCTTAATGTTTCTTTTAATATATAAGCATACCCCACTTGACCACTATCCCACGGATCGTGAAAATCGTGCACTGACATCGTCAAACCAGAATGGTCAAGAAGATAAAGTGGCATAATACAAGCCACTTTATCTTTATTTTTGTTATACCATTCATTAAACTCGCTTGGAGTTTTGAAATTATGTTTATCACCTAGTTGATATCTTCTATGAAAACAAATCATTTTCGACATATTTGTATCTTTATAATATTCTCTTGGATCCTCAATATCATCTTCAAAAACTGTTAAAGTAAAACCTTTCCTTTTAATTGACATTCTGTTTTCCATATCACATCTCCGAGATAGATTTATTAAGATATTTTTCGCTTTTCTTATACATTTTTGGAACCAATTGAAAGTAATCTCTATATAAATCGGCTCCTTCTGGTAATTCAAATGTTTTTATATACTTCTTACAAGTTTTGATTTGGTCATTAGTTAAACTTATATTGTCTCCTGTATCGGAGTCATATCCCACCATATAGCAAGTGCCTTTAACACAGTCGCCCGTTCCTGCAATCCATATATTCCCCGGTTCGTGATTTAACATCGCTTCATCATTTGCGTAAATATCAATATCATCTGTCCCCGGCATTTCAATAAGTTCTATATGTCCACCAACAATTTTTTGGAAAGCCTCCAGAGTATCATCTATTTCTTCAATAGTTGGTTCTTTTCCGGGTTCTTTAATTAACACTCTTATTTTGCCCTTGTCCATTTGTTTTCCTCCGATTAAGAAAATCTTTGTATTTCATAAGTTCCCAATTATTTGCATAAAAAGCCTGTTGAATTGAAACAGCCAAAATTGGTCTGATTTCATTTCTATCTTTATCATCATAATTTTTTAAATCATCTCTAATTGATCTTAGTTTATCAAGCAAATTCTTCTTTGAAGAATAGTCTATATCTTGCAAGACAAATGCAAGTTCTCCACCGATATTCAACATATTATTCCACCTCACTTTCACTTGTCTTTTTCTTGGATCTTGTCGTTCTTGTCGATTTTACTTTTTCTTTAATATTCTCTGTTTCGACAGCAGTTTCTTCTTTAACTTCTTCTTTTGTTTCAGATTTTTCTTTTGCTAAATTTCTTACTGCATATTCAACAGAATTTTCAACATTAGCAATTATTTGTTTTGAAGCCGAGCGAATTTTTTGTAAATTAGATTTAAACAAATTCAAATCTTCATCAGTCCAAGTTTGAATTTCATCAAAATTAAATTCTGGCAAGTCAAGTCCAAGTTTTGAGTTAACAGCATAGACTGTTCCTGCAATTTCAATATCGTGAATTTTGTTGTTTTTCTCCATTGAAATCCCATACGAGCGTCTTGCGTCAAGAGCGACCTCAGCAACTACTCTGATAAGAGTGTCAATTGTATCACCTAGTGTCATTCCATCTTTTATAATAATCTTGTGGTTATCTTTGTCGATTTTATAGTTTTCTGCACAATCTTCATATACAAAGTCATAACCTTTTGCAGTATGTTCTAGCGCATTTTTAATATTGTCAAAATATTTAGCAATATTTTCTTTGTTTGTGTTAAGGTATTCATAATTTTTACCTTCTGTCTGTGAAATGTCGAAAACATATCCAACTTCCACTTTTAGTTTTTCAATACCATCGACATAAATTTTTCCGTCTTTTTCTTTTCCACCAAGATTGTTGCTATAAATGTGATGAGAGATAATTTTTATAGCCTTTTCATTTTTCTTGATATTTCTTTTGTAGAAATTCCATTCAGTAAGACGTTTTACACAAGTTGCATTTGGATTTTGCAATAAAATTAAAACATCATTATCAATGGTATGGTCAGCAAAAAGACCAATATTTTTTAAAATAGATTTAACTTGTCCCTCTTTCAAAAATTTCAAATAGTTATCATTAGCGGCACTTGTTAAATCTTCAAGTGTAATCATTTTTTCCATAATTTCTCCTTAAATTTGATTTTTTTATTTAATTTGTGTTATTATTTAAACAAAGGGTGCAGTATGACAAGAATTAAGTTTAAATATTTATTTCCTTTAATGCTTTTATTAGTTTGCTGTTTTGTGTTTGTTGGTTGTGACAATCAAACTAAAAGCAATCCAGTTGATGACCCATATCAAGGGCATGTTGTTTATGAGTTATCATTAGATAATCAATGGAAATATTTTGATGTTGTTTCAACAAGAACAAGTGTTGATACTTTTCAAACACTTAGTGGTATTAGACAATGTAATTATGATAGTGTTTATTACGAAATTGCCGGGCTACTAGATTTTGTGATTTATGATAATGTTGTTCTAACGTTTGAATATAAAATATTAGACCAATATGACGAAACAATTGAATATATTGCTACTTATCAATTAGAGCTTGCTGCTAATGGTTGTGGTAGGCTTTCTATACCTTATACAGATATATCAGAAGAAATACAAGATGATTTTCCTTATGATAGTGTGGGCTTTTGTAAAAGGTATCTTAAATTAAAATCTATCTCTGGTAAGGTGGTTTTCTGATATGATACAAGAAAAATTTTTTAATATTAATGAATTTAATGATGTCTATATACCTGTTGGCAAAATCATAGAAGCTTCGCAAGAATTAGAACAAACATTTAAGCGATATGCCTTTCTCAAAGGGGTTAAGCTAGAAAATTTAGAATTTAGAACATTAAATAAATTAAATAATGAATTTCATCAAAAAGGGTTTTATGATGATGAACTTTACGAAAAGTTAAAAGATATTATAGATAGGCGTAATTTTATTAATCACAATTTATTTTTAGAGTTGAAAAAAACTAATATTACTGACTACAATAAAGTTTCTGCCAATCTCAATATCACACTATTTCTTATATATGAAGCTTCTGATTTAATAGAAAATTTTATTGATGAGATTAATGGCCAATCAGGCAATAGACCAACGATATTTGATAATAAAGATTAAAGGTTTTCTAAATAGAAAATCTTTTTTATTTATCTTCAAACATTTGCTTTACGAGTGGTGTTGCAACAATTCTTATATTTGTTCTATTTGCTGGACCACTAATTAAAAAGGCACTTCCTCTTGGAAGATTAACAATATTTTCAGTTTCATTTTCATTGATTTGACCTGCTTTTTCATAAAGAGTGCAAAGGTCAGACATATCGTTTGGCGAAAGCGAAAATATAAACGAATATTGTGAAACATTTATAATCGCTGATGACTTTCTTGCAATATCCGGACTCCCAACAAAGTCTTTCAAGTTCTGTGTGATTACAATTTGCATACCATTATATTTCCTAATACGTTTTGCCAAGTTATACATAAAGTCAAGTGCAATAGGAAATTTCTCATCAATAAACACGTGTGCTTCATCAATTGCTATTACAATCTTTCTATTTGCATTATAAAGCAAGTTATAATCTCTATTTTTGATTATTTCATTGTCAAGCCACTTTAAAACCAAAAGCATTTGAGCATTGCCAATAACATTGTTTTTGTTTGCTAAAAGTTTTTGGAAATTAAAACATACAAAATTTTCTTCTGGTGCAAATGTAGTAGGTCCATTCCAAAGAGCGCTATTTCTTCCACCCTTTCTAAACTTTGCAATGTAGTTTGACAATACTTTGTAGCAAGAAAGATTATATTCGTCTTTTTCTATCTTTACTCTTCTGTCAATTTCTTCTGCAAGGTCCTGAAAAATTGGATAATCACTCGCTGTTAGTTTTGACAAATCAGATTGTGCATTTATTCCCTTTGCGTTGTAAACATCGACAATTATCTTATTCAACAACTCCAAACTATCACTGTTTATCCCTTGAAGAATCAACCTAAAAAACTCTTCCAAAAACTGTAAATGAGAATAATAAGAATTGTTAGTGCCATCTTCATTCTCATCATCAAGACTAACAATTATGTGAAATGGATTTATTCTGCCTTCTTTTGCACTAGATACATCAAGCACTTTTCCATATAAGTTTTTTGTCAAATTTGTGTATTCATTTTCTGGATCTAAAATGTAAACCTTTGCATTATCACTAGCAAGTCCAGCCAATAGCATTTTCGTTGCATAAGATTTTCCAGAGCCCGGTTTTCCTATAATGACTGTATTAGAGTTAACTCGTTCTTCATCACGTTTGAAAAAATCAACAAAAGTTGGTAGTTTATTCTCTCCTATCAAAAGGCCATTCTCATCAAGAATTGCATTACTTACAAAAGGAAAACAACTTGCAATTATGGAAGAATTAAGTCCACGAGAAATATTCGTTTTATTGTATGTGTTGATATTGGCAGAAAAATAACTTTCTATTTGTCGTCCAAACATTTCTGTATATTTAAACCCAAGTTCTCGTAGTTTTCTTCTAACATACTTTTTATTCTCTACATTTTTATCTATATCATAACTTGTAATAATAAGTGTTGTGTCGAAAAATGCTTCGTTATCGTTTTGCAAGCCTTCAAGTAAGATTTGCAAGCTTTCAAGATGCGTTTGTTTATCAATTTGAGAACTCGCTTTGCCAAGTGTATTTTGTGAGAGAATTTCATTTATGGCGTTATCAATTCTTTTAATCGCCTTATATTTCTCAACGGGTTTACATTTCATAATTACTTTTGTGTTCGGAATATCAAACAACTCCTGTCCCCAAGCATTTTCTACTTTAAGCGGATAATCAGTTATTACAAAGTGTGTCAAGAATTTTCCATTTTGTCTTGTCGATAAAGTCTTAAACTGAACACTATCTGGGTAAATGTGTTGCATATATTCTTTTGTAGAATAATTATCAAATTCCCTTTCATCAAAGTCTTTGTCATACGAGTATTTTAAAAATATTGCTAATTCCTTATCATTAAGTCGTTTTGCTTCTAAACTTCCATTGTTTAGTGTTTGCTCAATGATGTCGAGCGAATTTTCAAGACTTTGTCTTGAAATATCGTGCAAAGCAATATAATAAGCACTTGCATAAATTTTATCGTTTGTATTAAGAGTTTCTATTAAATTTATTCTATCTTCAATAATTTCAACTCTTTTTCTAAACTCATTTTCTGTCAGATTTTTATTTTCATTCTCTGCAATAAGTTTTTGTATTCTGTTAAGTTCGTTATTTAAGTAATTGTCAAAGATAATCGGTTTTTCAAGTTTGACTATGTCATATTCTTGAAATATACCAACATTTTTCAGTGTGTTTGATATTATTCCTTCAATCAAAAAGTTTTGTTTATTGTCTGAAAGCATATTAAATTCAATAGGCTTTATTTCAATAACACCCGTCACTGTTCCATCTTTTTGATTAATACAATTTTCACTGATATTAGCATAAGGAATTATAGTGCTTATATGAGAATTTCCTTTTTTATTTTTATAAAAACTCTTTTTAGCAACACCAAATTTTACAGTATATGCAAGAGCTTGATATAATCTAATATCTCCTATTGGAATATACATAGGTGCTGCTACAAAAAGCACAATCATTGCAAGCACATATTTGTTTGGTAAATTACTTGTGACAATTAGAGCAATAAAGGCAAGGGCTACTATGCCTAATATTACATCATAGATTCCAATGCCTTTATAAAACTGCAACTTAACCTTTGTGTTCTTCGGTATTATTCGCATTCTCTTGCTCCTTTATTAAAATTGATTTTCCTTGTGCGTGATTTACAAAACTATCACCTTTAACAACATTCTTTGCTCTTGGTATGATATTTTTAGTCATACCAACGATACCACCTGTGGTAAGGTCCTTAATCATTCCAATAGGCATTGTTGCAATACGTATCGGCATACCGCCATATTTTGCAAGTTTGCTAGGTTCAGTTGCTTTATTCAAATATTGTTTACTTGGCATTGCCCCAAAAGATTTTTTAAGACCAGAAATTGAAGATTTTGTGGTTTTCTTTGTATCAACAAATCTTTTTCCACCAAGAATTGCTCCGCCAATAGTTGCACCGGCCGCAGTTGTTGTTCTAACTATGTGTCCACCGGTTCGCATATTTGCAATTAACTGAGCAGTCTCGTTTCCACCTGCACTATTTCCAGTAAGTTGAGCAATTACAAGATTTGCTTTTGTCACCGCAAATGCTCCACCAATCAAGAACAGAATTTTTACTATTCCATTTTTAAATGCGTCATTAAAGAAAGTGATTGCCTGCACTTGTGGAATAATAATGAAAAATAAATTCATTGAAAGGATTATTCCGTAAGCTCCCAAAACTTTTGCAATTGTCATTTCTTTCCAAATCCTAAATCTATTCCCATCATCAACGGGTATTGTGCTAACACTGACCGGCGAAATGATAAACAGTAAAACAATATCAAAAATTCTTTGAATAAAGGTCACTGCACTCATCACAAACATTACCATTATTACAATTGAACCAAGTATCCCAACAAGGAAATCAATATCACGAATACTGTAATACTGACTTACTACACTTAAATCAAAATAATCTAATTGCCCAGTCAAAAACTGTCTTTCAATTTCTGCCCTCATTGCTGGATCTCCAATATACGCGAACTGCCCGCTTGTAATTAGAATTTGTCCGCCAATACTTGCTGATCCACCTACTTCCAAAACATACGGATTCATACTCGCATTAATTGCTCCCATAACAACATTTGTTAGAGTTATTCCTGCAATTAAGATAAATGGCACCATAAGGAAAATTGCAAAACTTTGAAATGATTTTGCAAGGATTTGACCTTTACTTCGTTTGTTTTCTCCATTTGCATATTCACTCCTTATAATTGCAATGATTACAAATATAACAAGTAAAATTATGGCAATAAGAAAGATATAAAAGAATGTTGTTTTAACTGTATCTGACAGTATAAAATGTGATAGTAAATCAGTTTCTTCACCGTCAATGTTAACCGTATCTATTCCTGCTAATGTGTAAAAGATTTCTCGAATGAAATCAATGATATAACAAATCGTTTTTTGAAAGCCATAAAGCAAATCAAATATCCAATTTGTTAACCAATCCATAAACTATTCCTCACTCAAAAAAAATAGCATTGTATCAAAAACAAATTGGCTTTCGCCTTCTTGCGAAATAGAAATATAAAAATCATCAGTAGCACTAATTTCTGTTGCTTCGCTAAGTGTTAAATTGACATCTGTAAAATTTGTGTTTGTAATGTTTAAAGTGATTGTTTTTAAAGTCTCGTCATTTCTCATAAGCGAAAAAGTAAAATTTGAATTATCTGTTCCTTTTACAACAAAATCAACACCAAGACTTTTAAAATTTTGTGATTGATTAAACTTTATTTTGGTATAATTTTTATTTTGAATTTCATCATTAAATTGCGTTTCATCAACTAATATAGACATATCATAAGTTAAGCTTTCCTCATCTTTCACATCACAAGTCACACTCATAACTACTTCCTTCAATTCCTCTTCAGGTAAAGTGTTATTTCCACCACTAGAAGCTCCACAAATTATAATCAAAAATACAATGAAAACTGTAAGCAGAATACCTGCTCCAATTAAAATTTTATTTCGCATTTTTATCTCCTTTTAATTAAGCTGTAATTTGAGTTCCTACCCAATCTTGAAGAATTGGCATAGCAATTTTTAGTCCAACAATAAGCACGAAAATTACAACAAAACCAATTATTGCTCCTATAAGGTCTTTCTTTGCTTTCTCCCTACTTCCCGCCTCGTCGGCCTTTGCAAGTTTAACTCCAAGCACAATACAATAAATTGTTCCAATAGAACCTACAAGTCCAATTGCTGGCCAAAGAATCGCATTCAAAACTTCCAACACCGGTGCAAGAATTGGATTAAAATCAATAGCTGCTAACATACTCATCATAATTAAAATAACCTCCAAAAAATAATTTTCTTTTTCGTCTATTTCTTATTGTCTATTCATTATTTTTTGTGTTGAAAAAAGAAGTGGGTGTCCCACTTGCTTTAAAAGTGAAATGAATCAAAAATGAAACATTGCAATTTTGTGGTGAGTCAAAAAAGTCCTTTATTTATAAGGCTTTTAGGGCTCTTGCCCAAAATTTTGATTCCATTTCTTATCCCGCTTCTTCTAAATTTGTCTAAATATCCCCTTGATTTTCGTCATTTTCACTATCATTGCTATCAATTTCATCTGTCACCGTTGTTTCTTCAACTACAGTTTCCTCTTTATAGTAATGATGTCTTGATTTAATAAGTAGAATTATTAGCAAAATTACAAGCACTCCAAGTCCAGCCAGCACAGCAATACTTGCACCATTAAAAGAGTAAATCCTTTCAAATGTATAAGTTGTAGAATTACCAGCCTCATCAGTTAAAGTGACTGTAAATTGACCGCTCTTTTCAATTTCTTCTCCAAGCTCATAGTCAAAATACATTCCATCAACCATAACCACGAGTGTGCAATTTTCTTCACTTATGTTTTTCATTGACACAAGATTTTTTGTGCTTCCACCATTCTCGACTCCGACAAGTTCAAGTGTTGGTGGTGTGGTGTCAATCGTAATATTAAAGGAATATTCGAATCCAGAATTTTTATCTAAAATGTTCACAGTGTAAAGTCCTTCATCATAGAGATAAAGTCTTCCGTCAGTGATTGTAAAGGCATAATTTTCATTGTCTTTTATTACACTTTTGACTTCAATATTTTCAGTTAAAAGATGTTTTAAAGACTGCTTGGTTTTAGTAATAATATAGAAATAAAAACTCTGTTTATTTCCTAAATCATCAACTAGTGTAAAGGAATATTCACCTTCATCGTTTAGCACCTGCTCAAAAGAGTAATCAAAAGTTTGTCCATCTTTCAGCATTACAATTTGCAAATTTTCATAAGGAATAATTCTCACTCCACCATTTGAAATTCCACCATAATAAGTGTTGATTTCAAAGTTGATTTTTTTGTCGATAGTAAACTCAAAATAAGTTATATTTTTTGCCTTATCAGCAACGCAGACAACATAATTTCCGCTCTGTTTTAGTTCAGTCGAAAGTTTATAATCGGCCTTTAAATTCTCATCTAAAACATACCAGCAAGTAAGATTACTTTCCTGTGAATTTACCCAAACATTTCCACTTGTAGTTCCATAATTTTCAACACCATAAAGAGTTGCTTTTGGTGGTGTTTTATCAATCTCAAATGTGAAATAAATTGAGTTTCCATATATGTCATAAAGGTTGACCTTGTAGATTCCTTCTTCGCTAATTAAAAGTCCAAATTCATAAGAATATGATTCGTTATTTTTTGTAATCTCACAAGTCAATTCTTCAAGATTAACAATTCTTATATCAAAATTGATTATCTCAATTTCTTCTTTTGAATATGTTTTACCAGTGACATCTGCAATAGAAAAATCAATAGTTTTATCAATCTCAAATGTGACAATTGCTGTGTTTCCTAGTTCATCACTTAAAGAAATTGTATAACTACCTTCGCTAGATAAAATTTGTCCTTTTCTATACCCTAATTGATTTCCATTCAATGTATAACTAGCAGTATATTGTTCATTAACATTTTCCCAAGTTGCGTAAACGCTTCCACCAGTTTTGCCACCATTCTCTACTCCAAAAAGATTGATTGTCGGTTTAATAGTTTTGATCGTAAAAGTGTAAACATTGTAGTTTTCATTATCTGTTTTGTCATAAAGATAAATTGTATATTTATGCTCACTATTTTCAATAGGATTAAAATGTAATGTTATTTGATTATCATTAGTTGTATTTTCAAATGTCTTATTTTGTTCATCTTCATAAGTGACAACAAAATATTTTTCACTGTCGTATATGAAAGATACTTTATCTTTTGTTTTTCCATTATGTTCGACGCCAACAAGAATACCAGTAGGTAATTCTTTCTCAAACTTAAATTCATAGGTTAATGTTCGATTGAAATTATCACTTAACTCGAGCTTGTAAATTCCGCCTTTATTGAAAATATATTTGAGAGTATCTTTTTTAACAAAAATTAAACTATTACTATCATCATTTGGATATTCATCATAACCATATTCACTATTGAGAAGAACATCGTTGCGATAGATTTTTAAATCTGTAAGAGTATTATAATCTTCACCTGTTGTAATTGATATTTCTAGTTGACTATTTGCATTTATTACTTCAAAATTTGCCTTTGGTGCCTCACCAAGTAAAAACAACTTAAATTTGAATTGATTATTCAATCTATCACCAATAGTGATATTAAATTCTCCTGAACCAAGTTCTGAGAAATCTGGCAATTCATCAAGATAAGTGTATCGCTTCGTTGTCCCGTCTGGGCAACGCACTTCAAGGACATACCACTTGTCATCTTCAATTATGTTGAGAATGTCAAAATCTTCATAATACAAAACAAGTTCACCATTGTTTGGTATATCGTTCACAGAAATTGATTGTGTGAAAGTTTTGTCATTTCCATATACTTTCACTTGAATATCAAGCATTGGTGCTTGGTTATCATAAGACACATAGTAAGTTGTTTCGTTTCCTACAAAGTCAACTTCTTTGATTTTATAAAGACCGTGTGTATTTACTTGACTTGCAAAAGATTTATCAAATTGAAATTCAATCCAATTTTCTTCATCATCTTCTGCATAATCATAAAAAATTTGACTTGCCTCAATATCATCTACATATCTAAAAATAAAATTATTTGCAATATATGCTTCAATACCGTTTTTAAATATGACATTATCATAAACACTATCATCAATTTTATTTCCATAATCATTTGGATATATTGTTGAGTTTAATCTAAAAGTTTGCTCGTCCGATACAAAGTCTTGTGCATAATAAGCAATAACCTCATTTAGAGAATCTTCATCAAAATAGTAAACATACAATTTTGGATTTCCCTTTGATTTGTAATACCAATATGGACCAACTTTAACTGTGTTCCCTGTTGCTACCAAATGTGTATCAATAAAATCTTCAACATTGTTAAGATAATGACCAGTCACATTATTTTGTTTTTCCATTTCACAAGCAAAACTAAAAGCATCACTTTCTTCTCTAAATGAATATGAACCATACCCATCATATCCACTTGGAATTGTTGCTAAATACCATTTTGTTATCTTATAACTTGTATCATTCTGCAATCTTTCTAAATTATAACTTGGTTTACTTTTATCAATTGTGAATTGAGAAATAGTTGTATTTCCAGCTTTGTCTGTTATTGTGATTGTGTAATCTCCTTCTTCATTAAACCAAGTCCCACTTGTCAAATCAAAAGTTTGCCCACCAAATGTGTAAGTTGCACTTTCCGGAGCTTCACTATTTTCATCATATCCAAAGTTTATTTGCACTTGATCTTTGAAAATTCCTTCGTATATTGTTTGAGATTTTGCACCATTTGTGTTTGTCGTTATATTTCCAACTTTCCTTTTGTCTGTTGCATTAGTATTATGATAAGTATAACTAATGTCTGGCAAAGTGGTATCAACAAAACAATAATATGATGTATATCTTCCTTCTGCACCATTTTCAATTTGCACTCTTGTCACACCTTCATCAGTGATTTCAATATGATGTCCATCTTTGTATGGCACAACACTCGTTCCATATTGTGGTGTGACTTCAACTTCATTTATCTTTAATAAATTATTTAGATTTCTTGCAATGACTGTAAAAGCTTTTGGCGAATAAAAGGCCGTTCGTTCTTTATATGTTCCTGTGCCAACCGTGTTTTTCGTTGTTAATTCGTTTGACCAATCTCTTTCACTAATTGTGATGTAATTTGTTAAATTTGCAGAAACATCAACATCACCACCGGTATTTCCCCAGAAAGTATTTTTATATTGTCCCACACCATCAATAAATACTGCCATCGTATCATAACTTTTTGCTGGACCGCCTAATGATTTTTCATACATAATTGTTGAAAGTTCTTTTGTTCTATCTGTTGGCTGAGTAGGTAAATCATATACATTTGTTAATGTTCCCCCACTACCATTTGCAAAATAAAATGATACTTGTAGTTCACCACCACTTTTGAATTTTGCCTGTTGGTCCGTCCACAAAAAACCTGCTCCTGACTTAATTGGCAATTTTGTTTCAATCGAATAGATATAACTTGGATAATTAACTACTTCATCAGTAAGCACATCTTTACTTGTGGAAACATCAATAACCCCATCGTCATCATAAATTTTTCTACCATCTGTTCTCACTATTCTAAAAAATCGAATATATGAAGCATACTTAAATCCATTCCAACTACTACTATCTCTAACAACATTATAAACTCCAAGACTTGAATATGCTCTTAATGCTCCTGAAGCATACGGATTATCTGGTTTTAAATTTGAATTAGAGTAATCTTGTGTAATTGTGGGGCCTATAACAACACCGGGATTAAGTGGATCATCAATTCCAACAATAGGACCAATAATCACTCCCATTGTAGAACTTCCACCCATTCTTGTAATAGTTGCATTTCCAGTTAAAACAAGTAAATAAGGAATTAAACAGATAATGCAAAGAAAAGTTAGTGCAATGTTTTTAAATATTTTTTTTGTCATCGTGTTAACCTCACTAAATTTTCGCTCATACTTTTCAAATCTGCTAATAATTCTATATTTTCAAAATCTTGATTTTTTGCTTTGATATAAACATCTTCAAGTATTCTTGATATTTCTCTATACTCTTCTTTCAATAAATATTTTTGTATCTCTTGTTTTTGTTCAAAACACCCTATGGTTTCAAAATCAGCATTTGATAAATTTATCTTAAATTTTTCTATAACATCTTTGATTGATTGTGTTTCTGTTCTTTTATTTAGTTTTTTGTTAAACTTTTCATTTCTTTTCAACATATTATAGAATACTTTTTCTTCATTAAAATACTTACCCTCAGCAAGTAATTGATTTGTCTTTTCCAAAACAAAAAATCTGCTTTTGAAACTTGGAGTAAATTTACTTTTTATAGGTGCATATCCAAAAATAGAAACAATTGCATTGCCCATATCTTGATTATTGTTAAGTTGTGCAAGCTCAGTTGGATAAATTAAAGGTCTTTCCTTTACTGATACTGAACTTCCAACGCCATCATTTGAAGATGAAAAACTTACATTTTTTTGAATAATTGAATAGTTTCCACACTTCTTTGAAAATTCCTCAATTGTCTTTTGGTCTGTTGTTCCAATAAAAATTTGAATATTACAGTTAGATTTGATAATGTCAGCAGATTTATCATCATAGACTTTTGCGAGCTGAGCGTATGATTGAATAACTAATGCAAGCCATATTTTTCTACTTCTTCCGACCGTAATCATTTGCTCTAACTTGTGGATTTGTGGAAGATTTCCAAATTCATCAAGTAGAAAATAAACACTTCTTGGCAATGATAAATCTGGATATGTGTTTGCTTTTGCTACAAGTGCCTTATAAGCCTGCAAAATAACCATAGCAGCAAGAGTGTGTCTTGTTTCCTTTTCATCGGGTATTTGTAAAAATAATGCTGTAGGTTTATCCACAATTCCACCAAAATTTATTTCATTTGCACTTGTCAAACTGCAGATACTCATATCACTAAAAAGTGACAATTTATCAAAAACAGTTGAAAGATACGAACCTCTCGTTTTGTCGCTCGCGTCCAAAACTTGTTTTGAAAGACTTACACTTTTTGAAATTGGGCTTCTGTGATTAAAGTATTCCATAAGTTCTTCACAATCATCTTGTGTATTGGTTGCTATCTTCATTACATTATAGAAATTAAATTTTTCTTTTGTCATTCCTAGTTCTGGATTTTCACTATCTTCGAGCATTGCTAGTGTAATTGCCAAGATGAAGTTCTTTGCACCGCTCTCCCAAATTGGCTCACTTTTATTCTTTATTGGGCAAAGCACTGAACAAATATCATTCAAATCTTCATAAACTTCATCGAATATTTCTTGTTTTTTTACTTGAATTGTGGATTGCAATTCTTCTTTATCATAAAAAATTTTATCTTCAAAAATGTAGTATCCCTCTTCCTCATTAACTCTAACCTTGTCATCTAATGACAACATCTCTTGATACATTTCAAATGGTTTTTCGAGTGGATTCCAGCGTATTGAGCAGTATGGATTTCTTAAATCTAAAACCTTCACATCATATCCTTGTTTTAATAAACTTTTTGCGTGCAAAGAATAAAGTTCACCTTTTGGATCTGAAATCAACATACTTGGCTTTATTTCTGTTTGTGAAAGAATTTGAATTGTTGGATTGATGAAAGTAGTTGTTTTTCCTGAACCAGTTGTTCCTATAATGAGTGTATGAGCTGGTTTTGAAAATGTAATATTATATCCCTTTTTTGTTTCTTCTGCTTTAATTGGTATTCCTTCTATTTCCAACTGTGGAAGCATAGTATAAGAAACTGTTTTGAAATTATTTTTAAGTTCTTCATCAGTTTGAAAATGTGCTTGTTCAAGACCTGTGTAAATTATATCTTTATTTGTGGTGCTCATAAGGGCCTTTGGATTTTTACCAAGTTTTTTATACCACACAAAAACAAAAAATAACATTACAACCGCAAAACATTCAAATGCGTAAAGATATGTCTTGTATGAAAGCAAAATATCTCTTGAAATTTTAAATTCAAACACAAAGTTATTACTAACAAATAAATTTATTATATACCCGACACAAAAAGAAATAATTAATATAAATATATATAATATAACACGCTTAAAGACTTTCACTTATAACTCCTTCTTCTTGTAAACGCTTGTAATTCGCTTCATCAAGTTTGTGGAGAAATTCTTGAAAAGCATTTATTACTTCTTGTGTTGATAAATAATTTAATCTTTCACAATTCTTAAAAAGTGCTCTTCGCTTAGCCTTTTCAAGTCTCTTTTGTGTAGTTCTTTTCCTTGTGTTGTAATCAAATTTTCTTTGATCCTTTCTTATATCTTTAACCACGCCTAAAACTATATTTCCGAGCCTTCGATATAAGTCCAGTTTATATTTTTCTTTCAAAAGATTTTTATTTTCATCTTGTTTCATTCTTTTATTAATATTTCTTATCTCTTCATCTTTTTTTGAAACAAGATAATCAAAATCGTTTAACTTTTGCCTCAAAGAAGCATTTGTCATTATCATCGCATTTACTACATTATCGATTTTCTTTTTAAACTTTTCTATTTCTTTACTATCATAGGACATTCGTCCTGTAAGGGGTAAAATTTCAATTAACTCTTTAATTTTCTTTACAAATATAGTTCTTTCCAGTTTTTTAAATGCGTTTGTTATAGATGTTCTATTTAATACAATTTCACTTGATAAATTTAATAATTTAAGTTCAATTGACTTTTTAAATTGTCTAATCACACCAATAGCAATATGACCTTTTGAATATTGAACACCTTCTTTATCTCTAAATTTTCGCAAAGGTTCATTTTCAAAAAACGAAAAATGAATATGTTTATTATCAGTGTTAGTGTGAAGTCCAGCATACCAAATAATGTTTTTAGGATTAAGTCCAGCATTTTTAAAAAATCTTGGCATTTCCGTTTTCATTAAGTTGTATGCTTTTTCATAAGTATCACAATATTTATTTCCAAACTCTTCTGTAAATGATATAACACCGTGCCAAATAACGCTTCTTGTTGTTCTTAGTCTATTTCTTAACTCACTTATATCTTTCTCATTCAAAAGTCCATCTTGGTTAAATATCCCAAGACTTTTCTCGTTATCACCTGAGTATGAAATATAATCTAATTGTTCCTTGCTTCCTTTATTGACATAACCAACATAATCAAAATCATTTTTGCAACTATAAAATGCCCTTTGTTCACAATTGTTTTCAATATACTCTTTATCTTGCCCTACGAGTGATTCGACATAATTTAAAAACAAATTGACATTTGGAACACTCATAACTAATTATCCTTATCTTGTTTTTTTAATAGGTCAATAAGTTCTTTCAATCGCTTTGGCAACTCATCATATTCGCCTGCTTCAACATATTTGATTTGTTTTGGACAATCTGTTGAAATTCCAATTAACATATTGTAATTACACGACAATAATCTCAACAAAACTTCAATATCACTTTTTTGCTCTACTTCGGTCTTTTCAAATTGTTTAATAAGTTTGTCTAATTTTTCCAGAGTTTTTTGAATTTCATTATAAACTTCTGTAAGGGTTGTTATTTGTTTGGCACCAAAATATTCTCTTTCAAAGTCTTCCATTCCTCGTTTTATGCAATCAACAAAAAATGGATTTTTTGTAGAATGAATATCTCTGCTCTTTTTGTATAGACTTTCAATTTTGTTTATCAATGAAATATCATATACTCTGATTGTGTATTGCTCTTGCATTGCCTTTTCTCCTTTTCCATAGTCTTGAATTTTTTATAAAATCCAGAAAAACTTTTTACCCCTCCTACTTTATTAACTACAAAAAAATTGAAATCGTTAACCCATTTTTGGGGTTTTTTATAAAAAAAGTTTAAAAATTTTTAATTTTGATTTGATTCTATGTGTTTTTTTATATTTTTCAGTGCATTTTTCATTCTTTTAGCAATAGCTGCTTTTGAAACATTTAACTTCTTTGCAATCTCACTATAACTCATATTTTTATACATAGTCATTTCAATTACTTCTCTTTGCTCTGGGGTTAAAACATACAACGAATTCTCAATTAAAGTCCTTTCATAATCTTCTTGCATATCCTCAATTTCTTTTAATGTTTCTTTTTCAAGTTGCTTATCAATATCAGATTCCTCATCAATGACATCAAAAGTGTAATCATTATCTTCTCTTTCAAAATGACTTAATGGAATATTATGATAATCATATTGATTTTGCTTCCTTCGTGTCTTTTGCTCATCTGCCTTCATAAATTTTGCAACTTCTCTTGTCACATCAACCTTAATCCATTGTTTGTGAATCCTATCGTAGTAATCTATTGTAATCAAATCTTTGTTATCATCTTTAATATCTTTATTTTCCATTTTCTATTCTCCTTGCTTTTGGTAGTGAAAATTTTTCTAATAGACTATCTAATAAATTTTTGTCAACACCTACACCCTGCTTCTGCAAAGGTAAAAGTGCATTATTGATGAGTTGCAGCTCATCATTTGTTAATGTTGAACCTTGATAAACATAGTCTTTGTCTAAATAAACACCACCACGATTTATGCCACCACAAAAAGTTTCAATCGGATAGCGATAAGAAAGGGATTGAATATGTCTGCGAACAGTCATCTTGGAAATTTCTACTTCGTCAGCAATTTCTTGTAAAGTGTGAACTTTATTGTCAGATAAAATATTAAGTATATCTGCTGTTATACTAGATTTCTTCAAATCCACTTTCTATCACCTCCTTTTAATTTCTTTTTGTTTTGACACGCATATCTTAGCAATGTCGCGTGTTCACCATTTGAACACGCGGGAAAAATTTTTTTAATTTTTTAAGAAAATTTATAAAAAATCCCAAGTGAGTTGATAATCACTTGGGAAATTTGATGAATTATGTCGAAATAAAAAATCCCAGCGACCGATTGCTTTAAAATTCAACCGGAACGCTGGGTTCGCTAATGGTTAATCAATAAATTCCATAACTATATAAACTTCTTTTTTGCATTTGACGCATTTCATACAATGCACAAGATGTTTTTTCCTAAGACGAGTGGGCTTTGATATTAAAACTTTATTAACTGCACTATCATCACTAGATACGCACTCGCCCAAACAACGCCCACAATGTGGACAGAAAAGTTTGTTTGTCAATGTAATCGCCTCCTGTTAAAAACTATGAATTACGTGTTTTACCACACCTTGAATAATCACATTATCTGCTAGAATATCTTTATAATTTGGATTCTCGGGATGCAAATAAATGTGACCATTTTTCTTGTGTAATGTTTTAACAGTTGCAGAATCTTCAAGCAAAGCAACAACAATATCACCTTCATCAGCTGTATCACAAATCTCTGCAACAATTAAGTCTCCATCATTTATGCCTACACCAATCATACTGTCACCAGAAGCGTGCAACAGCATTGATTTGGCGCTACCAAAAATAGCGGTAGGCAATTGGAATGTTCCTTCAATGTTTTCTTCTGCTAAAATAGGAGTTCCGCAAGCAATAGTTCCGACTAACGGGGCGATAACAGTCTTTCCTGTAAGCAAACGGGCTGGAGTTATAATTCTTCCAAAATTATTTCTCGCAATAAGATTTCTTGATTGCAAAACTTTTACATATCTCTGAGATTGAGCTAAACTACTAAAATTGACTGCTTTCATAATTTGACGATAAGACGGAGATCTACCCTCTTTAACTTGAAAGCTTTTTATATAGTCAAGCACTTCAGTAAGTTTTGTTTCGTTTATAAATCTCATATACTCTCCTTTTTATTTTAAGTGAACATTCCTGTTCACTTATGGCCTTATTATAGAACATTTGTTCGAGTATAGCAAGAATTTTTATTATAAAAAAAATCCAAAAACTCCGAAATGGAAATTTTTGGATTTCAAGTTATAGACTCTCGTCTAGTTTGCATAAATGATTGATTAAATTTTTACTATATCTAAATTCATTCTCTAACATTTTAGCTCCTCTATCTAAATGAGCCTTTAAAAATTTAGGAAAATACTCGTCATCCGATAATGGTTTTTTTAAATCTAATATAATGACTGACCTAAATAATGTATCGTGGTCTCCCGTTATTGTCTGTCTATTTAACTCTAAACCATCATTGTTAGTTTTAAAGTCATCATCTATCAAAGGTTTTTCACTAGCAACTGATAGTGCAATTGCAAGTTTAGATAAACAATATGGTTGTAAATTAACACTTTGCCCAATACGTTCAAAAATTTCCATCGTTTGTTTTGATGTCTTTAATTTAAAAATCATATTCTACTCCCAAAATAACTATCTTTATGAACCTTAGTTTTTCCTCGACTTATATACTCTAGTAAAAATTTATTTGAAACATTATCCTTTATATCACTCATATATTCATTGTTTATTTCCTCATCGGTTGACAATATAAATACCTGTCCCTTAAGTTTAGTAAAGAAATATTTAACAATTTTACTTCTATGTTCCTTATCAATTCTAGCAAAAGGTGTATCAATTACAAAAGGGACTTCAACTCTACTAATCTGCATTAATGCAAAGTAAATTGACATAATGTAAACTTGTTTTTCACCTTGTGAAAAAGGACTTGTAATTTCCATTGGTAAATCAATGTAATTGTTCTTGTCACCTAAATGTTTTTCAATAATTTCTTTACCTCGCGTTCCAACAACATCTACTATATCCTTCTTATCGCTCAAAAGTTTTGCGATTTTTTCTTTAGGAACTCTAACATTTTTATATGGATAAATATTTAATTTTTCATCAATGTAAATACCATCTATAAAGTCCTTTTTATTGATAATCTTTGAAAATATTTTTTTGAAATTATTTTCTACCTTGTCAATTTGAGTCCTCAATAGTTCTTCAGATATATTTTCCAATGCGAGTAAAGCCCTGCTCGAAATATCGTTAACAGACATTGCCTTTAAAACTTCTTCATATTCTTTTTTTACCTTTTTGAATACTTCCTGTTCAACTTGCAATTCTGTCTGTAATTTAGCAATTTCCATATCCAACAAGTTCAACGTATTATATAATTCAGACTTAGTTTTTAAAAATTTTTGCTTTACTTCTAAAAACTCTTCATAATGCTCTATATTAGATTTCTCAAGCATTTTCTTTATTTTTTGACTTCTTGATAAAGATTGTTTTATTTGTTCATACATTTGTAAAATAATACTTTTGTCAAACTTATTATGCTTGTCTATTTGAGAAAGAACTTCTCCTTTTTCTTGATTTGAAAGTCCCAATAACACTAAATTGTTTTCATCTTCTATCTTAGTTTTTTCATTTATATAAGAACAAATTTTTTCTATAAACTTTTCTTGAACTTTTTTATCAAAATCTTTTTGCAATAAATTTTCTAATGATTCTCTATTTATTAATTCTATAATGGCCATTCTTTTTGACAATTTATCTTCATCTTCTATTTGCTCTTTTAATTTTTTCAGCTTATCACTTAAAATGATATATGGAATTTCAGTATTTGCTAATTCTTTTCTAACCCTGTGATATTCCTCTCTTTTAGATTCTTCGTTAATTATCTCTTTATTATACTCTTTCCATTTATCAACACTAAGTCCACCTTCTTTTTCATAATCCTTCTCAAGTTTTGCTATGTCATCTTCAACTTCAATAATCGATGTTTCTTGTGATTCTCTTCTATTTTTTAAATCTACAAGTTTTATTTGCATATCCTCTATCTTGTTTTGTAATTCAAAATAAGTATTTGCAATTTTATTATCTTTTGTTTTATTAGATACATTTCTTTTGAAATTTTTTATCATTAAGTCTATATTATCGTAGCCAGTCATTGTAAGAAAAGCATTTTTAAATGAATTATCTTTATTATTTTGTAAGAAAATTTCACTAATTCTTTCACCATCGAAAAAATAAAATTTGAATAGATTTGGTGGAATTATATGTAAAAGATAATTTTCAAAATCAACAAGTTCATCACCAACTAATATCTTGCCATTTAAAGAAATAGTATAATACTCTAATACTTTTCTCTCATCAAGATTCCACTCTCTTTTTATTATATATTCGTTGTTATACATTCCATCATCAAAAAGAAGAGTTAATTCAACTTTTGCATACCCATCTTTTTTGCCTTTTTCATTGTCATTGATAAGTTTATAAATCTCATCAAAATATCTCTGATTATTATTTTCATATCCATAAGCCTTATAACCATATAAACAAGCACGTAATGAAGAGAAAAATGTTGTTTTACCAGCACCATTTTTACCGCCAATCAAAACTATATTTTTTTCTTTGTTATCGCAATCTATATCGAAAATATTTTCTCCTGAATATGGGCCAACATTGCATAAAACTATCTTTTTAATCTTCATTTTTTAGCCCCTCCTTAATATTTTCAATATGCAACCACCCTTGATTAAGAATTTTGTCAAAGTCTTTTTGAACCTTATTTCCTCTTGTATAAAATTTATATTTATCAATAGATAATAACAATTTTGCAATTAATTCAAAAGGTATATTATTTTTCTCACTAGCATTTTTTATTTGTTTAATTGTTTTTTCATCATACAATGGGGTTTTGTAATCGTCCCAAGGCAATTTAACTTTTTTGACTTTATAATAAGTGTCAACTAACATTCTTCTTGATAAATCACCTTCATAGTCCCACATTTTGTCTATTGTCTTAAGCTCTTCAATACTTATCAGATTAAATCCTGTTTCAACTTCTAGTTTAAGAAGCTTTTCCAAAATAATTCTTCTAGCTGATAATTTAAAAGGTCCAAGTCCTAAATCACCATTTGATTTTTCATATACAGAACCATTTCTTCTTTTATTGTCCCTATACTCTGGATTTTGCCTAATAGAAACCAACCAATTACGAAAATTTCTTAATGGTATTAATTCTGTTGCTCCTTTATTAATAAAATTTTGTAATGATTTATCTTCTTTTACAATAGTGCAACACCAACAACCAAATCTGGAATTTCCTGTGACAGGGATTTTATTTTTATCTATTTCACCAATTACACTTTGTTCTTCACTTAAATTTTCACCTTGATAAAGATTAAACAAATATTTCATATCTGTTCCCCAAGGGCTCTTTGCGTCATCTCTTAGTAAATATTCCCATACAAGTTCATTTTTTACTTTTGTTAAAGGATTATATACATAGGCATTCTCTATATCAGAATGTGGAACAAGTAGTTTTCCCATAATCTCTCTTGAAGAAATACTTCTATTTCTTGCTAAACTTTCATCTTTTCTTACGCCCAAAAGTAAAACTACTTCTCCGTTTTCTTTTATTCTATCATACACAAATTTATTCATTGGTAAAATTTTTAATCTTTCAGTGCACCATCTAAACCCCGGTGGCTCTGGAGTAGGATATCCTAATCCTATTACTAAACTCCAAAATGATTTTTCAGCATCTGGGTAAATAATGCAAGATTCAATATTTAAACCTTCTTCTTTTGAACTTTTGTTGATTGCCTCAGATGACTTGTGCATATATCTCCCAACAATTGGATTTTCAACCATTGTATCTGATGTCACAACATATATTTTCTTGGTTCTTTCTTCTTTCTTTAATCTTCGCACAGCCTCAAAAACAACACTGACAAGTAGTGTTGAGTCTTTTCCACCACTATATCCAATTAACCAAGGCCTTCTATCGTGTTTATAAACATACATTATTTCATTTATAATGTCTTCAAACTGTTGAAATTTATTTTCCATTTTTTCTCCTTAGTGTTTCTTCCCTATGTTCTTCTTCCAAAGAAAGTGGAATATTCAATAATTCCTTAATTTTGTTGCACGCCAAATAAACTGCCTCATCATTATTTACAACTTTTCCATTACTTCGGATAATTCTATTTTCCCAATTTTTACTAGATCTTAACCAATCGATTTTAGACAAACCTTTTAATGTATTTTCCATATTTACATCTTTATGCTCATAAAAATAAGAACCAAGTTTTCCAAAAGCTAACATAGTAATAGCAAGAGTGACAATGTAGTTTTCTCTCAAATCCTTCTTTGTTAACTCTCTATTCATAACTTCATTCCATTCGGGTATATTATCAACAACATTTTTCCAATACTTATATAAAAATTCGACATCTTCTTCTGAACAATCACTATGAAGAATTTTTTTGTTTGCTTTATAAATATTATTTAAAGTAAACAAATTTGAAGAATTTTTTCCTAAATTGTCTTTTTCTTTATCTGTAAATTTTTTGAAAAAAGGAATTCTATTTATTACTGTATTAGTTGCAACACCTATTTTATCTCTTGAATCGTATAATGTAGCAATTGAATTAGATGTTTTAACGGCGTGTTTATTTAAGTCGGTAAACATTTGTTGACTTCTAGCAAGTCCTTCATCTTTAAAGAAAACAATTGAGATGGTTTCATTAGCTAAACTTTCATCTTCTATAATTGCTCTTTCAATCGCTGCTTTTCTGTGCTGACCATCATTTATCAAAAAAACTGCATTCATATCAACTTCAAGAACTCCAACATTTTCATTATCTTGCGAACTTATAAACTTAAAATCACCATCAATTGAAGCTGATAGAGCAGAAAAAACGTAGGTCTTTCTATTTTTAAGTATGTAATTTGCTATTTCCGGTATTCTACTCTCATTTAATTTCCTCTGAGCACGAAATTCTGGTAATACAGTATTATCTGTGTTCTCACTAAATAATTTCCCTAAAAGTCCCATAGGAACCATTGATATATAATATTCTGATCCAGCTTGAACTCCTCTTACAGCTGGAAATTTAAACGAGAAATTCATTTGTCACCTCAAAAAAATATACTTAAGCACATACTTAAGTATATCATATACAAATCAAATTTCAAACCAATTTCACTAAATTTTATAAACTAAATAAAAATTCATTATTTTTTATCAATCATTTGTTGAATAATTTGTTTTAAAGAAAAAATTTTTAATAAAGTTTCCTTTATTCCAATATATAATTTTTCATTTCCTATTTTATATTGTGGAGACATTAAATAAAGTTTTTCATTCCTATCATTTTTTATAGTCCAACTCACCTCATCTATAACAGGTTTGTTATGGACTTCATCGTTTCTTATTTTTCTTATTAATTTATAATATTTGTTATTTTTTATTTGCTCATATTCTTTGATAAATTGATATATAAGATTATCTTTTTTTGATAGAATTTTTAAATTTTTCTCAAATTCACCATTATTTTTACTAGAAAAACAGTATAGTTTTTTTATTATAGTTTTCATCTTTTCTTGTATATTATAAATTTCAAAACTTGCATTTACAGTTTCCTTGCGAAACATAAGTTCTATAATTTGAAATAACTCTCTATCAAATTTTATACTCTGTTTATCTTTCAATTTATAATAATAACACATTCGGTATAATACAACACTTGTATAAAAGATTTGATTGTTAATTGTTCTAATAAATTCTCTAAAATCACTATTTACTAATTCATCTATTTCCAAGAAATTTTCTAACCCCTTAATCTCGATATTATTACTGAGATTATGATTTTTATTATAAGTTTCTAATGTATATCTAAAAGAATTTACATCAAAATACTCTTTTTTTATTAATTCTCTATCTTTTTGATTTGGAAATAAAATATAATCATACACATTATATTTGTTAATCACTATTGCCCCTTAATAAACAAATTTATTCTTCTAAATCTTCTATTTTTAAATCATCTTCTGAAATTTCATCTAATTCATAGTTATACCCTTCAACTGAAGATGAAATAAATTTTTTAATATTTTCCATTGTTTCAATATTATCATCAGAAAGTTGCTCTAATAACTTGCCAACGCCAAAATTCGCAAATTTAGAGAGAAATTCAAATTTATTAAATTTTATATCACTATCTTGTCCAAATGCAATTTTCATTCTTGTTTTTTCATCATAATCAATTAATTTTGAAGTTAGTATTGCCGTTTGAAATAAGAAATCAAGTTCCGTATTATGACTATATAGAATTGTTCTAGGAACAGCCGGTCTGCTTTCTTTCTCTATATCATTTTCATCTCCTGCAATATCAAGTTGCTTATCATACATTATCCCTATTGCGATACTTAATGTATATAAACTATAATTTGGTTGTAATGGCAGTGGTAAAAATGGAGCAAATCCCTCAATTGCTTTCCTCCAATTTGAACCCTTAAGTGAAACATCTCCTGCTATTTCCATAACAAACAACCCTCCTTTACTACAGAAATGTTTTGTTCTGCATTTGCACAAATTGTATAGCTTTTTCCAACTTTATCCCCAAAAGCTTCTCTTAAATCATCTTTTGAGAATAAAATAATTTGTGGTGCGTATTCTGGAATAATATCAATTACCTTTTGCCTTGGAGCGTCACCAAGTTTTGAAAATGGTGCGTCCAAAACTAATGGATATTCTTTATTAGATAAAATTTCCTCTTCTTTTAGTATTTTGAAAATTCCACCAATATATGCGAAAGAAACTGTCGCAAATTGACCTTCGGATTTTGATTCATCATCATTACTATCAACAACCCTTAATGTGAAGTCTTTACTTACTGAAACACGTCTTTTTGCTGTTAGCATTTTATCAAGAAGCTCTTGAATAGCAACTTGTAATTTTGCACTATAATATGAAGATTTTTCATCAAGCAAATTTTGAAAATATTTTTTTACCTGTGTCATAATATCAATTTTTTCATCTAGTATTGCATTCTGCTTTTGTGATTGACTTAATTCATTTATCTGCTGTTCAAGTTTTTTAATAAGCTTTTTAACAACAGAAAGTTCTCCAATACATTTTTCTTGATCATTCTTTAAATTTTTAATATCTTCCTCTGCCTTTGCTCTATCTAAAACAAGGTTCTCAAACTGTTTATTTTCACGCATTTGCTCATCAACACTTTGAATGTTTTTATCCATTTCTCTTGCAGTATCCAAGAATTCTGTAGCTTTTTTTATATAATTTTCTATTCTTTCTCTGTTATATTGTTTTCCCCAGTTTCTTGCTGTATCAGTAAAATTAATATATAGATTATCGTATCCCTTTGGCGGTAGGAGTTCATACAATGATTTGATTACCGCTTTTTCCTTTTCTCCAATTATATTACCACATACACAATATGTTTCCTTCATTAAGGCATCAACAAGTTCCTTGTTTACACCCTTTATTAAAGTTGATTTTTGTGATTGGTCTTTAATAGTCTTTGAAGCCCTTTCAATTGCGGCCGACATAAGAAATTTAGGAAATGTTTTAACCATCTCTTCCCCAAAATTTACATATTCCTGATTAGCAAAGCCTAGCGCATTATCTCTAAATCTTTTATATTCATTTCTTTTTACTTCATAATCTTTTTGAGATTTTGCACTTCCAATTTTTTCAGAAATAGACTTTACTAACTCTTCTTTTTCTTGTATCTTTTCGCTCACAACATTGTAAGAGCTTTCCAAATTATCTCTTTTATTTTGCGCTGCCTCCATTCTTTGGCCAGCTGTAATAAGCTCACTACTTGTCCCAATTCCTGTTTTCTCCATAAGAAGAGTTCCTAAAACTGTTGTTTTAAGATCTGTTTCACCAATAAAATCAGCAGCTTTATCATATACACTTAAATCAAGCATAAGATAAAGTGCTTTTTTTAAGCTTTTTGCAGAATCCTTTCCTTTAATACTAAGATCTGCAATCATTCTTTCACCATCGAAAAAGAAATATTCTGACAATCCAGATGGCAAAATACTTTCTACGAATTCTTCTGGATTTTGTATCCTTATCCAATCGTTGTTTTCATCTCTTTTTGTGATTGTGAATACTTTTCGCTTTTCTTTAACTTCAAATGCAGTTTTTTCATAAGTCCAAGTTCTTCTCATTGAATATTGAACACCCTCGTGTTCAAATTCAATTTTCCCAAACACATCAAATTGACTATTTATATCTGCATTTTTTTCAAAGTCCAGATTGTATAATTTATCTGTTGCTGTCTTATTGAAGGAAACCTTTCCATAAATTATCCAACGAAAAAGTTGGTGAAACGTAGTTTTACCAGCACCATTATCTCCATAAATAATTGTTGCTTTACCATCAGTTGAAAAATCAACAACTCCTCTTTCTTTAAAATTTCTAAAATTCTCAAATTCAATTTTACTGATTTTCATTACTCATCACCTTCTCTAATTCTTTAATAATTTCTTTTGTGACAGCCTTTGAATTAACTAATTTTGCGTCATTGAAGTTCTCTTGGAGATTTTGTTTCACTATTTCTTCAACTTTTTTCTTCATATACTCTATAATTTGCTCTTTATTCATCTAAATCGTCCTCCACATCTATTTCTGTATATAATTGAATATCATCAATTTTCAAATTATATTCATTAAGAAGATTGTTTAACTTATCCAATACATCTTCCTTATTTATTGCCAATTTAGCATATTCATAATATCTTCTTAATTCAATTAATGCCAATTTTTGTGTTGAAGATGATGGCAATACAACAACATCATAAATATCAGCTGACTTTTTGTTGGGATATTTTCTTAATATTCTTCCCCTTCTCTGAACAAATTCCCTGTAGTCATCATTACTTGCCAAAATTAATGCACTTTTTATTGACGGAATATTTATTCCTTCATCTAAACACCTAATTGCAACAAGAGCGTCTATCTCGTTATCATTAAACATTTCTACTAATTGCATTCTTCTATTTATATCTTCAGTGGCTGTAAATTGACTAGCTTTATATCCTAACTTGCTGAGATGATTTTTTACAAAATGAATGTGACGAATTTCCTCATCAGAATTGTCATCGAACAATTTTCCATCACCACAGTAAACAACAAAATGATCCTTTTTCTCAACCTGATTAATTAGATAATCTATTTTATCCTTTTTTTCTTCGGCCATTGCTATTACTCTTATTCTAGCCCTAGCACACTTTAAAAATTTATCTTTATCAATCAATACACCATTCTTAAAGCAAGAAGCCATTTGAGCACTCAAACTATTGAATTTTGATTCTTCCTCTTCTGTTGCATATACAAATATAGGGTGGTAATAATATGGAACTAAAAACTTTTTTTCCAAAGCCACTTCTATTGGCAAAGCAAATACCTGTCCACCAAAAAAATTAACAATTTCCATTCCAACTTCATTATTTTTCCCATTTACCGGTGTAGCACTCAGTCCAAGCATATACTTATATGTAGTTTTTAAACTTTCCTCTCTATTAGTAAATCTATGAGCTTCATCTACAATTAAAAGCTTATCCTTATTTGATTGTTCAATAACGTGCTTAAATCTACTTGAATTAAATGATTTTATAGTTGTTATTAATATAACTTGCTTCATACTATCATATTTCTGTTGTATGATTGCTTGAATTGATTCAGAATACCATTCTGGATTTTCCGATGAAACGAGAATTATTGTTGCATTTCTAAAAACTCTTTTTACATCTTCGGCCCATTGTTTTACTAAGTGTTTATATGGGGCAGCAATTACTGTTAACACTTTGTTATGTGAATATAATTCTTTTGCTGAATATATTGCAGTCCAAGTTTTTCCTGTTCCCGTTGCCATAACATAGAATCCACGATAATTATTTTTTATCCACTCTTCAATAGCATTCTTTTGATAATCATAAAGTTCAATTGGTTCTTTTTTTGCAGTAAGTTTTCTATTTTCAACTTCTTTAACAATTGAGTTTTTTATCGAATCCATAAAATCATAAACTTCAACATACTCATTTCTATTGTTCCAAAGATTATCAAACTCTGCTATTTCATCACTTATACTACCTGTTTCATTTTCAACCCAACTTTTAACAACTCTTACTTTTTCATAATTATTTTGATAGCCATTTAATGAAGAATTTGCGGAGCCATAAAAAACTATATGATTATTTTCCTTATCAGTTAGAATTCCTAACTTATCGTGATACATTCCAGCCTTATCTCTTAAAGTTGCAACTTTAAAATCCAAAATACCTCTAACAATCAATTGATAAAGCATATCCAAATTTTCATCAGAAAATTTTAAAATTTCTTCATTGAAATTATTAATAAATGCTTTATTTACAAGTGCTTTTTTTGTTTCATACCCTAATGTTATTGCTTCTACATCATCACTATTAAGCATAGGACTTACTATCATTTGAATTTTCCCATTATTTCTTACAAAATCTGGAATTGCCTTCATAAGTAATGAGAGAACATCTGATGAAAAAAATCCAACACTTCGTCTATAAAGAACAGACAATTTTAAAGCAGGACAAATAAGATTATTAACTAAATTATAATCCCCTTGATTTATATAACTCTTTTCAATATGTAAGTCTTTAAAATTCATACTATCCTCTTAATCTTCCAAATCATCAATATCAAGTAAATCATATATATCTAAATCATAATCAGTATTGTCTTCTATTTTTGCAAAATCAATTTTACTTGTGTCAAAACCATCTCTAATTAAGAACAACATAGCACTGCTCAATGAATTACTTGTTCTATAAACTTTATACCTTGTAGAATAAGCAGAAATTATACTATATAGAGACCATTCGTTTGTCATAGAATAGATGTCTATGATTTCTTTTTCATTAGATAAATCAGATAATTTCCTATAATCAAAGTATAACATAAAACTATCCAAAATGTTGTCTATTTGTTGCAATTTTTCTTCATCTAAACCCATTTTTTTTATGGAAACAACCGTTTTTTCGTCTTTAAACATAATTTCATCATTATTTCTTATAACAAAATCTATAATTGAATCAACCATAAATCCAATCTTACGTGAAATACTTCCTATTTCGCTGGTTTCTACACTACCCAATTCGACAATTCTGTCAACCAATTGAGTTTCCATATCTTGTATTTCATTTCCCTTTTTAGCTATCAATGGTCTTTCAAATTCAAAATCATCATCGAACAACTTATTTGCAATATAATATAGTTGTAAATAATGATTTATTCCTATTCTATTAAACATTCCATTATATTTACTTTTAAATCTATAATAGATATTTTTAAAATTATGAACTTGATTATCACTTACAACTTCATCTAAATCTTTTCTTAATGACTCAACTTCTGCCCTTTCTATTCCCAAATTTTCCATTGCAATGTAATACCCATTCATATTAACAATTGAAGTCGTATTTATAATTCGCTGCATTACCCCTAATTGAAAACCCGGAAATTTTTCTTCCAATACTTCTTTTGATACTAATGTTTTTGATTTTTTAATAAAATCTGCAACAACTTCAAAGAATGACTGACTGTCATCTTCTGTGTAAATATAATCTTTAGTTATTTTCCATTCTCCGAGTTCAGATTTTTTTAAAACACCCTGAAAGGCATATCTATTATCAATCCCATATTCTATTAACTCAGTTGAGAACTTATCGTATAATGCTCTAATAGGCACTGTTGAAATTGGATAAGATTCGACAAACTCCTTTATTTTATCCAACATTTCATCAGATAAACTAATATTGGAATTATATTTCCAAATACCTCTTCCTATAAGAGTTGAAATTTTACAAATTTTTGTTGATAAATATCTATTACTTTTATCGCTAAATGAAAAACAAAAAAGTTCTTTAATAAGTTGTCTTATATTATTTAATTCTTTTTCATCATATACATCAAGTCCATTTGGATAATAACGTTCAAGAACATATCTTAAAAAATAATCAAGAGTTAATTTAGTTTTAGAAATCACAGTAATATAATCAAAATATGATAAACTTAAAATCCTCTTTATGCTTTTTTCATTTATATCCCCTGACAAGTTTGCTACTATGATTTCAATAATCTTCTTTACGTCTGTCTTTTTTATGACATTAGGTAAACTTTTTATAAAATCATATTCAAAAGGTTCTTCTCTGTAATCTTTCTCATCATACACAAATATACGATGTTCATTAGATATTTGGATTTTATTTACTATATTGTCTAGGACATAAAGATCAGAGTCTTTATATTTCAATAAACCAAATATAGAACAAAATAAATTTTCGTTTACATTGATTTTATCAAATATTTCTTGTGACATAAAATAGTCATTATCTCTAAAAAGCATTACTTGCATAAAGAAAGAGTTAAAAATAGAGTTGTCAATGCTAAAAAGTTTTTTCTTTATTTTCTCCCCAGCTATTTGTGCCCCTGACCTTGTAATCCCAAATTTTTCAGCCACTTCTGTATATTTCGCATTACATAAATAAAGTAATTTAGCATATTCATAATATTTGTCAGATAATCTTTCCTTTAAATAATTCCCTATATCTTTTTGATATGATTTTGGCGCCTTAAAATTTGTATTTATTATGACATCACATACTCTTCGAAGAATATTTACTTCAGCTTCTATGTAATCAATTTTCTTTAATTCTCCAATTTTCTTTATTCCAAAAGATTTTAGATATGTTAATACATTTTTGTCATCTATAATATATTTAATTTTTACATTTCTCATTTCAAAAGGAATTAATGAAACAACTAATTCAAGCCCATCTTTAAGCAATGATTTTTCAGATATTTCATTAAAACAATCTGGAATTAGATATAAAATGTCTATTAGCCTTTCTAACTCTTCCTCATTTCCTCTAATGACTAAAGTTTCATTTTTATTGTTTAAGTAATTCCTAATTTCTTGAGTTTCAATTTCAAAGTTGACTACCCTCTGAACTTCACTTACAAAATATTCACCTTCTCCACTTTTTTCAATATTCATAAATTGTTTTAATTCTTGGTCAATTATCTTTTCAACATCTATATTATTACTTTCTATAACTAAGTAATTTTTTAGCCCCTGCATATTTTCATAGGTTGATGAAAATCTAATGCTTAAACCAAAAATTTTATCTTTATTAATTGGTCTGTAGTGTTTATTGTTATAATTAATAAAATCTATTAGTTTTGTTAACGTAATTAAATCATTTTCAGTTATTCCTATTTCATCATATTTATCAATTAAGTCTTTCAAATCTAAACTTTTTTTGTTAGTAAAATATTCAATATAGGCCTTGTTAAAGTATGGTAGGTTAAATATTTTTCTCATTCTACCATTATCCAATCGCTCTATAAAATCAATCAGTTCGCCTTTAACTTGCATTTTTAACCCTTATATTTTTTTAATATTTTTTCTACCATCTCAATATACTTTTCTCTTGTTGAATTAGGTTTAATAACTTCAATACTTTGCCCATATTGCATAGCCCAATATAGGAAAGCTTGTTCATTAACACTTAAAGTGACATATATTTCTTCATCTTTTTCTTTAATAATTATATTTTCTCCAAACCAATCAGCTACATCATTCAATATTTTTATATTATTCAATTTCATTGTCGTTTGAATTGTTTTGCCACTAAACATATAAATATGTTCATTAACGTATTTACTTATATCAAAACTTTCAACATCATCAAGTAATTGCAACGGTTTTATCTTTGAGTCTAAGATTTTTATATTTGATATACATTCTACCTTATAGTTAGAAAGTGAATTATATTTATCATAGTTGCACACAAGATAATACTTTCCACGATTATTTACTAAAAAGTATGGGTTAATAATATATCTCTTCCCATTAAACCTAGTCGTTTGTTTCTTATTAATGAGAACTTCATTATATGTAAAACTTATTTGATGATTTTCCTCAATTGCCCTAGCTATTGTATCAATGGTATAAAAAATTTCTTTGTTATTTGTTCTAACAATTTCATCTGCTTTAAATATATAAGTATATCTTTTCCTTTCATAAATACTAGAATCTTTGAGAAGTGTTTGGATTAAATATTGTGCGTGCTGAGAAGAAATAGATTTAGATGAAAAAACTGCATCAATAAGAAAAGATAGAGCACTATTATCAAAATCTCTACTTAAAATTGCACAACCATTGTTGCCTTTTTTCCTTATATCTATTCCATATTCAATCAATAGATTAATATACTTTGCTATTGTTTTGTTATCTAATTTTATTCCATATTCCTCATTAAGTTTTAGATCTATTTCCGAATATGTTAGGCTATGATTTTCATCTGTATACTTTTTTAGAATATCTAAAATATACAATAATGATAATTTTTTATCCTTCCCAACCATCAACAATCTCCACTAGGAAAATTATATCATAAATTTTTACAATTTGAAACCATTTTAGAAAAAAATAGTATTTCTTTTGTTTGAAATACCATTTTTTCCATTTCAGGTGGCTTATAGGTCATATAACCAAGACATAAATGATATATAATTTTTATTCATTTTTGCAACATATTTTATCTGTTCTACACTCCTGTCTGACCTGAGAACAATCTTATCTTTTGCTCTAGTCAACATTACATACATAATACGTAGCTCTTCTTCTATATTTTGTTTTACTAGCTGCTCTATCTGAGATTCAAAAAATTTATCAGGCTCTAAATTTGAATTTGAAATAATAGCGTCTTTATTAAAACATATCAATCCCTCATCATTTAAGATAAAATCCGGATATGTTGCTTTGTTTAAGTTTTTATCAATTCCATCAATAACAATACATTGGTTATCTAAACCCTTATAGGTGTGTATTGTGCTAACCGTAATAACATTTTTCTTATTTTCTTGTGGTTGTGGTTCATCTTGTTTGCTCTTAACCATTATGTTTAAATAGTTAAGAATTTCCATATTAGTCATATCACCATTTTCTAAATCTCTCACTATTTCAATAAGTCTTTGTATATTTGCAATTTCCTGTTCTTCCCCAAAAGATTTGTAATAATCAAACATTTTGAACTCATCTAGAACCATAACAATGGTTGATAAGATTCCATCAGATTTTAAAGTAAAAGTTAATGTATCCATAATATCATAAAAATTCCTATTCCCTTTAAGAGAATTTGCTATATAAAAGTCTGTATAAAACAACTCTTCTTTCTCTAATATACCCCTACCTATCAAGTAATTGAGTAATTTTATAATATCAATTATACTTTTTGATTGATAAATACTTTTACTAATAAATGATTGCACAGGTAAGTTTTTTTCTTTAAGCAAATTATAATTGTATATTACTTCCTTATTAGTTCGACACAAAATAGTAATATCACCTAGACTATACTTTTGCATTAAGTTTTTCACAATATCAACTATATTTTTTTTATAGACTATCTCGATACTTTTATCACCAGTCAACGCCCTCTCATTAGGAACAAGTGGTTGATTTTCAAACTCAAGCGTTTGTCTTTTAAACTTAAATTTTCTTGAAAACAGATTATTAATTTTATCCACTATAAATCTATTAGATCTATAATTTATATCAAGAACAAAGTTTTCGCCATTTTTTTCTTTTATAAAATTCATCAGATGTCTAAATGCTCTTTTGTCACTTCCCCTAAATCCATAAATTGATTGTTTTTCATCGCCCACAACAAAGACTTTTATACCCTGTTTTATTAGTTCCTCAACTAAATATGCCTGTTCAAAATTTATATCCTGTGCTTCATCTAAAAATAAATATTCAAAAGAAGAAATAATATGTTTAGACAATTTTTTGTCTTTCAAAATTTTTACAGCATAAGATATTAAATCATTGGTTGTTATTACACCTTTCTTGCACTTAATATCCTCTAATCTTTGAATATATTGGGGATAAACTTTGTAAATAAACTCTCTTAAATAATCCCACTGATTATTTCGTTTCGTTTCCTTTAATAAAATTTTTAAACCTTTTTCACTTTCGTATTCCTCAATATTTCTAATAAGTCTTGATACTCGATACATAGGAAAAATACTAAACACTTTTTTATCATAATTCTCTCTAATTAACTCATTAACTAATTTTTCTTTTTCCAAACTTAAATTAGAAATCTTGTAATTTGGATTTAAACCTATCTCATACGAAAACGCTCTTACAATGTTATCACAAAAAATATGGATTGTTGATATTTTTGACATATTTAGTTTATCAACTTGTTCTCTTATCTTATCATTACCTTTCAACCAAGCAGAATAAACTTTTTTCTTTATTCTCTCTTTCGTTTCGGCACTTGCTTTATTTGTAAAAGTAATAATTACAATTTTATCAATATCTACTCCCTTATTTATAATCAAATCCTCGACTTTCCTTGATATAATTTCAGTTTTTCCTGTTCCCGCACTTGCTAAAACATAAGCTGGGAAATGATTGGTTCTAAGTATTGTTTCGGTATTATTCATAATCAATCGCCCCCATACATATATTTTTAAATTTACAATACAAACAAGCAGAAGATTTAATATAATTGTAATTTCCTTTTTTCTTTTGTTGTTGAATTTCACTTACTATTGAATTTGTTCGTTTTATTCCATCTTCTCTGAATTTGTTTGAATTAAGTTGTGTATTTAATTTAAAAGACAAAAAATTCCAACTATTCATTCTATCTATAAACACATTCTTTTTAAGTTCTTCAACTATCTCCCAAAAATGTTCTTTTTTAGTTTTTAACTTTCCCGTTGAAGCTACTAAAATGTCCATAGATTTACTTATATCAAATTTCTTTATTTTTCTCGTTTCGACATCATAAAGTCCTAATATGCTATTTCTATAAAGTGTTAAATCTCCATTTACAATAGGTTTTTCTGTTATCAGCTTTAATCTGAACTCCCCCTTTGGTTTAAACCTTTCAGAATCAATTTTATCTTGTATAAAGAACAAACATTGATTCCTTGCAGTATTTATAATATCTTCTTTAACATTCTCATCTGTAAAAGGAATATTGTTAAAACATTCTACCTTCGCTTTTTTTACCACTGTATCAATATTTGCCTTCAATTCTTCTATACTACTATACCCTTCTTCTCTACACAACATTTCCATAATTTTATAATAAAGTAAAGCCTTACAATACAAAGTAAGATGAAATTTGTCAGTATAGCAATTTTTATTTGGATATTCATTAACATAATAAAACATTTTAGGACAAATATAGTATCCTAATAATTCATTAATATTTACTTTATTTAATACTGTTTGTTTAAACAATAATCTTTCGCTATAACTAAGTTTTATATCTGAAGAATTTTCCTTACACTCCAACTCCTTATAATTTGTTAGTTTGTTTCTCAAATCATAACAATATAAAGAAATGTCAATTGGATTTCCACCTTCACTATCAATGCGAGTGAATATAATTTTTTCTCTTGCTATTCTAAAAAGATTCTCAAATACGTGCTTTGCTAGTTTTAGACTGTGACTTTTTATTTTGTTTAATGGAATACTATAATTTTCTATTTGTCTATTATCTGTTAAAACATCAATAATGTCCTTTGAATATGGAAATTCGTATATATACTTCATTGGATATATATTTTCCTCAAACATAGGAACAAAAACAACATCATAGTGATTAGCACTTTCCATATTAATAGCATTAAGAAATATGTTATTATTTTTAGATTTTTTTACAGATAAGTAATCACTTACTAAAGATTGAAAGTTTTGAGCAAAATATTCATAATCAATATCAATGTTGCTTTCACTAACTTTTAAAATTTCTTGAAATTCTGCAATCAATTCTTTCTCAAGTTCTTCATTTGATGTTTCCTCTTTTATAATCTGAATTAGACTTTTTATATGATTCCTTACATTTCCTCTTGTATGTTTTAATTTTTCTATTGCATTATTTAAAAATAAAATATACTGTCTTACAAATTGTAATGTTTCTATTCTTATTGATTTTAAAGGATTATTGGAATTTTCTTTTTCAAATTGATTTTTAGTTTTAACCAATATAAGTCTATCTATTTGTTTTTTCCATTCTTCTGTCCCCTCTATATCTTCAAAATAACAACTTATTGCATTAAATTCACTAATAATATCGTCAATTTTTGTTTCTTTAAACAACCAGTTAAGATACAATAATGTATTAAAATTAGAGAGTTTTAATCCATTTACTGAAATTTTATATACTTCATTGATGAATTTTCCCAAAGTCGTATTAAATAGGGTTTTCGGTGGTTCATACATTTCCAATCTTCTAAAACTTCTGAAAACCTTGATACGCTCTTTTTTTCCTAAGTCAAAACAATAATTGCTATTTAAGAATTCGTCCTGTGAAAAAAATATATTTCCTTCTGGCGAAATAAATATACCGTTTGTTAATAATAGTTCATTAAATATTTTTGTTTGTTTGGCAAAATTACTAACCAGAACTATAGCAATTTTTTCACATTCTTGTTCTATCTCTTCTATGCTGTTAAATCTTTTTAAATATTCTACAATTTTATTTATTACAAAATTAAATTCTTCTTCTCTTGTAAAAAATGGTTTATAAATCTCAATGTCTGAGCAACTAACTTTACTATCATTATTCTTAAATAGAATTTTTCTTATGTTATCAAATTTTGTAATTTGCTTTTCATCTTCTCGAGTAATTTCATAATTCAATTTATTTTGAATAAGTAGTGGCACAATCAAATCATTTACAACAAAATCATCATTTGTAATGAAATATCTGAGCTTGTTTTTACTTGCTATATACTTAAACATTACTTGTTGCCTATCATTTAAAAATGAAAAACCTATAAGAGATATATTTTCATAACCTGATAACCACTCTCTTAATAATGTATTGAACATTTTTTGATGACTGATTTCTTTTGCACTTTCAAGTTCACTTTGATAATTAATATATAGATTTAAAAGTAAATATATCGATTTCACATTTTTATTCTTTATAACATTAAGTTTGACATCTTCTTTTCTTACTTCCGCATACATTAGATTACTAAATAATTCATATATTTCGGAAAGTGAATTTTTAAAAGCCTGCTTTATTTTGTCATCTTTCATCTTTTCAATTGTTTTGTATAGAATATATTTCATTTGACTTTCAGTTAAGCAATCTTTTTCTTTTATTTGTTCATTCAACATATTTTGAATTTGTGTAAAATCATAACTCTCAACTTTATTATTCTTTTGTATCTGATAATTTAAACTTCTAGTTGCAGAAATAAATAAACTTTTTTCACAACCTGTAAGTTTATCTAAATTGATTGAACTTATATCCGAAACTTTGAGAACTTTAACAATTTCCATAATCGTATTATAACATATTAATAATAAAAATGACACCCGTATTTAACCTTCTTAAAATAAAAAGTTGCGGCATTTTGCCGCAATATAATTTTTAGATATAAAAAATTCCTTCTATTAGAATAATATATCTTATTTTTTTGTTTTAATTACAATCTCAAACAAATCATCAAAATCGAACTGTTCATTATCTACAAAAATTTTTCGCTCTACAAAATCTACTTTTACATTACCTTCTTTATAAAAATAATGACCATCTTTGAAATATTTTATTTTGACTATATCGTTTTTACTAATATCAGAAAGCTTTTTGGATAATTCTTCAATTTTTTCTTCTGATAGGTCTCCTTTTTCAATTCTATCGTGTTCATATTCCTTAAGTCTTAATGCGTTTTGAAGTCCTTTTAAGGCGTCAAATGGAGCGAATTGTTTAGCTCTATCTTTTCGACTCATTTTAATTCTCTCCACTTTTATGTCCTCCTATTGATTTATTTCTATCAATTTGTGTTGCCTTCTCATTTAAATCTATCCCTTTCAAAATAGCATTTTTACCAAACCTATCTTGTATACTTAAAACACTATCAATAAGTTTCTTTTCTTTCTTAACCTTTTCGATGTCTGTAAATAAATCATACTGCTCCATACTTTCTGGAACCAAATCAGCAAAATCATATCCAATTCTTCTTATAGGTTTTGCTTTATCTACAATCTTGTCGAATAATTTATCTGCATACTCGCCAATAATTGCATACAAATTTGTAGTTATACTCATTCTTGTAGTTCCTTTTGCAAAGCTCTTATCATCACCATAACCGATAATGAGATGTATTAAATTTGTCGAATAATGTTGTCTTGACATATCATAACAACCATTCTGTATCATCTCTCTCATTACAAGTTTTGCGTCATCAAAATTATAGTTACACGGAAGAATTTGAGAAGAACTTAGCGACTTTGATTTTGATTTATACTCCTTAATATCCGACATTAAACAAGGTTCTCTACCCCAAGCGTGGTCAATAAGAAGCTCCGCATTGATTCCAAACTCATTATATAGCAAATTCTCATCACACTTAGCAATACCTTCCATATCTTCAATTCCATATTTTGCAAGTCTATTGATTGTCCCCGTTGATATTTGCCAAAAGTCTGATAATGGTTTGTGTTTCCAAAGTGTCTTTATATATTTATTTTCATCTAACCACCCTATTCTATCTGTTGAATGCTTTGCTGTAATATCTAGTGCGATTTTAGCTAAATACATATTAGTTCCAATTCCACAACTAGACGGAATCCTAAATTTTTCATATATCTCTGACATTAATTTTTGAGCAAAGTCTTTTGCTTTTGTTTTATATAATTTTAGATAATCTGTCACATCTAAAATACATTCATCTATTGAATAAACGTGAATGTCATTTTTTGATATATAATTAAGATACAACCCATATATGTTAGCAGCATATTCAATATACTTCTTCATTCGTGGTGGTGCAATTATTTTCTCTATATTTTTTGGAATTTCAAACAATCTACACCTGTTCTTAATACCTAATTTTTTTAACGCTGGAGATACTGCTAAACATATAGTTTTATCAGTTCTAGTTTCGTCAGCAACAACAAGGTTTGTAGTCATTGGATCCAAATTTCTTTCTGCGCATTCAACAGACGCAAAAAAGGATTTCATATCAATAACAAAATAAACACGTTGTTTTTCTTTCATTACTTCTCCGTATAAAATATTTTTAGTTATAAGCTTCTCTAAAATTTCTCGATAATTGCCTTTCAAAACTCTCTACTTTATCTATATAGGAACCATCAAACATACTTTTTATTATTTTCTCAAATAATATTTTTGGACACGGTTGAAATTTAGTATAAGTGTTATATACTTCATCAACCATTGAGCTTTTATAGTAATCTTTTAAGTCGGTCATTTGTTGATCATATATACCTCTTAAAAGATAAATTTGGTGTTCCCTGACCAACTCATCACTTTTAGGTATTCCCAATTCTTTATATTTAATATAGCTTTGAATATCATTAAATTCAAAGAATAGTCCTCTCAGCAAAAACATAATAGCATCTTTATCTTTTCCCTCTTCAATTAAAAGATCTGCCATATCAAAATATGTATTTGGATTCAAACCCTTTTCATCTTTTAGTTTCTGTTGGTATATTTGCCATTTTATATCCTCATTTGAAAATGATTTTCTTTTTTCTAGATAATCTTTTAATGACATTGTATTGTCCGGCAAATCATAAAACTCATACTCTAGTTGATGTTCTTTTATATATTTATCAGCGTTTTCATTTGCAATGTATATTTTATCATTTCCAAAATACTGATAAAATTGTTCTTTATTGACAATTGTAGAAAGTTGTTCTATTATCTCATCTTTCTTCCCTTTCACAGCTATGTTTAGAGAATTTGCAAAATCTTTCAACTCTGAAAGTTTATGTGTTGACAAACAATCCTTAATAGATGACTCTGAATAATATCCTTTATCAAATAATTCTCTATGTAATTTTTTTGGATCTTCAACTCCACACGAAGCTAATGCCCAATTTGAATATGTTTCTTGTCTATCTGGAGCTTTTATTGTTCTATATTTATTAAAAAATGTCCTATAGGCAAGTAATTCATTATATTCAGGCTTCTTGAATACTTCTGTTATAGTAAAATCAACATTGAAATTTACATTTTTATTTGTTTGTTCAGTTGCGTTTTCTTTTGGTCTTTCCCCTACAGGCACAATTTTATATATTAAGTTAAAACCTTGATAAACACAATTGTTCTCTATTGAATATACTTTTTTCCCAAAAATTCCCGGTGTTTTAACTATGTTCCCGTCTATTTTGTAAACAGTTTTTCCAAACACACCGGGTTCCTTAATATATCCATCTTTAACAATATATTTAACTTTTCCTAACATTCCAGCTTCTCTTATTATATCATTTTCATAAATATAAACAGTCCTTCCCAATGCACCTGCTTGCTTAATTTCGTATTTCATAATTTCCCCCTAGAATTTTAAATTATGGACTTCTTTCCAATCCGAATTTTCATTGTAAAATTCATCAAAAATTTTTTCAAATTCTTTATCTTCCACAAACGAAAAGTTTTTACTTTCATCAAATTCGAACACACCATCGTCAACATACCTTATTTCCCATTTCTTATGTCTATAATCCTTAATTATTACTCTATATACAGATGAATCTAAGTTCCAATTTGCGTGGTCAAAAACCAGTATTCTTTCAACATCATTTGTTAAAAAAGGTTCTTTCTTTCTCTTCTTTGCTTGAATAATTAAATGATTATAATATTTCAAATCTGCAATTGCACTTAACAAACCCTTTCTATTGTATTCGTCCATAAAAGAGACACCATCAAACATATATCCTACATCACAATACAACTTACCTAGTTTTGACTTATAACCATCTTTTGTGTAATTATATGAATTTGCAACCAAGATACACCAATCAATAAAATATTCAAAGTTTATTTCTTTATTCAATGCTTTATGAAGAACGTCCATTAACAAATCGAAATCATAGTAATCATCTGTTTCATAATTATCTGCTTGAAATATATCACATATTTCCTTGTCTGTTAACTTTAATCTTAATCCTTTCCATACTTGTTCTTTAGTTATCATCTTTGATTCCTCCTTGTTAATAATTTCCTTTTACATTATAACATAAGAAATTTAAATATAGATAGAATTTCGCTAAAATTATTCATTTTATAAGTTTGAAAGGACTATTTTTCCTTTTCGATAACAAAAAAAATACACTTACCTAATGATAAGTGTTTTGAATTTCTTAATTCTATTGTTTATTAAATAGGAAAGACACCAGTTTTTCCTCCGATGTTATAGCCTTCCACAAAGGTGTAATCGCCCGTCTTGTTGGTCGTAAGTTTTAAAAATGAGTTTATTATTTCACTTGTCTTTTTGGAAACCAACCTTTTTTCCTGCACTATCGGAGTGTATGTGGTGTTGCCATAGACATCGACTGCGGAAGTGACTATACTCGGAGTGTGATAAACACCGCCGTTGACTATGCCACAGACGATAGATAAAAGTTGAATTGGCGTGACTGCTATTGCATGACCAAAGCCCATGCGCGCCAAATCCACCGTCTTGACATTTTCCTTTTTCATCAGTATTCCTGCACTCTCGCCAGAAATTGTGATACCTGTCTTTTGACCTAATCCGAACTTTTCTGCATAGGAATAAAATCTATCTGTGCCAAGTCGCAAAGCCAAATCCATAAAGCAACAGTTACAAGAATTGGAAAAAGCTTCCGCAAGCGTTTGATTGCCATGTCCAGTCGTTTTCCAACATTTAATACGCTGACCGTCTATTATTCGATAGCCAGGGCAATAAAATGTGTCATCAAGACTTGTCAACCCCTCTTCTAGTGCCATTGCCACAGTTAAAATCTTGAATGTAGAACCTGGCTCATAGGTGTCGGTAACCGCTGACATTCTCGACATGGAGAATAGCGATGCGAGTTCCTCGCGAGGAACTTCATTTAAATCAAAGCTTGGTTTAGTGCTTATTGAAAGTATTTCCCCTGTCTTTGGCTTCATGACTATACCCGTCACCGACTTTGCTTTCTGCTCTTCATACGCCTTTTCCAGCACCTCTTCTAAAATTATTTGAATTTTGCTATCGACAGTCAGCGTCATATCATCGCCAGCAACTCCTGATACATAGTATCTTAAATTTCCACCAATCTCCTTACCTAAGAGGTCACTCTGAACATAGCTATAACCATCCTCACCTTTTAGATAGGTATTAAAGTAAGCTTCCACACCGCTTTGCCCATCATTATCAAGACTGGTAAAGCCAAGTAGTTGCGTCATCAAATCGCCATAGACATAATAGCGTCCGACATTTTCAGCAAGATAGACACCACTTAATGACTTTGCGTATATTTCTTCTGCTATATCTCCGTCCACCTGCATCTTCAACAAGCTTTCGCTGATATTTTTGTTCTTGACCTTGTTGAGAGTATTTTCGTAATCTATGTCTAATATATCCGCTAGCGTCCTTGCCGTTTCCTCTGCATTCGTAACTTCACGCCCGCGCACATAGACATTGTAAGTTGTGTAAGAAACAGCCAGCGTATCACCTGTCGTATCGTAGATGTTGCCTCGTGGAGCTACAAGCGCCAAATCGCGTGTCCACTGATCAAGCGCGCGCGTCTGCATATCTTTGCCATTTATTATCTGCACAATAAAAAGCCTTACACCTAATGCGCATGCAAGGAGAATTAAAACTAATCCAACTGTTACTATTCTCTTTTGCATGGAAAATAAGGTATAAGGCTTTCGCAATTTTAACCTCCAAACAGCCCAGTTATGAAATTGACTAGATTGTCGAACCAATTTGTGCTTTCGCCTATGGAGGATATTTCATTTATTTCCTCAGGATATGTTTCGATAAATTCAAATCCCTTGTTGGTTGCATTTAAGTTGTTAATCTTATTTAAATAATCTATAAGATTTAAGTTGTAACTATCTTCTAGTTGCATATAATGAGAGTTCATATTGTCACCTACAACCGCACCAGCTACACAACCTATCGAGCAAACTGCAAGCGCACAAGCAAGGAGTACTGTTTTAAATTTCTTCTTTTTCTTAACCGCTCCTTTCTTTTTCGGCATCAAGTCATAATTAGGCTTTTCTATGATAAGGGTGGTCTTTTTTGCCTTCTTTTCTTCCTGTACCTTTGGCACATCAACCTCT
>ERZ1643251.404-NODE-404-length-65494-cov-52.867587_pt1 | contig 65494 bp, 98 predicted proteins | sample MGYA00579261_ERZ1643251 | MGnify/ENA primary metagenome ERZ1643251 (study PRJEB29033, sample SAMEA4952267) | chicken gut metagenome | biome: Broiler Chicken; feature: Gastrointestinal Tract; material: Caecum | place: Ireland | collected 2018 | study: Broiler...
TCATTTTAAATCCCTTCCTTTCATAATATAGGGGTAGATATTCTACCCACCCCCCCTCTCTATTTGATTTTACTTTTTAATTGACTTGCTACTTTTGCAATGTTTTTGTATTGTGATTGCTCTTGTTCATTTAGCATTTTTTCGTACTCTTTTATACCTTTTGTACTTGGTACGATTTCGATTGTATATTCTTCTTTTGTTTCTGTTATCTTCTTAAAGCCTTTTGATTTTATGAATTCGTCAATTTGTCTTTGCTCTTCTTCTGGATAATATGACTTTGTGTAATTTTTCTTTTGAATTGTGCCATAATCTGCGAATTTTACTGTATAGTCGTTATCTCTTATGGCTTGTTTTGTTTTTTCTGTCATTATTCGTTTTTCTGCCTTTTTTCCTAATGTAGCAAATACCAATAATCTCATATCTAGTAACATATTATTCACCCCTTTCCATTTCCTTTTTATTCATTTTGCTAAATCCATACTGTTGCAAAAATTCGTTTATGTGTCTACTCGTTGTCATTGAATACCAACCATATACTATTGCTTGCTTTTTTCCTGTATCTGTTACTGTTGCGTCTTTTATTTCTGCCACTATTGTTTCATAACTCATTAAGAATATACTACCTTTATCATTTCTATATATGTTAGCTTTATGATAAAAACTTTTAGCACTGTCAAATTGTGGTTTTAATTCGTACATAAATTCCATATTATTCATATTTTACCCCTTTCCTATGGTAATAGTTTGAATTAGCCTATATAGGCTACTGTTACCTCGATAGTGTTTAGCCCACAATACTGTTACATATTACTTTCAGCAATGCAACTATACTGTAATACGTCTAATGTGTATTACTACATAACTACTTTAATATAAAATATATAATATTTTATATTATTCCATTATAATCATTATACTATAATTTTAGTTAAAAGTCAAGTGTTTATCAATAGGACTGTAACAAAGTATATAGCCTTCAAATGCAGTCATAGTATATCTTTTAGAGTACAAGCATGTAATGGCGACTCAAAAAACATATATCTGAAACATTTAGACAACATCACGGTTGTCTAAGATTAAAATAAAAAAAGACAATAAAGTTGTACTCCACTTGCATTAAAAAATAAAATATTTTATAATAAAAAATATAAAAGTGAACGGAGGTAAAATTTTTTATGATAAAACTTACTAAAAATATAAAAGATGAGTTTGATAACGGAAAAATTCAAGATTTATTTTCAGAAGTTGACGCTGTTTTGCAAAAAAGACAAACAATTCAAGAACGTTACCTTCGTGGTATAACGTCAACAAATCCTAGCACAGGAGATAAAGTGCAGGTGTTTTTTGAAAAATTTATAACTGATTTAGCAGCAGGCTATCTCAGTGGAGAAATTACATATAATGCAGAAATAATAGATGAAAATGAAGAACCAGCGTATCGCCTTCTACATCCGTCACACACTCAACCCTTAGACCCGAATACAGCCTCTCAAATGAAGTATCTTATTACTGCAATCTCGTCAAAAAATGATGACCCAACTGTTTTGAAACAATTATTTCATGATGCTGTTCTATTTGGAGCTTGTTATGAGCGTGAACTAGATTTAATGAATACACAAGCTGCTATCGCAACAGAAGAAATAGACACTATTTCTGCGTCTCAAAATGACCCAAATTACACATATTATCCCTTATCTGCTTTAAATACAGTAGCTCTTTTTCCAACGGATATTTCCGATGCACAGCAACAAAATGCAGTTGCCTTAATTACTGTGTACACTTTAGACGCACGTAATTCCGAGGATAACCAAGAACATACTTTATATTATTGTATTGAATGTAACCCATATACAAATTTTTATGGCACATCCATTTATGATAAGACTACAAATCAAGACGCCACCTCACAATATAAGACTACAATTACTTTAAAAGAAGAAAAACCTACGACTCATAACATACCGACTTTTTCTGTATTTGAACCAGACCCACAAGTAAGTATCATCGACCCAATAATTTCATTAGTTAGTGCTTATGAAGAAATAATGAATAACTTGAATAATCTATATCATTATAATGACGCGGATGCGAAACTTAAAATCTCTGGATACCGTCCTGAAAACCCACTAACAATACCTAATCCAGACTTTGACCCTACTGCCCCTATTTCTTCAAGCAATCCAGAGAAAATATTAAACCCAGCACGTGAGTTAGAAGACCAATATCTTATGAATTCAAAGACATTTTTCGTGCAAGAAGGTGGGGACGTGGATTGGATACTAAAAGCTATTAATGCCGCAGATGCTACAACATATTTGAAATATTACGTGGACTCTATTTTTCAAATTTCGGGTATACCAAATACGAATGATTCCGCCTTTAACTCAGGAGACCTTAATGCTTCTGCGATAGACCGTAAATTTTATACCATGGCGTTAATGTTAGATGACGTAAGACAAGGAGTAACAACCCTTATCAAGCATAGATGGGGTAACTTTTTCTCTCGTATTAACCTTATCTCACCAACGAAATATAATATAGATGACTTGAACATTTCTATTGGTACAAATCTACCATCAATGACAGACGAAACAATAAATCAACAATTGGCATTAAACGGCATACTATCACAAAAAACTCTATTATCAAATCTTGGCTATGACTACGCTACAGAGAAGAAAAATAAAGAGGAAGAAGCGCTACTATTACCACAAGCTACAGCTACTAACACTGACGCTAACACAACTACAGCTACAACTACAACCACTAATGCAGATAATACCAATACACCATCAAATAAAACGTCTACCGTCTCAACCACTTCGTCACAGACTAATAACCAAATAGAGATGAAAACTCAAAATAAAAATCAAACAGTAAAAGATAAAACTAAAAATATTAAAAAAACCCAGTCAAGAGAGGGTAGACCTAATAAATAAAATCTAATCGTCATTAATTTTTGATACCGGCACGTATGCCGGTGTCGAAAAATAAATATAAAAATTTAAAAATTTAATAGGAGGATGAAAACATGAACGAAGAAGAATTAAATCAACAAAATCAAAACCAAGACGACAACAGTCAACCAACAGGGACTATCAACACACCAACACCTAGTGAGACACAAAACTTAGATGTATTACTTCAAGACCCTAAACTTCAAGCAGAGTTCGATAAAAAATTAGATAAAGCTATAGCTAAAGCACTAAGAACAAAAGAAGAAGAACACCAAAAGCAAACAGCTGCGCTAAAAGCTAGCATAACAGAAGAAAAAGAAAAGATGCGTGAGAACATACTAGAAGAAATTGAACAAAAAAAGAAAGAAGCCGAGGAAATGGCTAAAATGTCAGTAGAAGAAAGATATAAAAAACAAATAGATAACCAAGAATTGAAAATAGCAGAGTACGAAAAAGAGTTATCTCTAATCAGAAGAAGGGATAAAATCGCTGCTACTGTTAAAGATAAAGGTTACGACCCACGTCTATTATCACTTCTTCGTGCAGAAGACGTATCTTCTGATGAAGAAATCGAGGATTACGTAGATAACAGGAATAAAATATTCCTTGAAGCTACAAATGCTAGGGTACAAACACTATTAAAAGACCATCCAGACGTATTATTAGGTGACCAAAAGAAGAAAAAAACTGAACCAGAGTTTAGTTTTAACTTTACAAGTAAAAAGCCAAATAAATAGGAGGGCAAAAAACATGCCAAATATAAATATAAAGTGCCAAGATTGTGGTGAGACGTTTTTCTTTACGGAAAAAGACCAAAAATTCTATCAAGAAAAAGGATTCCCACTACCAAAAAGATGTTATTCTTGCAGACAAGCTAAGAAAAATAAGTATTTAAATAATAAAAAGGAGGAGAAATAATGGCTACTAGAAAAAAATCAGTAAAATCTAAAAATTCAGAAGAAATCGTTGCTAAAATAGACACACCAGCAGAAGAAACAGCTACAGAAATAGCAACAGATAACATTACTTTAGAAACAAAACCAAAAAAACAAGAAACTACAACAAATCTTGAAGAAAAACCTAAAAAAATTCAAAAAACAAAGGAGAAAACACTAAAATACCCAATCGGTAGTATCGTGTACGTATCAAAAGACGCTCAAGCAGACTTGAATGGATTTAAATTATTCCCACAATATAAAAAATATACATACACTGTAGAGGCTTACGATGAGATTACAGGCGTTTATTCTTTAAGGAGACTAAATTTATCATTGAGACTAAAAGAAGCCGATATAGTGGCTCCTGGTGAGCGTGCGCATGACCCATTAAATAGAAGACAATTTTAATAAATTAAAATGGAGGTAAAAATAATGAATGATTTTATTAGTATTGAAATTTTAGGTACAATCGCTGGTTGTAGTGCTATAATTACATTACTTACTCAAGTTTTTAAGAAATTTTTACCAGAAAAATTCGACACAAAGTGGCTTGCACTAATATTTTCAGTAATAATCGGAGGATTAAGAATTATTTACGTAGGACAGTACGATTTTGCTGGAATTGTGTCTGGTGTAATTAACATATTTGTGCTATTAGGCGTATCTATTGGTATATATGAAGTAGGTACTTCTGTAGTAAATAAAATAACAGGAGGGTCTAAATAATGTTAAGTAATAAAAAGAAAAATGAAGAAATCAAGCAAGGAAATGCAGAACTTCAAAGAAATTTTGAATCCGAAGAAAAGGAGGAAAAAGAAAATGGCTGAGACAGAAATCTGGAAAGATGTGTCTGGGTATGAAGGTAGATATATAGTTAGTACACTTGGTCATATAAAAAATGTAAAACGAAATAAGTTACTTAAACCTACTATAGATTCTAAAGGATATTCAAATGTAAAACTATATATGAATAATATTCAATCAAAGACACATAAAGTACACAGATTAGTTGCGTCAGCTTTTTTATCTAATCCAGACAATAAACCACAAATAAACCATAAAGATGAAAACAGAACTAATAATCGTGTAGATAACTTAGAGTGGTGTACTAATAAATATAATTGTAATTATGGTAATCATTCTAAACACTTGTCTAAACCTATATTACAGTTCGATAAAAATGGTAATTATATTCGTAAATGGAACGGAGCGTCAGAAGCAGGAAGAACGTTAAATATTTGCATACAAAGCATACAAAAATGTTGTAAATCAAAACGTTTCAGTGCTGGTGGTTATGTTTGGAAATACGAAAAAGGAGGAATTTAAAATGGGTATAAAACGTGGTATTGATATATCAGCTCATCAAGGTGATATTGACCTATCAGCACTAAAAAGTCAAATAGATTTTGTAATTATTCGTGTAGGATATGGTACAAAAGGTACTATAGACGCTAAATTTACAAGAAATGCGGATTTATGTCGCTCATCAGGAATTCCAGTAGGATTTTATTGGTATTCATATGCTTTAGATGTAGCTGGAGCTGCAAAAGAAGCTCAAGCTATGATAAATGCTATTAATCCATATAAAGATATAGTAAAATTTGGTGTATGGTTTGATATGGAAGACGCAGATGGATATAAATCTAAAAATGGTATGCCTTCAAACCAAACATTAAGACAAATGTGTGCTACTTTCTGTGAAGCTACAGAGAATGCGGGATTTTATTCAGGAATATATGCTTCAGAGAGTTGGTTTAATAATCAATTAAATGGCTGTGAAATAAAACCTTATGATAAATGGGTAGCTCAATGGCCTACATCAGGAGGTAAACAAACTGGATTATCTACATCTGCTTCAAAAAGAAATGACGTTCACTTATGGCAATTTACTTCACAAGGTAGATTTTCTGGATATAACGGAAATCTTGACACAAACTATGCGTATTTAGATGAATTTCCAAATCCAAGCAGTTCAACAGAGCCTGTTACACCAACTCCTGAACCTACTCCATCACCAGCTCCAACTCAAAAATTTAATATTGGGGATAGAGTTGTAATAAATGGAAATCTATATACAAGCTCAAACGCTAAATCACCAGCAGGCAGTGTATCTAACAAAACAACTAATATTACAAGATATGCTCAAGGAGCAGCACACCCATATAATACAACAGGAGACTTAGGTTGGATGAATGAAAGCGACATAAGATTAGTAGGAGCAGAAACAACTACTCCAAGTATTATAAAAGGTTGCAAAGTTAAATTTACTGGTACTAAATCATATTCAGGTATAAATTTAGCTAGTTGGACTAAAAATAGTATATTTGACGTAATTGAAGTATCTGGTGATAGAATTGTAATAGGTAAAGGTACAGCAGTTACCGCAGCTGTTAACATTAAAGACTGTGTGAGAGTATAAAATAAGGCGGGGCAATCCCGTCTTTTTATTTAATTATTTAATTAATAGGAGGATTAATACGATGGCTAAATTTAAAATGAAACCGATGATTGTAGAAGCAATTACTTTTGACGAGCTTGTTCAATTTGGTTTGAAACATACAAAAAATATTTATAATAATATGCCTTGGTCTTTTGAATACGAAGGTATTCCTATAACTCACGAAACTGACGATTGTTACATTATAGGAGGCACTGATAGATTTACTAAAAATCATTTATTAGTAATAAGAGATAATGATATTTCAATTGTAGAAAAAGACGCATTTGAGCTTATTAGTGAGCCTACGGAGGAATAATATTATGAGATTAAAATGGCAATGGTTTTTAGGAGGTAAAGTGATGTTTTGGGTTTTAATTATATTATTTATAGTGGCTATCTTTGGATTTATAACACTTTATATAATAGACCCAGCATCTATGAGATATTTGAAAGTTCAAAGTTTAGATTCAACTTCTATAAAAACTATTTCTGAGAAATATGTAAATGACTTAAATATACAAGTAGATAGAAAAATTATATATAGATTTGTAGAATATAAATGTTGCGAGTATGACGACGAAGGTATCGAAATGATAATACTAGGTACATTTCATATATGGAATGATACTTATTATATAGATATTTCTAAAGATATTTATAATACAGACGAATTAGAAGAAGTGGTCATTCATGAAACACGTCATATGTTAGTTGAGTATTTAAAAGAACAAGATATTATTGATTTGACTAAATATACAGAAGAAATAGCACAAAATAATAACATTCATTATAATCGATTATTTAATTGTGGTATATATTTATTGAAAAAGGAGAATGAAAATGGTTAAATTTGAAAAAGTGAAAAGAATTAAAGAAGATATAAAACTTCCAGAGCGTTCAACATTAAATAGTGCTGGGTATGACTTCTTCGCATTAGAAGATATAATATTTAATCCAAATACAATTACTAGAGTGTTTACTGGAGTTAAATGTGAATTAATGCCTAATCAAGTGTTAATATTAGCTAATCGTTCATCTAATCCAAGTAAAAAAGGGTTAATATTATTAAATGGTATTGGTGTAGTAGATGCTGATTACTACGGAAATCCTGATAATGACGGAGAGATAGCATTTGAATTTTATAATATGTTAGATGAAATAGTAGAAATCAAAAAAGGTGAAAAACTTGGTCAAGGTCTTATTTTGAAATTTGATAAAACAGAAGATGATTTTGTTTCAGACCCTTATAAAACAAGAGCTGGAGGCTTTGGTAGTACAGGAAAATAAATACTTGTACTCCATTTGAAAAAAATTAAAAAATACATTATACTGTTATTAGAGGTAAAATCACAATTGACTAATTTATGAAATAGCAATTCAATTGTGTCAAATTGGATAGCGGTATAAAAATTTAGTCAGATTGTGTTTAGCAATCTGATTTTTGTATGTAAAAGGAGGAAACAATATGCTTACAACAGACATAACAGTAGAAAATATAGTAGAAAAAACGAAACGTATGTTAGGAAAAAATTATAGGGGTGACAAAGAGGTTGTACCTGTTTATTCAACGTTTTCTCCTATTGAAGGACATACAGATTCATTTTTAACTATATCTAATGGTGGTTTTACAAATGATGAAATAACTTTAATTCAAGAAAAAGTGAATAATTACGCGTGGTGGATAGCTAACAAAGGATTTTTAGTAAATAGTGCAAGGCAAGAAATTCCAGCATTATTTATATTTGGTTCAGAAGTTGGAAGTGTTACACCAAACGTATTAAATTTTAATGGATTAACGAAGAATAATTTCTATCTACCAATAAACAGAACAGATATGACAGGTGATGTAGATAATTCATCAAACCACGTATATGTTCAGTTTATGCTAGATGGAGAATTAATAAAATACGAAACAGATATAACTGGTACTAATCACGGAACAATTGAAATAGACGAGGTTAACTATGAGTTTTATCCAGGACGTCTATATCCAGAGGATAGAGTTATTATAGAAAATAATATAACATATCCTATTTATTTAATTTCTAATTTAGAGTATTATTATATACCAACTGTTGGAGAAGAAGGAGAAGCTCTAAATGGAGCTCACGACTTTGAACCAACAGAAAGAAATAATTTAGAAATTTTAGAAGATGTGTGTGATATGGTTATCCACGAAGCAGCTCAATGGACAAATAGACTAATTAATTCTAGATTTTTAAATGATTGTTGGCCAGTGATAGTAAAATGCTCTTGTATGGCATATTTGAACAGAGGAGCAGAAGGATTAGCTTCACAATCTGAATTAGGACAGCAAAATGTATATAATGATTGGGTGACACTTATGCACCAACAAATAACAAATAGAAGATATTTATTGTAAAGGAGGTAACTATGGACCAAGCATATGAATTGAGTAAAGCACTACCAAATAAATGGTTAAATCCAGACGGTAGTATAACAGACGGTCAAGGAAATATTATTTCACCAGCGACAGAAGCTATGGCAAGTGTATATAAAGTATCTAAATCTATAGTTAATAAATTTATAGACGTAGACGGTGAAACAAAGACGTATGAACAGATTTCATTAAATATTTTTGTACCAGTAGATAAACTACCTGAAACAGGAGAGAATAATAAAATATATTTAGTACCAGCAGATAATGGTACATTTGATGAATATTATTGGATAAATGGTAAATGGGAGGTATTAGGTAATGTAGCTTTAGATTTATCTGATTATCCTACATTTGACCAAATGAATAGCGCTATAGATGAAGCAATAGGAAATACATTAAGAAAGGAGTATTAATATGGCAGATATAAGTAATTTAAGTAATTATTTAAAAGACGTTGCAGACGCAATTAGAGAGAAAAAAGGTACAGAAGACCAAATACCTGCTGCTAATTTTGACAGTGAGATTTTAACAATACCAGCACAAGGTTCATATCAGGAAAAAGAGATAACCCTAATAGAAAATGGCAATTTCAATTTACTTCCAGATACTGGTTATGATGCTATGGACAGAGTTGCGATTAGTGTAAACGTACCTAGTGAAAGTAATATTGAACCAATCTATAGTTCTTTGGGATATATAACTCCTGCGAGTTTAAAATTAAATGGAAAGGTATGTAATGGCTATGCACGTAGTTTTTATCCATATACGATTGTTACTTTTCAAAATACAGAAGGCTATTTTTTATTAGATTTTTCTGGTGAAGATTATGAATTACGTGCATTTTCATCTGAACCTACTCCGGGAATAGCGGGCACAGTCATAGGTGTATATAATAATTGCATATATGTGTGGACCAAGACAACCATTTATGTTTATGATATTATGACTACAGAATTAGTTAAAAGTATAAGTATACCCTCATCCAGTCAAGGCTCTTGGGGATTTGGTATGAGTAATTTCAGTTTTGTTGGTAATCCAGCAGTTTCTTCACAAGCAGTTAATCAACTTAACCCGATGGACGATAGCTTTACGACGATGTTTTCAGTAAATATTACGCAGTCTGTATTTCACAAGGGTTATTATGCTAGTTTTGCAAATAATGAACTAGGTATTCTTAATCGTAACGCAGCCGACAGGTCTGGTAATAGCTATGCTACGATAATTTTTGATTATAAAGCGAAAAAATATTATACACTTAATAAAGCATATTTTCAGGGTATTTCTGAAGATTTATCTCTATGTTTTGTCAACGGTAATGTTTATCAATGTTCTGTTTCTGGTTCTAATATCGTTGTGGGAAGTTTAGTAAAATCAGAGGTTATTACAAAAAATGTGTTTATTTATAATGTAAAAGACGACATCTATGTTGTAAGCAGTAGTAGTAATTTGTCTGGAAGTAGAAGTCCAAGCTACATTTATCAATTTGACAAAACAACCTGTACATTTTCGTTATTGCAAACAGTTGAAAATTCAGTTGACAATATTTTATGTACGACAAATGGACCAATTATTGGATATAACGTAAATGGTATTCTTTTTTATTTACCTACGGACACAGATGCAGTAAATAGCGGAAATGTTTTAACCGGACAAACTGTTTATACTGCTGTACATCAAATGATAACTGGTACTATGCCAAACAACGGGGAATTAAGTTATACATCATCTACAGAAGAACAGACTATTCCAGCAGGATATACAAGTGGAGGAACTATTGCTCCAGCACCAATAACAGATACAGAATACGATGAGTGTTTAGAATTATCACAACAAATATTAGGAGAGGATGTTTCATTATAATGAAAAGAAAGGAATGTATGCTATATGTTAAAAAGATTTAAAGGGTTAAATAAAATAGATAAAGCATTGATAATAATTACAGTTATCATTATGGTCCTTTTAGCAGGAAATATGGTTATAAGTATAAAACATATCAGCCAATTTAATTCTATAAGAAACTCTGGTAATGATAGATGGTTTCAAGTTGAAGAAAGAATTATTATGTATGAACATAAAGTTGACCAATTAGAAGAACAAATCAAAAATTTAAAATAAAGGAGGAGCCACAGGTGGACTGGGCAGAATTAGTAAAGTTTTATGTTGAAATAGGTATTCTGGGTCTATGTGGAGTTCTTACTGTTATGATAGCTTATCTTGGCTTCAAGAGGTCTAGAGAAGATAATAAAGATAAAGATAAACGATTAGAAAAAAATCAAGATAAATCAGATGATAGGTTTGATACTATGTTAAAATTAATACAAGAACAAAATAAGGCTTTTCAAGAACAGCAATTAAAAAATAATGAGTTATTAATAAATAACATAGTACAAGGAGTTACAAGCCATGTTCCTTCCTCAGAAGAAAATGTCAAGCTAACTAGAATAACAGAAGAAATAGATAAAACATTACAACAAATTCTAATTTTCACAAATGCCGATAGAGTAGATTTAGTACAATATCATAATGGTGGAAAAGGAGTTAATAGACAAAGTTTTTTAAAAATGTCTATGACTAATGAACAAGTAAAAGTTGGAGTAAAACCATTTATGTCAGAGTTTAAAGACCAATTCAGAAGTGTAATAGCTTATATTATAAGGACTTTAAATGAGACAGGATATTGTTATATAAATGACGCTGAAGAAATGAAAACAGTAGACGCTGGTACATATGAATTTTTATTGAATAGAGGTATTGAATCAAAATATTGTATGGCCATTCGTAGTAATGACGGGACAGTAATAGGATTTGTATGTGTTGAATATATCGAAAAAGAAAATGCAAGACCAGATTTAGTAGATAAGGTATTTAAAGAAAAACAAAAAGTGTTAGAAACACTATTAAATTTATAAAAGAAAGGAGAAACTTATGTCAGAATTAAAGACTAATTTACAAAATATTTTACAAGAGAAACAAGATAAAATTATTCCTGAGAATATCAAGAAAGATATACAAATATTTGATGTAACTGGTACATATGAAGGTAGTGGTGGAACTGACACATCAGATGCTAATGCTACCGCAAATGATATTGTTCAAGACAAAACTGCGTATGTTAATGGAGAAAAGATTATTGGTACATTACCGTTACGAGATACTTATGTGAACATTTCTGCGAGTCCAACTATTGGAAAAGTTGTTTTGGAAGATTCTATTAGTCTAACAAATGGGACAGTATTTAATTTGAATGTATTACCAGATTTCACTGGTAAAAATGTTTTAATTAGATATTACAAATCACTTAATGTAGACGATGAGGTACAAATTGGAATAATACCGTTTGATGATAGATTTATAGCTAATTATAGTTCTAATGGAGATTATAGAATTGCTACAAAAAATAAGTCTATGATAGATATATACACATTTAGAGGTGATGACTTATCTAAAATAACAGATAGTTCTGTATTCACTAAGACCTCTGCCGACTCAATGGATGCATTTGGTACACCTGCGGCTGGTACATTTAGTTTATTTGATGTACATATAAACTCTGAAGACGGTAGTATTTTATATACAAAATACGGAGATTCATCTGAACAGTTATTTATTTCTTCAAATGTGGATACTAAATTTACAATGGATACCAATAGTAATGTTGTGTTATCTTCAAATAATACTGATGTGGCTGACGCTATTGGTCTTACTGCTGATAAAATAAAAGCAGGAGAAACTATTTTAGGCATTACCGGTACATATACTGGAGAAAATGATGTAAGTTTATAAAAAATAATCGACATTTTGATATTTCTGCTGTATAATATTTACAGAAAGGAAATATCAAAATGTTAGAACTATTATTAGGACAAATTCCAGAAGCAATTTATTTTGCTCTGTTTATGATATTTACAAAAGAATTAAAAACAAAAAGAATTTTATATATAGTACTTATGGTACTAGAATACGTATTATTGAAATTCTTTATTGAATATAACATTTGGTTTCAAGTAGCTTATACAATTATTCAATTTTTAATATTGAAATTATTATATAAAGAAAAAGCTCAAATAACAGATATATTTACATTTACTATAGCTAGTGCTGTATTAATATTAATAAGTTTTATATCTTATTCTGTTGTTTGGTTTACTTTAAATAATTATTATATAGCTGTTATACTTTGTAGAGTTTTACTATTTGTATTTTTAATTATGTTCTATAAAAAATTATATAAAATTCAAAAATTATATAAAATATTATGGAATAGGAATGATAAAAAGAAAACTAAAATGAAATCAACAACATTTAGAGCAGTTAATTTAGTGATTTTTAATATCATGTTTTATATTATAAATTTAGGTATGATATTTACTTTATTTATAGGAAGGGGTGTATAATATGGGAAGTTGGGATAGTTGGTTCTGGTTTTATGATTCAGAAGACGGTGAATAAGAAGATTGAGTAATAGGAAGATGAAAATATGAATAAGTTGAAAAAATTATTACCCACACTAATTTTCAATATAGTAGAAACATTAATCATATTTATGTGTGGGTTAGCTTTAAATTTAGAAATGAAGTATATAATTATGATAATGTTAACCTTTATGATTAGTAGAGGTTGTTTTGGAAAAGCTCTACATTTTAAAACGTGGTATCGTTGTTTAGTGTGGAGTTTATTAATATTATTAAGTTTATTCGTATTATTAAAAGTAGATTTAGTTATTTCAATAATGTTTGCGATTTTTAGTGCGTTTATTATGACAGGGAAGTCTAATATATGTGATATGTATTTATGGACTGGACGTATAAGTAAATATGACGCATTAAAAAATTTTGTAGCAATAAGTCCAAATCATCCTATATTATTAGAACACGAAGAATATTGGAGAAAAAATTATCCAATGAGATATGAAATTTTTCAATTATATTTTAGAGAAAATCAAACCTATGAATATATTGCGAAGCTCAAAGGTTTTGAAGATAATACAATTACAAAACGTGAATGTGCTACAATTTATTCTGTTTTAGAGCGCCCGTTAGGGCTGCCACCTGTAGAAAGATAAGACATTTTAAATGTCTTATTTTTTATGTTCTAGGAACCCTGACAATAATTCTCTCTTTTGGTTTATTATTAAATAAAAAGGAGAGATGAATAATGTTTAATTCGTATAATCAAAATCCATATTTTAACCCATATTTTAACCAACAACCTCAACAAACTGCTGTACCTAATATGAATGTAAGATTTAATAGTTTACAAGGAAAATCAATAGATAATTTAGAAGTTGTAAAAGCTATGGATATACCGTTAGATGGTAGTATTAGTTATTTTCCACTTGTAGATGGAAGTGCAATAGTAACAAAACAACTTCAACAAGATGGTACAAGTAAAATAACTATTTATAAACCAATAGAAGCGGAAGAATCTGTAACAACTAAATATGCTACTATTGAAGATATTGAAACTCAAATAAAAAATATTAAAATACCTGACATGAAACCTTTACAAGATGAAATTAAAACATTGAAAAAACAAATTAGAATTTTGTTAGATAAGGAGGATTAATATTATGAATCCAATACAAATGTTACAAGGTTTTTTAGCAAAAGGACTTTCTCCACAAAAAATAACTGAACAAATGGTAGGAAATAATAATCCTATGATGGCTAATTTGATAAAAATGGCTAATGCTGGAGATACTGAAGGAGTAGAAAAGATAGCTAGAAATATGTTCAAAGAAAAAGGTAGAGATTTTGATAAAGAGTTTTCTGAATTTAGAAGTAAGTTTAAATAGGTTATTATAATAACAAATATAACAAAAAATTAAAAGAAGGAGGGAAATACTATGAGTTATGGTGAAGGTTTATCTGCATCAGACGTAGCTTTATTATCTAACCCAAATCGTAATGGTTACGACGGTTGGGGAAATGAAGGAGGCGCTTGGTGGATAATTATTTTCTTAATCTTTGCTCTTGGTGGTTTCAGAGGTAACGGTTTCGGATGGGGAAACCAAGGTGGAGGAGCTGCTGATAATTATGTATTAGCTAGTGATTTCGCTACATTACAAAGACAGCTTGATAGTGGTTTTGACAGAAATGGTCAAGCTATTAATCAAGTAAATAATGGACTTTGCGATGGTTTCTACGCTATGAATACTAGTATGTTAAATGGTTTCAGTGGTATTCAAAATACACTTTGTCAAGGATTTGCTGGTGTAAATAATGCTATTACACAAAATGGTTATGAAACAAGATTAGGTGTTCAAAATCTTAGCTCACAATTAGCAAACTGTTGCTGTGATATAAGACAACAAATTTCTGATTGTTGCTGCACAACTCAAAGAGGTATTGATGGTGTAAATTACAATATGGCTATGAATACAAATAGCATTCAACAAACATTATGTAATAACACAAGAGATATAATCGAAAGCAATAATGCTAATTATAGAGCATTACATGACGAAATAGTTGCTAATAGAATTGAAGATAAAAATGCTCAAATTCAAGCACAACAAAATGAAATTAATTCATTAAGATTAGCTGCTAGTCAAGAAAGACAAAATAGTTATTTAATTGACCAATTAAAACCTTGTCCAATTCCTGCATATATTACTTGTAACCCATATCAATCATATGGATTCACATATCCAAATAATTGTTGTGGATGTAATACTGGATGTTAATTGAATACAAAAAGCATAAATCTATTTAGATAACCTTATTAAAGGACTTGCGAAATAAAACAGAGGGTAGGCAAGTTCTATCCTCTAATTTTTGAAGAAAGGAAGTAATATTATGATACAGTCATTTATAAATACAACTACTCCATTAGCAAGTAACACATCATCTGTAGTTTTTCAAAAAGATTGCATAAGAACTAATAGTTGTTGTGGTTATAGAAGTTGGTTATGCCACAACGAGGGTTCTTCTAATTATGATATTGTTAGTGGTGGTATATATAAAATTAATTTTAATGCTACTGTTTCTAGTGCTGCTACTGGTGTTGTTGCATTCGCTTTATTTAATAATGGTGAACAAATACCGGGCACCTTAATGGTTGAAACAATTGACGCAGCAGGAGACTATGCAAATATCGGAATAAATAAAGAAGTTAGAGTATGTTGTAATGGAAACGCTACTATATCAGTAAGAGCTGTACCAACTATACCTACTGCAACAGCTCCAACCACTCCAATAACTACACAAACTCCAATTATAGGAAATGCTAATTTAGTAATTGACAGAAGATGTTAGGAGGGATGATGTTATGACAGAAAAAGAAACAGTTGAAGAACAAGAAAATACATTAGAGTGTATAAAAGACCTTGTCGAAACTGAATTAAAAAATATATTAACTATTCGGTATTCAAGATGATAATATTGATAATCTTGGGAAGTTAGTAGATATTCATAAAGATATTGAAAACGAAAAATACTGGAAAGAAAAAGAGGAGGTATATAAAATGAATTATAATTATGGTAATTATTATGGACCAGACGACGATATGGAACGTTATGGTCGTAGAGGTGTACCTGGTACAGGTAGAGGTCGTGGAAGATATAGAGGACCAGAAGAAAAAATGCACGAAATGATGGAGCATTATGGTAATTATTCAGCAGCGTCTGAAGCAGCTAACAGAGGTAATTACGGAGCTGAACAGGATAGTATGCAAGCATTGAAATATATGTTAGATTCTGTTTATCAATTTATGGAAATGTTAGAGAGAGACGCTGGTTCTCAAGAAGAAGCTCAAATGATTAAAAAATATGCTAGAAAAATTGGAGAAATGTAATGTATAAGTATTATAATGCTAATGTAAATGGAAATTTTGTTAATGATTGCGTTATTCGTGCTATATCTGTAGCTGAAAATAAAAGTTGGGGAGATACTTATGACGATTTAAGTAGGATTGCAAAGAAAAACGGAATTTTACTTGATGACGTTGATTTCGTTGAACCTTTATTAGATTACAGATATAATCGAATAAAAATCTATCCAGGAGACACTGTACAAGATGTTTTAGAGAATTATCCTATAGGTACTTATTTAATTACTATGAAAGGTCATATTACTGTTATAAAAGATGGTACAGTTTATGATACTTTTGATTGTAGAGATAGAGTAGTGAGGAGCGTTTGGGAAGTGATATAATGGATGATTATAATTATTAAATTATTAAAAAATAAATAAAGATTGTTGACACAACTGTTCATATTTGTTATAATATGAACAGAAATAGATATGTCCTGGGGGCATTCGAATATTGGTTTTGAATTTTATCAAGTTCGTTGCAAATGGGATGGGTTATATTTCTACACAATGTAACAGTTATGTAGTAAACCCATTCTTAGGTTGCTACGAACTTGTTTTTAGTTTTAAAAAATATTTTAAAAGGAGGAAACAATTATGGCAGCAGTTAATTACGCTGAAAGTTACGAAAGAGCCTTAGCTCAAGCATACCCAAATGTGCTTAACTTTGGTGAATTATATAACGTAGCTAATAACCAAGTTTACAAATTCGTAGACTCAAAAACAATTCACATTCCATCAATTTCTGTAACTGGTAGAAAAAATGTTAACAGAGACGCTATAGATGGAAATTTCCAAAGAAATGTAGATAACAGTTTTGAAACAAAAACTTTAACATTCTACAGAGAGTGGTCAACAAGTATAGACCCAGCAGACGTTATGGATACAAATATGATATTAACTATCCAAAACGCAACACAAGTATTCAATGAAACACAAAAATTCCCAGAAAAAGATGCTTATACAATAAGCAAAATATATGCTGACTGGGTAGCTGAAGGAAAAACAGCTGATACAACAGTGTTAACAGTTGATAATGTTTTAACTGTATTTGATAAAATGATGGAAGGAATGGACGAAGCATTAGTACCTTCACAAGGAAGAATACTATATGTAACTCCAGCTGTAAAAACATTATTGAAATCAGCTTCTCAAATCGGTTTATCAAGAAGTGTTCAAAATGGAGCTAATACAATAAACAGAGTTGTAGATAGACTTGATGAAATCAATTTAATCACAGTACCATCATTCTTAATGAAAACAGCTTATGACTTCACAACAGGATTTGAACCATCTGCAAGTGCTAAACAAGTTAACTTATTCTTAGTACACCCAAGTGCAATCTTAACACCAAACAAATACGCATTTGTTGGTATGGAAGCTCCAGCTGCTGGTACAAAAGGTGATTATATCTATTATGAAAAAGAATATAGTGATGTATTCATTTTAAATAATAGAACAGGAGCTATCGCATTCAATATATCAGACAGTGAAGACGCAAGTCTTTAATAAATGATAAAAAATCATAAATAGAGGAGGGAGGAGATATGTTATTATCAAAATTAACACCTATAACAGTATATGAAATTAAATCTGGACGTGGTATTGATGGTGATTTAATAGAAGAATATGAAAAAATATTTGAAACTGAAGGAGCTATTCAATACTTAGCATCAGATGAGGTTGCGTTTAGTGTTTATGGAGCTAATCTTGATAAAACATATCGCTTCAAATCTATTTATAATGATTTAGAACCCTTTTTGTTGGAAAGAACACATAATTTTCCAGATAACTTAACAAAGTATTTAGTTGAGTGGAAAGGTAATAGATATGCTATTGTAAAAGTTACTCCATTATATTTAGATATTCAATGGAGGTGATAGTATGGCAAGACGAACAGGAGCTAGAATGATTAATAGTAGTAGATGGCAAAAACAAGCCACTGTATTAATCACAAAACAGCTTGAACAAATAGCAAACGATGTAGAAAAAGACGCTACAGAAATAATAAAAGATAAATTATTAGAAAATTATAAAGAAAATGTATTAGCGTCATATACACCAAGGTCAGAAGCAGGATTAGAAGTACAAGAATATAACAAATATCAAAAATCTCGTGAACAAAAGTTAGGGACACGTTTGCACAAGAAAAAATTAACGTATCGTCATACTGGTATATTTGTAGATAGTATATATACTGAAGTAAAAAATAAAACAGTAATGGTTAAAATCAGAGATACTCAGTATCCTGACGGAGCCACTACCACACAGGTCTATGAATGGTTAACTAAGGGAACTGAAGGAAGTGAAAAATCATATCCATATACCCAAACTTCAGGAAATGATAGTACTAATCCTGATAATTATAGTACAGGATGGAGTAGAAACTTTCCTACACCACGACATTTATTTGAAGAACATACTAGGGAACAAATGAAAGGTTTTCTAGCTAGTTTTGAAGAGAATATTAAAAATGATTATAAAAAACGTAAATATAAGAGGAGGAAATAATAAATGGCTAGATTGATAAACCCACTACGTAAAATGATACAAGCTAAATTAAATGAAATTAAAGGTTTAGAATCTGGTATTATTGTTGCTCAAAATATGGTTGAAGTAGGTAGATATTATTTTGGTTATGACCTTAGGACAAGTTTAAATAAAAGAGATTTATCTTATGATAATGAACAATACACAATTTCAATTGTTGGATATTTATCTACAAAAGGTGGTACACAAAAACAATTTGATGATTATTTAGACGCTATATGTGAAAAATTAGGGGAATTACGATTTAGAACTACTACTCAGGATAGTCCTATGACTCCAGACATAGGTTATCGTGAATGTATGTTGACAGGTTATGCACAAGCTAACACATTAGAAAAAAGTCTTAGATAGCTTTCTATTCAACTAAATACTTTGTTAAGAAAATAAAATTTATATAGGAGGTATGTATTATGGACCCAGATGCAAAAGTTCAAGTAGCTACACTTGGTACTGCGTTATATTATACAACACAACAAAAACCAGACGGAACATTTGAATTTATAGGACAAAACGGTTCTTACGCTGGAGAAGAAGCATTGCTAAGCAAACTTAGCGAAAACCGCTATCAACGTATATATGGTTTAGCTAGTACACCAGACTTTGGTGGACAACCAAACACAATAGATACAACAACTCTTGATAATACAAAAGCTGAAACATCAGTTTTAGGTTTACAACCAGCAGCAGAAGTAACATATGAAATTAACATGATGACTTTCGCTGACGTACCAAAAGGTGTTCAACATAACTTACGTGCTGTTAAAGCAATGGCAGACGATAAAGTTAAAGCACACTGGATAGTTGTAAAAGCCTCAGGAGTTATAATTGAGTATGATGCTACAACAAACATTTCATATACAGCTGACGCTCAACAAGATATTGAAAAATTCAGTATCTACCACGACGTTAAGTCTGATATAGCGGTTTCATTACCAAATGAAACTAGTATGTAATAATTGAATAATAAACTAAACTTCGGTGGGCAGTTTAGCCAAGTCAATCTTCGGGCGTTTACATCCACCATTTTTTAAAATTAATAGGAGGATTACCAAAATGGACAATGTAGTAATTATTAAAATCGAAGGAACTGAATATGAGTTTAAATTAAAAAGCTCATCTATTTTATATTTAGAAAAAAAATTAGGAAAAAATATATTTGAAGCATTTCAAAATCCAGATTTTACAGTAATGGTTAATATTTTTTATGCTTGCGCAAATGACGCTTGTAAATTAAAATATAAAAATGAAGCTGATTTATTTGACGCATTATTAGCTGAATATGGTATGCAAGAATTAGCTGAAACTTATTTAGCTCAAATTGTTGAAAAATCAGGATTAGTACAAAAACAAAAAGATATTCCAACACCCAGTGGAGAAGATAAAGAGAAAACTTGGAATAAGTAAAATATTTGAAGATGAAAACAAGTACGACCCTTTAGCAGGATTTCATGTTGTTCATGATTTATATGCTGAGTTAGTTAAGCAAGGTTGTGAATTAAAAAATTTATATGATTATTCTTGCAAAGAATTGTTATTTATTTTAAAATATAAACGAGAAGGTATAGCCTATAAACTTTGGCGTATGGGTAGTATGAATAGAGCCGCCTTTGGAGCTAAAGTTTATCCAGCTAAAATAGAAGAAGCTATACCAGAATTGTTTGAAAAGAAAACTCAAAATGCTCCAATGCCAGAATGGTTAAGAGAGGATTATGAGAGAAAAATAAATAAAGCAGTAAAAAAATCAAAGGGTTAGTGTTTATATAGATTTAGGTTGTAGGAGGTAGTAAATATGGCTGATAAAGAGACAGGATTAAATATTCCCGTCAGTGCTGTCGCTGACAAAGAAAGTGCTAAGGAGGCTGTAAATGAGCTAACTAAGGGCATCCTAAGTTCTCTAAAAAACGGCTATATTGAAATTCCTGCTGAATTAAAAGTACCAATAAAAGGTGCGTCAAAAGACTTAGAGAAAGCCCAAAAGGACGTTATTAATCAATGGGAGAAAACGTTCAAAGAGGGCTTTTCTTCGTCTGCAAAAGATTTAGATAATTTAACAAATGCTTATCAAAGATTTAAAAAATTAGCAGGACAACAGCACAAAGCTAACACAAAACAATCAAGAGGACTAAGTGCTATAATGGGAGGACCCATTCAAGAATATAGTCTATCTAAAAGAGAAGAACAAACAAAAAGAACAGAATTAAAAAGACAAATCGAAAAAGCTCAGAAACAAAATGCTAAAAAAAGTACTTCCAAAGAAGATAAATTATTAGCTGAAGAAATAGCTAATGCTATTAAACAGGATAATAAAAGAAAAGGCTATAATAAATTAAGTAGAGAATTAGCTAAAGGAGCTAGTCGTGCAAAATCTAGTACTCCTGGAGCTCCTACTAACTTAGGTATTCATTCTCCTTCTATGAGTGGACCTTATATGGACGAAAGAACACTTCGTATGAGTGAAATAAGTCCTTATAGAAATATGAATGAAATAAGATTAGCTAAAGAACAACAAGAAATAAGAAAAAGAGAACGTGCAAGTTTAACTAGTAGAGGAGCTACAACAGAAGATATAGCTGATATAGATAAAAAATTAAAACAACGTGAATCTTCTGGTAGGTCTCAGGTAGGAACTGAATATGATTTAATTAAAAAAGCATTATTAACAGAAGTAGCTAAAATTCAAGGAGGCTTAATTAAAGGGAAACCAGACGCAACTTCTCAAAAATTAATAGACCAAGTATTGGCTAATTTAACATATGATGAAGAACAAGGTGTAGACCCACTAAAGAGTGTAATGGGAATTCATAATATGTTACAAAAGAGATACGATACTAAAGGTAAGATAGGAACTACAGATGGTACTATTAGAGGGGAAGGTAAAAATCAAGAAGAAGCTAATGAAACATTAAAAGAAATCTATAAAATTTTAGGACAAGTTATAGACGCAAGACAAGCAGTAGTCGAAAATGTACGTAGCATAAGAGATACATTAAGTACTGATAGAGCTTCTGGTAGAAGTAGTTTATATAGTCAAGAATTAAATAGAATAACAAACTCTGACCAAATGCAAGCTATGAAAGAAGCACTTCGTCCACTAGAAAGTGGAATGACTGGTATTAATAGGTCTGTCAAAATAGGTAACACTAAAGAAGCTGTTGAGTTTGACCAATCTGAAAAAATTGATAAAGAAAATAAAGACATAAATAGAGATACAGCCAGAACTGTTAAAAAAGATGCTGCTACAGGTTTTAACACTGATTCAAAAGCTGACACATTAATACAATTAGTATCTAGTATTTTACAAGTATTACAAAAAGGTATATCAATAAATGATAAAAGCAAACCTTCAAAAGAAAAAGAGTTAACTAAAGAACAAGAAGAAACTCAGGATAAAACTTTAAATAATAAATCTCAAAAAATAAAAGATTATTCTATAGAGATGGAAAAAGCGTGGAAAAGTCTTGAGAATTCTATTGACCCTATAAGAGCTCAAATGTCACTTATTCCTATGTCTGGTACATTTAAAAATTATTATGAAGGTACTGATATTGTAAAACAACAACGTAAAGCTAGAGAGCAAGAAGAAAAACGTAGAAAACAAGAAGAAGACGAAAGAGCTAAAGTTCAAAAATCAACAATTTATGCGTCTCCACTTAGACAAGGAATTAGAGCAAAACTCGAAGGTGCGTTCGATGATTTAATTGGAACTACAAAAAAATATGAAAAAATACTAAAAGCTAATGCAGATGAACAGGATGCAATGGCTGCTGAACGTATTAGAACTTATGGTTTGAATAATGGTAGAAATCCAAATGATACTGGTGATATAGCTGGTATGAGACGTATCTTACAATTATATAGAACTAATAAAGAAAGTATTGAACAAAACCCAGAATTAGCTCAAAAAATACAATTGACTCCAGGTAGAACTGTTGATACTACTGAGTTAACTAGAGCTTTAAATGATGCTTTATCTGGTAAGAATATGCGTAATGCTCAAATGGGTGGAAGTATACCACGTCAAATACTAGGAGGAATGACTGCGTTTATAGGTATGCCATCTCTTGAAAAAAGTAGAGCTCAAGCAGACGGATTAAATCAAATTCTTGGTAATATTAATAATGCTTTACAATCAGTATTAATTAACATTCAAACTAAAGAAACAGAACTTGCTGGTATGGAGGCTTCTGGTCAAGCTAAATTTACAAAAGAAGGTTACTTAACATCAGATTCAACTAGTGCCGCATTCAAAACATTAGCTGATTTAGAAGAAGAAAAATTAGTATTAGATTCAATTAAAGCTGACTTGTTAGCAAATGACAAGATTATAGACCAAACTGGTGGAAAATTTAGTAAGTTAGTTAAAAATCTTTCATTTACATCACCTGTATTAAAAGAAAATAATGGTATATTAAGAAATATTAATTCAGGCTTAGATAAAAACGGAAAAGCTCTTAAATTTCAAACTAGAATGGCTGAAATATTAAATTATACTTTCCAACTTATGTCTCGTAGTATAGGGCAAATGTTTAAAAACTGGATAAGTATGTTAAATCCACTTAATGTAATTAAAAGAATATTTGAAGATTATGCAAGTTATGACCCTAAATGGCAAAGAACAATGAATGTAATTAAAAATAATTTTAGAGAAATTATTTTACCATTTATGGAGAAAATTGCACAATTTTTAGTAAATATCATAGGATTTTTAGATATAATTTCTATGAAAATACAAGAGGCATTTGGTTATACACCTATAAGTTTGTTTGACCAAAAAAATGCAAATGATTTTAAAAAGACCTATGAGGAAATTTCAAATATCACAGCTGGTTTTGATGAATTACACGATATAGGTTCTTCTGGAGGAGAAAATGACCCAGATAATTTATTAGGTGAAATATATAAACCACAATTATCACAAGAATGGATAGATTTAGCAAATAAAATCGGAGATTTATTTGCAGATGTGATTAAAGGTGATTTAGGCTTCGGCGAAGCAATGCTTAGAATTTTAGAGATTTTAGGAGAAACTTTAGCGATAATAGCTAAAAAACTTTGGGATTGGTTTAAAACAACAGATTTTGGTAAATGGTTAATTGAAAATTGGAAAACTGTATTAGCAACTATACTAGCATTATTTTTAGGATGGAAATTACTTAAAATATTTGGACCTACATTACTTAGCACTATAGGTGGAGCATTCAAAACATTATTGGCTAAAGTTGGAGGTTGGATAACTACATTATTAGGAGCTAGTGGATTTGGTCAAGGTATTATGCTGGCTTTTCAAAGTTTACTTGCTGGTGGTAAATATAGTTTAATAGGTACATTAAAAGAAATGTTTACTAATTCAGCAGCGATAACACAAGCAGGTTCTTGGGGCTCAATGATAGGTTTCGCATTAGTAAAAGGATTAGTTGGAGTATTATCTATAGCACTTGGTGGAAAAATGGTAGCAGACGCGTTTGATTCTGCCGCAGATAAAACTTCATATAATATTGGACTTGAACAAGCTGGTGGAAATGAAGAAGATAAAAAAGGTATTGGTGGAGACGTCTTAAAGGGTGCTGCTGGAGGTGCTGCGATTGGTTTTGGTGTTGGACAAATCATACCAGTAGTTGGTCCACTTGTAGGTGCAGCAATAGGTGCTGTAGCAGGTGCTTTGACGACATCTTTAGCTCCAGCATTTGAAGCAGTAGAAGTATCAGCAAGAGAAGCTAATAATGAAATGCAAAAGATAGAACACTATGAAGGATTAGTTCAAGGGTATTCTACACAAGTCAGTGAATTAGAAGAATTACAGCAAGTGTTAAATGATACTCTACAAAAACAAACAGAAAATGTTTATGCGGAAGGTGAACAACTTGGTATCACAAAGACACGTATGGATGAATTAGTAACGTCTGTTCAAAATGGTACATTTAATACAAGTATGTTATCGGGTGCTGAACTAGGATTGAAAGATAGTTTAATTCAATTAAGTGAACAACAAACTAAAAATCAAGAAGCCACTGAAAGATTAGAGGCTGCAAAACGAAAATTGCAAAAAGCAGAAATAGATTTAGCGATTGCAGAAGATGTGGCGGCAGGTAATTTTGAAATGGCCGCGGCTAGAATTGATTACGCTGAAGCAGCTTCGTTGTATACCACAGAAGAAGCTACTAAAAAACGTATTCAATTATACAAAGAAGCTGGTGAAGAAGAAGCTGCTGCATTATTACAAGATTTAACTCCACAACAAAGACAAAAAATGGCAGACATAAATGAAATGACATCAGAGGAATTAGCTAGTTTTGTAGAAACATGGAGAAAATCTAGTGACGAAGCAAAAGAAGCATTTTTAAGTGGAGTAGACCAAGATACACAAAATCAATTTGAAAGCCAAATGAATGAAATTGATAGTATTATAGAAGAACATCAAGGATTTTGGCAAGGTGTAGGAGATACATTGAAAGAAATATTTACATTTGGTATCGCGGATACTTGGACATATAATGGCGAAAAAAAGGCTACTGCTGAGTATAAATCAAGAGTAGTACCATCAGCCGCAGTAGGTATGAATTATGTACCAAACGATGGTTTAGTTTATTTACATCAAGGAGAGGCTGTTATACCTAAAAAATATAATAAACCTTATGAACCAACTAATAATATTAGTCAAGCTTATTTAGACCAAATGATAAATACTATGAAATCTTTAGATAATACTATTCAACAAGGTATAGATGTTAGAGGAGAATTTCGACAAAAAGGCACTGACTTAGTTGCAACAGTAAAGAAAGTAGAAAACAGAAATGGAAATCAACCATTAAATAATCCTGTTTTTGCTAGATAAGGAGGTAATTAATTATGGGTTTATGTCCTAAAACAAACGCATTTGCTCCGTTGATATTGATAAACGGCAAAGAATTTAAGTTTCAAGACCCTAACGGAGATTATTTAACTGAATATTATGACGGTAAATTATTTAATACTGTGAATAACCCAGCAATTGGTTACACAGAGCAATCAGAGCAATTAGTTAAATCTACTAGAAATGCTAAAGGTCAAGTAGTAGCTCAAGTAATAAATAGACGTTTAAATAAATTTGAAAATTTATATTGGCCTTATATGTCAAGAGTAAATGTTAATTGGCTTAAAAAAGAAATTGCTAAATTTTATTGTGATTTAAGTTACTGGGACGACGAATTAGAACAGTTTATTACTAGAAGATATTATTGGGGTGACTTTGAAGCCACCCCATGTGAATGGGAAACTGTTAAAATTACAGGAACAGACCAATATTTCAAAAGACCGATTTGGTATAAAGACGTAAAATGTAATTTAATTGATTGTGGATATTAATACTAAGAAAGGAGTAAAAAGATGGCATTAGAACAAAAATATCTTAATATACCTATAAGAGCTGAAGGTTATATTGATATAATTATGTATGCTCAAGACGCAAAAGTAAATATTGCAAATATTTCATCTAATAGTGTGAATACCTATTCTAATATAGAAACGTTAAAAGATATCAAAAGTTATACTAATACTACTATTGCTACATTAGAAGAAAATATGTGGTTATTAAACGGAAGATTTCCCAATCCAACGCCTGGAGTTAGATATAACGGGTATATTAGCAATGAAGTATCTGATGAACAAGGAAATTTTACAACAAATCCCAAAATAGATATTGAATTAGCAACAATATCAGAAATAGAAAGTTTTAGTTTAATCTTAAATTCAGCTGTGCCATCTGGCTATCCTAAACAGATTAAATGTACTTTTTATAATGGAGAAACTATTTTAACAGATATAATACAAGATTTAACAACAGTAGACACATTACCAAATGTTATTTTCGACGTCAATCAAGAAAATGTAACAAAAGTTACAGTTGAATTTATTGGAACAAGACGTGGAAAAAGAAGAATAAGATTATCCAATTTAATGTTTGGTAGAGTAATAAATTTAGACCAAAACCAAGTAATAAGTACTGATTATACTGATAAATGCAGTTATGTGCCAGATAGTATACCTAGTAGAATATTTAGTTTCACAATGAACAACTATAATCAAATTTATAATATAGATAATCCTGAAAATGGTTATATAAATTTAGATAGAAGCACAGTAGTATTAATCAGAAATGGTTATAATATATTTGGGTATGATGAAGAAAATCAAAGAATGGATAATCCTGATAAATTTCAACAAATTGAATGGGACGATTGGAAAGAATTAAGATTATTAAATATTACAACAAGTGATGATACTTGCACATTTGAATGTGGCTCTGTATTAGATATGATGGAAGATACATATACAAATGAGACATTTATAAATAATAGAAGTGTAGAAAGTATTACAGATACATTAATGCAATTTGAAGGTCTCCCTGATAATACAATTATATTTAGTAATGACGATGACGGAAAGAGTTATGGAGCTTATACTATTAATACAGTACTTCCAGAATTACCAGTAAGAGAGCTTATTCAATTATTAGCTTTTTCAGTAGGAGCTACGTTATTAATTCAAGATGACGGTACTATTAAATTTGCAAATTTAAAATTGAATGATTTAAATTCTTTTACTAACCATCATGAATTTAGTTATAAAGATTTTGAAAGTGTTCCAGCAGCTGAACAATTAGAAAATACGACGAATATTTCTTTACCTAAATATAATTCTACCACTGAAAATGATGTCACTGAAATAGTTAGAACAACTGTGGCACAAAACCAAGTAGAAATTACATATAGCGAATGTGTACCAGTGAGTGCATTACCTGAAAATAAGGTTGTACCAATTAGTATGTTTTGTAAAAGAGCTAATTTAAATGTATCTGTTAGTGAAGCAGAACCTCAGATAGAAGTTACTATTATGGGGCATAAAATAAGTACAGTAGAAACTCAAGAAAGAAGTGTTACAAAAGACACTTTAATCATAGATACTAAATTAATGAAAGAAGACCCAGGAGATAAAATAAAAGAAAAATATAAATCATGGTATAGTAAGAAATTCAAATATACTATGGATACTAGAGGAGAACCATTAGTTGACGCAGGAGATATAGCTAAAATTCAAACACCTTTTAGTGGTGAAGACCAATTAATTAATGGTTACGTATTACAAAACCATATCGCATTTGATGGTAGTTGGAGTGGTGATATGGAGGTGGTTAAACTATGAGTTATTCTGTAGAATGGATAGAACCTATTTTTGATAGAACTTATGGAGATGTCCAAATATTAGAAATGGACACAATGAATTCTAATACAAAAGGTGCATATAATTATAATGATTTAAACAGAATTGAACAAAATACAAAATATTGTATGGAATACATGGTAGACCACAGAATAATAAGAGTACCCCCATCTATGGCTATTAAAATGAATTGGGCAGAAACAGATATTCCAACTAGAGACGATATGATACGTATTGTTAGAAATGTAATGATACTTATGGATAATTCAAATCCTGTTATTGAAGAAGATTTTATTGAATTACATGAAGCAACTCAATTTACATACCAAGTAGCTAACGCTATTGAACATAATTTGAATTTAATGCACAACCAACCAGAATTACCTGTGCAAAAATGGTTACTTACATTAGAGAATGGTATTATTCAAGAATATAATTCTTCTTCTGCTCAAATAGCAGAAAATGAAATAGTACATATTCAAGGTGTACCTTATGGAGAAAGTGCTCCATATATGATATTTACTAATTGGAGTGGTGAGACAGATGACTTACAATATGTAGGTGATGTGAATTCTCAAACTACTACTTTTCAAATGGTATATCATGACAGTGAAAATTATAAAGTAGAATTAACTGCTAATTTCAAAACTAGATTTCCTAGAACCTTAACATTACACGGTGGTACAATTTATGACGATATAGGTGGTACTACTAGACAGTTTTTTGCAGGAGACGAAATAAGATTATTAGCTGATTTAGCTGCTCCAGGAAAAGTATTTTATGAATGGCAAGGAACAAAAGAAGGACTTGAAAATCTTACAGGAGGAGAAGAACCTTCTACTTCTTGGCTAGTAATGCCTGATTGTGATGTTGAATTAACTTCATTTTATATAAATGCAGGTCAGCACAGTGTTACAGTAGATAATGAAATCCAAGGTTGGTATGATTATAAAGAACGTGTATACTTACGAGCTGGTTCAAGAGGCTCTAAATGGTCATTCGCTTATTGGAGTGGAGATACAGCTTATTTAGATGACGTAACTTCTAGTTCATTAGTTATGCCAGATATAAATTTGAAATTTACTTCACATTGGGATTATAATTATTCTTATAATACTGTAACTATGGTTCAAGGAACTATAGACGGAGAAACTCAAATAGAAAATGCAAAAGAACAAAGTGGGCACCAAATTGTAGCGCCTACTCCACCAGAGGGAAAAGTATTTGGAAAATGGATATTAGAAGGTGTAGGAAGTTTTGCAGATAGTGAACAGTCTGCCACAACATTTTATATTGGAGACGGTAATGCTGTAATTGATTGTGAATTTGTAGACGCTAAAATAGTCACTATTGAAAATGAAGATAACAATGGTGGTTCGAGAAGTTTTATTGTTGGTGTAGGAAAAAAATATAATATTAGTACAAATAATGTACTTAGTGATTATATGTTTGACTACTGGACCAAAGACGGAAGTAGATACGGTTCATCTTATTATTATAATAACATAACTATGGGCGATACAGACGTAACTTACCACGCATATTATCGTACTAGAAATTCTTATAATTTAACAGTAAACAATGGTACAGGTAGCGGTGTGTATAAAGAAAGGCAATCCGTTAGTATTACAGCTAATGACCCAGCAGAAGGCTATCAATTTTCAAATTGGAGTGGAAATTATTATCGTATTGGTAGTAGATATAATGAACATACTTCTATTACTATGCCTAGTGAAGATTGTGAAGTTACTGCTAATTATTCATTAATACCAGATGAAAAACCTACTCATACTCTGACTGTAATTAATGGTAGTGGAAGTGGTACGTATCGAGAGGGCACTGTAATTAGATGTTATGGAGACCAAGCTCCTGATACTTATGAATTTGCTTATTGGACAGAAAATGATAATATAATATCTTATTCTAATCCAATTTCAGTAACTATGGGTACAACTGATAGAACAATAGAAGCAAATTATAAGCCTATTCCATATTTCACAGTAACTGTTATAAACGGTACAGGAAGTGGTACATATATTAGAAATTCTAATCCTCAAATAACAATGAATCCTGCTCCTGACGGTATGAAGTTTTTACAATGGGAAGTTTTAAAGGGTGATGATAATGATGTAACTCAACCTTTATCTGAAAACACAACTATTAGAAATTTAACACATGATGTAACTGTACAAGCGACATATTATGTACCAGACCCAGATGTAAAATATACGTTAACTATTACGGGAAAAGATGGAGAGATTAAAACTTATAATTATCCTATCGGTGAACAAATAGATATAAGAGCTGATAATCCTGATGAAGGTTATGTATTTTATAAATGGACTGGAGATGTTCAATACGTAAATGATAAGTACGCAGAGACAGCTGTAGTAAATATGCCAGGAAAAAATATTTCTTTAGGTATGGAATATCGTAGAGAAGGTTTCGTTACAACTTATCACGTATTACTTGAAGGTGGTACAATTCAAATAGAAGATGACCATTGGGATATTGAAGGAGAATTTGAAGAAGGTACTGTTTTAAACATTAAAGCTGATGAACCAATGCTAGGTTGGGAATTTGTTCAATGGAAAAAATCAGAAAATGCTTCAGCAGATGATAAATCAGAAGAAACAGTAGCAAATTTAACAGAACCTGAAACTACATTGCAAGTACAAGATTTCGATATAAGTTTATCTGTAGTATGGAAAGAAAAAGAAAAATACGTAATGACTGTTAATAATGGGTATTTAAGTAACTCATACTATCCTGGTCAACCGGTACCTATATATTTCCAAATGACTGATACACAAACAAATCATTATAAATTCATAAGATGGTCTGGCGACGATATTGCTTATTTAAAGCTTATGGACGGAAAGCCATTTGATGTATTTAAAGCAGAAGAACAGGCTGTAAAAATGCCAGAAAGAAATATTGAAATAACTGCTTTATATGACACAAGCTATCTACTTTCAATAAACGGTGTTGAACAAGGATATTATTTAGAGGGAGAAACTATTCAGATTTCAGCAGAAGAAATAGAGGGTAAAACTTTTAGATATTGGGATGGCGATACTAATTGCATAGATAATAAATATAATCCTAATATTATAGTTACTATGCCAAAAGGTGCTGTAAATTTAATTCCTATTTACAGTAATACAAACGAAAGAAATAATATAGGTTATACATTGACTGATTTATATAACAATGATACAATACTTCAAGAAGATATAATTATTATTTCTGGTGAAATAGGAACAGGATTTATAATCACAGATATTAATGGTCATATATACACAATAACGTCTATTGCAGAAAACCAAACTATAAATATTAAAAGATTAACTGTAAAAGACGAGGGTAAGGAGGTAATTGAAGATGTCTAATAATATAGGAATAACATCAGAAACTTTACCTAGAGTAATTGGTCAAACAATAGATTTTGATACTACAGGTGAGTGGAATTCAATTACTATGATTTCTGGTCAATTAGATTTAGGAGCTATAATATTTGATAATGACGGTACAATGGGTGTATGTTCTGATTTTACACGAGACGAAAATAATAATCCCATTTATACAATAAAAACTACAACAATAAATACTCAAATAGATATACAAGCCATATTAGGAAAAAGTTATTAAGGAGGATTAAAATTAAATGAGTGAACAGGTAAATCATCCAAAACATTATAATAATGGAAAAATAGAAGCAATAGATGTAATTGAAGATTGGAAATTAAATTTTTCATTAGGTTGTGTTATAAAATATTTATGTAGAGCAGAATATAAAAATTCTACTGTAGAAGATTTAGAAAAAGCAGCTTGGTATTTGAATAGAGAAATTCAAAGACGAAAATTAGAAAATGACAAAGATATCAAAATTTATAAGAAAAATGACCTCTCAAAATCTATTTAGAGCTGTTTTAAAAATTAAAATATAAACTTATATTACTTATTATATAAAATCGCTGTATGGGCATTGTAGAGGCTTATATAGCGATTTGCTGATTTTAACCCTAAAATTTTATTTTATATTTAAGTATTTTTACATTTAACGACAAATTTTGACAAAAAGTGAACAGATTGGAGGTATTTATGAGTAGTAATAAAAGAGCAAAAGAAAAACTAATTCAAATGTATGGAGCAGAATGTTTTATTGAAAAATTAAAATTGAGAAAAGATACTAAACCAAGAAAATATAAAGGTAAAAGTCAAATGAAAAAGATGAAACAATTGACTTATCATCATATTAGAATGAAAAAAGATGGAGGTAAAGCAACTATTGAAAATGGTGCGTTATTGTCAGTAGAAAATCATGCTTGGTTTCATAAACAAACTCCAGAAAATCAAACTATGATGAACAATATGTTTCAAGAATATAAAAGAAATTATCAGGAATGCAAAGTTGTATTCGTAGATGAATTAAATTTTCCATTTGAAATAAAAGCAACTGAATTTCATATAGACGAAAGAGAACAGAGAAAGGTAAAATATAATCGTGCTAAAGAAAAAAGAAAACTTCAAAAACAAATAGACGACGAATTAGATAGATAAGCCGAAAGTGAACAGAAATATAATACTGCAACTTACAATCAAGTTAAAAAAATATGGTACCGACATTTATGTCGATACCATTTTATATTAAGCAAGAGTTAAATCTTTATTTCTAAATGAACCGTTAGTTTCGATTTTTAAGTTTACTCTAGTTCCGTTTAGACTTAATGCTCCCATTATAAAATCACTTAATTGTGTACCAGCAACACCCAATTTTTTCAATTGTGTTACTGCTCTTGCTACAGCTGTTTGTGTTTTCTTTAAGTTTTCTCCTGCAAGCATTAAATAAACGTATTCTTTTTTATTATCTTCTAGAGCAACTACAATCTCTAACATAGGTCTACCAGTTTTCTTTGAATTTTTAGTAGAAACAGTATCTATTTCTCCTAAATATGTTCCATCTGGTAATTCTTCAAATGAATTAGCATAACTTTCTACATTGTCTACTCCACCCATATCTTTGAATATACTATCTAATTCGTTTAAATCCTCAGTACTTATTTCGTTATTATTCATAATAAATTTCCTCCTTATAAATTATATTATCCTATTATGGATTTTCTTTTAGGGGCTTCATCTTTTTTAGCATACGTATCTTCTACTTTTGTTTCTCCTGTCATTATTTTTTCTGCGTCAAATTTTTTTGAAGATATTATAAAGTTATCATCAAAAGCCTTTTTTGTTAATGGAATTGCTGTTTCTTTAATAGCTAATCTTGAACCACCAAACTCGTCATCTGTATGACTAATGTGAAGTTCGTATTTAGCTGTTCCATCTTCACCAATTGATTTTACAGTTCTAGCTATTATAGCCATTAATCCTGACATTTGGTCTCTAAGTTTTTCTTCAAATACTGGTTGAAATTTAGATATTTCTCTACCAAATTTATTTTTCTCTATGATTTCTTGTTCGTGTGAAATAAACATTACATTATCACAATAGTCATTTGCTATACGTACAATAGTTTCCCATAAGAAACTTCTAAGCATTGTATAACCTTTATAAGCTATTTCCGATTCATGTTCAACACCATTTTTATCACACCAATAAAATCTTAAATAGTCAATTAAATATGAAGTAGTATCTACAATTAACCAGTCTGGTTTTATTTTTCTTACTTTTTCTAATGCGTCATTTAATTCTTTATAATTTCTAACTCTTAATATTTTATCTGGTTCAAAAGAATATTCCGCATTTCCGTCAGTAGAAATTATATACGCATTTTCAAATTGACTTGCGAAAGTTGTCTTTCCTGACATTACTTTTCCGATATAGCCACACTTTCATAACTCTGAAATCCTCCTTTCTTCAATGATAAAAAATAGACCTTTTCGTAGGTCTACAGGATTTCAATACGATATTATAATATTTTTTCGCTGCATCTAATCCTGTAGATGACTTACGTTCAATTTCTATTATGGTTGTATTTTATAATACAAAAATAAAAAAGTCAAGAGGTTTCTTGAATATTTTATAAACTTTTCCAATGAAAACCTCCTGCTCTATAATTATCTTTATTACACACACGACTTAATAACGCCAATTGTATATTATACTTTTCACTCACCTCTGTTAAAGAATGATACACAACTCCTGTTTCTACACACAGTATGGGTTTAGCAGAAGAATAATTTATATTATATTTTGCAGTACACCACTCTAAATTATCTACTCTATTATTTAACTTATTTTCATCTTTATGATTTACTTGTGGTAAATTATCAGGATTAGGAATAAACGCTTCTGCAACAAGCCTATGACATAAAAAAGATTTCTTTTTATTATTTTTATATAAATAAGTTGCGCAATATCCATTACGAATATTAGTCTTCAATAGTTTTTCTTTTCTATTTTGCGAATTACCTAACGATTTTATTCTTCCTAAATTACTCACTTGATACAGTCCTTCATAACCTTTTATATCCGCCCAAATCTCCACTATTTCAGCTCCTTCAATTTTTTTCTTACTTCATTAAACAAAAATGATAAAAAATTACTATGTATTTTTAATTTTTCTGAGTAATAACCAGGGTCTGTATCATACATGTGTGTTGAAAACCCGTAAGTACCAAATCCTATTACACCAATTATTAAATCATTTGCTAATATACCTCTTTGATGTCTACCAAAATTAGAAAAATTATATGAAAATAATACATCATATTGAGAGCATTCTTCTTCTATCTGAATGTTTATTAAAATACTACTATTCTTTTGTAATTCATTTACTATAATTGTAGCATATTGTTCAATTTTATTTTTTATATCTTCGTCTATTTCCATAATTTTATTTCTCCTTTTCTAATTTATCTATACATTCTTCTATTATATTTTTCTGTTTATTAGCATTTTTTATTGCTTTGTCTGATATTTTAGTATTTATTATTACAATAAATAATAATATAGTAGAACATGAAGCTCCTGCTATTGAAATTATAGCTCTAAATTCATTAAATATAAATTGACAGATTATACTGATTGTAAATGTAATTAATTGAGCCATAATTATTACAAAATTTATTTTATGACAGGTATTTTTATTCATGTCATATATTAAATCCACAAGTGCTATCTTAGCCATAAGTTTATAGCCGAGAATAATGACTATCTGTGGTATCTTCTTTTGGTGTAGATTTTTCTTTGAAATCTACCATTTCTAAATTTCCACTAACAACTTTCATTTTCCTACCTACCTTTATAAAAATAGTGGGGTTTATTTCTTTTATCCCCATTTGCAACGTCCCGCGTGGAGCGAGCTTTGAAACGTCACGTCTAATACCTTAGGCGAGAGATACCTTCCGATGGTATAGACCAACGAAGCATACTTTCGATATACTTGCTCTACTTCACATAGTTTTCTATGCTTATACACTTACAAAGAGCTACTTTGTACCACGTACCTTACGAGGGTTATTCTCTCTGCGTATGTAAGGATTTCCTATAACCACGCCACCCCTTTTGTTTACGACTTGAGGGCACTCTGTCGGTCTGTATAAAATCAGACAACTGAAGCAAGTCACTTTCCCCTCTATATATTTACATTAGGCGGTTTAGTGAGAAACTTCTCCAATGGGTTTGATTAGTTTTCCTTCTACTGGCGCCGTGATGAGGTGTCGAACCCCCACCCCTTGCGAAGTGTACATGCTTTCAAAGCACGGTGTGACTAGCCGGTCACAATCACGGCATAAAATTGGAAACTGTAGGATTTGAACCTACGCCTGATAAATCAGATAAGAGTATACTCTTACTCCCCTCCACAGCCTTTGGGGAAAGTTTCCAAATTGGTGGGCACAGAAGGACTCGAACCTTCTGCCTTTGCATTAAAAGTGCAATGCTCTACCAGATGAGCTATGTGCCCATATCAACAGTAATCTTACATATCTCAACTTAGTTTGTACCTCGTTACTCTTTGTGAATAATAGTATAAATACTATGAAGGACTCTCGATTACCTCCAACTATCCGTCCAACTCGAGATAATACCCATTGCGTATCTCCATATCGGGAATATTTCACGAATAGAGCCTAAGCCACGACTTCCAACCCGACCTCCACTCGTTTTGCAATTAAGCAAATTTGCAGAAGTGTCCGCTTAGCTTCACTTTCTCACGACTAAGTTCAATCTTGAAACCAATCCTCTAATATATTTCCACCGAATTTCATTTGGAGCCACTTCCAGCTCCTTTAGATTGTGCCTTACAGCGTTGATACTGCATTCAGCCATAACAATTACTGTTTGATATTCTATTAGCATGACCCAAAACACACCACGAGGAGGTTGAATATCACGTGTTTCATATATTTTGGCGATAAGGGTGGGACTTGAACCCACGCGCCCTATTACGGACCTAAGGCGTTAGCAGTGCCTCCTCTTAACCAACTTGAGTACCTTACCGTTTAGGAGTACTAAGGTGGAGGTGGGAAATAGCAAACAAAATTAATTATATATAAATATATGATTTCATAATCCACCTTAGTTAGTTGGTAGCGCTACCCAGAGTCGAACTGAGCACCCTAGGATGAAAACCTAGTGACTTAACCGACTGTCCCTAGCGCCATATGATGAGGTCATTGTTAGTGACCTCATAACTTAATAATAGTATAACACCTTTTTAATCAAAAGTCAAGTGTTTATCTAAAATTATTTTCTTAAATATGAACTTTTCCAGTCTTGTATAGCTTCTTCTAGTGTAGGATTATATTGACAAGACCTCCACCATCTTATTCCATTAGCTTTTTCTATTTGGTCTCTTTCCCAATCAGCAACAGTATCTTGAAATGTTTGATGGTGCTTATATTCGTATAATTCGTGATTATTATTAATTTTCCTATAATAATTACCATTCGGAAGGTCTTTCGAAACATTTTTATATTTTCGTCTTAATTTTCTATTGAAAAGTTGTTTACCTCGTTTCATAGACTTTCCCCACAATTGGTCTCTGATTAATGGAAAATGTTTATAACTTCTACTCATTTAATCGCCTCCTTAGGCACAAAGCCCTAGAAGACGCTACCTATTCTATTCATAATAAATCCTTTCTAACCTATTCCAAAACCTACATGATTATTTGGAATAAAACTTGGTCTTTTTGATTTTTCATATTTGTCTAGTTCTTCATTATATTTAAACCATAATGGATTTTGGTCGTATTGATAAATACCTTCTTCTACATTTTCTATAACAACATATGGATAATATCCAGCTTCATTCAAGTCTGCATAATTGTTTTCAACTATATTAACAGCGTCCTTTAATTCTGAAACATAGCCCACACATCTATTTCCGTGTTTTTCACTAATTGAAGTTATAAAATACATCATACTCCTCCTATTAACAATTAAATTCAAATGGAGCTCTATACTGGATTTGAACCAGTGATACTGGTTTTGCAGACCAGCGCCTTAACCAACTTGGCTAATAGAGCAATTGAAAGGTTCACCGTATAAACGCATCACTCGTCTATACGGTGAGTGTGTTTTTTATGGCTTGTTGCGATTAAGCAAAAAGCCTCTGGAGCTCACTCTCAGATTCGAACTGAGGACCCTCGCATTACAAGTGCGATGCTCTGGCCAACTGAGCTAAGCAAGCATATAAAAACAGGCATTGACTCGAATATGCGTCCATACTCTATCGCACTTAATAGGTCGTTTACCCACCTGTTTCTATGTGTATGCACGCCCTTTTGGGCTGGTTGCGGTCGTAGGAATCGAACCTCGTCTATAGGTTATGAGCCTATCGTGCTGCCGTTGCACCACCACCGCGATATATAAAGACATTCAAACACTAAGGAACTGTTTTATCACCACATCCGGTATTGTTAGCACCTGCTTCGCATCCCATTTGAAGGAGTTTTGGGTTTGTTATGGATTTGGGTAGACCCTCCTTCCAGAGCCACAGTTCTTTCACCCTTTTGCTAACTTCTGCACCCTGACAACTATAATATCTCCATTAATAAAATATCAGCCCCAGGGAATATTTTGAATGTCTATTGGTCCGGAGTGTCCTATATCGGTGTCATATATAAGACCGTTCTTCATCGACTACTAAGGAAATATGACTAGTACATACACTTAATTGTAATCGGTATAACCGAACTCCAGTGGTCCGAGCAGAGAGATTCGAACTCCCGGCCTCATGGTCCCAAACCACGCGCGCTACCAACTGCGCTATACCCGGATATATGCTAGTTTTCCTTCCCATTTCCTACCGACGTGGTGCCAAACTAGCAAAAGCCTTTATCTCCAAGTGCGCAACTTGCCTTATAGGTTTTATAACTTTGGGTACCTACAAACCTGTATATCCACTTTTGTACCTGGCAGAATATATCACAGCTTCCAGGGTACTGGCTCGAGATTCTAGATTCGAACTAAAAACCCAGCAGTCAAAGTGCTGTGTGATACCATTTCACCAATCTCGAATATTTTAATATGAATATGTTTTATTATTTAAAATATATGACATTGTAGATTTTGACACACCAAATCGTTTAGCTAGTGCATTACAACCATATAATTTACTACGTGGTTGATACATTTTTCTGCAATAACTTATTTCATTTAACGATAACTTTGAATTACAAGATAAATTACCGTGGTCGTCTTCTTTAAGTCCTATTTTAATTGAATGTTCTACATTTTCTTTAGGTGTAACCCATTTTAAGTTACTTACACAATTATTAACTGGATTACCATCTATATGTAATACTAATGATTTATTTTCTGGATTTGGTATAAATGCTTCTGCTACTAATCTATGTACAAATATTTGTCTTGTATTACCTCTTTTTCCCATTGATAAATTAACACTTAAATAATTATCTTTATCTAATTTTTGTTTTAATATTTTATTAGTTTTAATACTTTTTACAAAACCATCATCAGATACTATATAATTATTGTTAATATTACATTTTTTCCACATAGTTGCACCCCTTTATCTTATAAATTTCAAATATTCTGTGTGAGGTTCGTAGTTATGTTTTTCACAATATTTTAAATAACATTCTTCACTACAAAAATGTTCATCATATTCATTTCTACAACCCCATATTGTAAATTGTCCACAATGTTTACATCTATAACCTATAATCATAAATAGTTACCTCTCTATACATTTATTACATTTTGAGCAAATATAAATTTTTTTACCCTCTTTTGTTACACCTTCATAATTATCGTTTTCTATTCCGTATTCATGTTTACAGAATGGTTGAACAAATAAATTACAAAATAATTCTTGAATTTTTATCCACATAATTACTCCTATCTATACCAAGATTTCTTTTCTATTGTTGTACTATTTAAACCTGTTACAGTTTCAATGTCAGTAATTTCTGGTTTTTCTGCTTTTAAGTCTATATATTCAACTGAGTTTTCGTCAGCTAATTTTATAATCACACTACCAAATGCAGGACTTTTTCCTTGCTTTCCTAATCCACTTTCAAAATTTACTCTACCTCTCGGTATAAATAATTTGCATTTACAATTTAAATCATGAAATCTTGCTGTAGTTAAAAATTCTATAGGAAATAGTACATATATAGTATTATGAGCAATGTTATATGTTTCTACTGCTTTAGCTAAGAATTTATGTTTTTCACTGAATGGTGGATTAATCCATATACGTTTGTAAGGTGTCCAATCTTGAATTAAACCATCGGTTTCGATTGTATCATAATGAGGTACACCAAACTCTTTTGCTTTTCCTTCGCATGTTGCTGGGTCATAATCAAATCCGTCTGGATAGAAAAAATCTACTACATATTTTGGTGTATAATAATTATCATCCTTAGTAAACCTTACGTCTCCCTTTGACATCTTTCCATCTCCTTTGTTTTTCTTTACATATAACATTTGACCCGCCATCGTATTTCTCCTTATTTCTTTAGACTATCTAGTAATAATTTCACATCATCTAAATTTTCAAAATGGTCTTTATTTAAAAATATTATTCTTATACCCACTTTTTCAGCTCTTTCTAATTTTTGTTTAATATTTATTTCGTGTTGTTTTTTGCTAACATAAGTAGGTTTTTCTGATATTTGAATAGCTAAATTTGAATATTCTCCTAATAATAATGCGTCTACTGCTAATCCTTCTAATGCTGACCTATCATTCGGTTTATATGGAATATTATTCTTTTTAAGCCAATCATACAATTCATTCGTATAAATCTTTAACGATTTTTGTATTCTAGTCTCTACATATTGTCCTAATTCTGGATATTTTATAAAATAAGAAGGTGATAATCTACTTTTTTTAATTACTTTTGCTAATTCTGATTTTGTTACTAATCTACCCTGGGCTTTCGCCCACTCAAGTAGTTTTTCTCCATCTTCTACATAAACTTCTCCTTTTTTTCTTGAATCATGTCGTAACTCTATTTTGTTTTTTTCTAAAATACGTTTAATGGAAGTTGGATAAGTTTCAAATGTTTTAGCTATACTATTTATAGATTGACCTTTTTCATAAGCACTAATTATAGCAGCTACTTTCATTTTCATACTTATCCCTCCTTTGCTTTTGATATAGCATTTTCATAAATTTTTCTATTATCTTCATTCAAATCACATAATCTGATATTATCTAATGCTGTCGCACTATCTCCTAATATTTCAGTTATTTTTTCTTTTGGTATATTCATTTCTGCTATTATAACATCTAAAAGAGTATTTTTTCTACCAAAAAATTCTGAATCTAATAAATCATAAGCTATATCTATGAATGGTTTATCTAATTTTTCACTAAAAAATCTAAACATGTCTGCTATATATGGGGAACGACCTTTTCCTAAGTATGTACTTTCTCCGTACAAAACACGTCTGTATGAAGTTATTTGCATATTTGGATAGTCATATTTGGTTTTGAATTCTCTGTATAAACTTGCTTTATTAAGTATTCTATATTCTGACAAATCCTTCATTTTATTCGTTCCTTTCTTTTTATTCTTATCTATATAATATCATATTTTATTAAAATCGTCAACTGGTTTCTTGTCTTTATTTATATTGCTTGCGTCAAAAATATCATTACCATCTAATAAATATAATAATATAGATAACCAATGAGCTGATTTATCAGGATAATCTAAATCATAATATATTTTTAATTTTTCTCTAAGTACAATTTTAGCTATGTCGTCTATTTCATTTACTGATACGTCTTCTGGTATTAATAATTGAAGTCTATCTTTGTTTTTTTCTTTTGACGCTTTTAAACGAAATCTAGGTAATGCTGTTCCAATAGAGCTTCTCGCTGTTATAATATCTACATCTGAAAAACCATAATATTTTTCTCTTAATTTAGGAGTAATCCATTTAGGGTTTTCTTCAATCTCCTGTGTAGATTTAGTAATAACTAAAGGGGCTAAAAAATACTTCCATACTTTTCCTAATAAAAAACCAATTATAATACATATAATTATAGCTAGTATGTCATTCATTATTTATACCCCTCTTTCTGTAGTTTTGCTCTTTGGTCTAATAGATATTCTTTTACTTTATTAGACATTTCTGTATCCTTATATTTAAAATGATGACTATCAGGGTGTCTTAAATGGTCTATACATATTTCTTTACTTCCATATTGCTTATACCCAGCTTTATATAATTCAGTATAAAATGCTACATTTGGAATAGCTATTTCAGGATATAATGGACATTTGTCTTCATCTAAGATATTATAAGCACAGTAACCTCCCCAATCACCAGGATGAATATCTTTATATGAAGTTATTGGTCTAGTAGCAGCTGTAAAATTTTTAGCACTTTCTGATACAAAAAATCTAAACATACAAGCTGTTGGTTCCGTAGCTCTACTTAATCTTATTAATTCTAATACGGCTTCTGGTCTTACACTGTCGTCAATTGGGAAATAAAAAAATACTTTCTTTTCTTTCGGATAAGTCTTTTTAAATTCATTTCTTAACCTATTTCTAGTTGAATACATTACTCTATCTGTTGAATATTTATGCTTATCACATATTAAATTTAATTTTTTACCAGTCATAATTTCTAATTTTTTTATAGCGTTTTCAACTTTTAACCCTGGTTCATCATTATTATATATAACTTTAGGAGTGGCTATATCTTCATAATTAATACCTAGTGATATTAATTTCTTAAAAATCGTAGTATAATTATTTATAAATATATCTATATATCTTTCTAAATAACCATTCCAACATACTGTACCAAAACAAAACTTCATAATTTATCATTTCCTTCCTTTTTTAATTTCTTCTAAAATGTGTTCTATTCCACCAATATTTGTATCATCTAAGTATTCATTACAAAATATTTTACGTGGATTATTTTTAAAAAATCTTTTCATATGAGGTAAATTATCGTTTACTGCATCAAATTCAATGCCCTGTTCTAAGCACCATTTTTCAGCCTGACGTAATTCTTCTCCTTCACGCATAGTAATTAATACTAAAAAAGCTCCTTGATTTTGTTCTTCTTTTATATATTCTATTACTTCTGGGATTGGTCTTTGTATTTCAGGATAAGTACCTTTTGTTACTGCTAAAGTACCATCGAAATCTACACCAATTATTCTATAAGGATTTTTCTTCATTTGTTTCCTCCTTTTTTCTACGTTTTTTAATAGGTTTTTTCATAAACAACATTTCTTTATTATCAAAATAGATTTTATCATTTCCATTTTCTTTTTCTGGTCCTTCATATTGTGGTCTCATAAATGAAATATATCCTGTTCCATATTTTAACACACATTCTCTTGTTCTAGCTATTCTTTGACAATCATTTTTGAAACCCAAATTAATATAATCTATATCATTTTTTTTATCTTCTGGTAATTTATCTAAATCTACAAATACAGAAAAGCAATCAGCTACTTCAAATTGTTTTTTCTTTGTTCTATGTAAGTATACTTTTATTTCCATGAATAATTCTCCTTTATTTTATTTATCCCATAAAGTATCATCTCTGATTAGAATATAACGTTTAAAATACACTGGGACCTCTGTTCTATCTATATATAATTCATTCTTATGCTCAAATATATATTCTCTTATATCATGCTGAATTTGGGTAATAGTCATATCATCACTGCATTGAAAATGTAAGTATTTTTTATTATTTGGTGAAGGAGTAAACTCTATATCACCCATTTTATTCCCCACCTTTTAATAAAAATTTATTAGATATAACTTTAAATGAATAACTCATATCATTTTTTCTAAACACGACACCTTCTGCAATTTGATTTGGTGAAGCGTCTTCAAAAAATGTTCTATATTTAATATTATCCACATGTTTTAATAAATTTTCAACTGTTTTATCTATATCCGTAGTATCCTTAAAATTAAACTTAGCTTCGGATGGTATAATTGGTACAGTCATAAGTCCAAAATCATCACACATATTTAAAAAACGAAGTAAATCCAATTTTTTATAACTATCCATTTTACCAGTATCGCTAACCCATACATTAAATATAAACCATTCTTTTTCTTTTAATCCTAATCTATTTGATTGAATGCCAGGTCCACATAATTCACCTTGAAATGCTATATATTTTCCTGTTAATTTTTGATAATCTCTTAAGTGTTTTTCTATATCTCCATATTTTTTAACTGTTGTTGTGTACATATTTTCATCTTTGTACCATTGATTTCTTCCACCAATTAAAAAGGCGTCTTCAAATAATCCAGCAGTACAAGAAGCACCGTCTAATTTTACACTTTCGTACCAATCACCTTGTTCACTTTTTATATATTCTGGTAATACATTTTCTGCGCAAACTTGTATTCTTTCTTCATCTGTTTTCGGTACATACCATTCATGATGAATTAAATCTCCAAGTGGTCCATTAGACACCGGTGGTTCATATTTTTCTATTTTTAATAATGCAGTCAAATCATCTCCCTCGTCATAATCAATTGAAGAAACTGCTGATTTATTTATTTGATTATATATTTCAGTAAGTTGACGAATAGGAATAATTAAACCTTGTGAAATTTGTCCTCTAAATTTGTGTGTTGATATTTTATATTTGTTTAATTTTTGTGACCAAGAAGAACCTTTTAAAAATTCAAATGCTGGTATATCTGGTAATAAACTATCTATTTCAAAATATATAACTAAGTCCCCTATTTTATATTGTCCTTTTTGAGCTACACAATCCCAGTTTAAGATTTGAACAATTTCTATTCTATCTGCTCCTTCTATCGGTTTTATAGCTTTTACTTTTTGCACACTTGCTAATTTTCTACTCATTTTCTTCTCCTTTCGTCTCTAATAATTCTTTGCACAACTTCATTGTATAATCATTTACTTTTTTATGAATATAATCTGCGTCTTGTTTATTATTACAAATAATTTTAGGAGCTTGTACAATATATGAAATACTATGATTATCAGTATTTGTAGGCTCACATATTATATTTTCTATGCTTATTTGTATAGATTTATTTCCTTTACTAATAGTAGTCATTAATTATTACCTCCTTCCTGTGTGATTGGTGGTCCAAAACCTAATGTACTCTTAGAGTTGGTTATAGTGGCTATCCTTTCATAGACACTAAGTTTCGCTCTGGCAGTACTAAGTTCTTGTCTTAATTGAGCATTTTCATTTTCTAATGAAAAAACTCGTTCCATTACTATGTTTTCTAATTTTTCGTATGCGTCCTTTTTAGTAGCCACTACTCACCTGCTCCTTTCTATTCTTTTTTCTTTATTGTTCTATGGTCTATTTCCATATCAATTAGTTTATCAATTCTTTCTTTTTCTTTCTTTTCTACTTCATCGAGAATTAATAACATAGTACGAGGAGATATATCTAATTTATTTTTTATTCTTGATATATAAGGCTCCCAACGTCTAAATATAAGTCTAGTACATATATCAAATCTAACTGTATCATCTATATTTTCTTGTACATTTTTCTTTATTCCTCGTACTTCTTCTATTGTCATTTGATGTAATGCTATTGAATTAGCAATTTTATCATCCATAATTCACCTCTATTGTCCTAAATTGAATAATGCGTTAGCGTTTTCACCTAACATATACGTTGGCATAACTCCGATTCCATTTCTCTATCATAGCTCTTTGATTTTCTAATCTTAATTGTTCTAATGATTGTTCGGTAACTGATTGAGATTGAAGTTCTCTAACTTTTGCTTCAGCTTCTGCTGTATTTATTTTTTGTTCATTTTGTACTTTTATAATTTCTAATTGAGCTTTTTCAGCTTCTGCTTTTTGCTGATTTGTTGTTTTAGCTTCTACAGCTGCATTAAATTCTTCTGTAAATCCAATATTTTCTAAGTTTACAGCACTAATTGTAAAATATTCATTCAATCTTGAATTTAATTCTTCTGTAATAGAAGTAGCTACTTCACTTCTTTTTGTGACCATTTCTTCAGCTGTAAATTTAGCTATAGCAGCTTTCAAACCACTTTGTAATGCTGGGTTTAAGATAGTATCATTGTAATTTGCTCCTACTTTAGAATATAACTCAGATGCCTTTTCTGGTTTTATTTGATAATTAATTGACATTGTAACATTAACTATTTGAAGGTCTTTTGCACTTCCTTCTACTGTACTTTGATATTTTTGTGTTCTAATATCTACATCGTGTACACTTTCTACAAATGGTGCTATAAAGTGAAATCCAGCGTCTAAATATTTATCTTGTACTTTTGAATATAATGTTACAACTCCTATATGTCCTGTAGGTACTATTGTTGTACTTGCAAATAATACAATTAATCCTAAAACTAATATTATACTTATTATTATAATTCCTTTTTTCATTTTTCAATCCTCCTATTATTTTTTCTTTTCTTTTAATCGTTTTTGTAAATCTTCATTTGCTAATTGTAGAGCTTCTATATCTTCTTTTAACGACACAATGGTTTTTTCTTGTATATCAAATTTTGTTTTAGATGGTATTTCTTTTATATAACGTAAATATACATAAGAAAATAATATTCCAGCTAATAGCCCTACAATAAACACTGGAAACATAGCCATTTTATAAATTCCTCCTTTCGTAAAAATTCAATATTTCCTCTTTTGTCATTGGTTCTTGTATTACGTCTATTCCTACATTATATGAATTTGGTATCTCATATTTCATAGGGTGCATAGTACCTGTATTTGAATGAACGTGTCCATAAAAATGTAATGCTCCATGGTGTTGCTCATTCCATACCTGAATTGGATAATGAAATAATGAAATTCTATGGTCTCCATCTTTAATCATTGCTGTATCTCGTACCCATCTAAATAATGTTTGGTCAAATTCGTCATCATCTAAAAATAAATGGTCGTGATTACCTCTAATTAAAAATTTCATACCATTAAGACGTTTTAATATTTTATTAGTATCTTTTCCATTATAAAAGGATAAATCTCCTAAAATATATATCTCGTCTCCTTTTTTAACTTTATTATTCCATCTTTTTATATATTCTTCGTCCATTTCTTCTACAGTACTAAACGGTCTATGCTCAAAGGCTAAAATATTTTTGTGTCCGAAAATGAATATCTGCTATATAATACTTCATTATCTCTCCCTCACTGAAAGTAAATGCTCTATAGCAAATTTGATTTCTTGGTCTGCTTCAGCTTTACCTTCTTTTTCTATTTTATTTATAAAATCTTTTAATATTTGAATATGTGGATTTACATCTGTATCAGCTTCTAATATATCTCCTAACATTTTATATACCCTTCTTACCCTACGTCTAGGAATATAATTTTCTAATTGTTCTTTCATGTTATTATTTTCATTACGTAATTTTTTTAATTCTTCTTCCATTCATTTTTCCTCCTCTGGTAAAATATGTTCACATTTACTATGTAATTCGTCTTTACAATTTTTATCAAAACTTGTAACAGAATAAAATTTTGTAGGAGGCTTCCAATAACGCAAATTTCTTTTACATTTTTCTTGATAGCAATTTGTATTACAATAACTTATGTCTGCCGGTCCTGTTCTTCGCATAATAACTCACCCCATAATCCTTTTTCATAAATATAATCTTTTAAATCTTTTACACTTGTTGCTATTATAAAATGTCCTTTTGCTTTTTTAATTCTAATTCCTTGTGCTAACTGAATAGCACTTGGTTTCCCTCCTGGGTCTTTCACTTCTATACCAAAAAATAATCCTCCCCAACAACAAAGTAAATCTGGAATACCTGTTTCTTGATATAAATCTCCTCCATGAATTTTATAGCAAAGACCTCCGTGTTCTTTTATAAATTGTTTTATTTCGTCTTCAATTTTCTTTTCTTTGTGAGGTTTATAAGCCATAACTATTCTCCTTTCTTATATAATCCCTCTTTTAATCTAAGTAATATATTATTAGCTGATTTTGTAATTAGAGGAGCTGCTACACTCATTACTTCACAAAGTTCTTCTTCATTATATACTCTGTCTTGTTGACCTGTTTCCCATAAATAAATATGAGTTAATTCGTGTCTTAATGTTTTAGCAAGTAAAAAACCGTCTATATCTTTATCAAAATAAATAGTTGAAGAAGTATAATCTGTTAAACCATTAATTCTAGCTGTATCATCTGGAGTACGATTTTCATAATATAATTTATTCATTGTATCTCTATCTCTGAAACACAAATTCCAAATATTTTTTTCATTTGTAGGTGATTTAAACGTAAACATCATTAGTCACTCTCCTTTTTAAATAATAATTTTCTTATCATAGTTGCTAATAAACATACACCGAATGCTTGTAACCAAGTTAAGTGAAATGGTATTTGAAATAACCATAATACAAAATTAACAACTATATATAAAGGAAGTGACCATAGTGCTCCTATAATTATTAAAATTAGTAGTAATATTAAAAATTTTCCCATTTAGTTTCCTCCTTTGTGTTGCATTATATCATATAAATTTGGAAAAGTTAATACTTTTATTGTCTTTTTTAAAATTTTTTAAAAAGGTAATTCATCGTCTGATAAAGGAGCTTTATTTATATAAGTTTCAAACACTAAATAATTTTGACCATATATATCTGGGTCTACAATCTTAATGTCCATACCTCTCATTGTATCTATTTTTATTTCATCTTCTAAACGTCTTCCGTATTCGTCAAATCGTGCAACAAAAGGAGTTTTTTTACCATACATAGATAGTTTTCTATAAGCCATTATGATATTATTTTTAACCATAGGACTCATTCTACATTGAATGTTTTTAACATGATAAGGCATACATTCCATCATAAGTTTAGCTTTCATAATAGAAATACATTTTAGTATATTTTTTTCTAGTAAATCTTCATAATTATGACATGCTACTGCATATTTATAATTAGATGTTCCAAATTCTCGATTTTCTTCTACTTTCATTTCTGGAATTTCCTCCTTTTTGTACCCATTTTCTTTAATCCACCATTCAAATTTGTCTACAATTCCATCTGGCGAATACATACCACTGTATCTATAATAAGAACCATCAAGAACGCTACTAGCATTAAATGTTATCGTATCTTCAGGATTGAAACTACCTGTACTTTCCATAAAAACTGGTTTTGGTATCCATACTTCACCACAGTCACCAAAATCTAAATCACCCATTATTTGTCACCTTCTTCTAACCATTTTTCAAATAATCTTTGGTCAAAATTTTCACCAGATAAAAGAGTTTTATGAATTTGAGGTTCAACACTTCCTGCTATTTCTAAGTAGTAAAATACAGGTTGTTTAGTCTGTCCAGTTCTATCTAAACGTCCTTTACTTTGAACAAAATCAATATAATTTTCTGGATATGAAAACCAAATTCCAATATTAGTTTTTATAAAATCATTTAAACCAGCAGACCCTGCTTGTATATTTACTATTGCTATACAGTCATCATACTTTTCCCAATTAGTCAAATCTTTACTTGAACCATCATATATACACCAATGTCTTTTCTTTTTATCACATATATTACTAACAATTTTTGTTTCATTAATAAAGTTTGTAAATACAACTAAACGTCCTTCATTTCCGTCAAGAAAATCTTCTAACCATTGTGCTTTTGGATTTTTATCTAAAAATATATCACGAATAAAACCACTACAACTTTCACGCATATAAATTTTGTGTAAGGCTGGTCTATTAGCAATTATAAATTCTGAGTCAATATCTTCTATATCTCCAGATGATAAAATCGTTTCTAAGGCTTTCTCGTCCATTTTAGGCCATACTTTTTTCTCTTTAAAGTATTTCATTTCTGATGTCATTTTAAAAGTTTGTTTGATTTCTATTGGCCTGTCATATACACTTTCATATTTTTTATAATAAGTGTATTTTAATATTTCTTTATCCATTAATTCAGTGTGCTTATAACCTACAATTTCATTAAATGGAAATCTAGATTTTCCTGCATATACTAAATTCCAATTTTGAGCTTCTACACAAAACTCTTTTTTGAACTTTTGAGCGGAAATGTCAAATAATTCACTACCAAGTGCTTTATACTGTGGATATAAATCTATATATTTTTTATTTTGAGAAGTAGCACTAAGTATTAATATTTTTATATTGAATTTAGCTGATAGCTGTTGTATGAATTTGCTTTGCTTAGAATCATATGTTTTCATTTTATGTCCTTCATCTATGATAATTAAACATCTTCTTCTTACTAGCATTTCTTGTATTGTTTTTGCATTTTTTTCTCGCCAAGCACTTTGAAAAGAGCTTACAAAGGTCATTTCAATTTCTGGAACTTCTTTTTTCAAATCATTTTTCCAGTCGTCTACTTTTGATACAGGACAGATGACAACTGCTCCAACTATATGACCGGCACTATATAATTGTTCAGCAACTGATAATGCAGTTACTGTTTTTCCTGTCCCTGTATCAAATCCCAGATAGGCTCCTTTTATTTCTCCGCTATCTATTCTATTGAAAATATCATTTGCTGTTTTTTCTTGATAATCATATAATCTTGTGTACATTTATTCCTCCTCATCGTCTGATAATGGTATATTAATAGAACCCATACCTTCTATTTTCATTGTTAAATTACCCATAAGACATTCTACAGGGTATTGTTTTTCTAAATTTTCTATTACAGCTTTTATTGTAGCATGTAAACTAGCTACTTCCATTGGACCGCAATTGTGCATGTGCATACTAACTACAGGAGATTTAACCGCTGTATTATCTTTTTCTTCTTCATTTTCTACACCGATTAAAATATTTAATTCAACATATTGTCCTGTCCTTTTTATCGCATTATATCTTTGTCTTTCCATTTCTGGAATGTCTATACTATGAAATTCCATTTTCACTATTCTCCTTTTCTGCTCTTTTCTTAGCATAATATTCTTTATAATATTCTTGACGTGCTTTTTTATTCTTAGCATAATGCTCTCTATAATATTCACGACGTTCTTCTTTATGTTTTTCATAATATTCTCTATATGTTTCATTCTTAGCTTCTCTTACGCGTTTTTTCTTAGCATATCTTTTACTATTATACTCTTTTATTTTATCTTTATTTTTTTCATAATATTCTTTAAAATAAGCCTGTCGTTTTTCTTTGTTTCGTCTGTAATAATCATGTTGATATTCTTGTTCAGTCATTTTTGTAAACCACCTCCAAATTATATTTCTTCTAATCTTACAGTAGCTTTAACGTTACTTGTCTTAGTGAATTTTTTAGCTAATTCTGGTTCTTCCTCTTTTAATTTTTTACTGTCAATTGTATTTCTAGTGCTTGGAGATACATAAGTTAATTTAACACTATCTACTATCACTGTTTTTGGTAAATAATCACTTTGCTCGTGTAATTTAATTATATTTTCTTTAAATGGTATAAATACTTTGTCAAATTCTTCTGATGCTTTTTTAAACGCTCTGTATTTTTGCCCAAATTCCTCTGGTTCACAAGGTAATGCTTGTTTAAATTTATCAAATTCTAATTTTTCACTGTCATATTCTTTATCTTCTTCTATGGTTATTTCTTTCATTTCTAAAGTATCTTCATCTATAACTTTTATTGTTTTCATTATAACATCCATCCTTCCCTATCTGTAGTTTCATCCCAATCTTTCTTTATGCGTTTAAATACATTTTTCGCAGTAAGAAATCCAATAGGAGAGTCACCGTGTTTAAATTGCTCCCACGGTGTAAATCCTCCTAAAATTTCTAATCTGTCTTGTTCACGTCCGTGAGTACCAAATCCTTCAATGACACTTATTTTCATATCTTTTCGAGATGGATAACATATTTGATAATGCTCCATTATATCAGGATATGAAATTTTTAAGCTCGGGTCATATCCAAATCCTTCTATAAATTCAAATGGAATGTCAGCTTTTTCTAACATACGTTTTAATTTGAATATTTCTTTACAAGGTTTATCATATAAATCACTCATTTCAGCCATTTAACAATCACCTTCTACGTTTACGCTATAATCACGTATATAACATTTTGTAGTTATATATTTCATAAACTCATTAAATTCTTTCTGTGTTTCTTCTTTTGTTCTATCACGCAAATCACCTTGAATTGAAATAACAACGCAAGTTTGATAATCAGCAGAACAGTCATAGTCTTCGGGAGCGTCACATTCTTCTATTTCTTTTCCGTTAATTGTTACTTGTCTTAACGTCTCTCTATATCTACAATGCTCACAGTCTTGGCCTATCCACATATTATGTCCATTTTGAACATTGACATAAAAATCTGCGTCTTTTTCACTGCCAGTTATTTTTGGTGCATTCTTTAAATAATCTTCTACTATTTTTGTTAAATTTTCTCTAGTTTCTATAATACCTGTTTCCACACTAAGACAAGCAGTTATATGTGTCCAACAGCTCATAATTATTCCTCCTCTTTGTTATTAGTACTATCTATAAATCCTTGGACTCCTTTTTGTGTTCTCGCAAAAGCTCTTTCTCTATTTGCATTATTTAATTCTACTTGACGTCTCATTCTTTCTTCTTTGACTAAATGAGCAATAAAGATTTTTTTCTCTAAGCCTAAACCATAATTATATGCGTTTTCTACTTCTCTTTCACAATCAGTATTTAATACCCAAGGTTTAGCATTATAAATATATTTTTCAACACTATATTTAAGTCTTTCTTTATCTACTTCTGGATAATCAAAGTAATAAATTAATGTTTGCATTAATGTTACGACACTTCCTGGTAACTTCTTTTCGTCTAATTCTTCAAGTATAGGCTTAATATATTCTAATCTAGGAATAGCTGCTTTAGCTTGTTCTTCTGTTAATTGAAGAATACCTTGTTTTATATCTCTGTGCTTAGATTTTGATACTCTATATACAGCAGTAGATATAATATCTAAGTTTCCATTTGCATACTTTTGCATTAAACCTAATAGTCTTTGATAATTTTCATTGCCTTGTTCTGCATAAGATTTTATGAAATCTGGTAACTTCCAGTTAACCATATTCATATTCATATAGATACATTCTTTGTTTCCTGCACCTTCTGCTATAATATATTCCACTGGCATTTTTAGTCTTTGAAGTGCTGTTAATCTTCCTTGTCCGTCAATTACTTCCATTTTTTCATTTACTATAATAGGGTTATGTACCCAACCTATAGTTTGAATACTTTCTACTATTTTACTAATTCTACTTTCTGGTATATCTCTATTACCTATTAATCTTTTAAATATACTATAATCCTTTGTCACATATACACTATATGTTTTTTCTTTTTCTTCCATAATTTTAATCCTCCTATTTTATAATATAATGATTTTCTATATTTAATTCTTTATTTAATTTTCTTTCGTATTCTTTTAATAATTCACGTTTCTTAATAAGATTTTTTCTATATTGTATAGCTTTTTCTCCGTCTTCTTTTGTTTTAAAACAAATTGAGCGAATATTACGGTTAAAATAAGAACGTCCTTTGTCATCATGATAATACCAGTGTGAAAATCTACCCGCATTAGATTGTTTTACTTCTACTATAGTGATTTCTTCTAAGTACCATTCTTGTTTTTTATAAACTTTACATACTCTGTAAAATTTATCACCTACTTCGCAAAGTTGTATATTATCAGTTTCTTTCATTTTTCCCCTCCTAATCCAAGTCCTCAAAAAACCACTCTCCTAATTCTTCTTCCTCACCTAAATCATTTATTATCCATACGTCGAATGGGTCTCCAAAACTAGTTATTTTATGTACGTGGTATTCTTTATCTAAAGAAATAGTTTTTACTTTATCTTTTGCTAATATTCTTTCTACATCTGCCCTCAGCTTAGGATTAGTGGTTACTCTTACATTTATATCTGCTTCATAATCTACACCGTCAATATTTCCCAAACGTTCTGGTACATCTTTTAATTTTTTAAACATCTCCTTCATTCCCTTCTATCATTTCATTGTATAAAATTTCTTTTTCTACTTCTGTCATACTGTCTGGGTCGATGTCATATAAGATTAAATCCATAAATGGGTCTATTTTACGCACCTCCTTATTAATTTATAAACATTATACACAACAATTAATTAAAAGTCAAGTGTTTATCATAAATTTTTTTCATTTTTTGTTTTTAATAATTCTAATAACTTTTCGTCTTCTATAAAGAATGGGTCATTATCTCCCATTAATTCATATGATAAATTAGATATTAATTGTCCTAATCTCCAATTTGGGTGATTATTCCAATACACTTTTAATTCGTCTACTATTTCATTAATTCTATTAGGGTTTCTCATTTTATACCTCTTTCTTCTTTTTTCTACTTTTCTTTTCTGGTTTAATACCAAGAAAATCATCAATTCTGTGCTGAGCTTCTGCTATATACCACTCATAATCTATGTCATTTAATTCTCCTATTTTTTTACCTCTTATATCTTCATTATAAATAAGTACGTGCTCTGGTGTACCTTCGACTTTATCTAGTACTCCTATCTCTTTTGATTTTTTATGTTTATATAGTCCACCATTTTTTATATCAGTACTTGGAAATATTCTATTTACTTTTTGTACTTCTACATCACCATATTCACGTTTCCAAGTAGGTGTATCATACATATTTCCTAATTTTTTAATCATTTGATAGTCTGTTGCTAAATTTTCAGGATTACATATTGTTGTTCTAATATCAGTACCATCAAGAAAATAATTTACTACAGCTTTTGCTAAAATAGCTAAGGTATCTTGCTCATTTCCTTCATCAAATTTTGTAACATAAGCTCCTTTAACTTTAACTTTTCCACTACTATCTTTGAATACATAATTATTAACGTCTTTTTCGTATAAGTTATCAGCTACAGTTTTTTCTAAGCTAAAGCGCCAGTCTTTTTCCCATTCAGCACACACTTTATCTATCAAATCTTCTGCGTCATTTGTTAATAATTCTAATGCAATACCATCAGTATTAGATTGAATAAGTTTAAAATAACTTCCTTCTGAATTAATCTCTAACTCATTTCTTGCCCAAGCAGGTTTAGGTTTACGCTTAACATTACGTAATCTAAACACTAAATCCATAAGTGATAATTGTCCTAACATACACATTTTAGTATTATATTCAGGGTCATATAATTTTTTGAATTTATCTTTCATACAGCCAGAAGTTGTGTTCAATATAAGTTTATATCTCGCAGCTTGGTCTTTTAAGTTTTTCTTTTCTTCTTTTGTTAAACTAGGGTCATGAAGTTTTTTCTTAATATCCATACGAGTTTGAACCATTCCAGCAAAAGCAAGACACCCATTTTTATCTACTTTTCTTGAAAGTAAATCCCATTTTGTTAATATGTTTGGATATAGTGAAGATACATCAACCCATACAATTTTCTTTTTATCTTCTGGTCTACATATATAATTTTTAATTCCACCGTGTACACCACCTAATGCAAAAGTATGCGTTACACCTAAAATATCTAAATCCATACTTAATTTTTTCTTATCACATTTTTTAGTATCCCATTTATGCTTTTCTAATTCTCTTAATGCTTCTATAAAGAAATCATAAATAATTTTTAATTCAGGTACTTCCCAATTTACAGGCAAATCATATAATTGAAAATTCTTTCTAAGTCTAGTATTCATTCCTTTATTTTGTGATAATAAAATAGCTTCTGTTAATTTAGCATTCGTTTTACAAATATAATTTACAGGTAATCCAAATTCTTTTACTAATAACATCTTTGTTCTAAAACTGTTTTTTCTTTGTTTAAATCTTTCTAATGTACCATATAAATCAGCTCTATTATATTTTTCAACGTCTCTTTTTTCTTCATCTGTTAGTGGTCTATCTAAATCAAATGGAACCACACTTTCAACGATGTCCATACCTAAAAATCCCTCTAGTTGTTTCAATGAAAAAAATGCTCCATCTCCTAATAAATCATACATTAATATATCAGATTGGTAATAATCATCTATGTGTAATTTATTTAATGTTTTAAATAAAGGTGTGTCGTCATCTTGTGTTTTGATGATTGCAGTACTTACGTCAAATGCCTTTTCAGGTGTTGTAATCTTACCTGTTAACATTCCATGAGCTAAAATTTTATCATAATTTTCTGAATTATAACCCACCCAAATTTCACTTAAATGAGCTTTTATATAATCTCGTATATCATTAACATTCCACATTTGATGTACTTCTTTAGTTTCAGTATCTAAAATTCCTAATAAAGTATCTTTTTTAAATATTTCATAATCTGCGATTAACATAATATTGTATTCTCCTTTCGTTTTAGTATATTATACTATATACACCAAAAATTTAATACAATCTTATCTTCTAATATATTACGCAAATATTTAATTAAAGTTTTATCATCTCCATAAATTAATTGTCTAACTCCCCTACTTTTATTACAAATTTGAACTATAGAATTTTCACTAGCGTCATGATAATATTCAATACTACCTATTGTATTAGGTAATAAATTATATTTTTCATTTACCATATCACATAATTTATCTACATTTTTTGTAATTATTACAGGGTTAATTCTTTTTCTTCCCATGATTATACATCCTTTCCAAATATTTTTGGGTCATTTAAGTTTTTATCTACAAACTCTAACATAGCTTTTAGTACATCTTCTCTATTTGAATTAGATACATACATCATTCTTCTATCTTCTATGTTTCCAAACTCGTATGCTAATAATGCAAACCCCATATTTTCTGGTAATTTTTCTTTTATTTCTTTTGCTATTGTTTGTAGTACGTCATTTGCTTGTTCTTCTCTTTCTGTCATTATTTTTCACCTCCTATACCAAGTATTAATTTTAAATCATTTACTATTTTAGCTTTTGATTTTGTTTCTTTTACAAATTTCACTAAGTCCTCATATTTTTCTTTATAAGGAGCGTCTTTTTCTCTATATAATCTGTCATAATCATATTTTGCTATTTCTATTCCGTCTTCTCTTAGCTGTTCTTTATATTCTTCTGGTTTATATTCACCTTTTCTAAACATATCTACACTTACAAATAAATCATCCATAAAACTAGCTAGCTCATCTTGTTGTAAATGTACTTCATCGCTAAAATGTAAAGTATAAGCAATGGCTGTAATAAAATTTTGCACAGAGCTGTCTAATTCGTCTTTGTATGCACTTTCAAATTCTTTTCTAAGTGAATTATACATTAATACATTTCTATTATATAACCAATTCTCCATTTGCTCTTTTGACATACTTTTTATAGTTCTGTATTCGTCTCTATTTAACTTCATTCCTTCCATCTTCGCCCTCCTCAGTTAATTCAGTGATAATTGTTTTGTTTTTATTTTCATGTAATTGTCTTTCTGACATCCATTTTACAAATTTTTCGTGAGCTTCTTCTTTAGATGTAGCATAAAATACACGTGTAAATGGTCTTTTTGTATTAAATATAGTAGATATACTTTCTGTTGTTATTTGAAATCTTTTTAAAGTATTATTAGTCTTATCAGTATTATTAGTATCATCGATAGTTGGCGTTTCAATTGGTTTAATAATTTCTGGAATTGTATTTAATGATTTTGTTAATTCAGTTAACGTATTTGTTTTATATAATTCTTTCCAAAAATTAATAGCTTCTTTTAGTACTCTCCTCCAAACTAAAAACCCTTTGAATTTTATGTCATCTGCTTCTTGAAAACCATTTGTTTCCCAATTATATTGTAATTTTTGCTCCACAGCATTTAATGTATATTCTAAATTTAACATTTCATTTTGATTTCCGTTTTTCGTAATAGTTGTAATTATAGATTTTAATTTATCTGTTGCAAGCAATGCGTCTAATATAGATTTTATTGTATCTTCTGGTAATGTACAACCACACTCTTTTAATATACGAATAAAACTATTTTCGTCTGATAATGGATTAAATGTGTTTTGTTGAATTTTAGTTTTTTCTATTATTTCAGGTTCAGATGTTTTAGGTTTTTCTACTATATGAGCTATTGCTGGATTTTGCGTTGCTTTTACTTCATAATAATTTTCTATTACTGGTATTTCTGGCATAGGTATTTCTTCTTTTTTATTATGATTTTCTCTATATTCTTTTGAATTAGTTATCTGTCTAATGTCTATTTTTCTTTTTTCTTCTTCTGATAAATTAATATAAGGTACATATTCTTTTCCACGATATTTCATATTAGCTTTTCTAGTTTTACATTTAATACATATTCCTTGTAAAGTTAACTTTGCTTCCTTTCCACAGTCTGGACATACTTCGATATTGGTTTTTCTCATTTTCTTTTTCTCCTTTTTTAATTCAATTTGTTTCAAATATTCAGGTTTAATATACTGAGTAATTGGTAAAAATTTTTCTTTTACCTCCATTATAGTAATAGCTACTCCTGTGTTCCTGTTATACAATACTTCGATATTTCCGTCTGTAAGGTATCCCATTTGCTTAGATTTCCTACATACATATAAACAATGTAAATATAACGAACTTTCTGGAATTAAATCATCTTTCCCATACCATTTACACGAGCTTTTCATTAGATTTTTAGTATTATACATATTTTTTAAAGAATTTCTTTCAAGAAGTCTTTGTTGTGCGTGTTTTGTTAATTTTATATCTTTTGGTAACTTAGCCACACTTTCATCTCCTTTCTTTATTGTATTATTATATTATATTATATATAAGGAGTGTGAATAAGGTGTTGTTTCATAAGTTAATTCTCACCTTATTCTCTTATTTTTATGGGATAGAATAAATCTACCAATATTAATATACAACAATTTTAACAATAAGTCAATAGGTTTGTTGTCTTTTTTCTCAATTTTTTTCTCAAGTCTTAAAGTTTACATAACTTAAAACGCTAGAGCTAAGCTATATTCAGGGTTTTGAGTGAGACAAGAAATATTTTGTTTTAATTTTATAAAAATCGTTGTAATTTAATTTAAAATAATGTATATTATATAAAGAAAAAAGGAGAGATAATCACATGAAAAATTATAGCGATAGTCAATTTTTTGACGCACCATTTAGAGGTGTAACAAGTGTATTAAACGCAATATTTGGAAATAAATTTGAAAATTCAGGAATACCAGAACATGTTTTAAGAATGGCTGGTGAAAGAGGTACAGCTTGCCATACTTATTTAGAAAATTATCAAAAATGGTTATTAGGAAAAATAGATGATGAACCTCATTTAGGATTAGAATATGCAATATATGAAACTAATTTTAAAGAATGGCTTGAAGAAAGATGTGAAATAATAAAACCTATTTTAATAGAACATAAAATAATAGATAAAAAACTTGGGATAAAAGGTATAATAGATAGTGTAGCAGAATTTAAAAATAAAGATGAAGATAAAAGTTTTATTGCATTATGTGATTGGAAAACATCTAGCAACTTAGATTTGTGGGCAACAGAATGTCAATTACAATTATATTATTATATGCTATTAAATGGAGAACCTGAAGAACAAGAAATCGCGAATCAAATAACACAATTAAGATGTTTAAGTTTAACAAAAACAAGTTATAAATGGCAAAAATTTGAAATAAATACCGATTTAGCAGAAAGTTTAATATATTTATGGAACATACATTTTGAGCAAATAACAGATGAAGAAGCTAAGAAAAAAGGTAAAACAGTAGAAGAATGGAAATATTTAGAAGGTACTAACTATCAAATAAGTTCTACAGGAAGAATAAAACATTATGATTCTAAAAAGAAACGATATAATGTATCAATAGGAACCCAAAACGGAAAAGGTTATATGCAATTTACAATTCATAAACCCGATAAAACATGGAAAATAAAATTAGTACACAGATTAGTAGCTGAATTATTTTGTGAAAATGATGACCCAAAACATAAAACGCAAGTGAATCATAAAGATGGAGATAAAACCAATAATAATGCAAATAATTTAGAATGGGTAACTCCAAAAGAAAACACTGACCATGCAATAAAAATAGGATTAACTACAGTAAAGAAAAAACCAATTTATCAAATTGACATCAAAACAAATAAAATACTTCATAAATTTTCTTGTTTGAAAGAAGCTCTTAATTTTATAGGAAAGAATTATAAACGTAATATAGAAGAAGTGTGTAATGGTAAACGCAATTCAGCCTATGGTTACAAATGGAGGTATGCCGACGATGAAAATAAAAACCAGTAAATTAGAATGGTATGTATTAAATTGGGATAGCAATGAGAAAAAAATGAAACCAATAAATATATTATCAGGAGTGGCAGAAGATTTAGCAAAAGAAGTGAAATCAGGTGGAGTACATAATAAAAGTATACTAAGAGAATACGTAAAAACTTATTTAATGTATAATTATTGGAGCAAAGTAGAATATGAATTTTTTGCGTCAGATATGTGTGGAATGAATTATGAAAAAATAAGTGCTTGGCAACAAATAGAGCCAAACTTAGATATAATAGTAGATTATATTAATAAAAAATGTGATTTAAATTTTAAGTAAAAGAGGTGTATAAATGAGTAATCGTGTTTATACTAGTACAAAGCGTGACCAAATAATAAATAAATATAGTAATAGAGAATTTACTAAAATGGATTGTTTAAAATGGTTAGATACGTTAGAAGATGAAAGTATTAATTTATGGATTTTAGACCCACCATATAATGTTTTAACTGGTAATATGAAGAACAAAAATGGAGCTGCTGTATTTCATTCAAGATATACAGCAAAAGTATCTCCTAGCGAAAGTGATTTAGAAAAAGGAATAGTAACTCCAAGATTTGAAGTAGCTATACCTTGGGAAGAACAACAAAAATTAGAAGATTATAAAAAATGGTGTTATCAATGGTATTGTAAAGCTCATAAAAAATTATGTGATGATTCATTTATGTTTATATTCTGGTCAATGCGTTATTTGTATTTAGCATACCAAATATTTGACGTAAATAGAATTATCTTTTGGCAACAACCAAACATGATAAGTAGTATATCAGGAGATTTTTGTTATGATATAACACCTATTATAGTAGTAAGAAAAGGAAATCCAAGACTTACTAAAGAAGCGGGATTATGGGATAAGTCAAGTGTTTTAAATTTTACTAAACCTCAAGGAAATTATAAAAAAGATAAATTATGCCATCCAACTCAGAAGCCTCAAGCATTACTTGAACATTTAGTATGGCTTAGTGACACAGACCATGATGGAAATATAATCGGAGATTTCTTTGCAGGTTCAGGGTCCCTATTAAGAGCAGTGAACAGAGCTGACGTTAAATTATGTGACATGAACCGTGAATATTATGACAAATTCTTTGATACATATGTCACTGATTCAAGAATATATACTTGCAAAGTGATTGATGAAAGGAAAAATAAATAAAATGATAGAAATTTGGAAAGATATAAAAGATTATGAAGGCTTATATCAAATAAGTAATTTAGGTAGAGTAAAAAGACTAGCTTATACAAGAAAAATATGTCCTAAAGGAACCGAACAATACGATATTCACTTTAAAGAACATTTAAAAAGCATTTTTATAATGAATAGAGGCTATCAAACAGTAACTCTTTGTAAAAATAGTAAATTAAAATCTCACCATATTCACAGATTAGTGGCAGAAGCATTTTTAGATAATCCTAAAAATCTTCCACAAGTAAATCATAAAGATGAAAACAAATTAAATAATTGCGTAGACAATTTAGAATGGTGTACTCCTAGTTACAATAATAATTATGGAGAAAGAAATAATAAAATGGCAGCTAAGTTAAGTAAACCTGTAATATGTATAGAAACAGGTATAACTTATTCCAGTATTCATGAAGCAGCAAGACAAACTGGAATGGATTATCGTAATATACATGCTTGCTGTTCAGGTAGATATAAGACTACTGGTGGTTATCATTGGGAATATGTTTAGTATTTATAGATGTAAAAAAATAGATTAATATTTTTAGGTAGTTAGGAAGGTAGGTAGTTAGTTATGGCATTAAAAATAACTAAATTAGATTTTGAATTAGGCGAAAATGATAAAATTCCAAATGGACTTTGGTTTTATGTAGCAGATTATGTGAAAAAAGGAAATGATTCTTATGATAGAGCAAAAAGAAGATTTGCTGTTACAACATTAGTTTCAAGATTAAATGAAATCAGAGCTCGTGAAGATGTAGAGGAATCAGATTTTCGTCTTATTTTAATGGCTGAAATAAATCAAGTTTATAGCAAACGAAAAGAATTAACCCAATTTGAGCAAGATATAATAAAATATATAGCTGAAATATTCAAAATATTAGTAAATGGGGGTGTGTTATAGATGAGCAAATATGTAGAATTTGAATTTTGTGAACTACCGGACACACCTTATAGCTTTAACGAAGCTAAATTTAAAGCTGGTGACCCAGAACAAATAAAATTATATAAAGACAGTAAAGTACCAAGACGTAAGAAAAAATTAACTTTCACAGAAATTACTTCTGAGGATAAAATGAAAAATTACGCAAGAGTAGTACCTGAAGGCTGCATGTTCATAGATTTTGATAATACTACAGAAGCTAACGAAATGTATGATATAATACTAAAATCTAAATTAAGGTGTTTAATATTGGAAACAACTAAAGGTTACCATTTTTTGTTTAGGGTTCCTGATTTTTACAAAAAAGAAATGACTGGTGCTACTAACTGGTTTGGCTATAAATTTGATACAAAAGGTCCTGGCAGTGTTCAAATAATTAGGGTTTGTGGAATGACTCGTGATGAAAGATGTAGCTGGGAAATCAGTGAATTAGTTGAACCTGCTTCAATTGATATAGAATTATTAGATGTCTTACCATATTGGCTATGGGGTAAACTAAAAGATAGTGATTTACACAAAAAAGGAAAACCAGGAGAAAGTGAATACACTCTTACAGATACTCCGTTCACACAGTTAATGGCTATGAAAGAAGGCGGACGTCATAATCACATAGTTGAAAAGTGTAGTATGTTTGGTTTATCTAATGGTTTTGAAATGAATGAATTCAAAAGTTTAATTACAGCAATACACGACCAATATTTAGTAAAACTTGGAACACCTATGCCAGATAGTGATTTATTTGGGGATTTAGAGGATAGATGGGAAGACTATAAAGCCACACTTGAAAGTAGTGGCTGGGTTTACGATGAAGAAAAAAGAAAATGGGAAAAGACAAAATCTAAAAAAAGTGATAAAATAGATGAACGTAGAGCCGCTGAATATTTATTTAAGCAATATGAATTCTACGGAAGTAATAAACAATTAGACGGAACATTTGAAAATTTATTATATAAAGAGATAGGAGGTCCATACGAATATAAAAGAGATATAACAGTATTTAGACAAGCATTAAAAGATTATAGTGACCAAAATTTTAAAAAAGACTTTTTCAAAGAAGTGGAGGTGCAGTTAATGCAAATGTGTGCAACAGAGAACCGAGTAATTCAAAGAAATGATAAATACATAATCGTAAAAAATAAAGTATTAAGCTGTGTATCTCCTGAGGCTTATGAGTTTGACTGGATAGGAAAAAGACCTCCAACTGATGTAGTTTTACCTTGGAATTGGTATTCTGAAGAATGGGTAAATGAACATGAAGAAGATTTAGGAAAAAATATAACTTGGTTTATAAAACAATTAGCTAGAGATTCTTCTGGAAGAACCCAACCAGAAGTTGAACAGTGGTTATGGGTTATAGCTGGTGCTAGTATGATACCTGCTAATCAACTTCAAAAAATAGTAGTTTTAAGTGGTGGAGGACAAAACGGAAAGAGTTTATATACTAGCTTGATTAGATTATCTTTAGGAGCTGATATGTTCAACGAAAGTAAAATATTTGACTCTAATCCACACGAAGGTTTCTGGGGAGAAGGTTTAGATAAAGGTGTATGCTGTATAATAGACGATTTAAATAGAGTTTACAATAGAGACGCTTTTTCATATATTAAAGGAGCTATAACAGGTACCGATTGTGTAATGATAAATGAAAAATTCAAAGCTAAGAAAAAATTAGATATTTTACCACAAATAATCGCTTGTACTAACTTTGAATTTGAACTATATGATAAATCAGAAGGTATGAAACGTAGAGTATTAATACTTCCTACTGAATTTCATATTGACGATAGTATCAAAGATGGAGATTTACAACACAAATTAGTATTAAATACAATGGACCCAGTAGAAGTAGCTAAATACAAAATGAGCGAAGATTCTTTTAGTCATAAAGGTGTCAAAGTTATGAATATGTATACAGACGAAAAAGGTGTACTAGATAGTTTAGCAAGTGGAAGTTTAGCTTGGTTTTCTAATAAAGCTAGGTATATGTACATGAAATGGTTAACAAAAGAATTAATAATAAAATCTAGTGACAGTATGAAAGAGCGTATGGATATAGTATTTTCAGGTGGATTTGACGTTGAGTGTACTGAATTTTTAGAATGGTATATAACTGAACGAAAAGAAAGTATCTGGACAAAAGAATTATACGGAGAATATGTAGACTGGCATAATGAAATGGCAACAGGAGAAAACCAAATGAATGAACGAGCTTTTGCTAGAAATCTAACTAAAGCTATAAATGCTATGCTAGACAAAGGCTATAAAGTTAAAATGAAAAAAACCAGAAATGAAAAAGGTATGACACTTAATAAACTATTTATTGGAAAGGACGCTATAGATAAATGATGAATAAAAAAGGAAAACATTTCAAAAATAGAAAAGAAACCAACGAAGATATAGCTAATAGAATTTTAAGTCTTGCTGAACCTGGGGACTATGGGATATTCCCACCCCCAATGAAAGCTCAAGTCGCAGTAAATGAACTGTGTAGATTTTTCTTAGGAGAAGATTACTGGACAATAGTAAACAGTAATGAGCAAGCAAATACAGAAATAGTTTTTGAAATAGAAACTAGATATAAAAATAAAGTGAACAGGAAATAGAGGTGATTATATGCCAAAATCAAAAAAATCTAAAAAGACAATTGACGCAGAAGATATAATCGGTACTTTCTTAAAAGGCGATAGATTTACTGACGACGAAAGATATAAGCAAAGTGTAGACGCTATTTATAGAAAGTTAAAGCCAATATGGCTTAACGAATGTAAAGACGCTGTATGGTTATTAAAAGACGAGTACGTACGTGACGTAGCTTCAATATTATATTTAGACGACCAAATGGGAGGAAATCTTGACCCTACGAGTCTTAGCGAAGAAAGGCAGAATTTATTAGGATGGAAGCAAGTGCAAAGTAGTATTGAACGATATAGAGCCATGGATTACTCGTTAGTAGATGATGATAGTATTAAAGCTATATTATCTTCAATAATTAAGAACAAGGACGCCCGTGACGCTGATAGACTAAAAGCGATTGAAATGTATACGGAAATGTTTACATCTAGCAATATAGAAGGAATAACGTTTATTAACGATATAAGCAAACCAAGAGAAAAAAGATTAGATGAATTAAGCGAATAAGTGAACAGAGGAGGTGTTTATTATAAATATTAAATTAAGTAATTTAATACTGCCGAATTATTATGATTTATTAGAAGACGGTATAGGTGAACAGTTAGAGCGAAGCAGAAAAATGTTTTTACGTGGGGGACGTTTTTCTGGTAAATCATATTTCGCAGCACATTTTATAATATTAAGCCTATTAGCTCTAGCTGCTGTTCATAAAGACGGCGAGCCCTGGGCTTGTTGCTTAGCATTAAGAAAATATTCAAACACGCTTAAAACCTCTG
>ERZ1643251.405-NODE-405-length-65415-cov-13.447078_pt1 | contig 65415 bp, 69 predicted proteins | sample MGYA00579261_ERZ1643251 | MGnify/ENA primary metagenome ERZ1643251 (study PRJEB29033, sample SAMEA4952267) | chicken gut metagenome | biome: Broiler Chicken; feature: Gastrointestinal Tract; material: Caecum | place: Ireland | collected 2018 | study: Broiler...
AACATAAGGATACATCATTCCTCTTATTTTTATAATTCCCATATCTTCTTTTGAAAAATGTTCTGTTCCGTTCCATGTCTTTTCATTTGCCTCTGTATGTAAGAGTTCATTATCTTCCATTCCTAACTCTTGTAAATCATCCGTTTTAAGTGTTCTATCTTTATATGAAATCTTTCCTGTATGAAATACACTTTGGAAGCAATTTGAATGATTTGCTATGTCTATTCCCATTTCTCCATTTGCCAATAATTCAATAATAGTATGTTTTAAGTGTGAATCTAATTCTCTTTGCATTGGATTTTTAAAATTTTCTTTGCTCTTTGTTGGTATATCTGCGTGCATTTTTTCGTGAAATAGTATTACACTTTCTATTCCTTCTGTATATTCCATTCCAAACATTTCTTCAAATTCTTTTTCATCTGTTGGAATAGTAAATTGTACTGCAAACTCTCCATTATTATTTTTATCTGATAAACAACAAGGCTCTATACTAAATAATTCTGGTGTAAATGGCATATATATAATTTTTTTCACATTAGTATTACCTATAATATTTTCTGCATTTTCTTTATAATCTTGTGTTTGTCCAATAAACCTTTTTTCCATTTCTTTAGAATATTTTTCATTCATTTGTTCAACTTCTTGGAAAAAATCTGTATCTAATAAATTTTTCATTGCTATTGCCTTTTCAGGATTTTTTACTTGTAATTCTTCCATATTTGTTTGTGCAAAACTAGCAATATATTCTCCATATTCAGCCCACATATTTTTTTCTTCAGCATTGTTTTTGAAAGTATTAAATTCTTCGAGACCTTTTTTGTTTTGTAAAATTATTTCTTTAAAATCCTTAAGGCTTTCAGCTAAATTTGATACTTTGCTATTATCTTCATTTATTTTGCTTTCTAAACTTTCTATTCTGTATAATATTTGAGCTAGTAAAAATATTTTATTAGTATTAAATTCTATATCTACATTTCCAAAGTTATAATTACTCATAATTTATCCTTTTTATAATTACTTTTTAAAAAATTTCATAATTTTATTTAAAATTTTCTTAAATATGTTTTGTTCTTTATATTCAATTAGTTCTGTATTTTCCTGCTTAACTTCATTATTTTGTTCTTCTTTTTCTTTCTTCTTAAATAGATTGTCTGGATTGTATCTTTCTCTCATTTCTGCTTCTATTTTTTTGTCATTTTCGGAATATATTTTTAACATTTCTTCTTTTTCTTTTTCATCTTTGCACCAATAATTCAAATTTAACATTGCTAATAACGCTAATGTTTTTCTTTGTAAATTTTGTTCTGCTAAAGATATATTAGGATTTATTTTAGGCTGATAATTTTTGTCTTTTTCTTCATTAAATAATTCTAATAATTTTTTGGGTATCATATCAATATATTTTTGCTCCATATATGACAAAATCAATAATACTTCTGCATATGCTTTTGATAAACTATTTTCCATTTCTTCCCCCGTAAAATGAGTATACTTTTTCAAAATTATTATATCAAAGCAAAAAATAATTTACAATAATTTTTATTGATTTTTACTAAACCTGTTTTTTTACTTTTTCGTTGAAATGTGGTATAATATAAGTGTATCTAGGTAATATCCTAAAATTAAGAAAGGAAAGGTAAAACTTATGACAACATTTATGAACAATTTTCTTGATGAGATGTGTGGAGGTATAGTTGCTATCTCCTCTGTTGACAACTATGATGAACTCGAACAGAAAGCAAAAAATCTTGCTGCTGAAGAATATGCAAACAATAAGGGCAATTCCGATTTTGCAAGGATTTGCAATTACATTATGGAGCGATATGATATGCATACTGATGAATTGATTGAAGTTCTGTCTGCTTCGCATATGCTGAAACTTGCAATCGAAACCAAATCCGAATCTCTGATTGACTTTCAGAGAAAGCAGCTACTCGATTATCGAGATTGGTTTGCAAGAAAGCGAGATGCAGATGAAATCGCTGCATACAATTTCTTCAATGAAAAACTTCTTGGATAAAGTTTTATAACTTTTCCTACAACAAAAAAGCCTCGTGCATCAGTCCGTATTGGTTCTGGTGCATGAGGTTATTTTTATAATTAGAAAAGCCACTCTAGAACAAATTCTGTTCCTCAAGTGGCACGTCTGTCTTACAACAGTTAGAGATTCAATGGTTATCTGGCAAAAATTCTGGCAAACAGAGAATTTTTAGCTTTAGTAGGCTCACTTGGATTAACCTCAGTTGGTTTATTCTCAAAGTGTGCTGTATCAAAGCGATACAAAAAGTTCTCATATAAGGTATTCTCCGTGTTTCCTTTGTTTGAAATACTATCTCCGTTGTAATAATAGCCATTCGGAAGCTTCAGACTTTCTCCAGAAACATTTGCATAGATGATGTTGATTGGAGATACCGTAGTATCTAAAACATCAAATTTCACTGTTGGATTAAGCCGTATAAGTTCCTCTTTCATTTTTGCAATACCAATATTCTTCATCTTTTCTCCTCCTAACATTTGTTTTGTGAGAATTTTGGTTACTTGGTTTAGACTTGCTAAACTTATATAAATTATAACACATTATGTAAATTTTTTCAATTTTATAATTTCTTACATAATAAAAAACATTTATCTTTCTACATCTTTTTCTAGAGATAGTTTTCTTCTCGTTTGTATGAATTTCTGATTTCATTATTTTTATATCTTTAAAATTTTTTAACTATTATTGCTTTTTTAACCAATCCATAAATTCCTTTTTAGTAATCTCTTTTAGCTTATAAGCATTTTTCTTATCCTTACCTTTATACTTAAACATATTATACTCTATTTCAAAACTTCCACCTTTTGACTTTGCTAATGCTTGTTTTTTCTTATAAACTTTCCTATATAATCCATATGCTTCATCTTTTTCTAGATTTTTAGAAAATACCTTACTTGCACCAATTTCTCTACAAGTTTTATTGGCTTCATATACATTGTTGCAATAAATAACTGCTGAATTTGTTGTCAAAAAATACTTTCCACAGTTTTTACATTTTTTTAAGTATGTTCTTTCTTGCAATATAAAATATAATTCTAAAAATAATAAATTATAAAAATTATCTATTTCATAAATCTCTTGTATACCATATCTATTATTGTCTTTATCTTGCAAAGTATTTATAATTTGTTCTTCTTTCATTCTAGACATATCTTTATTTAATCTTATACTCTGCTTAAAATTATTATATTTTAAAATTGTATACTCCTTAATATCCTTTGTACTAGTAAATACTACTAATCTTTCTAATGGTGTTAAATCTTTCATTTCTGCATTTTCATTGAACAAACAAAATTCTATAATATCTATTATTTGTTTTTTATAATCTTTGAATTCGCCCATATATTTAACATATAACTGTTCCATTTTTCTTTTCATATTATCTGAATTATTAATATCTGTTGCTAGTAAGTTATTTCTTTCTTCTTTTGATAATAAAGTTTGAAATCCATAAAATCTAAAAATCATATAACTATTTTCTTTTAAATCCCTTTGAATAAAGTCTAATAGCACCTCTCCTATTTGTATAGGTTGTTCAAAAATCTTAGTAATATATTCCATATATCCATCATCATTTGTTGCATAATCTAGCATTGGTGTCTTTATCTGTTCTTCTTTTGTCTGTCCATTTATATACACTTCTATTTTATTTTTTTCTTCCATTTACCTCACCTTAAAAATTTTTTATATTTTTTAATAAAACCTATTGCATTATAGACAATAATATGATATATATAAAATTGTCAATAGACAATTTTATCATTCGTTGTTTATTGTCAATATTAGTATACATTATATAAACACTTATTTCAAGTCTTTATATAAAATTTTCTATGTTTAGAAATTGTTAGCAAATTTTTGCATTATGTTTTAGGAGATGATGTTTATTTGAAAAAAACAGATTTGGAAAAAAATGAACTAATTTACAAACTATATTTTCAAGATAAATTAACCTTAACTCAAATTAGTCATCAAATAAATTTATCTATTAGTCAAATTAGTAGAGTTTTATCTAAATCTCCTAACTATGTGCAAGAAAAAAATGAAAGGAAGGAAAAAAATCGCGAAAAACATATTGAACAAACAAAAGAAATTATAAAAAATAAAAGGTTACAAAAACAAATTGAAGAAAAGCAAATTTTAGATATACTTCATAATCAAGCATCTTTTGAATTATCTTATACTCATCCTATGTCAAAATCTGCTATAAGGAAACATTGTTCAAGTGCATATAATTATAATCAAAATAAAAAAAGATTTGAATTAAAAGATGATGTGGCTTATTCAAACGATATGCCTAAAATAATTAAATACTAATATTATTATGGCTTAGTTATTTAAGTCTATTTTTTTGACTTTAAAATCGAAATGGAGGTGAAAATAATGAGTGAAAATTTAAGAGAAAATTACAGTTTAATGTTTACTACTTACCCTGATATTGTTGATATTACACAAATGAGAAAAATGCTTGGTGGTATTGGTGTAACTCTTGCTTATAAACTTTTAAAGCAAAGAAAAATTAAATCTTTAAAGATTGGAAGAGAATATAAAATTCCTAAATCTTGTATTATTGAATATCTAATAGAAAATAAGGAAAATGAATAATACATAATAAAAAAATATGCATCAATATAGATTTTTCATATATATTGTGATATCTTATTTTAAATATCATGAGGTAGACTAATTTAAACTGTTATTTTGGAAAGGAGTTTAAATGAATGTAACAGCAAGTCTACAAATAAAAAGAAATATTTATCAAGTTGTATTATCATATAAAGATATTAACGGAGAAAGAAAACAAAAATGGATTTCGACAGGTATTTCAGCTAAAGGTAATAATAAAAGATTAGCAAATGCAAAGTTAGAAGAAATTAAGAAAAATTATAAAAAATATATACCTTCTCTTCTAACTTCAAATGAAAATGATGCAAGTAACGAATACTTTGAAACTTATATGCAAAATTGGTTAGAATCTTATAAACATAATATAGAAGAAAATACTTATGATTCATATTGTACAGTTGTAAATAAAATCACTAATTATTTTTTAGGAAAGAATATTAAATTAAAAGATTTAAAGCCAAAGCATATTCAAGATTTCTATAATTCATTATATAAAAAAGGTCTATCTTCTAATACTGTACTACATTATCATGCTAATATCAGAAAAGCTTTAGACATTGCTATGAAGCTTGAAATTATACCTAATAATCCAGCAGATAGAATAGAAAGACCAAAAAAATCTCAATTTATTGGTGACTTTTATAGCATAGATGAATTAGAAAAACTATTTTCTGCTTGTAGAAATGATCCAATAGAAATTGTAGTTTTAATTGCTAGCTTTTATGGACTTCGTAGAAGTGAAGTTTTAGGCTTAAAGTGGTCATCTATTGATTTTGAGAAAAACATAATTACAATAAAACACAAAGTAATTCAAAGAAATGCAAAAAAGAATAGAAGTATGGTTTTAAAAGATAAAACAAAAAATAAAGCAAGTTATCGTTCACTACCCTTGTTAGCTACTATTGCCACTGCATTAAAAAAACATAAAAATCAAATTAATAAGAATAAATTAATTTGTGGTAATACTTATCATAAAGAATTTGAAGATTATATCTGTGTTGATTTTAAAGGAAAATTATTTAGACCAGAATATATTACAGACCATTTTCAAATTATTTTGAAGAATAATGAGTTAAGACATATTCGTTTTCACGATTTAAGACATTCTTGTGCTAGTTTATTACTTTCAAAAGGTGTTCCTATGAAAGCAATTCAAGAATGGCTTGGTCATTCTACTTATTCTACTACTGCTAATTTTTATGCACATTTGGAAGATAACTATAAATCATTTTCTGCTGATGTTTTATCTTCTAGTCTAAAAGTTGTCTAACAAATTCTTTTATTTTTGTTTTTAAAGATTATTGAAAATCATTACTAATTAATAAAATTATTTATTAAATTTTTAATTTGTTAGACATTTTGTTAGACAGGCAAAAAAATAACAACTCTCAATTTCTTGAAAGTCGCTATTTTGCTTGGCTGGGCTGGCTAGATTCGAACTAGCGCATGCCAGAGTCAAAGTCTGGTGCCTTACCGCTTGGCTACAGCCCAATATATATGGGGTGGAAGATGGGACTCGAACCCACGGTCTCCAGTGCCACAAACTGGCGCGTTAACCAACTACGCTACATCCACCATAGTTTTCGTGCACCTTTTTTATTAGCACATTACTTATTGTAACCTATTTCACCCCATTTTGTCAACCGTTTTATGAATTTTATTTTATTTTTTATTTCATTACTATAAACAGTATTTGCAAAATATAATTTATTATTCAGATGTTGTCAGTGTACTTGGATCTATTCCATATTGTTGATACATCCATGAAGTATAATCAAATGGTGTTAATGTTTCAGGTAAACCATACTCTCCTCCGTTTGTTTCTACTCTTATCGATGTTATCTTTGGAGGGTTCACTGGTGTACTCTCTTCTGTATTTCCAGTTTCTTCTGCATTATCTGCTGCTTTTACTTCAACTTGTTCTATTTGGTGTACAATATCCATTCCTTCTATTACTTTTCCAAAAGATGTATATTGTCCATTAAGACTTGTATTTTTAGCAGTCATAATAAAGAATTGAGAGCTTCCTGAATTATAAGATTCTTCTGTTAATGATGATGAATAGCTGGTATAATCTGATCTTGCCATAGCAACAACACCTTCTTCAAATTGTAATTTGTTATCTACACCATTTGCTATAAATTCACCTTTTATTGTATATTCTGTATCGTCTCCATCATCTTTTAAATCTTTTGTTGTTGCTAATCCTGTTCCGTCTCCATTTTTATCTCCACCTTGAATCATAAAATCTTTTACAATTCTGTGAAAAGTTAATCCATCATAAAATCCTCTATTGGCCAATGTTATAAAGTTTGCTACTGTTTCTGGTGCATATTCTGGATATAATTCCATTTTTACTGTTCCAAAATTTTCTACTTCCATTGTTGCAATAGGTCTTTTTACTTCCATTGTTGCATTTTTATAATATCCATATCCGATTACACCTATCAAAACAATGAATACTATCAAAGCAACTATCCATATAATATTTTTAAAATTCTTCATAAACATTTCTTCCTTTCAATTGATTATATAATATTATCAAAAACAAATTGTTCTTGCATCCTTTTTAAGGATTGTTTTATTGTTTTGGCTCTTACTTCCCCTATTCCATCAACTTCATCTAAGCTTTCTATATCGGCTGCCAATATATGTTGAAATGATTTAAAGGAATCTACTAAATTTTCCACTATATTGGTTGGCATCCTTGGAACTTTACTTAATATTCTATATCCTTTTGGATATACTGCCACCTCATCATAGTTATCAAAATACTCATACCCCAATAATTTTGCAATTGAGGATTCTTTTAATAACTCCTCATATTCTAAGTCTTTTAATTCTTCAAGAATGTGTTCAGGATCTTTTTTCTTTTTTACGATATAATCTTTTATAATTAAGCTTTCCTCTTTTTCAAGTCCGCCTATTAGCTCATCTAGTTGCATCTTTACCAGTCTTCCATCATTCCCAAGTTCATAGATTTGTCTTTGTATCTCTTCTACAATTCTCATTACCATTTCTGCTCTCTGAATAGCTAACACAACATTTTGCAGTGTTACTATATCATTAAATTCATATTCATTCAATATATTTAATTTATTATCAAATACCTTTTTATATTTTTCCAATGTTTGAATTGCCTGATTTGCTTTATTTAAGACCACATCTGTATCTTCTAATACATATCTGTCATTTCCTTTGAATACTGTAATAATATTTCTTCTTTGTGAAATACTAATGACTAATTCTCCTGTCTGCTTTGCTGTTCTTTCTGCGGTTCTGTGTCTTGTTCCTGTTTCTGTTGTTAGAATTTCATGTTCTGGAATTAATTGTGCATTTGCATATAATATTCTTTTCATGTCTCCACTCAATACAATTGCACCATCCATTTTGGCTAATTCATATAATTTCGATGAAGTATAATCCTCATTTATGATAAAACCTCCATCAACGACTTCTTTTAAAACCTCATTATTATCTGTTATTAATAATAAAGCTCCCGTTTTTGCTCTCAATATATTCTCAAGGCCTTCTCTTATTGGTGTTCCCGGAGCTATTAATTTTAAAATTGATGTGATATTATCCTCTTTGAGCTTTTTCAAAATTAATCTCCCTTCTTCCCTTTTAATATTATCATAAAGTAATCTATTTTTTTGCTTTTATTTATGTATCATAAATCCATTACTTTAGTCCAACCTTTTTCATTGCTTCATTGATATTGCTGACACCTATTATATCCAATTTATAGTTTTCTTTCAAGTCTTTTTTGTTAGATTCTGGAATTATACAACTTTTAAATCCTAATTTTTCGGCTTCTTTCAACCTTTTATCTATCAAATTAATTCTTCTTACTTCTCCCGTTAATCCTACTTCTCCAACAATGACCATATCTTTGGGTATCGGTACATTTTTAAAACTAGAGGCAACTGCCATAATCATTCCCAAGTCAATTGATGGTTCTGTTACTCTTATCCCTCCTACTAGATTTAGATATATATCTTGACCACCTAACATCATTTCTGCTCTTTTTTCTAATACCGCGATGAGTAATGCTAATCTGTTATAATCTGTTCCATTGGCTGTTCTTTTAGGAAATCCAAAAATACTTTGTGTTGTTAGAGCTTGTAATTCGATTAAAATAGCTCTTGTTCCTTCTATACTAGAAACAATACAAGATCCTGCTGGATTATCTTCTCTTTCTGAAATTAAAATATCTGAAGGATTTGTGATTTCACACATCCCTTCTTCATTCATTTCAAACATACCAATTTCGTTTGTTGAACCAAATCTATTTTTTACACCTCTTAGCACTCTATAGGAAAAATATCTCTCACCTTCTAAATATAATACTGTATCTACCATATGTTCTAGAACCCTTGGTCCTGCAATATTTCCCTCTTTTGTCACATGTCCAATGATAATGGTTGTAATCCCTCTAGTTTTACAAACCCTCATTACTTGCGAAGTAATTTCCCTTACTTGACTAACACTTCCAGCTGCTGCTGAAATCTCTTCTGAATACATTGTTTGAATAGAATCTATAATCACTAGTTTTGGATGAATTTCTACAATGGCTTGATTTACAATGTCAATATCTGTTTCTCCTAAAAATAAGATATCATCATTATGGATACCTAATCTATCTGCTCTCATTTTTATCTGTTCAGCTGATTCTTCTCCTGAAACATATAAAACCTTCCCGTCTCCTTTTATCTTATCACATATTTGTAAAATTAAAGTAGATTTCCCTATTCCTGGTTCTCCTCCAAGTAGTACTAATGAACCTTTTACTAATCCACCTCCCAAAACTCTATCAAGTTCTCCAAATCCTGTTGCAATCCTTAACGTTTCTTTTGCTTCATAAGAATTCAATTTCTGTGGTTTATTTTCGCTCTTCGTTATATCCTTATGCCCACCAACTTTTGTTTCTACTACTTTTTGCTCATAAAAAGTATTCCAGCTATTACAAGCTGGACATTTTCCAAGCCATTTACTAGACTCGTTTCCACATTCACTACATACAAAAATCGTTTTATTCTTTGCCATTTTGTCCTTTTGGGGACGTTTCTGTTTGGGACATTTTTATGTTACGTCCTCAATCCCCTTCTCCTTTCCTATTTTTTTGTCCTTTTGGGGACGTTTCTGTTTGGGACATTTTATCAAAATTTCTTTCATTATATTATTTCATTACCCTTTCAAGAATTTTTCTATTCATTCCTAATACTCTTGATAATTGTGCTTTTGATGTTCCTTTTAATATTTTTAATTTCTGCAATTCTTCATTTCTAGTTTTTCTATCATATGTATGTATCTTTCTTACATCTTCTATTTTCAATAGTTTCTGAATTTTTTCCTTTACTTGTTCATCTGTTATTTTATCAACACATTCATATTCAACTTCTTCATTTATTGCTTTTGTTTCATAACTATGAAAAATAATAAAATTTTCTATTGCTTCCTTTTTGGTTTTACCTAGCATTGATAAAAATATTTCTGAATTTATGATTTTATCTCCATAAATAAATTCATGATAACTACTCCATCTATATTTTTCTGTGCTTGAAATCCCAGCTTTTAATGGATTTTGATGTATATATTTACACAATCTATATAGATATGCCTTTGTTTCTACCGTTTTACTTAAAAATCTATTTTGAAATAAATGACCTTCTTTATTATACTTTTTTGCAAAATAACTTGCATAAGATATTGCCATACTTTGTATAATTTTAGAAAGTTGCATATTTTTATCATAAATAATTACATGTACGTGATTACTCATTAAGCAATATGCATATATGTCATATTGATATTTTATTTTTAAATTTTTTATTATCTTAAAAAATTTATAATAATCCTGTTCATCATAAAATATGTCTTGTCTATCATTTCCTCTTAAAATGATATGGTATACTTTTGTACTACTAATTTTCCTTGCTATACGGGGCAAATCTCATCTCTCCTTACTTTACTATTTTATTTTTTAGCTATATAAATTATTTATTTTGTTTATACTCTCAAAATATAAATTTATATATTTTACTTGCCCCTAAAAACAAAAAAAGTATAGCATATTTTTTTTATTTTTGCTATACTTTTAAACATAAATTTTATTTTCTTTTATAGATTTACATTCTGCAATTTTACATTATATTTAAATCATATAATTCAAATATAAATTTCTGTTTACATATGATAAAAATGTCCCAAACAGAAACATCCCCAAAAGGACATTATATTTCTGATTTCTTTTTTCCAAATGTTACTTCTTGGAATAAGAAATCATGTACTTTTTCCCATGTAATTTCTTGATGTAAGAAATCATTTATTTCATCTTCTACTTTTTGTTGTTGTGGAGTTAATTCTACTTTTATTTCTTTATTCCAATCAATGTCTTGGAACCAGAAAGCTTTGAATTTTGTCCAAAAACCTTGTTTTACTGGTAAGTTTGCTCCGTTTGATGCTTGCTCTTGTTGATTATTTCCATTTTCAAATTGTACTCCACCAAATACATTATTTTCTTCTCTTATATCTGCCATTTATTTTCCTCCTTTGTAGCTTATATACCTTACTATAATAGTTATACTATATCTTTTCTGATTTATCAATAGTTTTTTTCTTTCTTTTTTATTAAATATTGGTTACAATATTGTTACATTTTTGTTACATTTTGCCATTTTTTAATTTACAATGATATGCTCATCTTCTGCACCTACACATTCTAACTTTTTTATTTGGTTTTCTATATTTTTGTTTGTTTTGTAATGTGCTAATATATAGTTCTTGGTATGCCCTTGCCATATACCATTTTTTTCTTCTTCGAAAAGCACTTCTACTTCTTTTCCTATGTATTGTTCATTATATGCTTTTTCATTTTTATTGGATAATTCAATTAATCTTCGGCTTCTTTCTTCTTTTTTATTTCCATCTATTTGATTTGGCATAATTGCTGCTTTGGTTCCTTTTCTTGGTGAATATTTGAATACATGCATTTTATAAAATTTGATTTGTTCTAGAAACGCATACGTTTTTTCAAATTCTTCTTCACTTTCTCCTGGAAATCCTACAATGATATCTGTTGTTAAGATTGCATCTTTAAATGTGTTTCTTAATAACTTTGTTATATCTTTAAATTGTTCTGTTGTATATCTTCGATTCATTCTTTTTAAGGTTTCATCACATCCGCTTTGTAATGACAAATGAAATTGATGACATACTTTTTCTAGTTTTTCTAATCTATTGACAAATTCTGTTGTAATTAATAAAGGTTCTATAGAACCTAATCGAATCCTTTCAATTCCCTCTATTTTATTTATTTCTTCTAATAAATCAATTAATCGATATTCTTGCTTAAAGTCTTTTCCATATGAGGCAATATGAATTCCAGTGATTACAGCTTCCTTTATGCCTTCTTTTACTATTTTACGAATTTCAGATAAGATGTGTTCTGGTTTTCTACTTCTTACTCTTCCTCTTGCATAAGGAATAATACAATAAGAACAAAAACGGTCACAACCATCTTGGATTTTGATAACAGCTCTTGTCTTTTCTGTAAATGTAATATCTCCAAATTCAACGAACTCTTTTTGTTTCATGACATCCTCTGTTTGTATTTCTGGAATTGTTTGTTTTTCTGGATTTTTGCTTTTTATGTATATTTCAATATGTTCTACAATATCTTTTTTTTCATTATTTCCTAATGCTAAGTTAATTTCCTCTATTTTTTCTAATTCTTCTTTGGCTACTTGTGCATAACATCCACAAGCAACTACAATTGCCTCTTTATTTAATTCTTTTACTCTTCTTAACATTTGTCTAGATTTTCTATCTGACATATTGGTTACTGTACAAGTATTGACAATATAGATATCCGCTTTTTTAGTATGGTCTACAACTGCATACCCTTTTTCTATAAATTGTTGTATCATGGCATTTGTTTCATATTGATTTACTTTACAGCCCAATGTGATAAATGCTACTGTTTTCATTCTATTCTCCTTTTTTCCTCTGAACTTTACAGTCTTAACCGTTTACTTCCTCACCTAAAAATAATGAACTTTTAGGATTATCCTAAAGTTCATTATTTTAATTTTATCTTGATGTTTTTCCTTCTAACACATCTAAATTATCCAATGCTTTTCCAGTTCCTAATGCTACACATGATACTGTATCTTGTGCAATCATAACATTAATTCCTGTCTTTTCTTGTAATAACTTATCTAAGCCATCAACTAAACAACCTCCACCTGTCATGTAAATTCCTTTGTCACTGATGTCTGCTGACAATTCTGGCGGTGTTCTTTCTAATACAGAATGTACGGCATCTACAATCATCATCGCTGGTTCTAACAAAGCTTCTAACATTTCACTTGAATGAACTGTTAATGTTTTTGGTAACCCTGTTATTAAGTCTCTTCCTCTTATATCCATTTCTGTATCTTGTATTTTAGGATAAACACATCCAATATTTACTTTTAAATCTTCTGCTGTTCTTTCACCAATCATAATATTATATTTTTTCTTAATATATTTTACGATATATTCATCAAATTTGTCACCAGCTACTTTTAAAGACGTGTTGACAACAGAACCACCTAATGAAATAACGGCTATATCTGTGGTTCCTCCTCCGATATCTACTACCATATTTCCACATGGTTTTGATATATCAATCCCAGCTCCAATAGCTGCTGCAATTGGCTCTTCAATTAAATATACTTTTCTTGCACCTGCTTGTGTTGCTGCGTCTATAACAGCCTTTTTTTCTACCTCTGTTACTTGTGAAGGGATACAAATCATAATTCTTGGTGCAAAAATAAATTTGCCACAAACTTTATTAATGAAATGTTTTAGCATTTTTTCTGTAACAGTATAGTCTGAAATAACACCATCTCTTAATGGTCTTGTTGCAACAATATTTCCTGGTGTTCTTCCGAAGCATTCTTCTTGCTTCTTGTCCCACAGCTAAAACTTCTCCTGTAATATTATCAACAGCTACAACAGAAGGCTCTCTTAAAACAATTCCCTTTCCTTTTACATATACAATAACTGTTGCTGTTCCTAAATCTATTCCCACATCTTGACCAAATTTAAACATTTGCATATCTTCCCTTCTTTAACTTTTATTACAATTTTATTACAATTATATTACAATATGATTATTTTTTCAACAGTTTTTCAAAAAAAAGCTTTTTCCATTTTTTATTTTGGTATTATATACGCTTTTATCATATCATACAATTTATGTGTTGGTAAACCAAGAACAGAAGTATAATTTCCTTCAATTTTTTCTACGTGTACACAAAATTCATTTTGAATTCCATAAGCTGCAGCCTTGTCCATGGCATTTCCCGTATCTAACCATTTTTCAATTTCTTTATCTGTTATATCTTTTAAATATACCTTCACTATATCTGAAGTTTTATATTCTTTTAAAATCCCATCTTTTTCTATCAATACTACTAATCCTGTTATTATCTTATGCATTTTGTCTCCGTGTAATTAATTCTTTTATCATTTTTCTGGCTTCTTTTCTGTCTTTTGGTTTTCCGTAAATCTTCCTATTTTTTGTAACAATTGTGTCTGAACCAATAATAATTCTATCTCCTTTTGTTCTATCATATACATTTTTTGCTTTTGTATATGCAATTTCCATTACTTGTTCTTCTATTGATAGTTTATCATTTAATTTTTCTTCTTCATTGCTTACCACTATTTCAAAGTCTGGAACTATTAATTTTAATAATTCTTTTCTTCTTGGTGATTGTGAGGCTAGTATTATTTTCATTCTTTTTTCCTCTTTTCTTTTAGTTTATTGATTTTTATGTTTCTTATTTATTATGATTTTTATAATTATGACTACAATCATCAGCAATATTAAAAATGCATATATTCGTTTTTTCCACATGTTTATATCCGGAAATATTCTTATTACTTTTCCAATAACCATATCCTCTGTTATTGGTTCATCTTGCACATTATTGGCATCCCCTTTTGTTATTAGCTCATTTTCTTCTTTTTTTATTAATCGATGTGTTATTAATTCATTTTCTTTTTCATATACAATGATATCATTTTCTTTTATATCTTTTGTTAATTTTACAATTACACCATCACCAATTTTTATTGTGTCTGTCATACTTCCTGTTAATACCTCTAGAAACGTATATCCAAATAGATTTCTATATTTTTCTTTTGCAGTGAAATTTTGTATCACCAAATAAACCATCACCATTATGGCAATACATATGATAATATCTAGTGCAAAGTTTAAAATTTTTTTCAACATATATTCTCCTGTATTTTTTATCATTTTAATTATATAAATTTAACTATATAACTCATTGTAAATATTATAATCTCTCAATATTTTCCTTACATAATTGTTGGTTTCTTTATATGGTATATTTTCTATATCTGAACCATCTGCTTTTATGATTTGTTTTTCTATCCAATTATTTACTGTTCCGATTCCTGCATTATATGCAGCCAGTGCTACTTCCTTATTTTCATATTGTATCAATAAAGTTGCTAAATATTTTGTACCAATATGAATATTATTATCAATATCTAGTAACTCCTCTTCTATATTTCCTGCATCCAGTTCTATATTATTTTTTTTAGCAACATCTAGTGCTGTTTCTTCTACAATTTGCATTAAGCCAATTGCAGACTTATTAGAAACAGCACTACTATCAAAATTACTTTCTGCTTTTATAACTGCATATATTAAATTCTCTTCCACATCGTATTTTTCTGCATATGTGGTTATAATTTCACTGTATGTTTTGGGATATATCATTTTTAATATTTTATCTTTGAACAATACTAGCATTAAGATGATTATAAGAATAACAATTATGATACTTATTACTTTTTTCCAACTGTTATTTTTCAAAATTACTCTCCTTCATTAAGATAATACACAATTCAATCAAAAAATTATTATTTACAATCATACCAATTTAGAGCCTCTGATATATCTGCTACAAGTGGTATTTTTAGTTTTATGGCAGATTCCATCTCCTTTTTCATGATTTCTTTTACTTCTTCTTTTTCCTTTTCCGGTGTTTCTATCATCATTTCATCATGTACTTGTAAAATAATTTTTGATTCTAATCCCCTTTTTTTCAATTCCTTCTTTACATTTATCATTGCTATTTTCATGATATCTGCTGCTGTTCCTTGTATTGGTGTATTCATTGCTACTCTATTTCCAAATTGTCTTACCATGTAATTTTTGGATTGAAGCTCTGGAACATACCTTCTTCTATGAAATAATGTTTCTACATACCCTTTTTCCCTTGTCTTTTCAATAATATTCTCCATAAACTGTTTTATTCCTGCATACTCTGTTAAATATTCATCTATATATTGTTTTGCCTTCTTTCTGGAAATTCCTAACTGTTCTGCTAATCCAAAATCACTAATTCCATAAACAATTCCAAAATTAACTGCTTTTGCATTACTTCTTTGTTCTTTGGTCACTTCGTTTATTGGTGTTTTGAATACTTTAGAAGCTGCTTGTTTATGGATATCTTCATTATTTCTGAAAGCCTCTATCATATGTTTATCTCCAGAAATATGGGCTAACACTCTAAGTTCTATTTGTGAATAATCAGCATCTATATATACTTTCCCTTTTTCTGGTTTAAATACCTTTCTCACTCTTTTTCCCAATTCGAATCTTGTAGGAATATTTTGTAAATTTGGCTCTGTGGAGCTGATTCTTCCAGTGGCTGTGATGGTTTGATGGAAAAACGAATGAATTCTTTTTGTCTTTGGATTAATAAATGGTTTTAGTCCTTCTACATAGGTTGAATTTAATTTCATTAATTGTCTATATTCTAGTATTTTTCCAATAATAGGATCTTCTCTTTTTAATTTTTCTAATACATCTACATCTGTTGAATATCCATTTTTCGTCTTTTTTATGACAGGCAATTTCATTTTTTCAAAAAGAATCTCTCCTAATTGTTTTGTTGAATTGATATTAAATTCTTCTCCTGCCATTTCATGTATCTCTTTTGTTAGAATTTCAATTTGTGAGGTTAGTTCTTTTCCAAATGCACTTAATTCTTCTTCATCTACATACATACCATTCCATTGCATACTTGACAAAACTTCTACTGTTGGCATATCAATATTTGTATATAAATCAAAACTATTGGTTTCTTTTAGTTTCTCTAAAATACATCTATTGATTTTTTCTATTATATATACATATAGTGTGTATCTTTCTATTGTTTTTTTATTATCTTCCACATGATTTTCTTCAAATAAGGTCATCTGTTTTTGACTGTCTTCTTCTGTTCCTATATATTCATCAATATCCATTTCCAAATATTGCATTGCCAAACTTTTTAAATCTAATTTATTGTTGGTAGGATTTAATATATAGGCTCCTATGGATATATCGTTTTCAATTCCCTCTAGGGTAATTCCTAATTGTTTTAATAAGATATATACTTTTGTTAAATTGATGCTTGTCTTTTTGAATGCTGTATCTTCAAATATTTCTTTTAGCTTTATTATGTCATTTTTGTTTAGTTTAATATAATATGCCTCTTGCTTATCTCTATTATATAAACTCATTCCTGTTATTTTTTCTTTTATGATATTTTCTGGATTTTCCTCTTTTTCTGTTTGTAAATAGAATATCATATATTTTTCATTTTTTATAATCTCAATGATATCGTCTATGGATTTTTCGACAGTTTTATATTCTATTTTATATTTTTCTTCTTCTTCCGTATTTTTCTCTCCGGTTAATCCAAATCGTTCAATATATCTGTTAAAGTTTAATTCTTTAAATAATTTTAATACTTTTTCTTTATCCCACTCTTCTACCTTAAATTGTTCTAATGTGTCTTCTATTGGCACTTCTACATTAATCGTTCCTAATGTTTTTGATAATTCTGCCAATTCTTTATTGTCTTTAATCTTTTCTCTTTGTTTTCCTTTTAAATCATCTTCATTTTTTTCTACTTTATCATATAAATTCTCAATAGATCCATATTTTTGAATTAAAGATAATGCTGTTTTTTCCCCAATTCCTGGAACTCCTGGTATATTATCTGAAGAATCTCCTTGTAATCCTTTTACCTCTATTAGTTGTTTTGGCTCTATACCATAAGTTTCTATAATTTTATTTCTATCAAATAAATCTGTTTCTGTCTTACCACCTTTTGTTCTAGGAATTCTAATCGTTACTTTATCTGTCGCTAATTGAAAAGTATCTCTATCTCCAGATAATATGGTAACATCAAGGCCTTGTTTTTCACCATATCTAGAAAGTGTTCCTAAAATATCATCAGCTTCATATCCTTCTTTTTCTACAATATCAATATGCATTGCTCTTAATATTTCTTTTATCAAAGGCATTTGTTCTGCCAATTCATCTGGCATCCCTTTTCGGTTGGCTTTATAGCCTTCATATAGTTTATGCCTAGCAGTTGGTGCTTTTAAATCAAAAGCAACTGCCATATATTTAGGGTTTGTATCTTCTATTAATTTAAATAAGATTGCTAGGAAACCATATACAGCATTTGTATATTTTCCATCCTTTGTCATTAACATTTTACTCCCCATGATTCCATAAAATGCTCGATTCATGATACTATTTCCATCTATTAAAACAAAGTTATCCACTTTTTCACATTCCTTCCCTAAAATGCTCTAAAATTATTTAAAATTCTATTTTATCTGTTTTATACTGGCTTATTTTTTTCTTTTAAAACTTTTTGAAAATTGTCTGGAAAAATTAAACATATACAAATTCCTAATACCATAAAAAATGTAAAAGGTGTTCCATTTTCCCATCCTTCACCATTGATTAAGAATACCGCATTTGCAAATTGACTAATTAATGCTATTTGCATAATTAACAAGCTATTTTCTTTTTTCTGCCACATCATTAATGGAAATAACCACATGATATACCATGTTTGAAAATTGGTTATTAATAAAAATAAAAAGGCGATTAAAAAATATTCCACTTTTCTCATTTCTTCTCTAAATTTTATATGTTTCTTAAACAATAATGCCAAACATGTAAAGAAATATATAATCATAAAAGAGACTAAAAATAGCTTATTTACATTAGAAACAAGGTTTGGTATATCAAAATATTCCATTAAGATAATATAAAAGTTTTTAGCAAATTTTTCTTGTTGTGTCATAATTCCATTGAATACTTGTATATCTTGTACATATATGAAATATGTACCTACAATCACAAGTAAAAACAGCATACCATATAAAAAACAATTCTTCAATCTTTCTAATGGTTTTTTATCTCTGAAATAGTATATGATGATAAATGGTAATAATAGTATTGCAAAATATTTTATCGATGTAGCGAATGCTAAAAATAAAATGCTCCATATAATGTTCTTCTTTTTTAATAAAAAATATAAAGCAAACAATATACATGTCACTACATATATATCATTATGTACATTTGCAATTGATTCTATAAATATATAAGGATTTAATCCATATAATAATACAAAAATCTTTTGTCCTGTCAATTTATAGATTAGATAACAATTTATTATATGAATCAATACATTGATTAACTTAAAAAACAATAATGCTATGTCTATATTTCCAAATGTAATTCCAGATATAATCTTACAAATCATTGTCCAAACAGGTCCATATACCACTGTCGTACCTGCCCAATAATTCTCATATCCTGCAGCTAATACAGTATCTTCTTCTAAAAATTTGGCATTATCGCCACTTTCTACAAAGTCTTTTATTGTTACATAATATGGATTTTGTTCATATTGACTGTCTATTCTTCCTACTCCTAAATAGTAAAACACATCTGAACTAATAAATGGTACAACTATTACAAATATGAATGAAATAACGGCTATATATATGTATATTTCTTTCATATTTTTAAATATTGTATTTCTATTTTTTATGATTAAAAAATAGAATATAGTTAGTAGTGTTAATATCGCAATATATATAATCGTCTGACCAACTCTATCCGAATTATTTAAGCAAAATTGATAATATGCATCAAAATGTAATATGGTTTTATTCTCTAATAAATAACTGATGGATGGTATGGCAAATATGATTGAAATTAGCAAAAATAGTAGCAATATTTGTTTTTTTGAATCTATAAATTGCTTTATTGTTTCTTTCATTGTATTCTCCTATATAACTAAAAATAATTTTACTATTTATATATTTATTTCTGAAAAACATCCTTATTTATATCATTATACCTTTCAACATATCTTTTAAAGCTCTATTCCTTTAGTCTGTCTTGCGTATTTTTCTAACTGTTCACATTCCTTTATCTTTTGTCCATATATTGACTCAAATTTACTTTCTGGCCATTCCATAGCTTGATAATATCTTTTTTGCATATCTTTTTGTAAGCAAAATCTAAACACATTCATTAGCCTTTCTCTATATGTTTCAACATTTTTTAATGATCTTTGAGTGATAGTAAATGATGGTTTTGACGCGCTAATAAATTTAGGCATAAAAATATAATCCATTTGATATTCTAATGAATCCCAAAAATCTTCTCTTCCTGTCAGTTTAGTAAACAAGCTTCTTAATTTATTTCTTCCATAATCATTTTCACTATCCCAAGACAATATACTATCTTCCTTCACACCTAAAACCATCGCTATTTTCTTTAAGTTAATAATTTCTTCATCATAAGCCCTTCTGGTAGCAGTATAGGCATGTGCTTGTGGACTATTTCCACATAAATCCCAATAGACCTTTCTTGCATATTGTTCTGCTTCAGCTTCTCCCATTGCAAGACCTTTTATTCCTCTATTGATATGTACAATATTATTTTTTACATCTTTATACGATATTTGTGCATTATAGTCATTTTCATTTTCCCAATTTGTATGCCAATTACCTGAAGAGTCTTGCCATGCTTTTCTTAAATGTTCACATTCATGAAAAAAGGTAACAATCGATTGTCTTGCTCTTATATTAATTTGATTTGTTCTAGCCTTTGAATTGGCTAATGCTCTACTTCCGTTTGGTAATCCATTTGGATATATTTTTACAGTACAATTTCTAAATCTTTGCGAAACTCGACCTTTATGTCGTAATGTATAATTAATAAATACTTGTTTAGCTTCATCAATTGTATAGCTTTTACCATTTATTGTTTCTATGAAATCCCCCATGTTGTTTCTCCTTATTCTGATGATTTTTCTCTATTTTTCAGCGTAAGAAGATGCCTTTTTATCTTTCTCAATTTTCTTTTGGTATCTGTCTTCCTCAGAAAAAATGCAACCGCAATATTTTTGCATATATAATCCTAATTCTCTAGCCTTAGCTTGTCCTTCTCTAAATCCAACTCTAAAATCTCGGTATAAAAATTCTACATCATATTTTTTAGCCATTTGTTCTGCCACTTCTATTAAAGCTTCATGATTTTGGTAAGGGCTTACTAGCAAAGTAGTAGAAAAATGGGTATATCCATTTTCTTTTGCATATTTAGCAGTTTGTTCTAATCTTACTGGATAACAATATTCTCTACATCGGCTTTGTAAATCATTGACTACATTTTTGCAAAAATCATTTAATCCGTAATTTTCTTCAAATATGGCTTCCACATTTATATTTTTTGTATATTCTTTTAAACAATCTCTCCTTGCTTTATACTCCATATAAGGATGAATATTCGGATTAAACCAATATACAGTTGGTTCAATTTCTTCTTTTCTTAATGAATCTATACAATATACACTACATGGTGCACAACAAGTATGTAACAATAATTTCATTTTTACTTCCTTCCTCTTTATCTTTTATTCTCATTTTTTATATTTAAAAATTTAAAATCATTATCCAATTTTTATAATCATTTTATATATCTTTAAATACTTTCTTGATATGGATATCCTAAATGTTTATATGCTGGTGGTAATACAATTCTTCCTCTTAATGTTCTTGCAATAAATCCAATTTGAATTAAATATGGTTCATAAACATCTTCAATGGTATCCACTTCTTCACCCACAGTTGCTGATAGTGCTTCTATCCCAACTGGTCTTCCTGCATATTGTACAATCATAGTGTCTAATATTTTTCTATCTATTTCATCTAATCCTAATTCGTCTATCTCTAGCTTATTTAAGGCATGTTTTGTTATTTTTAAAGTAATATCTCCATCACCTAATACAGATGCATAATCTCTTACTCTTTTTAATAAACGATTGGCTATTCTAGGTGTTCCTCTTGACCTTCTGGCAATTTCTACTGCAGCTGCTTCTTCTATTTTTACATCTAATATTCCAGCAGATCTTTTAACAATTTTTGTCAAATCTTCTACAGAATATAGTTCTAATCTATGCACAATTCCAAACCTATCTCGCAATGGTGTGGTTAGTGAACCTGCTTTTGTTGTTGCTCCAATTAATGTAAATTTTGGTAAATCTAATCTAATCGACCTTGCACTTGGTCCTTTTCCAATGATGATATCTAATGTATAATCCTCTAAAGCTGGATATAATATTTCTTCAACACTTTTGCTAAGTCTATGTATTTCATCTATAAATAACACATCGAATTCTGAAAGATTTGTAAGAAGTGCTGCTAAATCTCCTGGTTTTTCTATCGCTGGTCCTGAGGTTATTTTAATGTTAGAATTCATCTCATTAGATATGATATTGGATAATGTTGTTTTTCCTAGTCCTGGAGGTCCATATAAAAGTACATGGTCTAGTGGATCACCTCTTTTTTTAGCTGCTTCTATGTATATCTTCATATTTTCTTTTATTTTATCTTGTCCAATATATTCATCTAACGTTTTGGGTCTTAATGAATTTTCTAATCGCTCTTCTCCACTATTCTCTAGTTCTGGACTGATAATTCTGTCTTCCTCCATTTTATAGTTCCTCCCTTTTTTATCCTTCAACTTAACGAATTTTGTCATGGGCCTGTCCCTTTTGGACAAAAATTGTCCATTTTGGCACGTCCCCAATGTTCATTTTAGCAAATTGTTAATACTGATTGAAATAGATATATCTAGTTCTTTCCTCATATCATTATAATATGTTTCTAATAAAGTTCTTTCTTCTGGTGAGAGTTCTTCTGCATTAATTTCTTGTCCATCTTTGATTCTAAACCATTTTTCATCATAATAGTATCGACTTGTTACAATTCTTTCATTGTTTAAACAAATAAAATCTTTTTTAGAAAACATATTCATTCCTAGACTTATACCTGCATCTCCATTGATTAGATAAGCAAATGTTGGTTTTATATCTAATTTGCTTACTGGTTTTTCGATTTTTACATTTTCTATTCCTGGTATCTTTATTCCGCTTGCTACTCTTATATAGTTTAGTTTTAGATCTGTATCTGTTAAATTTGGATTTGTTGCTTTCAAAAAGTCTATCATTTCTTCATTATACATATCAATTCCATTGTGGTCGCCAAATACCAATAGGACTGTATCATCATATAAATTGGCTTTTTTTAATGCATCTATAAACACTCCAAACGCATAATCTGCATAATTCACAGACTCTAGATAATTTCCGAAAAATGTATCTTTATATTTTCCTACATCTATATTTACCTTATTTCTATCTTCTAATCCCTCTAAGCTAAAGGATGTATGTGAAGATGCTGAAACAATATAAGAAACAAATGGCATATTATAGTTTTTTAATTTTTCCACTGCTTGTTTATACAATAATTCATCTGACAAATATCCCATAATATTTTCTGATGTATCTGCAAATTGATCTTTTAATTCAATATAATCTACACCAAATCTTTCATATACATTTTCTCTATTCCAGAAAAATCCATAATTTCCATGCATATATGATGTTGTATAACCTTCATTTTTAAACATTGTAAAGATATCATCATATGCATTTGTATAATATCGACTATAAGATGTTCCATTTTCCATTGGATATAAGGATGTTACTGTTGAAAATTCTGAATCTGCAGTTGATGAATAACTTTGCATGAACATATTTGATATTTGAATATTCTCATTTAAAAATTTGTTCAAATTTGGCGTAATTTCTTTTCCATTAATTTCTTTGTTTATCACAAAGTCTTGAATAGATTCTAATTGCAATATAATTACATTTTTCCCTTTTGCGATGCCCTGTATATCATAGTTACTTTTCTCATATTTTTCTGTATATTCTTCTTTTAATTCTTCATAATCTTTTAATAGATTTTCTTTATTAGTATATTTTGCTTGTTTTTTTATATTTATTGTATTTTCTATATCTGCCATATGATATCCATATATGGTACTCTTTTTTACCTGCATATCTTTATTAAATGGATCTTCTTTTGATTTTTCTATAAATTTTACATCAATTCTAAAAAATAATATAAGTGCAATAATTCCTACTGCTACTTTTGCTATTTTCTTTTTTAAATTTATTTTTGGTTTTTTCTGAATTTTAAATATTTTTGTAATACATAATACCATTATTATGATAATATCTATAAAATACACTATTTCTTTTGCCTGTATTAACATTGGCAATGTATCCATGATTTCTTCCCCATATTGAAGATTCATCATTTGTGCTACTGACAATACAGAACTAGAATAGGTATGATATAAATTATCGGCAAACAGTAGCCCACTAAGTGCTATATTAACAACAATTGTTGTTATCACTCTTGCTCTATTGGGTAACGTACATATCATGCAGATAAGCGTTGCTAAAAATGCAACTGTGCCTAAAACTGTATCTTTATCCATTGTTTCTCTAATAGATATGGTATTTTGGTAAAAAAATATGGTTTTTAGAAGCAACACAATACCTATCACTATTGGAAATCCTATAGAATTAAAAAATCTATTCATCACCATGATGACTTTTTCTTTATTTATTCTTTTTTCATTTATATTTTCTTTTTTAATTTCATTTTTTTCTTTATTTTTCAAAATCTTTTCTTCCTTATCTTTCTCATTATTTTATATTGTCTATAAAGTTTTCTATTAGTTTTAACATTCTGCTGTTATTTCCTATATATGTTTTAGGAATAAAGTCATTTATTTTTTTTATTGCTTCTTCTAATTCTTTTACTGATTTTATTCCTATAATATTCCCATCTTTATTGAATTTTTCCACAATTTCTGTTTGATGATTATTGACATGTTCACCATATTCATGTAATCGCGGTACAGCAATCACCTTTTTTCCTTTTTCAAGTGAAGTAATAATAGATCCTACACCACCATGTGTGATAATAAAATTTGCTTCTTGTTCTAATTCATCTAATGCATCTTTTGATATAAAATCCAGTATCTTCATCTTTTCATTGTTTGGTTGATATTTAGTATATCCTGCCTGTACTACAACTTTTTCATTTATCATGCCTTTATCTATTAAAGTATCTATTTCTTCTAATAATCTATGAAAACTATTATTTTGTGTTCCTAACATAACTAAAACCATTAGTAAATCGAACCTCCATAAACTGCTTTGGGATATATTTTTAGCATTTCTTCCCATTGTACAATAAATAAATCTGCTATTGGATATAGCAATCTTCCTGTTGCTGTTTTTTTATTGGTATTGGCAAATGTTTCTATATAAATAATTTTACTTCCAAACATTTTTCCTACTATACACATGGGACCTGCTGTATGTGTTCCGGTTGTTACAATTACTTTTGGTTTTAATTTAAAGTATAAATATATGGTCTTTATACATAAAAACAAATATTTAAATATATAGGAAAATAGTTTTGCTCTCGTTCCATATGGTAGAAAATATAATTTGTCTCCATATTTTTCTTTTAAGTTTTCATTTGCTTTGTCTTTCTCTGTTATAATATGATAGTCATATTTTTCAAATAAAGGAGATAGTTGTAATAATTCGTTTAAATGCCCTCCTGTACTTGATATAAATAATACTTTTTTCTTCATTTACTGACACCTTTTTATTCTTTATATTTCTTGTATATTATATCTTTTTTTTAATTATCTGTCTAGTAAAATAAGGAATAAATTGTTCTGTTTGTATTTCTTTTACACTTAACTTAAACATCATATAAATATAAAAATTTTGCTGTTTCTTACTTATCGTACATTTATAAAATAAAAACCCAAACATATTAGTTTTTTCTAATATATTCAGGTTTATTTTTTATATACCTTATCCAAATATACCTCTTTTTTTAATTGGTGGTTGTTCATTCATTGTTTTTGCTAATTGAACTAACAATTCCCTTTGTTCTTTCGTAAGCCTTTTTGGTATTTGAACATTTACTGTAAACACAAAATCTCCAACAGAATTAGAGCTTACAGATTTAAAACCTTTTCCTCTAATAGCAAATTTTGTTCCGGTTTGTGTTCCTTCTGGTATTTTATATTTTTCTTTGCTTCCATCTACCATTGGTATTTCTAATTCAGCACCTAATGTTGCTTGTGTAATGGTAATTGGTACATCACAATATACATTGTTTCCTTTTCTTGAATATATACTATGTTTCTTTAATCTAACCGTTATATATAAATCTCCTTTTGGTCCACCTTTTTCTCCAGGTTCTCCTTCTCCTCTTAAAACAACGGTTTGACCATCATCAATTCCTGCTGGTATTTTTACTTTTATTTTTGGTTGTTTTCTTACAGTTCCTTTTCCTTTACAATTTTCACAAGGTTCTTTAATAACTTCACCTGTTCCATGACAATTTGTACAAGTTCTAGTTGTTTGCATTTGACCTAGTATTGTATTTTGCACTTGTCTAATTTGTCCAGTACCATTACATGTCGGACATTTTGTAACAGATGTACCCGGTTTGGCACCAGTTCCATGACAGACAGTACATTCTTCATTTCTTGTAATCGTGATTTCTTTTTCAACTCCTAAAAAGGCTTGTTCAAAAGTAATATCAATATGAAGGTTTAAGTCAGCACCTTTTCTTGGTCCGTTTTGCTTTCTACCACTGTTTCTGCCTCCAAAACCTCCACCAAAAAATGATGAAAAAATATCTCCTAAGTCACCAAAATCACCAAACCCATCAAATCCTGAACTTGTATATGAATAATACCCATTTCCTCCACCAAATGGTCCTCCTGCTCCATTAAATCCTTGTGGGCCATCTGGTCCAAATTGATCATACATTTTTCTTTTTTGTGGATCTGATAATGTTTCATATGCTTCGTTGACCTCTTTAAATTTGGCTTCCGCTTCTTTCTTATTATCTGGATTGGCATCTGGATGATATTTTTTTGCTAGTTTTCTATATGCTTTTTTTAATTCGTCATCTGTCGCATTTTTATTGACACCTAACACTTCATAATAATCTCTTTTTCCTGCCATTACTTTTCCTCCAAACTCTTTTATAAATCGAATCAAAAACGAGTATTACTAATCAAGTAAGAAAAAAATCTTAAGATAATACATTTTGTATATCGAAAGATTTTTTTCGAAACTTAACGAAGTAAGACGAAGTTTTTCATTCGATTTTACTTGTTGTCATCTTCTACCTTATAATCTGCATCATATACATTTCCGTCATTTCCTTGTGTATTATTTCCATTTTCATTATCCTCTGCTCCAGCTTGTGCAGCATTTGGATCTGCTCCTTGTGCTCCATTTGGATTTGCATTTTTATATAATTGTTCAGACATATCATAGAATACTTTTGTTAATTTTTCCGTTGCTTCTTTGATTTTTTCTGTATCATTTGATTCTAATGCTTTCTTAGTATTATCGATTTCTGTTTCAACTTTTGCTTTTTCTTCTCCACTAATTTTGTCTCCTAAGTCTTTTAATGTTTTTTCACTATTATATACTAAGCTTTCAGCATTATTTCTAACTTCAATTTCTTCTTTCTTTTTCTTATCTTCTGCAGCATGTGCTTCTGCATCTTTTACTGCTTTATCAATATCTTCATCTGTTAGATTTGTTGAAGCTGTGATAGATACATTTTGTTCATTTCCTGTTGCCATATCTTTTGCAGATACATGAACAATACCATTAGCATCAATATCAAATGTTACTTCGATTTGTGGTACACCTCTTGGTGCTGCTGGAATTCCTGTTAATTGGAATCTTCCTAATGTTTTGTTATATGCTGCCATTTCTCTTTCACCTTGTAATACGTGAACTTCAACTGATGTTTGACCATCTGCTGCTGTTGAGAAGATTTGAGATTTTTTAGTTGGTATTGTTGTATTTCTTTCAATTAATTTAGTAAATACACCACCATATGTTTCAATACCTAATGATAATGGTGTTACATCTAGTAATACTAAATCTTTTACATCTCCTGATAAAACACCACCTTGAATAGCTGCACCAATTGCAACACACTCATCTGGGTTGATTCCTTTATCTGGTTCTTTTCCTGTAATTCTTTTTACAACTTCTTGTACAGCTGGAACTCTTGTAGAACCACCAACTAATAATACTTTATGAATATCATTTGCTGTAATTCCTGCATCTTTTAATGCTTGATTTACAGGTCCTGCTGTTGCTTCTACTAGGTCATGGATTAATTCTTCAAATTTTGCTCTTGTTAATGTAACATCTAAGTGTTTTGGTCCTGTACTATCTGCTGTAATAAATGGTAAGTTAATTTGTGTTTGTTGAACACCAGATAACTCAATTTTTGCTTTTTCTGCTGCTTCTTTTAGCCTTTGCATTGCCATTTTATCTTGTTTTAAGTCAATTCCATTTGATTTTTTAAATTCATCAACTAAGTAATCAATAATAGCATTGTCAAAGTCATCTCCACCTAAATGTGTATTACCACTTGTAGATAAAACTTCAAATACACCATCACCAATATCTAAGATAGATACGTCAAATGTTCCTCCACCTAAATCATAGATTAATATTTTTTGATCTTGCTCTTTATCCATTCCATAAGCAAGTGCTGCTGCTGTTGGCTCATTAATAATTCTTAATACTTCTAGTCCTGCAATTTTACCTGCATCTTTTGTTGCTTGTCTTTGGCTATCATTGAAATATGCTGGTACTGTAATAACCGCTTGTGTTACTTTTTGTCCTAAATAATTTTCTGCATCAGCTTTTAATTTTTGTAATATCATTGCTGAAATTTCTTGTGGTGTAAATGATTCTCCATCAATATTTACTTTTTCAGCTGTTCCCATTTTTCTTTTGATTGATATAACAGTATTTTCTGGATTTGTAACTGCTTGACGTTTTGCAATTTGTCCAACTAGTCTTTCACCATTTTTAGAAAATGCAACAACAGATGGTGTTGTTCTATTTCCTTCTGCATTTGGTATAACGACTGGTTCTCCTCCTTCCATAACTGCTACACATGAATTTGTTGTTCCTAAGTCAATTCCTATAATTTTTCCCATTTTCAATTCCTCCCATAATAAATTTATATTTTTAAAATTAATAACTTTTTATATCTTTTCATTCTTTTTTAAATCTTGAATGATTTTTCGATTGTTTTCTATCCTTTCTTTTGTTACTTTTTCCATCCATTCTTCTTTTGTCATTTTTGACAATTTGAAATTGGATAAATCTTTATATCCTATTTTTTCTCCCAGCCATTTTGGCTTTTTGAAATGATTCGCTATATCTGCATTTGGAAATTCTATTTCTGCTGTTAACAAGCCTTCTAGATATTCATAATATACATCCATTTCTACATATAAATGATTCTCAATTGGTATCACAATTCTAGTCTTTTTTACTACATTACTTATTTTGTTTTTTATCAATTCATTATATTCATTTTTCTGTATATGACTTTCAATTTCATATATACTTGCTACATCAGCATTTTCAAAATATTCTATATCTCCCTTTGTTTTAACTGTATAGATATATTCTGTAGTATTCTTTTTTTTATTTTGTATTTTTCGGATTCTAACAACTGTGTTTACGTCTCTGTAGATAAATGCTTGCTCTATATCGATTATATCTTTTATTTTCAAATCCTCAGGAAGATAATTTACAGTATATTTTCTTTCTATTTCCTTTTTCATGTTTATTCCTCTTTTTTAATTTGCTACCACTACCATAGAATGTCTAATCACTTTTGAACCAATCTTATATCCTTTTCTATATTCTTGAACAATTTCTTTTTCACCCTTTGTATCGTCTTGTACGCTACTTACTGCTTCATGTAATTGTGGGTCAAAAGTTTCTCCTAAAGTTTTTATTTCTTCTACGCCTTTTGCTTTTAGTGTATCTTGAAATTGTTTTAATACCAATTCAATTCCTTTTTTATACTCTTCATCTTTTGTTTCTACTTTAGCAGCATTTTCTAAGTTATCTAATATTGGAAGTATAACTTCTATTACATCTGACAATATTGAATTATACAAATTATCTCTTTCTTTACTACTTCTTTTTTTGTAATTTTCAAATTCTGCTAAAATTCTTTTATATCTATCTTCTAGTTCGTCGTATTCTGATTTTGGTACAATTTCTTGTTCTTTTTTTGGTTTTTTACTTTCTACTTTTTCTTCCTTTTTTTCTAATTCTTCATTTTTTTCTTTATCTGCCATTATTTAACCTACCTTTCTCAAATTCTTAATAATCATTCTTTTTTATTTATTCTATTTCTTTTAATTTTTTATTAATATATTTCATAACAGAAATCACTTTTGAATAATCCATTCTTTTAGGTCCTATGATTCCAATTGTACCTAAATCTTTTCCATTGACTTTATGTTTAAATGTCACAACACTAAAATCTTTCAATTCTTCTTTCTGATTTTCTTCTCCTATATATACATGTATGTCATCGGCAATTCCTGAATCTAACATATCTGCTACTAATTCTTTCGTATCTAAAACATTGATAAAGTTCTTAGCTACATCTAAGCTATTAAATTCTGGTAAATCAAATGATTTATTAGCCCCTTCTAAGTAAATATTTTCCTCTTCTAGTACTCTTTTAATTTGTTCTATAATGGGTTTAATTACATTTACACTATATGTCATTTCATCATATAAATAATCTTCTAATGGTCTGTCAATTGTTTCAATCGGCTGTCCTTTTAGTTTTTTATTAAACATGTAGTTAATATTTTGTATTTGTTTTTCAGTTACGTCTTCATCAAATTTGATAATTGTTTCTTTTACCAATCCACTATCTGTTAAAATTACTGCCATCATCATTCTAGAACCTAATAATACAAATTTAATTTCTTCAATTATTTGACTATCTGCTTTTGGTCCAATGGACACAGTTGTATAATGTGTAACTTCTGATATAGTGTTTGCTGCAATTTTCGTTAAATCTTCAATTTCATTTACTTTTGTTTCTAATTTATCACTAATATATTTAATTTCTTCCAAGCTGATATCATCATCTTTTAACAATTCATCAACATAATACCTATATCCTTTTTCTGAAGGAATTCTACCACTTGATGTATGTGTTTTATCTAGATATCCTGCTTTTTCTAAATCCGCCATTTCATTTCTAATGGTTGCACTACTACAATCCAATCCATGATTACTGGTTAATGCATTTGAACTGACTGGTTCTGCTGTATTAATATATTCTTCTACGATTGCTTGTAGCACTTTCTTTTTTCGATTATCTAACAATTTTATTCACCTCTTTTAGATTAAATTGCTAGTTTATATGTTTTAGCACTCTTACGTTTTGTTTGCTAACTCCATATATATTATACCCGATTTTAGCACTTGTCAATACCTTTTGCTAAAATAATTTGTGAATTTTTTGTGAACAAAGAGACAAAACGGTTTCATCCCATTTTGTCTCTTTATCTTCTTTCAAAATTGTGATACTTTTTGCTTATAATGAATAAAATCTTTTGTCCTGTAGACAGGTCTTATTTTCAGCTTTTTTTCCATAAGCATTTTTGAAGGTTTATTTTTAGGTCTTACGCAAAATTCTAATTCTTTATACTTTGTATTTTCTGAAATATATTTTGCAAAATTACAAATTGCTTCTTTGCAATATCCTTTTTTTCGCATTTGTGCACATATAAAATAAGAAACCTCCATTACTTTCTTAGGCTTTTTTTCACCAAGAATCATTCCAACAATTTGCCCTTGTTCATCTAGTATTTTAAAAGCTTCATAATTACATGAGTTAACACATAACTCCATTAAGTCCTGTGCTTCTTCTAAATTTTCACAATAAGCTAACCGAAAAAAATTTTTAATTTCTGTATCATTGGCTATCCGTAAATATGCAGTTGCATCTTCTAACGTAAATCTTGCCAATTGAATCATCTTTCTACCTCCATTTTTGTTTTTTATTTCATATTTATTATACAGTCACTTTATGTTTACTGTCAAGTAGTTCTATATATATGTCAATATTTCATTAATTTTATCATTCATATTATTTTACTCAAATTTTATTGCCTTTTGCTATAAAATAGTATATAATGACCTCATAATTATAAAGGAGCGTGAGTTTATGGAAGAAGTAAAAATTGGACGAGTATATCGTCACTTTAAAGGCAATTATTATTTTGTAGAAAATGTTGCTTTTGACTCGGAAACAAAAGAAAGAATGGTTGTATATAAACCTTTATACCCAAGAGACGATGGGCGCTCCATATGGGTTAGACCTGAAAAAATGTTTTTAGAAGAAATTCCTGAAAGACCAGATAATATCACTGGTCAAAAAGTAAGATTTGCTTTAGTAGAAGATTTAAAAAAAGATTATACAAAAAATTAAATGTAATAATAATTAAGGAGGATTTTATGATAGATATTAAATTTTTAAGAGAACATCCTGATATTGTTAAAAGTAATATCAAGAAAAAATTTCAAGATCATAAATTGGTTATGGTTGATGAGATAATTGATTTAGATAAAAAAAATAGAGAAGCACAACTTGCGGGAGATACTTTAAGATCTGAAAGAAAAAGCTTAAGCTCTCAAATTGGAGAGTTGATGAAAGCTGGCAAAAAAGATGAGGCTGAAAAAATCAAAGCACAAGTACAAGAAATCAATGCTAAGCTTGAAGAAAATGAAACATTAGAAAATACATATGCTGAAGAAATAAAGACAAGAATGATGAAAATTCCAAATATTATGCATGAATCTGTTCCCATTGGTAAAGATGATTCTGAAAATGTAGAAATTGAAAAATTTGGAGAACCTGTTGTTCCTGATTATGAAATTCCTTTTCATGGAGAAATCTTAGAATCTTTAGGTGGACTGGATTTAGATAGTGCTAGACGTGTTTCTGGTAACGGATTTTACTATTTATTAGGTGATGTAGCAAGATTACATTCTGCTGTTTTAACTTATGCGAGAGATTTTATGATTAATAAAGGATTTACATACTGCATTCCACCATTTATGATTAGAAGCGATGTAGTAACTGGGGTTATGAGTTTTGAAGAAATGGATGCTATGATGTATAAAATTGAAGGAGAAGATTTATATCTAATTGGTACTTCTGAACATTCTATGATTGGTAAATTTAAAGACCAAATTTTAAGAAAAGAAGATATGCCATATACAATGACCTCTTACTCTCCTTGCTTTAGAAAAGAAAAAGGTGCGCATGGTATAGAAGAACGTGGTGTATATAGAATTCATCAATTTGAAAAACAAGAAATGATTGTCGTATGTGAACCTGAAGATAGTTGGAATTGGTATGACAAAATGTGGTCTTATACAGTTGAATTTTTTAGAAGCATGAATATTCCTGTAAGAACTCTAGAATGTTGTAGTGGTGATTTAGCTGACTTAAAAGCAAAATCTTGTGATGTAGAAGCTTGGTCTCCTAGACAACAAAAATATTTTGAGGTAGGAAGTTGTTCAAATCTAACAGATGCACAAGCAAGACGTTTAGGTATTCGAATTAAAGGAGAAAAAGGAAATTATTTTGCACATACTTTGAACAATACAGTTGTTGCTCCCCCTCGTATGTTAATTTCTATTATGGAAAATAATTATCAGCCAGATGGCAGTGTCATAGTTCCAGAAGTGTTAAGACCATATATGGGTGGATTGGAAAGAATTGAACCTAAAAAATAAGTTTAACATGATTATATAGGTCAAAATCTATATTCATTCCAAACAATATATGATTTTCCCTATATAACATATTATAAAATTAAATAAATATTCTAAAAGGAGAAGAATGAAAATGAATAAAACTATAACAATGATTGTTGGCGTTAAATGGGGCGATGAAGGAAAAGGAAAAATAGCGGCAATAGAAGCACAAAATGCAAAATTGGTTATTAGAGCAACTGGTGGAAGTAATGCTGGACATACTGTCATCTATAAAGGGCAAAAATTACCTTTACATCTAATCCCAGGAGGAATTGCTTATCCACAAACCACTTGTATTATTGGTCCTGGAGTTGTATTGGATTTGGAAGTGTTATTTGAAGAAATTGAATTTTTAAAGAAGTGTGAGATTCCAGGTATTGAATCAAGATTAAAAATTAGTGGCCGTACACATGTCACACTTCCTTATCATAAAGACTTAGATGCCTTATATGAATCTTTAAAGAATAAACCTGTTGGAACAACAAAAAGAGGAATTGGACCAACTTATGCAGATAAAAGTAACCGTATTGGTATTAGAATGTATGACTTACTTCTACCAGAGGATGAATTAGTTCATAAAATTGAAGAAGCCACAAAAATTCATAACCAAGTTTTTAAAGCAAATCATATGGAAGAATGTATTATAGATAGTCAGAAATTAGGTAAACAATATCATCAATATGGAGAAAAATTAAAAAATTATATTACAGATATTGAACCTCTTATTTTCAATAGTATTCGAAATAATGAAAAAATTGTTGTTGAAGGTGCGCAAGCTTTCCGTTTAGACTTAGATCATGGAGATTATCCAATGGTTACAAGTTCACACCCTGTTGTTTCAGGAACACTTTGTGGAGCTGCTTTACCACCACAAGCTTTAAATGTGGTTATTGGTGTTGATAAAGCCTATAACAGTAGAGTTGGTAATGGTCCATTTCCTACTGAATTACCTGCCTCACTTGATGAAAACGGAAATGTTATAAAAGATACCACTCCTTTAGAAGGTGATATTGTTCGTGACACTGGACATGAATATGGTACAACTACAGGACGTCCTCGTAGATGTGGATGGATGGATTGTCCTATCCTTTGCTCTGCAAAATTCACTTCTGGTATCGATTATTTATGTTTAAATCATTTAGATACTTTAGGAGAAATTGGTAAAAAACTAGGATATGTTAAAGTTTGTACAAGTTATCTATATAAAGGTAAAAAAGTTCATCATTATCCTGACGATATTATGATAACTGGTGAAATTCCTGAACCAATTTATGAAACTTTAGAAGGTGGTTGGACAATTGATAGTTCTTGTAAAAAATATGAAGACCTACCAGAACTTGCAAAAAAATTTATTGAAATTGTAGAAAAAGCTTCTGGTATTCCTGTTAAATATATTGGAACAGGTCCTGCAAGTGATGATTTAATTGTAAGAGAAGATATTTAGCCTATATTAAGAGAGCAATTATGCTCTCTTTTCTTATTAATATAGTAAAGCTATTTTCATTTTTATGTATAGATTTCTTTGATTTTATAACTGAATTGTTTTACTAATTTGAAAAAAACAGAAAACTATGCTAAAATATATAAATATAAATATAGATAAGGAGAAAAATTATGAATATACACAATCCCCAGTTCGAAATATCTGCAGTTGGTCCAAAACAATATCCAAATAATGGTTTACCAGAAATTGTTTTAGTAGGAAAATCGAATGTAGGAAAATCTAGCTTTATTAATACCATGATAAATAGAAAAAAACTTGCCAGAACTAGTAGTGAACCTCGGAAAAACGCGTCAAATTAATTTTTATAGTATAGACGATTTATTTTATTTTGTTGATTTACCTGGCTATGGATATAGTAAAATGTCAAAAAAAGAACAAGAACAAGTTGGAAAATTTATAGAACAATATCTATTTCATAGAAAAGAAATTACATTAATTATCTTTTTAATCGATATCCGTCATTCTCCTACTTCTAATGATAGGCTGATGTATAACTATATCATCTCTTCTGGATTACCTTGTTTGATTCTTGCAAACAAGGCTGATAAAATTGCTATTACTAAGGTCGATGATACGGTAAAAGCATTACAAAAAGAATTAAATCCTATTGGAGATATCCCTACCCTACCTTTTTCTTCTGAAAGAAAAATATATAAAGATGATGTTTGGAATTTTATAGAACAATATATAAAGAACTAGGTATTTAAAATTTTTAAATACCTAGTTCTTCTTATCACTATAATTACATTTCTTTTCTATTTTCTAATTTTGTTATTACTTTTAAAGCTTTCTCTCTTGGAATGGTTACGATGTGTCCACACCCTTGACACTTCAACTTAAAATCCACGCCTATTCTTGTAATTTCCCATAGTTTATTTCCACAAGGATGTACTTTTTTGGTTCTTACAATATCACCTATTTTATAATTCATTATTCTCCCCTTCTTTTGTCCCATTGGAAACATACCCGACTGGTCTAAAATTCCTTTTTTGTTGTACTTGTTACTAAAAAGGGAAAAATGAGTCCGTCCCCAATTGGACTTTATTTTTTCTTTGCTAACTCAAATCTTTTTTCTATACTTTCTTTTCCTAATACTTGCATAATCTCGTACATATCTGGCGTATTAGTTCTTCCTGTTAATGCCACTCTTAAAACTGTACTTACATCCCCTACATGTGCTTTATAGTTATCAGGATTTGCTTTATATTCTTTTACTTCTTTTGCATATCCCAAGTTTCCTGCTAATTCTTTTATTTTATCAAACCATTGTTGTTTATCATCATTTTCATCATAATAGTTTTTCATATACAAGTCTAATATTTTATCAATATCTTCTTTTTCATTAATAACTTGATATGGATATTCTTGTTCGTTTGTAAGGAATTTGTCATCATACATATATTCTATATTTTCTTTGACATCTGACCATTTTGCAATATCTTTTCTAGGTTTTTTGTTTCCTCTTTCAATTCCAAATATTTTTAAAGCATATTCTTTATCTTGTAACATTTCTTCTAGTTCTTTATCATAACCTTTTGCCCATTTTAATGCGTTTTCATATACTTCTTCTGCTGTGAATTTAGAGATAACCGTTTTTCCTACATCTAATAATTTTACCATATCAAATAAGGCACCACTAACACTCATTTTGTTTAACTGTAATTCAAATTCATCAATTGATTTATCTTTGTTGGCTCTTCTCCAATTTTCAAAATTAGAATTGGCAATATTTAATAAATATTCATTAACTGCCTCTTTTGGAATTCCCATTTCATCATAATAAGATACTGCTGCTTCTGGGTCTTTTCTTTTACTTAATTTTCTCTTATTTCCATTATCATTTTTCATGATTGGTGCAATATGTGCATACTTAGGTGCCTTAAATCCTAACTCATGAAATAATTGTAAATGTAATGGTACAGAAGATAACCATTCATCTCCTCTTATAACATGTGTTGTTCTCATTAAATGGTCATCTACAGCATGTGCAAAATGATAGGTTGGTAACCCATCTGCTTTTATAATAACAATATCTTGATCATTTTCTGGAAAGTCCACATTTCCCTTTATCATATCATGGTGTTTGATTTTTCTGTCTTCACGTCCAGGAGATTTAAAACGAACAATGTATTTTTCCCCATTTTCTATTTTATGTATTGCTTCTTCTACGGTTATATTTCTACATTTTGCCCAAACGCCATAATATCCTGGTCTAATTTTTGCATTTTCTTGTTTTGTTCTCATTTCATCCAATTCTTCTGGTGTGCAAAAACATGGATATGCTTTTCCTTGCTCAATTAGATATTTGGCATAACTTTGATAAATTTCTTTTCTCATAGACTGTCTATATGGTCCATAAATTCCTTTTCCTTCTGTTTCTGAAATCATGCCTTCATCAGGTTCAATCCCAAAATTATCTAAAGATTGCACTATATCTGTTATTCCATTTTCTACTTCTCTTTTTTGGTCTGTATCTTCAATTCTTAATAAAAATACACCTTCTGTTTGACTGGCTAATTTTCTGGCAATTAAAGATTGGTACAAACCTCCAATGTGTACAAATCCTGTTGGGCTTGGTGCAAATCTTGTGACAATAGCGCCTTCCTTTAAATTTCTTTCTGGGTATTTTTCTTCATAATATGCTATATCTTTTGCTTCTGGAAATATCTTATTTGCTAAATCTTTGTAATCCATTTTATCTTTCCTCTCCTTCTATTTTTCTCCCTTTTTTTATTTGTTTGCTGTTTACAGATGTTTTTTTCGTTTTATCAAACTGGTCCATTTCTGCTATCAACTCAAATAAATGCTCACTTGTAAATGCTATTCTTTTTTCTATTGGCATTTTTCTTTTTATTATTCTTTTTATTTCATTTAGTGGTTTATCTTTATTTTTTCGAATAATTTCAATCGCTTCTTCTCTTGTCATCTCTATTCCTTAACCTTTCTCGAATTTCCATTATACTTTTTTATCACTTTCTTTATGTCAAATATTATACTATATTTTCCTGCATTTCACAAGTCTTTTTCTTGACTTTGTGAACGAGGGTTAACTCTTTTTAAAATTTTTATAGATTTAAATACTTTTGTACTTTTAAAGTTTTTAATAGCATCTGGTATATGAGAAATATATACACCTAATAAAATACACAATATACTTAAAATCATTTCTACAAATGTCATTCTTTGTGGTAAAAGTACAAAAATAGAACCAATCGTAAATCCTATAATTGTATAAAAGGTTTTTGCATAATAGTTTTCTAATAGTTTTTTTGTTAATTTCATCACAACAATACTCCCCAATACTAAACCAATGACAATTGGTATTAATACTGGTAAATATACATTGGCTATTGATTGTAAATAAATAGAATATACACCTAATAACATTAAAATAATTGTACTGCTAACACCTGGTACAATGATTCCTATCGACATGATTGCTCCACATAAAATTAAATATGCATTATTTATATTTTCTACATCTATTAATGTTATTCTATTTTCTAAAATGACGGTTGTTATTCCTATGGTTAATGCTATCAACAAATAGATAACATTTTGTGGTTTGAATTTTTCTTTCGTATTCACTTCTTTTATTAAAGAAGGAATTGTTCCTAAAATCAATCCAATAAATATAGATTTGGTTTGGATTGGAAATTCATATAACAGATAATTTAATATGTTACTAAATAATAATACACCAATTCCCACTCCTAAAGCGATTGGAAATAAGAATTTTATATTCTTTTTAATATCTTTAAAAAAATTCAAAACAGCATCCAATAATTTTTCATAAATACCAAATATCACACATAAAACACCACTACTAACACCTGGTATAATAGCGCCTGCTCCTATAAAGATTCCTTTCACCACATTTAAAAATCCGTTCATGGAATTCTCACCCTCTCTTCTTTATAAAATCTCTAATAGTCTCTTTAAAGATTTTTCTTGTTTTTTCATCCTAACCATTTCTTCTTAAATTCTATTACTTTATTTTTTCATTCATTCTTTCAAATTATATTTTTTCTGATGGTCATGCACTTTTATTGTTCGCAAACATATAATTTGTTATGCAATATATTTTAAATTGTTTAATTTTATTATGGAGGTGCAGCTATGTTTTCAGCACTTTGTATGTCTGGTATTTTAGGATTTATTGAATTTCTAAAATCTTCTGTTTTTTTAGTCGGCTATATATCTAGTAACAATATATTTCCTGAACCTTTAACAACCGAGGAAGAAAAAATGTATTTAGAACAAATGAAAAATGGAGATGAGGAAGCACGAAACATTTTAATTGAACGAAACTTGAGACTCGTTGCACATATCACCAAAAAATATTCAACTACCAATGTTGAACAAGATGACCTAATTTCTATTGGTACAATTGGCCTAATCAAAGGAATCAATAGTTTCAATATAGAAAAAGGTTCTAAACTTTCTACATATGTTTCAAGATGTATTGATAATGAAATTTTAATGCATTTAAGGGCTACCAAAAAATTGGGTGCTGAAGTATATTTAAATGAACCTATTGGCAAAGACAAAGATGATAATGTCATTACTTTACAAGAAATATTAGAAAATGATGAAAGAAACATTGAAGATGCAGTTGATATAAAAATGAAAATTAAATTATTATATGAAAAAATGAAATCTATATTAAAAGATAGAGAAAAAACAATTTTAGAACTTAGATTTGGTCTTGGTGGTCACAAGCCCAAAACACAACATGAGATTGCAAAAATGATGGGTATTTCACGTTCTTATGTTTCAAGAATTGAAACCAAAGCAATCGGAAAATTATCAAAAGAATTTAAAAATTAACTTGCATGATTTTCTTTTTAAATTATATATCAAAAATCACGATGCTTTATATATTGTTTGCATCGTGATTTTACCTTATTTTAAACAATGTTTCCTATTATCTTTCTTCCTTATTATATTATAAATTATGTGTTTTCATTTTATGTTTCTTCATAGTTTGATAATTCTACCTCATTACTTATAAAATCATTATTTGAGTCTATTGCTTTTACTAAATCTGTAGATAAGTATTTTTTATTATCATCAGCAAAAACTGTAACAATTGGTTTTTGTATTTTTTCTTGTAACAAAATAGCCCCTATGAAATTCGCACCTGATGAAATTCCAACACCTAACCCTAATTCTTTTGAGAGTTTTCTTGCCATATTAATAGCATCATCATCATTAATCAGTATAATGTCTTTTTCAACAATATCTTTATTTCTATGAAATATATCTGGAATAAAGTCATCTCCTATTCCTTCTATCTTATGCTGTCCTATGAATTTTCCATTTGATAAAATAGGCATTTTTTGAGGTTCTAGAGCCGCTACTTTTATTGCATGATTTTTTTCTTTTAATCGTTTTCCTATTCCAATTAATGTTCCGCCTGTTCCTACTCCTGAAACAAATCCTCCTAAATCCTTTCCTTCCAATTGTTCTAAAATTTCTTTTCCTGTTGTTTTATAATGTGCTACTATATTATCTTCATTTTCAAATTGATTTGCTAAAAATCCATTTAACGTTTTTGCTAATTTTTTTGCCTCTTCCACACATTTTATAAAACCACCTTCTTCTTTTGATACTAGTGTTATATTGGCACCATATAATTTCATTAGTTCAATTCTTTCTTTACTTGCCCAGTCTGGCATAAAAATATATACAGGGTGCTTATAATAGGCTCCTAATGCTGATAAGGAAATTCCTGTATTCCCACTTGTTGCTTCTATAATCGGCATATTTTGTTTTAATATGCCTTTTTCTTTTGCATTTTTTATGATATAGTATGCTACTCTATCTTTTATACTACCCGTTACATTAAACATTTCTAATTTTGCATATATATAGGCCTCTTTTCCTTTATATCTATATTTTATTTTTATCATGGGTGTATTTCCAATCAATGTATCCTTCTCCATAAACATTTCTCCTCTCCATTTCTTATTTAATAGTATCACTTACTTTTGTTTATTATATTCAAAAATGTAATTTTCGGATACCCTATCTAATTGATTATATTTTATTCAAACAGCTGATACATCCTTTATCTCCATAAAGTCTTGTTATTCTTGACTTTTCTTTATTTTCGTTGTATAATATTTTCGTTATCAAGCAGTAATATCTGTTTGTATACATCACCACCCTTTGAATGAAAAAAATTTTATCTAATTTTTAGTTCACTGGCTTGGTGATTCATCGCTGTTCTCTGTGGTGGTAATTATTACCATTTTGATATCCAATGACCCCGGCTATTTTACCATAGACGACAGCATTAGAGCCATACTATTTGTATGGCTCGCTTTTTTATTTTTCTCTTCGAATTATCCAATCTGTTTCACATTTGATTGGCAATTTCATAAATACTTTTTGTCCTTTTACACCTGGACTTACTGCTTGTATTTCTTCTTTGGTATCATAATCCCATAAGTTATCAATTGTAAATTGTACAGGTTCTAACTTGTATGGAACCAAAATTTCCATTTTATCTCCCACTTGTAATTTGTTCTTTATTTCAATCACAGATTTTTCTTCATCATATTCTACTACTTTACCACCAAATTCATATTTTTCGTTATATTGCCTTCCACCATATTCTTGTATATCTTTGTTATTTCTATTATTAAAATAAAATGTGGTTAACCCTCTTGTTTTTACTTTTTCTAATTCTTTTAAATATTTTGTATAATCATAATGTTCTGGATCTTTTTCATAATCATCAATTGCATTTCTATATGCACCTATCACACTTGCTAAATAATATTCTGTTTTCAATCTGCCTTCTATCTTTAGGCTATCGACTCCCATATCGATAATTTCTGGAATTTCTTTTATTAAGCACAAATCTTTTGAAGAAAAAATACTAGTCCCATATTCACTTGTTTCAATTGGCATAAGTTCCCCTGGATTATTTTTTTCTTCAGCATATAAATTATATGACCATCTACAACTTTGAGCACAATCACCTAAGTTAGCACTTCTACATGACATGAAATCACTTAAAAAGCATCTTCCTGAAAACGCAAAACAAATTGCCCCATGAATAAAGATTTCAATTTCCATGCCTTCTGGTTTATTTTCCATGATATATCTTAATTGTTCTTTGTTCATTTCTCTTGCCATAATCATTCTTTTCGCTCCATTATGATACCAAAAATTTGCAGCATGTAAACTTATAATATTAGCCTGTGTACTCACATTAATTGCTACACTTGGCGCATATTGTTTTAATACATCAATAACGCCTCCATCTGCTGCAATGATGCCATCTGGGTTTAATACTTCTAGTTTTTTTGCCATTTCTATAATTTCTTCATATTTTTCATCCCCGGCAAAAATATTTAAAGTCACATACACTTTTTTTCCTATACTATGTGCATACTTTATTGTTTTTTCTAAATCATCATCTCTCATATCTGCTCTTGTTCTTAATGATAAGGATGAGGTTCCACAATATACCGCATCTGCTCCATATAAAAAGGCGATTTTTGCTTTTTCATAAGATCCTGCTGGTGCTAATAATTCTACTTTTTTCATTATTCTATTTCCTTTCATAAATATTTTTATATTTTCATATTTAAAATTTTATTATACTTATCTAATTTATATAAGATTACTATATCTTACAATATAACTATTATATAATCTAAATATTCTTATGTCAATCTCTCAGATAGAGATTATGTTTACTTTTTGTCCATTTTTTGGTATAATGAATATATGTAATTATGTGTTTTTGTCAAATAAAAGAAAGGAGTACAAATATGACAGACAAATTACTACTAGAAGGAAAAATTGTGTCATCTGCAAAAGATTTAACATTTCCAAACCTTACAGAGTACATTGAGTCCTTGCACTCTTTAAAGGAGATTGAGGATAAATATGTACCGGCACTCAGAAAGGAAGGAACGATTTATCATCGTTTCTATGCCAACAAGCTGATAGAATATCAGCAGACAGTACGCAACTTTGATAATCTGTTTCTGCTTGAAAGTAATTTTTTGAAACTGAAACGGCATTTATTTGAGTTAAAGGAAACGGCGGAAATTACGTTACCTATATCTTTGACAAAGCGGAGAAAGAATTTCATTGCATTAAATGAAAAAATCAGACTCACCTTATTAAAGGCATTGGATAATCCATCTGATAAAACTGCATCCTTGTCTCAGATATTGGACACTTTAGGTTTTCGAATCATCATTGGGAATCGGTATAATGGTGCTCAAGATGAACAAGAGTCAGTAAACACGTGCTATCTGATTCTTAATGCTGTTATCATGTTCTTTATTGACTTAGGCTACACACCTGTAGAATTAAATTTCAATAAAGAAGCGTTTAACCATGCAGAACATCCCAATGTCGTGTTTCCTAGCAATACAGCAATTATTTTGCCAGGGTTTGAAATCTATGTGAAAGACTATATCAAGTATCCTAAAAAGAATGGATATCAGTCACTCCACGTAGTTTTCAAAACAGACACCGGCTTGTCCTTTGAAATTCAGATTCGCACACATGCTATGCATTACCGTGCAGAGTTTGAAAAGGCCAATCATGACGGTTATAATGAGGAAAAGTACAAGAGCGTAAAAATCATCTTTGATCCTCTAAAAACTAATATTATGGGATATAAAGCTATTCTTGATCCAGATTCAGATGAAAAAAATCCAAAGCTAATTATCATGGATCAGATTGGTCTTACCTCATCGGATATTGCCGATCCTTTCAATGTGATCTTTTAAAGTGACTCATCTGTCACTAAAGTTCATATGTTTGACAAAAGCTCCTGAGTCATTTCTCAGGAGCTTTTCATTTATACTTTTTTATAATTTATTTTTTATTTTGCTAACTGCTAATCCATCTCCAACCTCTAAAATTTCTGTTTCAAGATTTGGATTTTCACTGACTTCTTTTATATATTCTCTTAAATTTCTTACAGCGGTTCTTTGTTTGTGTTTGTTATAATCACTCATAACATAACCTTTGTATAAGATATTATCTGCAAATATAATGCCATCTTTATTGATCATTCTTAAGGCTTCTTTTAAGAAAAATGGATATTTTCCTTTAGCTGCATCTATAAATACCACATCATATCGATTATTTAAAGTAGGTAAAATCTCAACAGCATCTCCTTCATAAATATGTATCTTATCTTCTACTTCTGCTAATTGAATATTTATTCTTGCTTCCTTTACTCTTTCTTCTTCTCTTTCGATTGTATCAATGACACCATTTTCTGCTAAAAATTCTGTAAAACAAATTGCAGAATATCCAACTGCAGTACCAATTTCTAATATTCTATTTGACTTATTGTTACTTAAATATTTTTCAATGACTTCTAATGTTTCATCCATAATAATCGGAATATGTTCTTCTAGTGCTTTTTGTTTTATTTTTTTTAACGCTATTGTATTCAATTTTATTTCCTCCATATCCTTTCATCATCCATTTTTCTTTTTGTTTTAATATGATTTTTTATTTATTTTTTAAGAACTGCCATTTGGACAGTTCTTTTTATCTACTGTTTATTTTTAAGATATCTATTAAGCAATTTATCATTTAACTTTTGATAAATTGGTACCATTTTCGGTTCATTGGTTATTTCTATTGTCTTATCAATATCTATCCATTTTACGCCACTGTTTTCATCCTCTTTGATTTTTAGTGGTTCATTTTCATCTGCTTCTAATAAATAAGAGCAATCTAAATGTAAATGCGATGGTACAAATTTTCCTCTCTTAATATGACAATCTACAGTTACAATTTCTAAACTATAAATTCCATCACTTAATACTTTTAAATTTTTTAACCCTGATTCTTCTTGGGCTTCTTTTAATGCAACATGTAATAAATCTTCATCTCCATCGCTATGACCACCTGTCCAAGCCCAAGATTGATAAATATTATGATAAATCATTAATACTTTTGTTCTTTCTTTGTTGACAATCCAACTAGAAGCTGTAAAATGACACATTCTATTTTCTCTTGTTAAGACATCTTCAAATGTATTCATATATTCTAGCATCATTTCTTTATCTACTCGTTCTTGCTCGTTAAATGGCTCAAAATGTTCTATTTGTTCTCTTAAATTCATTCTTTTATCCTCTTTATTGTTTATTTCTATTTGCTCTTTCTCTTTCCTTTGTATCTAAGATTTTCTTTCTTAAACGAATTGATTTTGGCGTTACTTCTACTAATTCATCATCTTGTATGAATTCAATTGCTTTTTCTAGTGACATTTGGATTGGTGGTACTAAACGTAAAGCATCATCTGAACCAGAAGCTCTTGTATTCGTTAGGTGTTTTTCTTTACATACATTAATTGCTAAATCTTCTCCTCTTGAATTTAATCCTACAATCATTCCTTCATATACTTCTACACCAGGTCCAATGAATAAATCTCCTTTGTCTTGTGCATTGTATAATCCATAAGTTACAGATTTTCCATTTTCAAATGCGACAATGGTTCCTCTTACACGAGCTTGAATATCTCCTTTATAAGGCTCATATGAATCAAAAATGTGATTCATGGTTCCTTCCCCTTTTGTATCTGTTAAAAATTCTGTTCTATAGCCAATTAATCCTCTAGCTGGTATTTTAAATTCAATTTTAGTATGTCCATCTTCAGCAGGTTCCATATTTACCATTTCTGCTTTTCTTCTACCTAATTTTTCAATAACATTTCCTACACAATCATCTGGAACATTTACTACTAAATCTTCAATTGGTTCACATTTTACACCATCAATTTCTTTAAAAATAACTTTTGGACGAGAAACTAATAATTCAAATCCTTCTCTTCTCATGGTTTCAATTAATACTGATAAGTGTAATTCTCCTCTTCCTGATACTTCAAAAGAATCTGGTGAATCTGTTTCTTTTACTCTTAATGATACATTTCTCTCTAATTCTTTGAATAATCTATCTCTAATATGACGAGATGTAATGAATTGTCCTTCTTTTCCTGCAAATGGTCCATTATTAACACTAAATGTCATAGATACAGTTGGTTCATCAATATCCACAAATGGTATTTTTTCTGGATGGTTAAAATCACAGATTGTATCTCCTATATTGATATCTGGTAAACCTGCAAGTTCGATAATATCTCCTGCTTTTCCTTCTTCTACTTCTACTTTATTTAAACCAACATGTGTATATACTTTTGCGATTCTACCTTGCGAAATCTTATCTTCTTTTCCACAAACTGCTACTGGCATTCCAACCTTGATGCTTCCTCTTTCCACTCTTCCTACTGCAATTCTTCCAACATAATCATCATAGTCAATATTAGATACTAACATTTGTGCTGGACCTTCTTCATCACAGTCTGGTGCTTGAATCGTATTTACGATAGTTTCAAATAAACAATGTAAATCATTTGTTTCTTCATTTAAATCCATTTTTGCAATTCCATTTTTCGCTGAAGCATATACAACTGGGAAATCTAGTTGTTCATCACTTGCATCTAATTCAATAAATAATTCAATAACTTGGTCTACAACTTTTTCTGGAGTTGCACCAGGTCTATCAATTTTATTAATAACGACAATTGGTTTTAATCCTAAAGCCAATGATTTTTTTAAAACCTCTCTTGTTTGTGGCATTGCACCTTCAAAGGCATCAACTAATAAAAGTACACCATCTACTGTTTTTAGTACTCTTTCTACTTCTCCACCAAAATCGGCATGTCCTGGTGTATCCACAATATTGATTTTAATATCATGATACATAACAGATGTATTTTTAGAAAGTATTGTGATTCCTCTTTCCTTCTCTAAATCATTTGAATCCATGATTCTTTCTGCTACTTGTTCATTTTCTCTAAATACATGGCTTTGTTTTAACATGGCATCTACCAATGTTGTTTTTCCATGGTCTACGTGTGCAATAATCGCAATATTTCTGATGTTTTTGTTGTTCATTTTATTACTCCCTCTCCTTTTATTAAACGTCCCTAATTGGACACCTCATCATAACTTAAGACGTTTTCCAAAGTTTTTCTTGAAAAACGCCTAAATCTCTAAAAATAAGCTTATAAAATTATATACCAAATAGCCTATTTTGTCAACTCAATGATGTTATCCATAATTTCTTCTGTCACTTTATCTAAAATCTCTTTATCTTTGCTTCCTTTATACTTACTATAATCTAATGGCTCTCCATATGTAATCGTAATTTTATGATGGTCTTTTGTTCCACCTTTTATACCGCAAGGTACAACTTTTGCTCCACTTCTTATTGCAAAAAATGCAACACCATCTTTTACTTTTTCTCCTTTCTCTAATCCATTTCTAGTTCCTTCTGGGAATAAAGCAATACATTTTCCTTCTTTTAAATCTTTTAATGATTTTTTGATAGCAGATACATCTTTTTCATCTCTTTTTACTGGTATTGCTTCAAAAGCCCATCCTAAAAAAGCTAAAAATTTATTTTTATATAATTCTTCTTTGGCTAGAAATTTCATATCTCTTTTAGCAGTTGCCACCATTAGTGGTGGGTCCATATAGCTTCTATGATTCCCACAAAATATAACGGCTCCGTCTTTTGGAACATTTTCTAAACCTTTAATTTCTGCTTGATATACAACTTTAAACCATATATATAAAGCGCCTCTTACTATCCATTTTATCATTTCTTTTAACATTTTTTTCATTTTTATCTCCTTAACTTTCTTTTTTGGTTGTTTCTTTTATGATTTCTATTATTTTTTCTACCACTTGTTCAATAGCTAAATTCGTAGAATCTACATATACTGCATCTTCTGCTTTTTTTAATGGTGCAATTTTTCTAGTAGAATCTCTTTTGTCTCTATCTTTTATTCCTTGCAATACTTCGTCATAAGAACATTCGATTCCTTTTTCTTGGTTTTGCATTACTCTTCTTCTTGCTCTTTCTTCCGCTGTTGCATCTAAATAAATTTTTACATCTGCATCTGGAAATACCACTGTTCCAATATCTCTTCCTTCCATGATAACATTTTTCCCTTCTGCAATTTTTCTTTGTACTTCCAATAATTTATTTCTTACAACTGGCAACACAGATACTGGTGAAACCAAATCATTTACATCATTTTCTCTAATTCTGTGTGTTACCTCTTCTCCATTTAAATATATCTTTCCATCAGGATGCATTTCAATATTGATTTTATCTAGCATTTCTTGTATTCTTTTTTCTTCTTGTATGTCTATATGTTCTTGAAGCATATTTAACGCAACACATCTAAAAGTTGCACCTGTATCAATATTGACTAATCCTAATTTTTGTCCTACTAATTTGGTAATCGTTCCTTTTCCTGCGCCTGCAGGTCCATCGATTGCAACTACAAATGACATTTATCTTTCCTCTTTTCTTATAAATTAATGATCTTTATCATTATATTCAATTTATTAAAATAATTTAGGGATTTTTGAGTCCGTTCCCAAAATCCCGATTGGTTAGTCTTGTTTTTCTGGTACATATATATTTTTTGCAACTACATCTAATTCTACCACATTCATGGCTGTTAGTTTTTCAATTTCTTTTCTTGCTCTATCTTTAAAATCCTTAATTCCATTTATCACATTATATCCATACATGACCGTAACCTCTACATAGATTTTGGCACCTTCTCCATAGTTTTCTACTCTTGTCCTTGATATCTTATATATAGCTGGGGTTTGTACAGCTATATATTCTAATATTTGTCTAAATACTAGATCAGATATGGTAAACTTTCCAAGGTAGCTAAAGGTTGGTCTTATAATTGATTTTTCTGATATATATGGTTTTTGTCCTTTTCCTTTTGATTTAAAGATCTGTAATGGATCTAACAAATATCCTGAAAAATCTTTTTTTATTTGAAAAGTTGGTACTGGTATAACATGTTTTCCTTCTGTTACTCTAATTCTTCTTGCTGTTTCCATTTCTTGTTTTGTTGCTACATCTGTTATATAAATATATTCACTAATTTCGGGCAATCCTAGATTGGCTGCAATTTTTTGCACCATTCCATCAGATGTACCTAATATTAAGATACTTTGTGGTTTTTCTTTCTTTAATGCTTTTACAATGTTATCTCTTTCTTCTTTTTCATAAAATAAAGCATGTTTTACGGTTCCAACTTTTGTTGGTGCTTTTTTGGCAGATTCTCCAGCGATTACTTCATTTTCTTTTATGAGTAGTCCATCATCTATAATATAATTAATATTTTTTTCACTGGCTACCATTTGTGCTCGATAACTTTTTCCAGTTCCAGATGGTCCTACAAATGCATATACTTTTATCTTATTTCCAAATATCTCATCTAAAATCATATTTATTCGTTGTTATCTTAAACAACTTGCTCCTCTCTTTATCCATATTTTCTCTATTTTCCTTTCATGTCTGCCAATTGTTTATTTTTTCATTTTAATGTGAATCGTTTATTTAGTTTGCATAGTCCTCATAATTTAAATTTGGATAACTAAATGTTTTTCCACCTTCTGTAAATTGTCCACTTGGGCTATGGTCTTGATTGATAGTCTCTGAACCAACTAAAAAATATTTATATTTTGATTCTTCACTTGCTTCTCCTCCACCTACTACAACTGGGTCGTCCCATGTTGTATCTACAGCATACCATTTCCCATTTAATTGTACATAATTCCATGCATGATTTTCTGTTTCCCCCTGTGAATTGGTTCCTGTTCCTATGACTAATACACAAGGTATATTTAAGTTATCTAACAAATATTTAAAAGCTCTTGCATATCCTTCACATACACATTCTTTCGATATTAAAGCTCCATAAATATTGTATATATTTGCTTTTGATAAGCTACTATCATAATTGATATTATCTACCAAATAGTCATGTACCATTTTTATATTCTGATAAGCATTTCCTGTTTTATTTTGTAGTATTTGATTTTTCACTTGTTCAATTTGTGATATTGCTTGATCTATTTTTTCTTTAGAATTAAATTCATCTGTTAAATAATTGGCCTCATTTCCTGAATTGATATATACATTATATGTTGAATTTCCTCCCTTAGTTGTTGTTTCTATGTTTAAGTACATTTTTTTAGGACTCAAATAGAAAACTTCTACATTGTCATAAGTATATGCTTCTATCGCTGATTGATAATAATCTCCTAATTCTTTTTGCCCATTATTTTTAGACAATATATCCAAAAAGCTAGTTCCTAACTCTATTTGATAAGTTCCCGTTTTCATTTGCTCTTTATTACTTTCAAATGCCCTATATATAATTCTTGATTTTTCATCTAACTGATTATAGAAATATTTATCTACTTTTACATTTGAATAATCATTATTAGAAGCTGTACTTGTACTTTCTATTTTACTTATTGGATTTTCAACAATTTCTGGTGCCTCTATATCATCTTCTACCGTTTTTTCCTCATTGGAGCTGTTGGTTGCATTTTCTGAACTTTCTGCAAAGGCTATTTTTCCATCTTCTCCCCAAAATTCTTGAATAGCAATAATTGAAAAAACGATTAAAACTGAAAAAATACCTATTATGGTTAAGAATAGTATAACTGAAGTTATTCTATCTGCTATATCTTTCTTCATCGTATTGTCTTCCTTTCATTTATAAAAATATGATAAATGAATGTGATTCTTTTTTACACTGCACATTTATTATAACATTTTTATACTGTAAAAACTAGTATAATTTTAAAAAATTTACTAATACTATAGTAAAGTTGTTACATTTTATTTTAATTAATAAATATAGGACAATCCTTTTTCAAAATTTTTATAAATATAGGAGATATTTTATGAACATAAAAAATTTGCTTTCTTCCTTTTTCACTTATACACCTGATAATAAGCAAACATATCAATTTAATTTAATAGAAGATATCCATACGAGAGCTTATGCTGATAGCGATTTGGGTACTGAAGGAAATCAAAAAACAAAAATTTTTCCAAGTGTTACGGTTAATTCAGACTATTTAAAAAGTAAATATAATCTTTTAATGAATTCTGACATCATATTTCGTGATTTTGTTTTAAATGCAAGAGGAAAACAATATCATGCACTTTTAATATTCATTGATGGTATGATTAATACAGAAATCATGAATGAATTCATTTTAGAACCTTTAATGATGCGAAACAAAAATAATTTGTATGAGGGATCGCAAAATAAAGTAATATCTGAAGCTGTTGCTAACAATATCACTGTCCGAAAGGTAAAAAAATTTAATTTACCTAATTACATTTCTAGTTGTTTAGTTCCTCAAAACGCTATTAAGCAAGTTTCTACTTTTGAAGATATTATATCTGGCATTAATTCTGGAAATTGTGCATTATTTATTGATACATTAGATATCGCTTTTGATATAGAGGTAAAAGGCTTTAAACAAAGAGGGATTGAAAAACCTAGTAATGAAATTGTAATCAAAGGTCCTCACGAAGCTTTTGTTGAAAATATAAGAACAAATACTTCTTTAATTAGAAGATTTGTAAATAATGAAAACTTAGTTATTGAAAATTTAAGTGTTGGAAATATTACTAAAACAAAATGTGGTATCTGCTATATTTCTGGTCTTGCTAATGAAGATTTAATCGCAGAAGTAAAATTTAGAATGCATAATTTAGATGTTGATTCTCTACTTTCTGCTGGACAACTTGAACAATTAATCAGTGATTCTAGTAATCTAAATATTCCTCAATTAATCTCTTCAGAAAGACCTGATAAAGCAGCCAGTTACCTATTAGATGGTAGAGTTATCATATTAATCAATGGCTCTCCATATGCCATTATAACGCCTGGTGTCTTATCGGATTTTTTAAGTTCTCCTGATGATAAAAACCAAAAGACATTATTTTCTAATTTTACAAAATTCATAAGACTCATTGCCGCTTTTATTACTTTGCTGTTACCTGGTTTATATATTGCTGTTACTAGCTTTCATCAGGAAATTTTACCAACGGAATTACTTTTTTCCATTTTGGCTTCACGTGCCAATGTTCCTTTTCCTATTATTTTTGAATTGTTAGTTTTAGAACTTTCTTTTGAACTTATTCGTGAAGCAGGCTTAAGAGTTCCTTCTCCCATCGGTCCTACCATAGGTATTGTTGGTGCTTTAGTTATGGGACAAGCAGCTGTTAGTGCCGGAATTGTCAGTCCTATCTTAATTATTGTTGTTGCCATTACTGGAACAGCTTCTTTTGCCATTCCTGACTATTCCTTTGGGTTTCATCTAAGAATTTATAGGTTTGTATTTATATTTTTAGGCTATCTTTGTGGATTCTTAGGAATTGCACTTGGTCTCTTTGTTTATATGGTAGCCATGTGTGATTCAAAATCTTTTGGCGTTCCTTATACAGTTGGTATTTCTCCTCTTGAACATGTTAAAGGTACCGCTTATTATTTACCTCCTATATGGAAAAGAGAATATCGTTCTGGATTTTTAAATTCTAAAAAAGAAGCCAAACAAGGTCATATATCTATGAAATGGAAGAATGGCTAATGAATCTATAATTGAATCTATAATGAAAGGAGTCTATATGGAAAACTCTAAAATAACTGCCTCTGAAGCGATTAGTATTGTATTAGGAATATTTGTTTCCTATACATTAGTTGATCTTCCAAGAAGTATGTTAGAAGCAACTAAAACAGCAACACTTATTAATATTGTGTATGTTGGCATTATTGCTTTATTTATAACCTTCTTAATTTATAAATTATTACTAAAATTTCCTCGGAAATGATATTGTTGATATCGCTGAATTTTTAGGTGGAAGAACCTTAAAAACATTTATAGGCATTATATTTATCTTTTATTTTATATTTAGTAGTAGCATTCTCCTTAGGAATTTTTGTGAATGTTTAAAGATTGTATATTATCCTATGACAAGCTTAATTTTTATCATTTTAACATTTATTATTGTGATTTGTATTACATTGCATCACCGTTTTTCTTCTATTGCAAAAGTAAATCTAATCATTATTCCTCTGGTAATTATTAGTATTGTTTTTCTTTTCATCGCCAATATTAGAAACTTTTCTTTAGATAATATTTTTCCTATATTTGGTGACGGTTTATTCAATACTTTTGTAACAGGATTAGGAAACTTAGGTGCTTTTGGTGGCATTACTCTATTATATTTTCTTCCACCTTATTTAAAAGAACCACAAAAAATGAAAAAAGTTTATTTGACATCTATTATACTTGGAACAATTTATTTTTTGTTATGTGTTTCCATTATATTATTACTATTCATTTCTTTAATGTATACAAATCAAATCATGCCTTTATATTCAGCTGCACGATACATTGAATTTGGAAACTTTTTTCAAAGATTAGAATCTGTATTTCTTCTTATATGGATTTTACAGATGCTCTGTTACTTAAGTATTATTGCCAAAATATCCATTTCTATTTTTAAAAAAATCACAAATATTAATGATGAAAAGCCCATCATTTTAGTATTCGGATTATTGATATTTGCTGTGGCTTTACTTCCAAAAAATTATGCAATCACAAAATTTATTGAGGATTATATTTACCATTACATGGTAGTGATTATCTCCATTGTTTTGGGAGTATCTATCCTAATACTTGCCTATTTCAAGAAAAGAAAGAAAAAGGAGTTGAATGTAAACAATGAAAAAAATCGTTAAAAAAATTTTTATAGTTATATTAATCATTATGTTTCTTCTTGCCTTTTCTAAATCCTATTCCACTTTAAATGTTGATAATCTAAGTGTTGTTGTTGCCATGGGGATAGATGTTTCTGATAAAAATAATTTACAAATTAGTTTCCAATTCACAAATCCTTCTTCTGTATCTGAATCTGGAACTTCTGAACAATCTCCTTCTATTATATATTCTGTGGATGCTTCTTCTATTAGCTCTGGAATCAATCTTATAAATACCTATATTGGAAAAGCAGTAAATCTCTCACATTGTAAGGTAATTGCTTTTTCAGAAGAAATTGCAAGTATTGGAATTTCTGATGAAATCTACACTCTGATTAATGATACACAAATACGACCTTCCACGAATATTGTGATTTCTAAAACCTCTGCAAGATATTATCTAGAACATTCTAAACCTTTATTTGAAAATTTAATCACAAAATATTATGAAGTATTTTCTGCTTCTAGTAGTCATACTGGATTTACTTCTAATGCAACCATTGGTGATTTTTTTAATAGCTTAATTTGCCATTCTTGTGAACCATATGCCATTTTAGGTGGTGTAACAAATAATTCTACGGAATATAGTGGCACTACCAATTCAGAAAATGATACTAGCACAAAAGCAAATGCCTCTTCATTATCTGGACAATCCACTGCAGAAAACACAGGGCTTGCTGTTTTTAAAGATGACATTTTAGTCGGAGAATTAAACTCTATAGAAACTTTGTGCTTTTCTATTATTAAAAATCAAGTTGATGGATTTTTAATTTCTGTTCCTAATCCTAATAAAGCCAATTCCTATATTGATTTACACGTAACGCCATTGAGTGATCCAGATGTACAAGTAAAAATTTTAAATGGAACACCTTATATTTCAATAAATTGTCGATTTACTGGTAGAATTTATTCTATGGAAGATAATGCTGATTATTTAGATGCAAGTTTGCTAGAACAAGTTTCCAACTCTTGTAATAGTTACTTAGAATCTATTCTTACAAAATATTTATATAAAACTTCTAAATCCTTACAATCAGATATAAATGGTTTTGGAAAAATTGCAAGGAAAAACTTTTTTACCTTAAATCAATTTTATGATTATAATTGGAATGAAAACTATAAAGATAGCTTTTTTAATGTGCATATAAATTCTTCTATTCGTTCTTCTTCATTATTAACAGAAAGCTAATATTATAACTATTTTTATGGCTATATTACTAAAAAATGGAGGGTTTTTATGATTAATTTCTTAGAATTTATTATTTTTATCCTATTTTGCTTATATGTCTTAAAAGATGCTATTAGTTATGGAATTTATGAATATAAAAATCAGAATAAGTTTGGTGGTATTTCTGTTATTATTTTTTCCATATTTTCTATCATTTTAAGCATTGTTGCTTTATGTATTGCTTAAAAAAGGTTTAACACAAGGAATTTATTTTCCTTGCATTAAACCTTTTTTATTTTTAATCTATTAAACTATTTTATTACTTTTCGGCTTTTTCTATCTTTTCAAAATCAATCGTTCTTAATAATTTGCTAGCATCTTTTACTCGAATCTGTATTTTATCGCCTATTTTATATGTCGTTTTTGTATGTTCCCCTATAAGCCTCTTTCTTTCTTCATCATAGATAAAATACTCATTTCCTAAATCCTCAAATCGTATTAATCCTTCTACCGTATTTTCTAGTTCTACAAATATTCCGAAAGAGGTTACTGAAGATATGATTCCTTCATATTCTTCTCCAATTCTACTTTCCATATATTCTGCTTTTTTGATATCTTCACTTTCTCTTTCTACCTTTGTTGCTATATTTTCCCTTTCTGAAGATTGTTTCGCTCTTTCCTGTGCTTGATTTTTGTATTCTTCTACAAATTTATCATCCATATCATAATTGTTTGCTAAATAGTTTGAAATGACTCTATGGATAAATAAATCTGGGTATCTTCTGATTGGTGACGTAAAATGACAATAAAATTTACTAGCAATTCCAAAATGTCCTTGATTTTCAGCCTCATATCTGGCAACCTTTAAGGTTCTTAATATTAAATTGGAAACAACTTTTTCTTCATCTTTCCCTTTTACCTCTTCTAAAACTTTTGCAAATTCTTTGGGGTAAATATTATCTTTATTGGCTTTTATCCTTAATCCAAAATTAAATAAAAATTTATTTAACTCTTGCACTTTTTCATAATCTGGCTTTTCATGGACTCTATAAATAAATGGTGCATCTAACCAGAAAAACTTTTCTGCAATGGTTTCATTTGCAGTTAGCATAAATTGTTCTATAATTTCATTTGCAAATGTATTTTCATATTTCTGTATATTGGTTACTCTTCCATCTATATCTAATTCTATCTTACTTTCTGGAATATCTAAATTCAAATATCCTTTTTCTAATCTTTTGTTTTTTAGAATAACCGCCAATTCTTCCATTCGTTTAAATTCATGAATATATTTTTTATATTGACTTACAACCTCTTCATCTGAATTATCTAGTATTTTTTGTACATTTTTATATGTCATTCTTTCTGTAACATTTATGACTGCTTTATATACATCTGAAGAAATGACATCTCCTTTATCGTTTATCTCCATACTACATGATAAAGTAAATCTATCTTCTCCTGCATTTAAACTACAAATACCATTAGATAATTCTCTCGGTAGCATTGGTATAACTCTTCCCAGCATATATATACTCGTTCCTCTTAGCAGGGCTTCTTGGTCTAATAAACTATTGGGTCTTACATAATAGCTAACATCTGCAATATGGACATCTAGCTTATAATTTCCATTTTTTAGTTTTGTTACTCTTACAGCATCGTCTAAATCTTTGGCATCTTCTCCGTCAATGGTAAATATGATTTCTTCTCTTAAATCTCTTCTGTTTACTATATCTTTTTCATTAATTTGATTTCCACATTTTTTTGCTTCTTCTACAACTGGTTCTGGAAATGTTGATGGCAAATTGTGTTCTTTTATTAAGGATAACATGTCAACACCTGCTTCATTTACATTTCCTAATACCTCTAATATTTTTCCTTCTGCTTTTTTTCCTTTTTCAGGATATTTGATGATTTTTACTAATACTTTATGATTGTTTCTTGCTTTTCCAAAATTCTTTTTCGATATAAAAATATCTGTTCCAAAATTTTTATCATCTGGTACCACAAATCCAAAGCTTTTATTATTTTCAAATCTTCCAACAATCGTATCTTTTTCATGTTTCAATATTTTTACAACTTTTCCTTCTGCCTTTTTTACTTTGTTTTTTTCTTCTATAATTTCAATTAAAACTCTATCTCCATTTAATGCATTTAACGAATTCTCTTTTGATATATAAATTTCATCTTCTTGGTCTTCTATTTTCACAAATCCAAATCCTTTTTGATTTTTCCTATAGATCCCATCATAATACACTGCGTCTACTGGTCTGTATTGGTTTTTTCTATTTTTTTGAATTTTCAATTCCATTTCTAATTTTCCTAATATTCTTAAAAGCTCATTATATTCACTTTTAGGTACTCTCATTACCATTGCAATTTCTTTTGCCTTCATTGGAGCATAATCTTTATCTTTTATTAAATTTAAAACCTTCAGTTCCTGTTCTTCCATTAACATCCCTTTCCTTTTTATTTTTTAGGTTACTTTTGAGATTATACATATTGTTTAATTACAAAAAAGAGCAAGTTTTTTTCTAACCGCTCTTCTTAATTTTATGCCATATATAATATTCCTACTACAATTGTTAATACTGCAAATACTATTGATAATATAACTGTCCATCTTTTTTGCTTTCCTTCTTTTGTTCTTCCTTTGTTCTTTTCATAGAAATTATTTGTTGATGAACCTGTAATAGTTGAAGATAACCCTGAATCTTCTTTTGATTGCAATAATGTTAATATAATAATTGCTAATGCTATTATAAAATAGATGACAACCAATATCCATTTTGCTATTTCCATTTATTAATTCCTCCTAACGGTTTTTATCTCTTAAATGATACTTTGATATTTTAACATATATTTTTTTAAATTGCAAATATTTTTTTGTATAATAGCAAATATTATTATTTTTCGTCAATAATTTTGTCAATTGATTGTTTTCTCATTTCCTTTATTACATTGCAACTATTATCTAGTTTGGCTTGTTCTTCTTCATTTAATTCTAATTCTAACAACTCTCTAACACCATTTTTATTTATAACTGCTGGAACACCTATATATATATCTTCTTGTCCATATTGATTGTCTAAATATGTTGATACTGTTAATATTGAATTTTCATCATCTAATATGGCCCTTACCAATCTATTTAGTGCCATACCAATTCCATAATAGGTAGCCTTTTTCTTCTCTATAATTTCATATGCTGCATTGACAACATCTTCATGCATTTTATTTAGTTTTTCCATTGGATGATGATTATCTCTCATAACATCCTTGATTTTTTTACATCCTACATAACAATGTTCCCATGGTACAAATGAAGAATCTCCATGTTCTCCCATAATATAAGCATGTATATTTTTACTTGATATTTTTAAATATTGTCCTACTATATATCTTAATCTTGCTGTATCTAAAACGGTTCCTGAACCAATTACTTGATTTTTTGGTAATCCAGATACTTTTGAAACAACATATGTCATTAAATCTACTGGATTGCTTGCTACAACAATAATTCCATTAAATCCACTTTCCATAATGCTTTGTGTTATGCTTTTCATAATTTTTGCATTCACTTCTGCAAGTTCTAATCTTGTTTGTCCTGGCTTTTGTGCAACCCCTGCTGTAATAACTACGATTTGTGCCTCTTTACATTCATCATAATCACCTGCTCTTATAATCATTTTTTGAGGTGCATATGGTAGTCCATGTGATAAATCCATTTCTTCTCCAATTGTTTTATCTTTATCTATATCAATTAAAATAAGTTCTTGTATTCCTCCTCTGTTTAACATTGAGTATGCCATACTCATTCCTACAAATCCTGTACCTACTAAAACCACTTTTCCTTTTTTCATGTTATTCATTCCTTTCTCTTTAAATTTCTACAATATTATACTACTATTATTTCCACATTTAAAGTTTTTTACATAATTTATTTTACTTTTTTTCATAGTTATGATATAATTTAGCAAATAATCAAAGTAAGGAGTGCTATTTATGAGTTCAAATTCAGATAATACTACTACTTTGGCTGAAAATAAGGTATTAATCCTATATATCTTAAATCTAATTGATGGAGATATCGTACAAGATGGATTGTTTAAAATAATTTCTTCAATTAATAACATGAATTATTTTTATTTTAAACAAATCTTAACTGATTTAATTGATTCAAAGCTAGTAGGTGTTTATACAAAAGAAGATGAACAAGTATTAAGAATAACTAGTGAAGGTAAAAATGCATACATATTAACCAAAGATGTTATGCCTGGATTATTAAAATTAAAAGCAGACAGTATTTTTAAAAAAGAATTTTCTAACATTGAAGAAGCTTCCTCTGTTATTGCTGAATTTACACCAAAAGATGAAAACAATTATACTGTAACTTTAAAAATTGTTGAAAATAATGAAACTATTTTTGAAGTCAAAACTTATGCTGGTTCAAGAGAACGAGCTAAAAAAATTGTGGAAAATTGGAAAAATCATGCCAATACAATATATCCAAATATTTTAAATATTTTATTTGAAGGAAAATAACTATTAAAAACTCGCAAATGTTTATGATTACATTTACGAGTTTTTTGTTTAATTTTTCAAATAATTCTACATTTTGCAGAATAATTTTCATTTACAATCTAACGCTCTTTCAGTGGTCATCAGTTTCACTTTATATAAAGTGTGAGACGGGAAGCAGCGTACTCGAATATATAGTTGGGATAGTAGCCGTAGTTGCTGCGGGTTTTAAGTGAATAACTAGTACCAATACTGCCATAATAACCGGCCTCGACGAACTCGATCGTAGGTATATCTGCTCTCTAATGTCCATTCAAAATTACAACCATATAAGTCATATATATTTCTTATTACATCTGTTTCTGTATTTCCTGTTGTTTGTGTTTTATTTCTATTTCCTCCAATATCTTTAGTAACATCAACTTTATTTTCTCCACTTTGCATCCATCTTACCATTGCATCATACTGACTTCCCCATATCATACTACTTTCTACACTACTAGTCTTATATGTCTTTCCATATGCATATAATCCATACCACATATTTGCACTATTTTCTGTATCCGTTAGTGATGCTACATTAGCTATACTTGCTGCTTTATTTGTAGTTGTTGATTTACTCATCTCATATCTACCTATATAGAATCCATCATATTTATCTACACTTTTTACCATTTTATTATAATCTTTCTGCATTGTTTCTTTAAATGTACTCATATCAGTATAATCATCTGCATTATCTGTTAATATTCCTTTTATTATATCTAAATATGTTGTATTATCATCATATTTAGATACCGTATCTGGTTCTCTATATTGTGTTGTACCCTGACCATAGCTTGTCTTCTCTGTTGATCCTGTTGAAGTAAAATTATATAATTTTCCTTGATAATTTGGATTACCATTTGTATCAGTTCCACTTGTTAATTTTGCTATTTCATCTACTTTTGCCGGTATCCATATAAATTCATTTCCTATACTATTATGATTTTCATCTATTGCATCTGTTATGACTAATCCATTTTCTATACTATTTATTGTATCACTTGTTCCTACTGCAAATCCTTCTGGTATCCATGCTGTTTGTCCATTTTTTGTATATTGTTGTGTGCTTGTATATATATCTGAAAATTTTTCTACACCCTTTCCATTTGTTATCTCTACTATATATGTTGTCTTTCCGCCATTACTTTGTTCTACAATAAATTTATATTGTCCATTTTCTTCAACCTCATAAGTTGTTGTAGTTGTATTTTCTACACTTGTTCCATCTGGTTTTGTTATTTTTATAATTTTTCCTTCTGTTGCTGTTGCATTAATCGTTATTGTTATTTTTTCTCCTTCTGCAACTTGTGTATCTGGATTTATACTATGGGTTACAATTGGTCCTGGTATCATTTGCTCTACTTTTCCATTCTTACTTACAAAATATCTTCTTCCTGTATCTGTTATTGTTACGATATATCCTTGTTCTCCGTTGTGTTCTCCTTCTTCTAAATTATATTTATTTTTCCCAAAACTATTTTCTAATTCTGTATTTAAATGTTGCTCTAAAATTTCTCTTCCATTATTATCTATTAGAGCTGCTTGTGCTGCTAATACTACTTTTTCTGTTTCTTCTGCTATATCTGATTGTTCTTTTGCATCTTTTGCTCTATTTAATATGCCATTATCTCCTGTTAGTACTGCTATGGCTACCCCTGCTAATATTAGCAAGACAATAATGGTGATAACCAGTGCTATTAATGTAATACCTTTATTCCTCTTTATTCCCCTTAGATGATTTCGAAATTTTTTTATTTTTTTTTTTCTTTTTCTTCATTTTTTATCATTTCCTTTTTCCTTTCTTTTTCTAATTTTTTATATAATTTTAATATTAAATACTTTTTAAATACAAAAAAGACAGCAATGCAAACCTATTTTCATAGGTCTATATCACTATCTTTTTCTTTATTCATATCTATTGATTTCTTTATTATTTTATTCGTTAAATATAGTGTGTGTGTGTATGTGTGTACAGCCTCAAGGCTTACAGCTAATATCTTCATTTTTTCTACTCCTCTTTTGTTTTCTTCTCTATATATATATCACTTTTTGTTAGAATTTGTCAACTTCCTTTCTATGTATAAGCGAAATAATGTCTCTGAAGCTTCCTCAAAGCTTGTTACTGAAGAAAGTTAAGGAGAAGATTCCCATAATAAAAATCTTGGAGAAAAAATATAAAGTGATAAAAACGTAAAAGGCAAGAAAAGATCTTGCCTTTTACATTTTTACATTTAGTAATGGCCGTAAATTACACGTGGTCTGGTATTATAGTGCTCAGACGCTAAAACAGCACCAGGAGTTAAAATAATTTCCTTTGTTCCGATTTTCAAACCATATGGTTTGAGAATGTCTACGAAGTCATTATTCCGAAACCACAAAACTGCGGTTTGAAGCTTTTCGAATTCTTGATTGATAAATTCTTTAATAGCTTCATAAGCTTTTGTTTTGACGTCTAAGTCCGGAAATAGAAATTTTACAGCTTTGTGTACTTTTTCATCAGATACTTTTTTTGTCATATTGTTCCTCCTTTCCCCATTTGGGGGATGCAAAATTAATATACTATTAAGTGAGTAAGTCACTTATACATATTATACTACTATTTAACATAAATGTCAAAAAATGTTTGGATATCCCTTTATAATTCTAAAAAAAGTGATAGAATACAAAGACAAAAATAAAATATAGTAAAATACGGAAACTTAAATAAAAAGTGGAAACTAGATGAATCCCATATTAAGAGAAATAGCAAAAACACAAAATTTATAGACTTAAACAATCAAATAGAAACCAAAAAGTCCAATACAAATATTGGACTTAACTGATGTTGGAATGTTACAAATACTAGGTGGGATAAATGAATTTGATAAAAAGCCACTTTGTATAATAACATATAACGAAATGCAAACAAAGATTAATAGAATTAGGATATGCAAGATATGATTAAATTGAAGGAAAAGGACAGTTTAGTGTTAGAGGTGGAATATTATATATTTCTGTAACAGAAAATACTGGTATAAGACTAGTGAAATAGATTTTTAGAAATTAATACTAAAAAAACTTCATTATAAGAAACAAAGCAGCCAGTATCTATTGATACAAGCTGTTCACATTGATTTTATATTGGTAGCGAAGATGTGATTCGAACACATGACCCTTCGGGTATGAACCGAATGCTCTAGCCAACTGAGCTACTTCGCCATATTTTCTAGCAAGTAATATTATACTGGTAGTTTTTCCTTTTGTCAAGTAAAAAATACAAGAATTTAAAAATTCTTGTATTTTTATTGTACATAATCATCATCTATTGTCCTTGTTCCGTTTGGTTTTGTCCTATTTTTAGAAATGTCTTTGACTGATTCTTGTTGTTGAACTGATTCTTCTACTCTATAACTGCTCCTTCCTCTAAGTGTGTTTTTCTTTTCAACTTCACCTTCACCTTTTTCAGGAATTGTCTCTCTTGCTTCCAACATTTCTATTGCTTTTGCAGATTTGGGATTTGCTTTCCAAATCTCTGCTGCTTTTATTTCTGCATCTGTCATTTTAGCAACACTTGAAGTTCCGCCAATTATTTCTCCTAAAGTTGCAAAAGTTTCTACAAATGCTTTTAATTTAGATTTTATATATTCATTTATATTTATTTTTTCGGCACTTACATTTTTCATATCATTTCCTTAGAAAATTTCTAAGTTTTTTCACCTCTTTTATAAAAATATATCCTTACATTTTATATTATACCATAAAAAGCCTTGCTAGGCAAGGCTTTTTATCTAATTTAGTTTTTTTGTTATATATTAATCTTTTATTAAAACTGCTTTAATTCTTCTAATTCCTGATGAGCTAGATTCTTCTTTTTTGATTTTAAATCTTCCCATATCTCCTGTATGGGTTACATGAGGTCCACCACAAATTTCTTTACTAAAATCTCCGATTGTGTATATTTTTACTTTATCTCCATATTTATCTGTAAATAAGCCGATAGCACCTGAATTTTTCGCATCTTCATAACTCATTTCTTTACAAGTAACTGGTAGGTCTCTTTGAATTTGCTCATTTACTAAATCTTCTACTTTTTGTATTTCTTCTTTTGTCATTTTTTGTGGATGGGTAAAGTCAAAACGTAATCTTTCTTCTGTAATATTTGAACCACTTTGTTTTACATGGTCTCCTAAAACTGTTCTTAGTGCTTGATGTAATAAATGGGTTGCTGTATGATATGCAATTGTTTTTTCATTTTGGTCAGCTAGTCCACCTTTAAATTTTTGTGTACTTCCCATTCTAGACTTTTCTTGATGAGCTTTAAATAATTCTTCAAATCCTTTTAAATCTACTGTCATATCATTTTCATCTGCTAACTCTTTTGTTACCTCTGGTGGAAATCCGTAGGTATCATATAGTCTAAATACAACTTTTGCATCAATTTCACTTTTTCCATTTTCTTTTGCTTTTTGCATTTCTTTTTGGAATTCTCTTTCTCCATGAGTTAGTGTTTTTACAAATTTATCTTTTTCTTCATTAATTACATTTTTAATTGTTTCTCTATTTTGTTCTAACTCTGGATACATTTCTTTTAGATTGTCTATATTAATATCAATTATATTTGATAATTCTGATAAATCAATTTGCAATTTATTCATATGCCTGATCATTCTACGGATTAATCTTCTTAATACATATCCTCTATCAATATTACTTGGTCTTCCTCCGTCTGCAATAATCATCATACTTGAACGTAAATGTTCTGCAATAATTCTTCTACTTTCAATACTATCTACTTTTTGAAGTGCTTGTATTTTTTCCATAACTGGCGAAAATAGTTCTGTATCAAATGGTGTTTCTTTTCCTTGTAACAACATGGTCATTCTTTCTAATCCTAAACCAGTATCTACATTTCTTTGTTTTAATTTAGAATATCCGTTTTTATCTTTATAATATTCCATAAACACATTGTTCCAAATCTCAACATATTTTCCACAATCACAGCTTGGTTGACAATCTGGTCCACAAGCTGGTTTTCCTGTATCATAGAACATTTCCGTATCTGGTCCGCATGGACCTTCTTCTCCTGCTATCCACCAGTTATCGTCTTTTCCATAGAAATAAATATGTCCGTCTAATATTCCAACATCTTTCCACACGTTTGCAGAAACATCATCTCTTGGACAGTCATCATCTCCTGCAAAACAAGTAACAGATAATTTCTCTACTGGTATATGTAATTCCTTTGTCAAGAATTCAAAACTCATTTTAATAGATTCTTCTTTGAAATAATCTCCTAAAGACCAATTTCCAAGCATCTCAAAATAAGTTAAATGTCTATTATCTCCTACTTCATCTATATCATTGGTTCTAAGACATTTTTGATAATCTGTAAGTCTCGTTCCTTCAGGATGTTTTTCTCCCAATAAATATGGTACTAATGGTTGCATACCAGCAGTTGTAAATAATACAGATGGATCATTTTCTGGTATTAATGAAGCAGATGGAATAACTGCATGTCCATGTCTTTTAAAAAAGTCTAAATATTTGTTTCTAATCTCTATTGCTTTCATTCAAATTCTTCCCTTCTTTATTTGATAAATACGATATTAGCATTATACTTTAAATATGAAAAAAAATCAATGGGGACGTGCCAAATCGGTCAAAAAATGGACAAAAGGGACAGACCTCATATATAATATCATAAAGTTTTTATTCAGATCTGTCCCTTTTGTCTATTTTTTGATTGATTTAACATGTTCCTAAGCTTCATAATTCCACTAAAATCAAATCTTCTCCAATACATTTCACATTTTTCCAAGGAATCGATATTTCATTATTTGTTTTAAATATATTCATCAATTTATTTCCAGAACCTGGAACAATAATATG